>Ga0247774_1000950_pt1 | contig 14631 bp, 23 predicted proteins | sample UWRJL001104B6_FD_179933 | JGI IMG/M metagenome (GOLD analysis project Ga0247774, IMG submission 179933) | Plant litter microbial communities from Arlington Agricultural Research Station in Wisconsin, United States - UWRJ-L001-104B-6 | ecosystem: Environmental > Terrestrial > Plant litter >... | reverse complement strand
TCAACTCGCGGAAGAACAAGATCCAGGGCCGCTCCCCGTCCTGGTCGATCTCCGAGCCGACCGCCGAGGACAAGATCATCGCCCGCAAGTACAACGACCTGCTCGCGCAGGTCACCGCGGAGATGGAAAAGGCCGGCCAGCAGCAAGACAAGGCCGACGAGTTCGACGACTGACTTTCCTCTCCCCGTAGTGCCGTGCCCGGCCAGGCTGCACACTGGCCGGGCACGGCCATATCTCGGCAGGAGCAGGCGATGATCAAGAACAGGCCGTGTGGGGTGTGCGCCGCGCTCGTTCCGGCCGCGACCGGGTGCAAGCACTGGAAAGGCGACGGGGCGCCGGTGCCGGCCAAGAGCACGGCATCCGCAGCACGCAAGCGGGCGCGGCAGCAGGCGAACCGCGGTGCCGAGAGGCTCGCGAAGCAGCAGGCCAAGGCGTCGGTGGACGCCTTCAGGCAGCTCATGACAAGGGGCGGTACGTGAAGGTCTTTCTGAAAATCTGGTCGCGCGTGCGACCGTTCAACATCCATTCCGAGAAGGATCGCCGGGCAACCGCGGTCGCCTTCGAGGAGATCATGGCCGCGAACTACCCGACGCGCGGCACCGGCGAAGTGCCTATCATCGCGCCGAGGGGGCAGGCATGAACGAGCAGGAGAAGGCGGCACTGGACGACCGGCGGCAGCGCGCGCGCGAAGCGTGGCATGACGAATTCGAGACGCCCGGAACGCTCGCAGAACGTGGCGCCCGAGCCGTCGAGGCGGCGATCGAGACGGCTACCCGCGTCAAGATCACGCCCGAGATCCTGCGATCGGCTTCGAAGGGGTGGCCGGTCATTGATGAGATCGTCAAAGCAGCCTTCCGCGCGGCCGGATTCGAGGTCGAACAATGAGCGGCCCGCAGGATCTCCGCCCCGGCGACATCGGCTTCGGGCCGCTGTCCGGCGCTGCAGCAGCGGCGATGTGGGGACAGTTCATCCTCGGCGAGGGCTTTACCGTCGGCCGGCTCAAGGTCGGGCACGTCTTCGTGGTCACCGAGGAAAGCAAGTACCACCAGGGCGTGACCCTGCACGATCCCCGGCAGAACCGGTACATGCCGATCGAGGATGCGCCCCCGCCCGGCTTCGCCAGCTACGCTGCCGCCGAGAGCGCCGGATACGCGGTCTACCGAACCGGTGTGATCACCGCGCCGCGTGTGGTCGAGGCTATGCCGCGGGGTGCGCGACAGGCCGATCTGAAGATCGACCGCTGGACACCGAGGTTCGCCTACGTCCGGCTTCCGGAGGACTATCCCGGCCAGGCGGACGACGCTGCGGCGATCGCCCGCGCCATGATCGGGACGCCGTACTCGTTCGCGAGCTATGCCGCCCTCGCGGCGTGGCGCTTCGGGATCGCGACACCGCGGTTGGAGAAGTGGATCGGGCGAAGGCGTCGGCCGTTTAGAATCTGGTCGAGGGGCGAACAGCTTGATATCGCCCTCCCCTGCGAAGCGATCTGCTCGGTGCTCGCGGATCAGGCGTGGTCTCTGGCCGGGAAGAAGATCTTCGACGACGACCGGCCGCATCAGTGCGTGACACCGGGCGCGCTCGCAGGCCGGCTGCTGTCGTACCCCGGTGCGCAGTGGCTCTGGCCGGGACGTGATGAGTGATGCCGAACTACCAGGACATCAAGCAGGGCAACCGGCTGGACGGCACGGAGATCATGCACATCTCCGACGATGAAAACCATGTCCAGTTCATCCACGTTCTCAAGATCAAGGATGAAGAGCCGTTCGTGCTGGAATGCGACGAGTGCATGCGTCCGCACTTCTGGCGCCGGGCGTGGGTGATCGCATGACCAGGGCCTTGCTATACTGGATCGCGACACTGGCGCTCGCCATCCTGGCCGAAGCGGTGTGGGCGTGGCATCTCGGACGGCAGGGTCTGGCTCTGGTCCTGACCGGCTTCGAGATCGCGTTCTGTGCGGCCATCCTGCTGACCTCGGTCCTGCGGAGGCCGTCGTGACGTGGACCGCGTGGGCGCTCGCCATCCTGGCCGGCCTGACCCTGCTCGGGTGCGTAGCCTTTGCGCTGCCGGACCGCAAGCCGGACCCGCATCCGTACGAGACGGACCCGCTCACGGACGAAGGCGATCACATCGGGCGCCGGGAGTGGCTCGGCGAGGGTGAGACGCGCCGGCTCGGACCAAGCCGGTTGCGGGATCACGACGAGACCGTGCCGTAAGCCCTTGCGGTGAAAGTATGGCCTTGCTATACTAGATCCACAACACGGCGGAGGGAATGGCGATGAAGGACAAGGCGACCGGCCAGCGAGTCAGCGTCGGCAAGCGCGTCGGCAACGGCAGCATGATCACCAGCAACGGCGTCACCCGATGGTGGCACGACTCCCAGATCGCGCGCTGGCTCACCAAGTAGCCCGATCCGATCAGCAAGGCCCCGGCTTCGGCCGGGGCCTTTTGCTTGTGCTCGATCTACGGCCTTGCTATACTGTGGTCATGGAGAACGAGCGGTACGCAATATGGATCATGGCGGACCATCAGACCGTCCGCCTCGAGGACACGCAGACCAGCGAGATGCACAGTTTCAGCAGCGCCCGGGCCCTGTTCGACGCCCTTGGCGTGCTGGCCCTGTGGCGCGAGCGTGACCGGTTGCAGCCGGTTCGGTGGTGTCACTGCCAGGGCAGCACGCCAATCCGCCTTCACCCGTTCGGCGCGGTCGGCTGCGCCTACCGCATGCCCGATAACGGTCATTCTGGTGTAACGCTGTGCACCGACGAGACCGGTTGCACCGGGCACTGTGTCGGTCTTGCCCATTGCCCGAGCGTCCAGTATGGTGCTGGATATGACAGCAACGGGCTACGTGAACATGTCGGTAAAGCCGGAAGCGAAGCGAGCGTTGGAGCTCCTGGCGCTCGATCTGTCGGCAAAGTGGGGGCGTCGGGTGACGCTCAGCGAGGCGCTAGAACAGGCAATGGTAACGATCTACGCGGACGAGACGGAGATCATGAAACCGGCCTAGGGGGTCGCGCGTGCGAGCGTGGTAGGTGCGTGGCCGATGCCCGGGCCGCCGCGCGAGAGGCCGGCATTCGCCCGCTTCCCAGCGTCGGTGCGCATCTGGAAAGCGAGCACCGTAGTCCGGATTATGTTGCCGCACCGGATGCGATCGAGCGCCCGGACGACTACGACGATGACGGAACGGAGAACAGCGAGCCTGCGGCCGGCGTCTGCGGCGGCCACGGCGCGCATCCGCATGACGGTCGCCAGTGCCTGGACTGCCCGATCTGCCGTCCGTCGACGAAGGAGTCCTGACCATGACCAAGAACAAGCCGCACGCGTCCGGCGTGCTCGTGCTCGTGCTCGCTCTCGTCAACGGCGCTGCCGTCTGGGGCCAGGCCGGGTGGGCGCTGGACAACATCGTCCCCGCCGGCTGGGTGCTGGCCGCCGCCCTGTCCCTGTCCCTGGCGTTCGCTGCGGCCATCGAGCTGATCGGCGTGTTCCTGGCCATGATGGCGGACCAGGGTGAGGACGTCGGGCTGCCGTCCGGCGGTGTCCGGCTCGGCTCGTACGCGGTCGGACTCGTGTCCGGCTCCCTGAACTTCTCGCACTGGCTGCACACCGGCGTGGCCGCCGCCATCGCCTTCGGATTCCTGTCCGCGGTGTCCCCGTTCCTGTGGGGCATCTGGTCGCGTGTCCGGCGCGGCCGGCTGTCCCCGCCGTCGCGCCGGTTCTGGCACCCGATCCGTTCGGTGTCCCTGATTCGTGACATGGCGTGGCACGGCCAGGCGGACGAGAACGAGGCCGTCCGCCGGCTGTCCGCGCCGGTGGCCACGGACAGAGTGACACTCCCGGACGGCAGCGTGGCCATGATGTCCGGCGGGACACTGGCCACCACGGACACGCCGGCCATTGACATGACCTGGACGGACGACGGCCACGGCCACGAAGCGTCTGACTGCGCGGACACCGCGGCCATCCCGGTGTCCGCGTGGGAGGCCCTGCGCTCGGACGAGCCGGACGTCGTGGCCACGCGCCCGCAGGGGGACCTGGACGCGTGGGAGCGCGGTTACGAGGACGCGCTGTCCACGCTCGGTCAGCAGATGGCCGCGGAAGCGCAGGCGCACCTGTCCGCGCTGTCCGCCACGGACACGCTGCCGCGCCGGACGCGGACAGTGTCCGGGACGTCCGTGCCGGAGGAATTCGTGGCCATGGTCAAGGCGTGGGACGTGGACGCGTTGTCACGCGCGGACATGGTCAGGCTGTCCGCTGCGTACTTCGGTGTGTCCACGCGGACGGTCCGTCGGTGGCTGGCCACATTGCCGGACAGCGTATGGACCGACGCGGGGGCGTGACGAACTTTTATTACGTGCCGATGCAAGTGTCCGGGCCGTGGCCAAAGAATCTTGGCCACGGCCTTGCTTGTGCCTCTATGGCCTTGCTATACTTGTCTCATGACGAAGAGCCAGGAAGCCACCCTTGAAAAGATCAAGCCGCTGTTCGACGCGTCTGAAGATGGCGAGATCACCGAGGACGCCGCCCGCGCGGCCGGCGCCCACCTCGCCAGCCTGCGGGCACTGGTCAGCGCTGGCATCCTGTCCCGCCGTCACGGATCGCTGATCGCGCCCGAGGGGCACGCCTACGCGGGCGAACTGCTGAACAACCAGGCGTTCTACCGGGCGAACTGAAGGAACCGGGCCCCGGAAGGGGCCCTTTCTTTTTGCCCTGGTTTGACACGTTTCAATTCCTGGCCAAGACCTCGTGCCCGGCCGGCTGTATCGACGGCAAGGTCAACAAGAAACTCATCTGACACAGCGAAACGCCCCCGGTCTCGACCTCCGGGGGCGTTCCTGTCACCGCGGTCCGCATGGCGATACGGACTATCCCTGCTCACGAAGGGGCGAGAATCACCCTACACGCTTAAGCGTGAGCACCCGCATATCCGCAGGTCGGCAAGGGTTGCGCCTAAGCCTTTACGATCTCGCGCCACTCGATCAACTCGTCCAACGCATACAGCCGGGCTTCGGTCCGGCTGTACTGCGTTCCGTCCGGCTTCGGCAGCGGCAGCGGGAAGCCGTCCTCCGTGCTCGCGCGTCGCAGCCTGGCCAGGGTGATCGCCGCCGGCCCGTCCTGCCCGGGCAGCATGTCCAGCGCCGCAGCCAGGGTGACCGCGGACGTGATGGCCGGCCTGTCCGTGTCCGCGTCCACGGACGGACGTCCGTCCTGGACACCGAGCACCGGCCCGGACACGGCTACCGCGCTGTCCGTGACCATGACCAGCGCGTCACGCTCGGACAGGAACGGGACACGCAGGATGTCAAAGCTGTCCCCGCGTGCCAGGCCCCAGATCCCGCGCGGCCCGGACGGACACGCGACATAGTCGATCGTGTCCACGAGCATCTTCCACAGCTTCCTGTCCCACTTCGCGATCAGCCGACCACCCTGGAACGACTCCCGGATGTCACCCCCGTTGCCGCCGAACACGGACGCGGACATCCGCTGCGCGGCCACGACCACGTGCATCTTCAGCTCTCGCCCCATCCCGACCGCTTCCTGCATGGCCACGATCGCCGGGGACTGGGCGGGCGGATCGAGGTCCCCAAGGTCTATGTCCGCGTACGGATCATCGGCCAGGGCGAGCTTGGCCGCGGTGATGATCCGCCTCCGCTCGCCGCGCCAGTACCGTTGCAGCCGCTTCGTCTGCGTGTTGATCTCCTCCACGAGAATGAACACCCGCCGCTGGCCGATCAGCTCATCCTCGTCCAGCTCGATCCGCCGTGTGGTCTCAGCGCCGATCTCGAGCCATGCTTCGTGCAGATCCTCGGTGCGCCAGGCATAGCGAATGCGGTTGCCGTCCACCTTGCCGTCACCGGCCCAGCGCCAGTGCGAGAACTTCTTCGGGTCCGTGATGATCAGGCCGTCGCCGCGCAGTGCGACGCGTGGCACAAGCATCACCCGCGCGAGCACGCTCTTGCCGGTGCCGGACGCGCCGGACATGCCGAAGTGCGGGGCGTCCTCGGCCAGGGAGGCCGTAGCCACGTGCCCGGACGCCATCCGCCCCAGGACGATCGTGTCGTCGTCCGCCGCCCGGATGGCCGGCAGCAGCGACTCCCAGGTGACCTTTGCGGGCGGCACCGGCGCGGCGGACAGGTCCACGAACACGCTCGGCCCGGCCTCCGACCAGTCGGCGAGCACCGGCTTGGGGATGCCGAGGCGACCGCCCACGTTGTCCGCGAAGTTCGCTCGGATCGTCTTGGTCAGCGCGGTCCCGGCCGGCAGATGCACGCGGGCGATCAGTCGGCGCGACTCGCCGTCCGCGCCGGCGCCCCATCCCTCGGGAAGTTCGATCATGGCTCGGCTGCGGCGGGTCCACCGGATGCCGAGCACGGAACAAGCCACGCGCGAGGCGGGGTCGATCCATTCCTTCCGCCGCCGGCGTTCAGCCAGGAAGCGCCAGGACGCGCGTGTGATCCACGCAAGCGCCAGGCTGACCAGGACAACTACGTAGGCCAGCAGCGGCCACAGCGTCCACCACGGCGCGCCGGCCAGCAGCGCGAGGGGTCCCGTGAATGCGGCATGTCGCCTGACCAGGCGCTGCCACTTCGGGCCGGTCAGCTTCGTGTACGGCCGCGCGCGGTAGTCCACGGTGGCGCGGTGGAAGAAGGTCGCGTTGTCGCCACTGCCGAACAGCACCCGACCGGTAATGAAGTAGCGACCGAGGACGCGAAGGGGCAGCGGGATGCGCGCGCGCTGACCGTGCCAGGAGACGAGCGGCGCCGTGTTCTGAGGCATGGATCAACACTAGCCGACGTATAACCATTACGTCATACGTCTTGTACGATGGCACAAACGGCGTGCAAGTTGCATATTTTGGAGGGCCTCGAATGGTCGGACCTCGCGACACTGAAATCCCTACGTGGGCCCGCCGGCTGAAGAGGTTCCGGCGCCTGGCTGAGGAGCTGCGCGCGGCCGGCTGGCCGGTGCCGCCCGAACCGGAGGACTTCAGGATTCCGCCGCATCTACGTATTGCCGTTACGTCGACGGACGTGTAATACTTGGTCCATGTCCGGTCGGGCTACGCGCGAAGAGGGCCGTGGCCCGGCCGGGCCTTCAACTCTTCGGAGGGATCATGAAGCGCTGCCTCTGCGGTCATCGTCGCGATGCGCACGAACATCTGCGCGCCGGCTCCGACTGCGCATGGTGCCACTGCTCGGCATTCAGGGCATGGCGATGGTGGAACCGATGGGTTCAGTGGGGCCAGTGAAGCCCTGGATCTGCACCGGCCGGCATCACGGGCGCGGCACCGCCGACTGCCCGCGCAACCTTCACCATCACCATGACGAGAAGTGCACCGACCCCACCAAACCGACGGCCCCGCTGACACCGTCGGTGGTCACGTCCCGGCACTGGACCCGCGCCGGGCTCGACCGGCCGCTGCGCTCGATCGAACTGCGTGACGGCGCGCAGCCCGTAGAGGTCCTTCACCACGACGATGAGGCGAGGTTCGTCACGACGCCACTGAGCCCCTTCGGCGTCTGGCACATTCCGGTCTACTGCGGCCCGGCCGCGCCGTATCCGACCTCGCCGAACGTCCGGATCAACGTCCGGGCCGATGGGCGAATCGATGTCTACTCCGCCTGCGAGCCGGTCGGGCTGCGATGAAGCTCTTCCCGAAGGCGCGCCGGCGCAAGCCGGGCATCTACGCCTACCGCACCCGACGGCACCTACGGCGCGGTACGCAGTGGGGCTACGCGGGCATGAGCACCAACTTGCCGTTCCGCTACCGCTGCCACGCCGGGACCTGCGCGCACACCGGCTGCCACGAGAAGCCCTGGTACGACCTGAAGGCGGCGTACTTCGAACTGCGGTTGCCGTGGTGGCTCGGCTGGAAGTGGTTCCTGCTGTCGATCGAGACCGTGCTGATCGTCGCGCTACGCCCTCGGTACAACACCCAGAAGAATCCCCGGCGTAGCAAGGTCGGACCCCGGCAGCAACAGGTCGAGCGCTCCGTGCGCAACGTCCGCGCAGCCATGGGCGGAGGCCGGCTGAAGGCGTCACCACTCAACATCCTGATCCGTACGGCCGCGGTGATCCTGATGATCGCCGGACCGGCCGGTTACCTGCTCACTCGATAGGAAAAGAAATGATCTTGAAAGCTGAGTACTCGACCGGCGGTCTGTTCACGCTCGGCGAGGTGCGAGCGCTCATCGAACAGACCGCCGCCCTGCCCGATGAGGCTGAGATTCAGTTGCTCGGCCAGGACCGCAACAGTGAGGACGAACTTGGCCGTCGGTACACGAGCGGGCAGGACGTCATCGCCATCAATTGGGAAGACGCATGACCAGCCTCGAGCGACTCCGAAACAAGTACCCCGCGCAGGTACGCGGCCGGGCCCCGTATCCGATGGAAGTCCTGACCGCGCCCTACTATGCGAAGACGGACCTCGTTGCGTCGGTTTACCGCCAAAGCAGGCGCGGCGAGGTTCGGCCACTCAATCCGCACCCGGTCTGGTCCGCCGAGCGCCAGGTATGGGAGCAGCGCGTCGTCCGGGTGAAGCCGCTGCCGCCGGCGTGGCGCCGGCCGCTGCTGATCGGGATGGCCATCTCGTCCGGCTTCGGCATCTTCGCCGGCCTGGCGTGGTGGATCTTGACCAGCCTCGCCGCGCTGCCGCTCTCGCTGCTGTGCGTCTTCGCCGTCGCCGCGCTGGGCTGGATCTTGCGCGCTGGCCGGGGAACGAGCGTGCGCGTCGAACAGCGCACGAGTGTCTACGTCCGGACGCGGTAACCATGGCGATCCGGACGGACCTCACGAGCACCCGGGATGCGGTCGCCGAGCGGCGCGCTCGCGTGCTGGAACTGACCAGGCTCGGATGGAAGGCGTATGAGATCGCCTTCGAGCTGCGCATCTCCGAGCGCACCGTGCAGCGCTACCGGGACAACGAGCGCGCCGGACGACCGCCGGGGATGCCGCCCGTGCACCGGCGCACGCTGGAACGAGCCCCGCAGATCAGGCGGCTGGCCGAGATGGGATACGGCAACTGCCAGATCGCGGACAAGATCGGCATGAGTCCCCGCACCGTGCGGCGCTACCTCGCGATGGCGTCCTGAACTTCCGAGCGTCCGGAAGCTGCGTCATTGGGACGGACGCCGGCCGGGAGCGCGGCCAGGGAGACGGCAAGGCCCGGACCAACGCTGGTCCGGGCCTTGCCGCTGCTGTTAGCCTGATGTCACCGAACGGGTGGGCAAAGCGGGTGACGTCCCCGCCGAGCATCTGGTTGGCGGGTTGCCGCGGAGGGGAAGCGGTCCCGGCATGTCCGGCCTGGGAGTCCCCACCTAATCTCAGCGGTTGCGCTTGAGGTACGACGTGAGCAGACCGCCGGCGGCGCCCACCGCGGCGACCGCGGTAGCGGCCCACCACCCGGACCACTGCGACGTGTCCAGGTTCGCCAGCCAGGCGAGCAGGCCGGTGGCACCGACAGTGAGCACGAACTGTACGGCGGCGCCGGCCTTGGACTCGCTGGCCAGGCTCTTGCTGCCGTCGCTGTTCGGCCCGGCGAACTTCGGATTTGAACTTTCCATGATCACTCCTAGAAGCAGCGGTAGGTGACACCGAGATCATGCCACGCCTTCGCTGCACTGCGTCCGACCTCGGACTGCGCGTCGGAGAACACGGCTTCCTGCTTGATCACCACATCGCAGACGACGGCCAGGGAGACCCGCGCCGCTTCCTCGCGCGCGGCCCGGTCCGACTCGACGGCGCGCTCCGCGGTCCGCGTGCTCACGACGGTGTTGAGCCCGACGCTGCCCGCGGTGAACAGGACCAGCACGACCCAACTCCACCACGACGGCATGCCGTGGCGGGAGAACCATCGCCGCAGGGGACTCATGGATCACGATCCTAGGGCGCGCCAGGTGATGACGGTGAGGACTCCGACAAGGGAGGCTGCTGTCCAGACGCGCCCATAGACGTGCCCACGCCAGATCGCGCCTGCCAGAGTTGAACTACGCCCGGCACGCCGATCAGGCCGGCCGCCATCCAGATCAACGTCTCGTTGACCTGGGACGGTGGTTCGAAGAGGATGCCGGCCTGCTTGAAGATGATCACCCAACCCAGCACCCACGACCCTGCGTCGCGTAGCACGGTCCACGTTCCAGGTCGCATGATCACTCATGATCCGCCCTACGGTTGAAGCGACAAATGACCCGTGCGGACAGATCAGTCTGCACCCGCGTCACTCCGCTACGCTCTGGTCTTCCGGCACGGCCACACCCGCAGTCTCGAGCGCGCGCACAAGGGCACGCTGGTAGTTGGCGGCGTCGGTGCGCTGCTGGTTGACGATCACGTGCACCTCGTCGACCTTGCCCTCTACGCGCCTTGACCTGCGGCTGTCCGCCCGCGCTGTGATGATCAGTGCTACGGCCGTGAGGCAGCTCCCGATCGCGCCGATGACGCCAGCCCAGCTCGAGGGATTCATGTACCCGAGATGCGGTGTCCGAGTACATCGGCCACCTGTTGCGCCATGTCGTCCGGGATGGCGTCGGCCAGTGCCTGTGCGGTCAGGCCGGCTGCCGTGATGGCTGCGGCGAGGCGCTCGGTGGTCAGGCCGGCCAGCACGAGCGCGGCAATCGCGCTCTCGTCGACGTCACCGCCCTGCTCTTTGGCCAGCAGTGCAGTCACCCCGTTGCGGATCACGGCGATCTGCCGGCCGAGATAACCGGCCGTGTAGGCGAGGCTCATATACGGGTTGTCGTCGGTCAACGGGACCTCACTGCCATCTGCGATGTTCCAGCGTCGCACGATGTCCCCGGCCGCGTGGTCGCCCACCTTCGGGCCCACGCCGCGCAAGGTGTCGTCGAGCAACTTCGCGGTTTCCGCCTCGTTCATGTCGTCCTCCGTCGTCGGCTTACTCAGGTTGGTCAGTTCCGCCTGGATCATCGGCAGGAACAGGTCCCACGGGAACGCCGGCCCGGGGTCGGTGTGGTCCCCGCCATCTTCCGGGAACGCGTTTGTGCAGTCGACGTGCCCGACGATCCCCTTCGGGCCGTTCGGAAACTCCGTCCAGGCCCGGCGCGTTTCGGACGTCGTAAGCCGGCGCACGGGGATGCCGTACTTCCGGCAGTCCCTAGCCATCTGCTTCGCCGCGTTCTTCAGCGTCGGCAGGCTCGCCGCGTCCAGCCATTGCACGCGCGTCTGCACGGTGCCGCACAGTTCGTACTGGATGCCGAGACGGTTGCCGCGGTGCCGGGCGGCGTTGCCGCGGTCGCTCGTGCGCACGCACTGGATGACCGAGTTGGAGTCCACGAAATAGTGCGTGGACGTCCCGTCGGTACGGCGCTGGTCATAGGACGCGCCATCCTCGGCGGATGTGTTGCGCTCAGCGCCGGCCGTGTAGTGCACGACGATGAACCGAACAGCCTTGCCGTCGCGGCCGGAACCGAATGCCTTCGGGGGCACCCATGTCAGGTCGGGATACTCGGGTGACTTCGCCATGCTGATCACCGTATCCCGTTCAGGTCTTCCACGAACCGGCCTGACGTACCTTCCCGGCGACCGTCTTCCACACGCCGCCCTGACGCACCTTCACCGTCGGCGTCACCCACGCGCCGCCCTTGCGGACCTTGAAGCGGGTGGTGGCCGGCGCGACATTCACGTTGTCGATCTTGAAATAGTCCGGGCTCGGTGTGCCGCCCGAACCGGTTTCGAAACGGAGCATGAGGTCCCCGTAGTTCAGCCAGGAAGGAAGCGTGCCCTCCGTCCGTCTGGCTGTCCACGTCACCCGGTCAGGGGATGTCTCCCAATACAGGCTAGTCCCGTCATGCCGCAGCCGGCGCCAGAGATGCGCCGTGGCGTCCGCCGTGATCGTGACGGTGGTCGTGCCATTCAGCTCGAAGCCGATGGTACCGTCGCCGTGGTTGTAGAAGCCGGCGTAGTTGGTGTTCGTGTCGTCGCGCACCTGGAAGCCGGCGTACATGTCCACGTCCACCGGCACCGCGGGCACCTGCAAGATCAGCGCCGACCCGCGTATCTGATACGCCTTCGCCGAGTCCATCGTGCTGTCCCCGAGCGAGCAGTCCAGCGCGGCTGCACCGCCGACAACGGTCGGTGTTCCGGTAGTCGTCGGCCAGCGGGTGCCCGAGATGCTGCCGCTGCTGAAGTCGTCGGCCAGGGTCTCTATGAGGCTCGTCCAGATGCCGGCCGCGCCGGAGAATTCGATCCATCCGGGCGTCGTGGTGACCGTGGTCGCCGTCGCGGTCAGGTCCGTGGTGCCGGCGTTGCCGTAGTTCATCGTGGCCGTGCGGGCTGTCGTGTCCGCGCTGATCGAGCGGTAACCGATCTCGACAACCAGGCGATCGCCGGCCGACACGGCCACCGAGGTCAGGGTCTGCGCACCGGAATCCCGGCCGTTCGCCGTGGTCGTGAATTCGGTCGCTCCCGCCCAGTTCGACAGCGCGGTGCCGCGCACGGTGTCGCTGTCCCCGGCGGTCACGAAGATGTGCAGATACATGTTCGCGTTGCAAGCCGCGTTCGACTCGACTGCACCGATGATCGCCTGCGCCGTCCCGGCCAGGGTGCCCGCGGCCACCGCGCCGGCCGAGCTCCACCGCCCCCACAGGACATCGTTCGCGGCACCCGTGCTGCCGGTGGCGACCGCAGCCGTTGCTGCGGTCCCGGCCGGGCGCACGCCGAGCAGGCGCGTGAGACTGGCGCCGGCCTGTTCCCAGCCACCGCGCTTCGTGGCCGGCATGTACGCCGCCGCCGAATTGGTGAAGTACAGCCGCTGCGCCACCATGTCAGGTCCCCGTGGTGTCGAACCAAACGTCCCCGTCGGCCGGGGAAGTCGGCGTGGTCGAGCCGATGAAGATGCGCGAACCGGACACCGTGTTATAGGTGCCGGCCGTGTCGTAGTAGTTGACCGGCCGGACCGCGTCCGCGCCGGTCGCGAACGCCGTGGTAGCGATCTTCGTACTGCTGTCCCCGCCGGATTGCGTGGTCGCGACCGTCCCCGTCGGCAGCGTCGGTGTGCCGGTGAAGGTGGGCGACGCGAGATCCGCCTTCAGCGCGCCGAGCGCGGCCACGAACGCCGTCGTCGCGACGGCCGTCGTGTTGTTGCCTGCCGTCTGCGTGGTGGCGATCGTCCCCGTCGGCAGGGTCGGTGTGCCGGTGAAGGTCGGGCTCGCGAGATTCGCCTTCAGGTTGTCCGCCGTCGTCACGAACGCTGTGGTGGCGACGGCCGTCGTGTTGTTGCCGGCCGTCTGCGTGGTGGCGATCGTCCCGGTCGGCAACGTCGGCGTGCCGGTGAAGGTCGGCGAGGCCAGGGGTGCGGCACCGGAGATGTCTCCGACGACGATCCCGGTCGGCGTGGTGATGGCCGGGCTGGTCAGCGTCTTGTTCGTCAGGGTAACCGCGGCAGCGTTCTTCGTGGCGTCGCTCGTGTTGTCGACGTTGTTCAGAGACAGCGACGTCTTGGCCTGCGCGGGCGTGCGGCTGGCCCACGCGCTCGCGCTCGCGACCATGAAGTTGTCGGTGGTCGCGGTCAGTCCGGCGATCGTCGTAAGGTCGGCATCGAGTGGCTGGTACACGCCGGCGTGGTTGTGGTTACCGGCGGCGACATCGCCTGATCCGGTGCCGACGTTCAGGACGGCCGAGCCGCCGAGTCCGAGGCTGGTGCGCTGCGCCGCCGCGTCGGCACCAGTGAGTAGCGCCCGGCCGGCCGTCGTCGAGTTGGATATCTGGCTGGCCGTGAACGACTTCGATGCGTCGGCCGTGTTGTCGACGTTGCTGATCCCGAGATCGGTCTTCAGCTGCGCAATGGTCCGGTTCGTCCACGCGCCGGCCTTGCGCTGCATGACGTCGTCGTTGGTCGGCGTCAGCGCAGCGATCGCGGTCAGGTCGGCATCCACTGGCTGCGCGCCGACGTCAGCGGCGTCCAGAACCACGTCGCCGTTTTCGCCGTTGACCGAGTTGACCGTGCCGCCGCCGGCGCCTGCTACCGCGGTGGTGACGAAAGCCGTCGTCGCGACCTGCGTCGTATTCGTTCCTGCGGTGGCAGTCGGCGCGGTCGGCGTGCCGGTCAGGGCCGGACTCGCCAGCGGTGCCTTCGCGGCCAGGTCGGAAGTGAGGTTGGTGACTTGCGATTCCGCGATGGTGATCGGGTCCGAGCCGGCCGACGCATGCGACGAAGCGTGCGCGGTCGGGGTGCGCGCGTCGGACAGGCGCGAGTCGTTACCGGCCGCCGCGGTCGAGCCGGTCGTACCGAGCGCGAGCGACGACGTGCCGGCTCCGATCGCCGTCCGGGCGGCAGCCGCGTCGGCGGCAGCGAGCACGGCCCGGCCGGTCGTTGTCGAGTCAGAGATCTGCGACGCCGTGTGCGTATGCGAAAGGGCCGCATACGCCGCGCTGCCTTCGCTGGCCGTCAGGTACTGCGGATGCGGATCGCTGGCAGCCAGATGAGCGGCGACCGCGGAAGCCGCGGTACCCGTCGCGTCCGCGCCCACGTCGGCGGCGTCGAGCACAACGACTCCGGTCTCCCCGTTGACGCTGTCGACGGCGCCGCCGCCGCCCCCGCCGAGGATCTTGTTGCCGTCCGCGTCGACGACGTCCCCGTCGTCGTCGAGTTCGGCAACGCCGCCGGGCACGCCGACCTGATTC
>Ga0247774_1000948_pt1 | contig 14665 bp, 11 predicted proteins | sample UWRJL001104B6_FD_179933 | JGI IMG/M metagenome (GOLD analysis project Ga0247774, IMG submission 179933) | Plant litter microbial communities from Arlington Agricultural Research Station in Wisconsin, United States - UWRJ-L001-104B-6 | ecosystem: Environmental > Terrestrial > Plant litter >... | reverse complement strand
TGCTAAAGCCTCCCCCCCCCCCCCCCCCCCCCCCCCCCTCTCTTACCCTCAAGGTGCTAATAAACAATAATAGCTTCGCCATGATGCTTTCGTTGTGGTACTTTGTCTTCTGGGCCATCATGAGCGGCTTCGACTACCATCGCCCCAGCGCACTCCATCGAGGCTACATAATTGCCTGGCTCTATAGTCTGTCTTGGCTCGTCGTCGTAGGGGTCATCGTCCTGGAGACGCGGTTCAAGATAGCATCAGGATATCCGCTCGTCATGCTCCATTCAGGCCTGTTCCTTGCCATGTTTATCACATTGGTCGAGATGGCGTTTCTTCCATCGAAAAGGTCGTGGGCCGAATGGATCCACGACGTCCACCAAGTGCGGGAATCGGTCGAGCCGGTTCTCATCCAAACGACGGAACCTCTTCCAAGCAATGGCTCTGGCGATGAGGATGAGGCAGAGGCAGATGAGTCCACTCCACTGGTTGGCGACAATCGCCAGGATAATCAGGTAATTTCGTCTGCCCGCATCAGCTTCGGGAATCGTTTCCGCAGGTCAATCAGCGAAATTGTGAACGGCCCTGGACGCGACATGAACCCACAGTACGGAAACGAACAGCGATGGTCAGGCTCCATGCCTACCTCTTTGTGGTTCCTCCAACTTCTGTTCATAGCACCTGTGGCCATCATCACCATCGCTCAGCTTGCACTCTTCATCTTAACGGCAACCTCGGGCACTGGAGCTGATGGATCAAACATCCTATTCCCGTACATTGTCGCGGCCGCCTTCTCGGTGCTCCTCTGGCTTCCCGTCACGCCATTCATCCACAGAGTCAAGTTCCACATTCCTATTATTTTCTTGGCAATATTTGTCGGAACGTTATTGTACTCGCTGTTTGCTTTCCCCTTCTCGCCGCAGAATCGGTACAAGATCTATTTCAGACAGCTTGTTGATCTCGACAAGGGCACGTCCAAGGTCACAATCGACGGTATCCAGGAGTTTGTGCGGCCTATCATAGACGAGCTGCCATCGGCAGCGGGCAAAGTAGTCAACTGCAGTGGCATAGCAAGCCGCGCCGGCATTGTCGGCTGTGCTTACGATGCATCCGAAGTTATGCCTAACCTCGCTGAAGACGGCAGTCCAGTCTTACTTGCGGACTTGATTACCATCAATGTCACGAGATCCGACTCAAGCGAGGCCAAGGCCGCTTTGGAGATCGATGCCGTCAACACCAGGGCGTGCTTCTTGCAGTTTGACCAACATATTACCTCGTTTGCTGTCAGGGATGGCTCATCCTTCGATGGCCGTTTTGGCGACAAGGGTGACGTGTGTAAGGTGAATCTGTTCAGAAGAGACTGGGGCAAAGTGTGGAAGGTGGTTGTCGAATGGGAGACTGAAGCTGGTGGTGCATCCGAGAAAGTCGCACTTCACGAAAACGACCTTCATCTTGCTCCGGACCCTTCAAGTAGTGAGCTAAGGGCAAGGCTCAATGATGGCGGCGTTGGAGATGTCCACGCGGTTAGAAAGCCGGCATCGTCACTTAATGGCAAGGTGGTCTGTTACTGGAGTGATGCCAATGCTCAGGGAACCATACCAGCCTACGACGAGGCCCTCAAGTACGCCCCCACGTGGGTAGCCATCACCAAGGCGGGAGTGGGTCTCGTTGAGGGAAGCAAGGCCTTTACGGTGTAGACCCGGGGAAATAAGAGAGTGTCACTCTCATGTGTGGAAGGGGCTGTATCATATTGTTTTGATTCGGCATTATTTTATCTTTGTCGCTACAGGCTTTTTGCCGGGCGCTACCACGATGGCATCTCGGTTTGTAGCCAGTTGCATTCATGTTCAAAAACACCGATAGGAATAGGCGTTGTTAATCGGAGAGACTCTCACTTCCTCGACACTACTAAGCAGGAAATTCTACTTCGCCCTCCCACCTATATCCCAAGAAGTGCATATAAGAAAGCGTGAACTGAGTGACTACACATGGTCGTCACGTACAGCTTAAATTCCGGAAGCTAGGCACTCCGAGAAGCTACTGCAGGTGATTATTGCGTGGCTGTCACACCCGACGCTTGACTTTGACGAGAGGGAGGGTGCAAACAACGCCAAAAGATGGGCAGCCGTGTTCGGACTGGGAAGGCGTCAGCGCGGTGGGACCGGGGGAAGAGGGATAATCCGGCCGAGTGTGATCCTCGGACTTTTTTATTGAGTATTTCCGGAATTGGGTGCTCGTTCTCCATCTACATGATGGCGGCACATGCTTGATAGTCATTTTCTGGAGTTTAATGGTAGGAACGATAAGTTACACAGAGGCGCTTCGGAACGGCTAGTAAAAGGCGAGGAATCACGCGGGGTTTGGCCGTGAAGGTTTCTTCGGCACATGGCCTTCTCCGGCGTGAGGCTGCGGCGCGGCGCGGAGGTAGTAGTATAGCGACAAAAGAAGCCCTCTCTGTTTTATTTGATCGGTGAGGCAGGGGCAAGGGGATAAGGGTTAGTAGTAGATGAACGAAGGAAGCGTGCAGAAGACAGGCTAGATCGAATTGCACCAGGAACTCATCGGTTGGTTGGCACTACCGAAGAAAAGTTGGTACAGCAATGCTTACGGGCGAGACAGCACTTGTGGACCCGTGGTGGTAATATGCGTGCGGGGGGTGGTGGGTGTTGGTTGTTGGTTGTTGGATGGATGACGAAGCCTGCCGAAATCGGGTTCCTTTTTTCGGGCGGGTATCATCTTGGGTCGTGTTGGATCGAGAGGTGAAGGACACCCCGCGTGGACTAGAGGCATACGGTTGAAGATCTGGGGAAACCAGGGGAACCAGGAACCACCACGAGTTTTTGTATTGGTTACCTGAGGCTCTTGTCATTTGACGTCCAGTCTGTAGCGAGGCTACAAGGCTAGCAGCAACAGCCTTACAGATATTCACTGTCTTATTTCCCTTGAACTATACTCTTGCGCACCTGGGTTTTTTCTCTCTCCAAAAAACCGACCCCTGCTCTGAATTTACTTCCCTTTTGAAATATTTTCTTGGATTCCAGGGAAATTTGTGCTCAACTTGTAGGCAATTACAACATAGCCGGGCGGCGGGGCGGGACGGCAAGGACTTGGGAATAAAGGGCCATGTGCCGACACGGACATGGGAAGCGGGATGGGATGGGATCATCCTTAAGAGGGGTCCCCAAATCCCGGAATTGGGGAATGCATCCCGGGCTTTCCTTTTGCGAGACGAGAGAGATTCGGTCATCAAAAGAGAAGGATTCGGGACACGGACATTTCGAACGTGGTGGATCGTTACACCACAAAGTCATACTCATTCGACAACGGGCAGAAAAAAAACACTGACATGGAACAAATAGGACGGGTGCCGGTAATGACCTCAATTAAATTGTCAGTGCAGTGCAGGTTTGCGCCTTTTGATTGCAAAATGTGCATCTATAAAAGTCACCCGGGGATGCAGGCCATATATATTTTATATTTGACGGGTGATGGCGGTGGTCCGTAGCGTAGTCAGGACGGCGCGTGAATCTTACTTTGCAGGCCATACAGTAGTTCAATTGGAAATAGGATTCAGTGACCCTGCCTAGGCTTAGGCTGGGTGCGGACGTCTGTTTTGACAAAAATTGTAAGGATGCGGGCAGGCAGCTTGTTGGTATTTAGCCAAAGTGTGCAGCCCGAGCGGTATCCGGATTTTCGTCCCATCTGGTCAAAATGATGACAGGGTTTTTAAACCTCGGTCTTCTTTCTCAGCGTTCTCTACAATTTGAGATGAAAGCCATGGAGCGGCAATGATCTAGAAGCAGCCAGTATCGCTGCGATATTTGTGCTTCGCGAGATGCAATCAGACTAGCCTTCTCAAACTCTAGCCTCTGATGATCTACTGAGAGCCCAGTCACGATAGATAGCAACCTGCAAGCTATTAAACACCGTCGACACCTGACCAAGATCTTCAAGAGGAGCAATTATCCAGTCCCACATATGGCATAAAAGCGGGACAGCCCAGCGATTTCCTGGATATCAAAATTGGAGCCACTCAAGCGAGAGTTAGGCGAGTGAAATGGAACGTGGGTAGACGGTCGTGTGCGTGACCTTATTCCATACGCGAGTGGCGGAAGAATCCCCTAATTTCTGTAACTAAAGGCATGGACAACCGGCTGACAATTCTCACTATTCCTCCATTCGGGTTTTACATGTTGGTCGCCGACGCCGGACACCGAAAGTGATGGGTGTCTGATCGAAAGGCAGGCTGCACTTCGGGTTTGTACGCAAAGTGATTGGATCTACCCTCCATTGCATCCCATGCCTAGCTAAAAATTGGAAAACTCTATCTAGAGGAATTTTTAGCTTCAAATTCCTATGGTCGTTAGTCGCTCTGTTGAAGTGGTTCACCCAAAGGAAAGACGCCCTGGATCAATGCTTACCAGTCAGGAAGGCTAACCCCCATAAAGGACAGTCGTGCTTACCTCCTCGGCCAGGTGCCACCCATTCGGTGATTTTAAGCAGGCTCGTGCTACATATTTCCACTCTTACAAACCCATGGTGGGAGCATGCGCGATTTGCCAGCAATTTGAGTTCCGTCCTCCGTTGTCTTGAATGCTTGAGGACCTGTCTAGATCTTCTCCTCTCCTTATTCCCGCCAAAGCGCTTCCAAGCTGTATCCTGCCTCCGTAGCCCACAAACATCACTAGTAAAGCCGCTAGAAGTATACGAGGAGGGCATTCAATAAGTCTCACCGCAACCCTACTTCCTTGATTCACTCTAAAGTACTACCTATTTCTATCAGCTTCTTGCTTCTCCATCGGCATTTCTCCCCAAGCATAACTTTCAGTCACTCTGTGGTATCTTCCTGCCACGGACCCAGAACTATTATCAAAGACACAACCCAATCGAGAAATGACCGCGTATTGTCTGCTGGTGAGCCATACCAACAGAGGACAAGGTCCAGTTGCGTAGAGTCACATAGACGGGGCGTTTTGCCTGTCATGTGTGCCCGTGCTCAAGTGAGGCGGGCGGCGCTCAAGATCCTCGGCAAGTACCAGAGAATTACGTCCTTCTACTCCCCTGTCACCACCTCAACATCGAAAGGACCCCCATATAGCTCTATAGGGAGTCTATTGGTTGGTATTCGCAACGTGTGCATCCTAGTTCCGCCTCATCCCATGCCCATCCGTGCCCAGAGCTGCGTCGGCGTTGTAGTGCAGATATGGCACCTCGAATCTCAACCATTTAAATTATAGTTCATGTAGACGCATCCAGCCCGCTCGCCCTCCACGTGAACTTTGCCCCTATAAAACCCCTCAGGATGGTGACAAGATCCAGGGATGATGCCTCAATATCACCGCCTTGACCTTCACCATTCCGTCCTCCTGGTCATCTATAACCCCTGGCTCTACTTAGATGTGACCGGCACCTATGAGCCCCGAAACCGCCAAAAATACTGTCCAAGTGGCAGAAACAGAATGGAGATTGCAATATGGTGTTCCACGGCCGGATCCAACATTCGGATGCAAGATTCCACTTGCCGAGCATTACGACGCTCCATGTCTCCTTCTTTGCCAATATGCCCATCCACTCTTCGCCGGACTGTCAAAGACCCAATGCTATAAAGAGTCCAACCATCACTCTAGATTGCGAGATCGTGCAGAATTGGCCCGTGGCGTATCGCTCTAAGAAAATCGAACCGTGTTGCTGGCATCTTACCTGCAGTTAGCGGGCAGATTTGGCATGCCCCATCAAATCTATCGTGCATCTGCGTGCATTATCAACAAGTGTCGGTGAGAAGCGAGTGAGGAACATATCAGGGTGACAGGAGAAGTTGTTGGTACACTCGTGTGATTCCTCTCTCCCTTTCCCCTGGGCGTTACCTACTCACCCTCCTCCTCCTTTCCCTCACCTGCTTCCGGTCGCGACTGCCTCACTCCTCCATTTACCCCCCACGCTAGTTCCTCACTACCTTTTCTCGACTTACTCGACAAGTTAGCCTCAACCAGCTGCCCGCTTAAAGGCTACTAGTGATAGCGAATCAATCCAGCCAGATCGACCTCAGTAATCCCTCACTCACCCTTCTCCAACCGCATTCTCATCCACCAGATGCAAACCAAGATGCGTCTCGCCTTCATTGCCACCCTGCTGGCAGCAGCTGCGGCCCTGCCGCAGACTCTCATTCTAAGGCCTGAGGACCCCGAGGATGTCCCCCGGACCGGTATCACTTTCGGAGCTCCTTCCAAGACTGGCATCACCTTCACTCCTCTCCCCACGACGACTATTGTCTCGTCGCCCATCATCTTCAAGCCGACACCAACAGATGAGAGGATTACCACTACCACGAAGTCTAAGCCGACCAAGGAGCCGAGCCCATCCCCTGTCTGCGTCAATGGCCGCGGTACCGTCGAAGTGGGTGGCTATGACATCGACTACGCGCTGGCCTCGGCACCGGCCGGCTTTCCTCGTCTGGGCGGGTACAAGATTAGCAGCGTCTGGGAGCAGAGACACCAGATAGGGACCATGGTATGATCTCACCCCTGCCTTCATCTCACTCCTGGGCCTCTTGACACCTCGACCCCTGTTCTTCTTCCAGACCAGGGGGTGCCGCAACGAATGGGCAAGCGGATTTGCGGTTCCTCTCCCTCCGCTCTAACGGCTAACGAGGACTAGAGCCTCTCTCTAGGCATTGATTGGGCCGAGTATGGCGAATTCAAGTGCCAGTACACCTGCAACAGCCAGGCGGACTGCGTTGCCTTTGCCGGATGGCGAGGTATACCCCCCCACCTCCATCACTGTCCCCACAATTGGCGTTCGCTAACGTGGAATCAAGTCCAAGATCGAGGTAGGGATGCGCACTTTGAGTGCCACCTTTACAATGCCCTGTAAGTTCTTCGCTCCCATAATGTCCCTGACATGCGCACCCAAATACATGAACCCGATAGCCAGATTTCTCCCACACCAATTAGGAAAGCTAGCCCCCACACACGCCTAACCACGCATTAGTGTTACCGAGGATGCGTTCACGCTCGTTGGCTTCGACTCCTCGACATACACCCTTCACGTCTTCAACAAATTCTGTTCCTCCCGCGTCGGAAAGAGGAGCATCGAGGAGAACGAGAAGCGCGACGAGGCCATCTTCAGCAAGGCGGGGAGCAGCGGGCTAAGATGCCGCGAAAATGAGGTAGCGTGTCCCATCAACTCCAACTGTGCTGGGCTGGGGCTCATCGACGCAAGGCCAGGGGAGAAGTGGGAGAGGTACTATTTGAGCGGGGAGTGGGTGCTCAAGCATAGGTGGGCCGGGGTAAGCTTCTTTCCCTTTTTTGACTTTTGCAACCCAGCCCCTAACCGAATGCAGTTTGTCCAGGAGGCCGAGTTCAGCGAGGCGCGCCTGGCGAGGGTCAAACAGCAGTGCAAGGTCGCCTGCGTTAGGAACCTTGGCAAGTGCGGTAGCTTCGCTGTCGCATACGGTTAGTTGAGAACTACCAAGATCGTGTTGGTACAATCGATACTGACAGGATACAGGCTTGCCCTCCGACCAGGCCAACGAAAGCCCAGACTTTGTCCTCTCGGAAAACCCCAACCGGGCGTTCACCTGCAACCTGTTCTTCCAGAGCATCGACGCTGCACAGTATCGTCGGGATACGGCCGGCGTCTGGATCCACTTTCAAGGGGTCAACGTCGAGTGCACAAACCCGCTCTAACTTGTTCACTATCTCCCTTTTCTGTCACTTCTCCATCTATCCTTTGCTGAGTTTGCTCTATTTGGGTTATGAGGTCGTAATTTCTTTGTGGATACGTACGGCTCGAGTTTACGATTCGTTTCTGAATCTTCTGTATCTAACGCACTTGAGACAAAAGGCGAGGAAAACCCCCTGTGACGAAAACGATAAAAATACTTCTCTTGAGTAGCGCAATCAAAGCTATGCCTCCTAGAACCAAAACCCGTGATGCACCGTACCGTCATACTGACCTGGGATTTTTCCCCCCATCCTTGAACGCCAATGGTAAATGCAATCCATCGTCCATGAAACGATACCGAGCAACGCTCCTCTAACAGCCACTAGCCTACTCTAGCTACCGCCCAATGGGCCCTTTCTCAACCTTCACTACATCGCCACATCTCCATTCTCCTCATTCACAGCCTTTTCCAACACGTCCCGCCCTTTTCTCCACAGCTCGGCCTCCATGTCCCTCTCATTCTTTTCGCCCCTGCTGTTCAGCCACCCCACGTCCAGGGCCCCCACGCTCCCCACCGCGTTGGGCTTGAGGGACACCTTTTCGCCCTCCCGCGCGTCCGCCTCGGTCCGCTCGTTGGCGAGGTCGAGGATGCCGGCCTCCTCGAGGCCCATGATCTGGCGCTTCAGGTGCACGTCGACGTGGCGGACCGTCGCCAGGAGCGCCTCCGTGGCGGCTTGGAAGGCGGCTTGCTGGGGGGCCATGTCGTCGGGGTTCTGGATGGAGAGGGTGGCCATGAGGGTGGAGGTGTGGGTGAGGATCTCGACGATTTTCTGGAGTGTGTTCGCTTTAGGGGCGGGTGCTTTTGAGAACTTATTTGGGAATTGGAATTTTTGACGGGTCGGGATGAATCAGGCTTGTATTTGGATGAAGACAAAGAGAATGTGGAGGGGAGGGGGGAAAGGAAGGGCAACACGCGGGAAGGATGTATACCTTGTCGATGTCTTTGAGCTGGTTGATCCGTTCTCGAAGGGTGAAGGGTTGGAAGTGTGGGTCAAGTGAATCGACTTCCATTGAGAAGTCTGGTGTATCCATGTCGATGCGACGGTATCTTACGATGAACCAGAAAATGAATTTGAATGAGATACGAGGCCTTAATGCTCTCTGGGTAACCGTTAGGGGTGTTGATACGTCCTTAAGTGAAAGCACTCACTCGGGTTCGCAGTTACGTACCAAGTACAACATCCTTAGTTGAGGAATGGCATTATTCCGATAATTAGCCGACTTACTACCAAAGCGACTCGAAAAGCCTTGTCGGTTGAATCCCGGGTATATTGGTGGCACGTGACACAGCACCAAGCCGCTTCTCCAAGGTCCGAAATCTTAGACTTCACGACAGGACGCGGCTGGCTTTGCCGTAGGCTTTCATGCCCGCCTCCTCGTATCAATTTCATCACGCCAAGCGTGTATCCGTCGCAAATATTACCACAAGTCATCAATCCAGCGATATTTTGCCAACAGCCGCTATGCGACATTGATAGTTTGCACAGGAAAGTGAAAATCTGGCGACATTTTGGCTAGGTGACTGTCGACTGCTGGCGAGTGCGATCATCGAGACATCTTCACGATCACAATGTCGGCCCCGACAGGCCCTGGGGGCCCGACGGCCACCACGCCTGGCCAGGCTGCGGCGAATGGGACGCAAGGGCCAAATCAGATGTCTAACCAGAACTTGAATCAGATTGTGAGTTGTGTTTTTCTTGTCCTTCCAGGATTTATTTCGGGTTCAGGTACGATTCATATCAAGGCCAAACTCACCTGCACCTTCCCTACGGACAACATCCGGCCCTCATTGCAACTCGCCTTTTCTTGCGTCTCACATCGTAATTTTCTTGGCCTGCGACTATTTTTCCCTTCCCAAGAAGAATCTCGCCTCTGGGTCCGTCAACCCATCGCAAGAGGTATAAACGAGAGTATCTTGACTCATCTCGACGGCCTTGGTTCCACGTATATACCGTCACCGGCCTTCTCTTGACACTCATCCATAATGTCTCCCGTTCTGTCCAAAGTGGCCCAGCCTCAAACCCATATCAACATGGAGCGTCTCGGATATCCTGACAGCCCACCTCACAATGAAGCCGACGTGCTTTTAAATGTAGAGAGACGTAACTTTTTGACCCGGCAATATGCTAATGCTCTCTAGGTCACAGATTTCTTGCTCAAAAGGGGCTACAACCGGACAGAGCGTATATTCAGGGAAGAATCGAGGAACATAAACGAAGACGGTCGTCCCATTGCCGATGAAAACGCGCCGTTTGCGCCGCAAAGGTTCCAGAAAGCATTCGACCTTCTGAAGAACTGGGTTGAAAACAACCTCAGTGTGTACAAGGTATGCTCGACTCTCCCTTGGAGTTCCTGACCATGGCTGACTCGTCATAGTTTGAGCTGGAGAAGCTTCTTTGGCCCTACTTTGTGTACTCATGGATTGAGCTTATCGACCAGGGCGAAAAGGATATTCCGGCAGCCTATCTCAAGCACGTGTGGGACGTGTTTGAGAGAAATCACGGTGATGACCTTCGCGTCTTTGCCACCATCCATACGAGTGAGCACCTAAAGGAGAACCAGACCACTGCTCTCTACCGCAGCCGCAAATACAAGATCCCCATCAACATGCACATCACGGGCGACCTGTTCCACTTCCTCGAGAGGGAGGACACAAACGGAGGCAACATAATCCGTGATATTTTGGCCAGGTTCTGCGACGTCGAAGCCCTCCAGCGCGGCCCTATTTCTCCCTTCAGCTTCGAAGCCATATACCGGCGGTCGCAAGGCAGGGAACTGGACGATGTCGACATGCAGGAGGGCATCCCTGGCCACACCACCGGCGTCATGTCGAACAGGGAAATCCTTGCAACACCGCTCAAGCTCGGCCCGTTGCCAATGGAGGAGGGACTACGGGAGGATGTGCGCGCCGAGCTCGCCGAGGAAGATGAGAGAAATCCCCCTAAGGGTGGAAGGGCTCCGCTTGCCGTCGAGTTTGACCAAAAAATTAAGATGGAGGAGGTTGATGACATGCCCTCCCGCGCTGACTTGCCCCTTCCGCCGTCGCGGGTTCGAGATGTCGTCATGGAGATGCAGAAGGTGAAGGAGAACCGCGACCGATTCAAGATTGAAGGACGCACGGGCGGGGTTGGACCGCAGATCTCATGCTGCATGTTCACGTTGCACAATACTCTCGGAGCGTAAGTCTTCCGATTCTTATTGCAGATTCGTTCTGACACGTGTAGTGTGAGCTCCATGGATTTCTCCAGGGACAACAGACTAATCGCGGCGGGAACAATGGACTCGTACATCCGAGTGTGGACTCTTGACGGATCACCCCTCATGTCAAAGAACCCCGCGGAGAAGGACGTCAAGATTAACAACCGAAAACTCATCGGCCACTCGGCTCCGGTCTACGGCATTAGCTTTTCCGACGCTATCGAAACGGATCCCAACCGGCCTCTGTTTGGCGAGACGGATAAACAACTTCCCGACACTGGTCCCAAATTTCTCCTGTCCTCCTCCGGCGACGGCACTGTCCGCCTCTGGTCTCTTGAGGCCTGGAGCTGCCTGGTCGTCTACAAAGGCCACCACGGACCCGTGATGAAAGTCCAGTTTAGTCCTCACGGTCACTACTTCCTCACTGGCGGCTGGGACAAGACGGGCCGCATCTGGATGCAGGACCACATATCAGCCGTGCGCATCCTTGTTGGTCACGACACGTCCATCTCAAGCATCGCCTGGCACCCTAACGGTACCTACGTCTTTACGGCCTCGGACGAAACGGACAAGTCGATCCGCATGTGGAATGTTCCCACGGGCGATTGCGTGCGCGTATTTGTTGGCCATACGGATTACATCTCGTCGATGGAGTGTGCCCCCAACGGCCGCATACTTGCGAGTGCCGACAACTCGGGCAATATTTTCTTCTGGGACTTGGAGAAGGGCGTCAAGATCAAGCGTTCCCGCGGCCATGGCAAGGGCGGCATCTGGTCGATGAGCTTCAGCGTCGAATCTACCGTCCTCGCCTCGGCAGGCCAGGACTGCACGGTGCGCATTTGGGATGTAGCCATGCCCGCCGACGGTCACAAGGTGGCGCAGCAGCAAGCGGGCGCACAGCCTGGTCAAGAGCAAGGCGAGACCAGCGCGGCTGCCGGAGCGCCTGGCACTGCTGCCGGTTCGAGCACGTCTACGCAACCCCAGACCGGCTCGACGAACACGAACCCCGGACAGGGAAAGAAGAAAGGCAAGGAGGTCATGATCACGCCGGACCAAGTGAGCTGCTGGTCGACAAAGAAGACGCCGGTGCGCAAGGTCATATTCACGCGGATGAACCTGGTTGTTGCAGGAGGCTGCTACGAACCCGATCGGTAGATGATGGGAGAGATTTCGCCATCTATTCGCTGCTTTCCCCACTATGTGGGACATTAAGATGGCGTGCCGCTGTATGATTATTTCTTTTGCTTTCCCCGCGCCTTCTTACAAGGCGGATAGGATGGCTCTGGACAAGGTTGCAGAGAAGGAGCTCAAGGCATCATAAAAGGAACGCATGATTTTGACAGGCGCTGGAGGTTGATTTACATCAATGGAGGGGGATTGTACCCACCGTAGATAGCTCAGCGCAAGGAGGTGATCCTTTTAGTTGCTCACGCCGTCGCATTCGTAGGCGACTGGATAAATAAAAGCTGATTTTGCTAACTGGCTTGTGTCGTGTTGTCCCTCATCGTTGCGCTTCATCGATTCGCCCCTCATACCTTGTTACATTGTACGGACTGACCATGGCGTTAACTATTTGACTACAGGTTCAATCCACTTCCTTACACCTCCCGGCAGAACACCGGATGCCTTCCGCTTAGGCTTAGAGATGAAAGAGAGTAGCTCACTGCTGAAGGCTTCCCATTTCGGATCGAACGGCGATCAGTAGATGCCGAGTTGATAAACGTGACGATGGTGTGGACCCATTCTCCTCGCACCGGCGCCCCCATCCGCTTCTAACATGTCCCTTCTCCAGGCTCGTCATATACTCAGTGTCACGGAAGATGCACGGCCCGAGAATATCCCGGCCCTGCTTCAAAAATCTGTCTTCCCTGGCTGGCAGTTCGCATTCCGCTCGGGTCAAAGGAGTTGATCGTGCGGTAGGGGCTCCACGGAGGCGATTGCGATGATAGTCGATGCTCTTCATTTTAACGTAGCTACTTAGGCCCTTATGAGTGGCGTCTAACGAATGCAGTCGCATGCACGTATGGCAGTGGTGCAGCGCCCGTTGTTGACAAGTATCTAGGTCTTTCTCCAGGGCGAGCAGAAATGTTTCTCGGTCGGACTTTTCTAGTCTAGAACCGAGATGAAGAGGGCGTTGAATATGGCTTTGCTTGTTAGAGATCGGAGAGAAGGGTCAGTGCCGACACGGGTCTAGAATGTCGGAGATAGTGAGAACTAGGTCTAGAGGCAGTAGCATGAAAGCCTACCAAGGAGCGAGTGGTTTTTGGCATGACCTCACACTGGCACGTTGTGTCTGGCCCATTCTGGATAACCAGATGGAGCCAATATGGTTACAGGCAGAGAAAAAAGACGAGCTGTAACTGGAAAGGAAAAGGGGTTCAGGGTGTTATAACCCGTGATGCAACGTTGTCAAAGCGATTGTTATGGCACACGAAATCCATGTTCTCTCTATGATGAACGCCTAAGTTTGCGCGTGTGGCGAGTGGTGTGTGATGTGATGAGTGTCGTGGTTTGGAGACATCAAAGGGTATACTCCTCATCGTAAGTGGATGTCAAGGACGAGGTTTGAGAGCTGTGATAATTGTTTAGCATCTTCTATTCGGCATCATTATCTGGCGTATGTTTTTTGACTTTAGGCAGCTTGTTGCGCGTATGCTGCTTCTGCCGCTTGTATGCTATCGGGATAATGAAAAAGAAAGAAAAAAACTCGAATTCTGAAAAATTAGTAGGGTATGCGTCAGGAGTGCTTGACAGGCAGTTATCTGGTCTTCCAAGTGCTCGGAGATGCCCTTTTCAATGACACCCTAGTGTAGCCTCAGGTTCTTGGCCTTGCGAACGTGGTCCAAGCTTCTAGGCCGGGGTGACGAATCACATCATCAGACAACAGCAGCGGCGGGGGAGCTCTTTGCAACGACACCTCATTTTCGTCGCCTCCAGGCACACGTGCAACCTTGCATCTACCGACATCGAGCTCCCGGCCCGCGTCGCTTTGTCCGCTGCTTTTAAAGATCACGTTCAATTGCCTTCTTCTGCAGCCAGAATCAATATTTGTCGTAGGCAAGCAGCGCAACAACCATGGACGTCGAAGAAAGTCCCTGGGCCGACTCGGCCTCTCCCTCTACCTCCGAACCCCCCTCGCAACCGTCGCAGCCCTCCCAACCGTCTCAATCATCGGCTAAGTCCTCGACGCCCTCCGCAAGCCGCACCTTCCGCGCCACCACCCCGCGCCGCCTCGTCGCGCAGGCAACCCGCCTTGAATCCTCTGACGACCCCCTGGGGCCCCTCGGCGGCGGTTCCGACACCGACACCGACAGGGGCATCAAGTCCCCGCTATCCCTGTCCGAGGGGACCCCGCCCATCCCTCCCTTGAAAGAGGCGTCGGCGGGCGGTGCCGCCCAAGTACGGACGACGATGGGCGGCGGTGCGCCGATGGTGGTGAGGAAGAAGCCTACTGATCCGCACGGTCTTGATGGCGAGGAGGCGGAAGCGACAGGCGGGGATGGGGATGGGAGCGGGGGGAGGGTGCCGCCTCCGGTGCAGGTTGCGAGTCCGACGGGGGTAAGGAGCGTGACGGCCCCGAGTATGAGTGTAGAGGAGGCGGCCAAGCCGAGTTTCCAGATTACGGTGGGAGACCCGCACAAGGTTGGGGATTTGACGAGTAGTCATATTGTGTATTCTGTACGGACAAGGGTGGGTTATTTCCTCTCTATTCTTCCATTCTCCCCTTCCTGCCGCCAACTCTTATTTTGCGGGCTATTGA
>Ga0247774_1000947_pt1 | contig 14668 bp, 12 predicted proteins | sample UWRJL001104B6_FD_179933 | JGI IMG/M metagenome (GOLD analysis project Ga0247774, IMG submission 179933) | Plant litter microbial communities from Arlington Agricultural Research Station in Wisconsin, United States - UWRJ-L001-104B-6 | ecosystem: Environmental > Terrestrial > Plant litter >... | reverse complement strand
GAGTGGGTGGAGGTGCAGGAAATTTGGAAATAATCGTTGCCTAGCGACTTCAGCTTTCCGAGAGATTGAATTAGTCCTGTAAACATAAGTATTTTTCCGTAGTCGATCGCTTATTTACATCAAACCACACGCACAAACCAGACGCAGCAGCTTTTGGGGTCCCCCTCGACCCCGACCCGAGTCCATCTCAAATCTCAAATCTCAAATCGACAGTCCACCATTCGTTGCAGATTCAGGCGAAGATCGAGTCATACTGGATTTAGGTCATATTTATGTCCAAGTTCTCTACTGCCTTACAGTTTCTTAATTCTATGAGGCCGATCGAATGATTGAAATGAAAGTCGCTGGAATTGCCTTAGATGCAGCCACGCGCAGTCCTATTGTCCTATTGAGAGACGCTACTGAGCGACGCGCTTTGCCTATTTATATCGGTCAGGAGCAGGCAAAGGCTATTATTAGTTCTCTGGAAGGTCACAAGCCTCCTCGACCTTTAACTCACGACTTGATGGTCAATTTTTTAGAAGCCTGGAATCTTACCTTGGAGCGCATAGTTATTCACTCGCTGCAAGATAACACGTTCTATGCTGTGCTGATCGTCCGTCAAGGAGAAGTTAAAAAAGAGATCGATGCCCGACCTAGCGACGCGATCGCCCTAGCCCTGCGCACGAATAGCCCCATCTGGGTGATGGAAGAAGTCGTCGCCGATGCTTCCATACCGGTCGATCGAGATGCTGATGAAGCCGAACGCCGGGCCTTCCGGGAATTTATCTCAAACCTCCGTCCAGAGGATTTGATCAAGAGAAGCGGCTTTAGCCCAGGCGAAACTTCCTAACATTTATGCGCTATCGACGGTTTGGCAAAACTAACTTGCACCTGTCCGTATTTTCCTTGGGAACCATGCGCTATTTGGCTTCTGAGGAAACTGCCTGTCAGACTGTACAACAGGCCCTGTCTCAGGGAATCAATCACCTGGAAACGGCGGCGGGTTACGGTTGCAGCGAGGAATATCTCGGTGCGGCCCTGTCGGCTGGTTTGTCTGTCCATCGATCGCGCTTCCACGTCACTACGAAAATTTGCCCAACGGAGGATGCAGCAGCCATGGAACGCTACATCGACTCATCCCTCAAACGCCTGAATTTAGACTATATCGACTGTCTGGCAATTCACGGTTTGAATACTTGGGAACATTTGGCGATTGTGCGATCGCCCGCAGGCTGCATGGAAGCTGTCCGCCGCGCCCTGGCTGATGGTCGCATTCGGCACGTCGGCTTTTCGACTCACGGGCCTCTGGATCTGATTTTGGCTGCAATCAATACAGATCTGTTTGAATTTGTCAATCTGCATTATTACTATTTTTTTCAGCGCAACGCCCCGGCAATTGAACTCGCCAAGCACAAAGATATGGGCGTTTTCATCATTTCCCCAGCCGATAAAGGAGGGCAACTCTACACGCCCCCGGAAACTCTCGCACAATTGTGCTCGCCTTTCTCGCCTTTAGAGTTGAACTATCGGTTTTTACTCAGCGATACTAGGATTGGGACTCTGAGCGTGGGGGCTGCAAATGCGACGGAATTAGAGCAACCTCTGAAATATGCCGATCGCGACTGGACCCTCACTTCGGCCGAAATCGCTGCGTTCGATCGGCTAGAATCGGTGATTGCAGCCAGTTTGAAAACCGACAAATGCAGCCAGTGCTATGCCTGTTTGCCTTGCCCGGAAAACATCAACATTCCCGAAGTATTGCGGCTTCGCAATCTCGCCGTTGGATGCGACATGATTGACTTTGGCAAATACCGCTATGCAATGTTTGAAAATGCCGGACACTGGTTTCCAGGCAGCAAAGGCAACCGCTGCACTGATTGCGGCGAATGTTTGCCCAGGTGTCCGGAAAAGTTAGACATCCCAACTTTGCTCAAAGATACTCACCAGCGACTCGGCGGTAAAGCAGGTAGGCGGTTGTGGGATTGAAAACAAGGTGAAGCAGAGAAAAGGTCGATCGAGCGTATTACAAAAATTCATTCAATTTATCGTCAAACATGGTAATCTATAGACATCTATTTGGCTTTCTTCTAACTCCCGGGGCAACCAAATCCCCAAGCCAGAAACCCTTATGCACCTTGTAGAAAAGTATATTATTGACAAAAACCACTCTCTTTTTAAAGAGGCAGAAAGCTTATGCTTTCTCTCGAACAATCTTTTCCACGACGCTAACTATATCATCCGTAAAAAATTATTATTTAAAACCGGAGAATATCTCAACTACAACGCTATCCAAAAGCAATGTCAGGGAACCCCAGACTATACAGCTTTACCCGCTAAAGTCTCTCAGCAAGTATTGTTGAGATTGCATGAGATCGGGCAAGCTTTTTTTTCAGCCGACAAAGAATACAAACAACATCCAGATAAATTTAAGTCGGCGTCCAGAATTCCCAAGTACAAACACAAAACTCTCCGGCGCAACGTTATTACCTATACATCCCAAGCAGTAAGCAAATCAGCCTTGAAAAAAGGTTTAATACACCTGTCTCAAACGCAGATTTTCTTGGCAACACACGTTAAAGAAGTATGTCAAGTACGAATTGTCCCTGGGATCTACCGCTACCAAATAGAAATTGTCTGCTTCAAGCCTGTTTCCCTTGAGAGGAGGGTTACGGGAACTATTGCAGGGATTAATATAGGCTTAAACAATCTTGCCACTTTGACGGAGAATCAGGCGGGATTTAAACCATTAGTTATCAACGGTAAGCCTCTCAAATCAATGAATGTTTACTATCATAAAAATAAGGCGAGTCTGCAATTTAAAGGGCAGCCGGAAATCAAGACATCTCATCGTTTAAGAAGGAGGTTAACCCACAAACGCAACTGTAAAATAGATAATTACTTGCACAGCGCGAGTCGCTCCATTATCAATCATCGGGCAGCTAACTCGATAGAGACACTGGTGATTGGCAAAAATGACTGCGGTCAAACAGGGAGAAATTTGGGCAAGAAAACAAATCAAAACATGGTGTCAATACCCCATCCCAAGTTTATGGAAATGTTGACTTATAAAGCCCAATTAGTCGGAATCAATGTCGTGGTAGTAACCGAAGAGTACACATCTAAGTGTTCTTTTCAGGATAACGAACCTTTATGGAAACAAGATTATTATCAAAGCAGGGCAATTAAGAGGGGACTGTTTCGGAACCGAAACGGGACTTTGAGTAATGCATATGTGAATGGTTCGTTAAATATCATCCGAAAAGCATTCCCCAACGCTTTTGTAGAGGGGATACAGCGGGTAGTAGTACCTCCGGTAAGGATTACTCCTTACAAAACGGCTTGCTAGACAGGTGTCTATATTGGTCTGTAAAGCTTATAAATATCTAAGTTTTGCAATAATTAGGCTAAACTTTGGTTGAACTGAATTTACGATAAAGTCGAGGGAAAAACTACTTAGCTTGGGGACTGTCGGCCTCCGCATCCCAATTTGGCAAAAAGGGTTTTTGAGCACTGCGAGCATCCTGCACAGCAAAGCCTATATCTCGCTTCGTGCTCTCCGGCTCGCAATCCTGTGAAAACACTCATTGGGATGCTCGCAACAAACTTTAAATAGGAGCTGACAGGAGATGTAAAAACAACTAAATAAGACAATATCATAGAACAGCGAGAAATTGATTTATTTGAGAATACCCCAGTCATTTTCTTGCTTTGTTGGCCTCGGCGAGAGGGAACCATTTTATGATGAGTGATTAACCGGCACTCGATATAAAACCTAAAATGGTTCGACTGAGCGCTCACACCGAAGTCAAAAATCAAAAATCAAACATCAAAAATGGATTGCCTTCCAGATTAATTTATCCCGTGTCATCTACAACGGATTCAGCATCTACTACTATGGCTCATACTCAGTTAAACGACAGCCAGCAAAATTGTCTGCAGCCAACTAAAGTTGCGACTTCCGAAAGAAGATTGAAAGCAGCTTTCAGGCCCTGCACCTACAACTTATCTATTACCAGAAAACAGCTAATCGGACTACTGGCTTTACAAACAATGTTGCCAGTCGGACTAATGGGAGCAGCACTTTGGCTAACATCGGCACTTGGCAGCAATCAACTGCAAAATCAAGCTAAATCAGAGCTGAGCCTTAGTGAAATTAACTATAATCTCAAACTCGAGCGCGCCGCCGAGCGTTTGCAAAACTCCTCTGACAGCAAAACGATCGCCCAAACAGCCTTAGATTATAACAGCGGTAATAAGATATCAGATTTGGAAAAACCTGTCAAGCAAATTCTGGAAAATCAAGTCAAAACAGGGTCCATAGACAGTGCTGCCTTAGTTGTAAAAAACGGGGAGATTGTGGCTAGCGTCAACCCCAACGATTCGGGAAAAAGTTTTAACCTGCAAAAAATAGTCGATCGAGTATTCGCTGCAAAAAAGCCAATTACCGCCAGCGAAATCATTGCCAACTCAGAAGTTCAGGAACAATTGGCATCTTTGCCCCCCGCATCGGGCTCACGCCCTGTTCTCGTCCGCTATGCAGCAATTCCCATAAAAGATCCCAAAAATCAGACAGTGATTGCTGCCTTAGTGTTAGGAAAAATTATCAGCCAAACCTCGGTAGTTGCTAGCAGCGAAACCCTCAATTTACAGGGCGGCGGATATGGTGCTATCTACGCACCGCTGGCTGACGGCAACTTTGTTTTGGCAAGTTCGCAAACATTTACAACAAACCAACAGTTACCAGACTTGCTGGCAGAAAAATCGCTGCTGAAATCTGCACTCGCCGCCGGCGGCAAATTAGTCGCCGCAGACGTACACACAGGCAGTCAAACTCATGCAGTAGCTGCCCAATCCCTGGACAATTTAGCCGGAAAACCCGCAGCAATTTTAGTGCGGGGCATCCCCAAAACCTCGATCGAAACTTGGTGGGGCAACAACTGGCTGCTGCTGGCACTGTCTGCTGCTGCCGTTGTCCCCTTCGCCTTGGCAGTTGCAGTCACCCGCCGGATTGCCAAACCCACAAACTCAGATTTATCAACAGCAGACGGGAATGGGGCATCTAACTCCACCGCCGAACCGCAGCAGCGATCCCGGAAGTTATATCTAATTTCTGACAATTTAAATGGAGGGGAATTCCCCGATTTATTCCCCAAAAAATCGAGTTTAGACGGTCAATTAGCGGTAGATTTTCGATATAAAAAATTTGCGGGCGATCGGGCGATCGCAAATTTCCCCATCCCGCTAACTTTCCCACCCCCAGAATGGCCCGCACACGGCGTCTCAACCCAGTCGGGGACGGTACATACAGAACTAGAAAAAAGCCTGCTCGCCTTAAATCAAGTGCAGGAAGCTTGGCAAGACTTAAATCGCCTCAACATGGAACTGCAGCAAGAAATACTCAAACACCAAAACACTCAAAAATCCCTGCAAAAAAGCGAAGCACTGCTGCAAGCGATTTTAGACTACTCAACAGCAATGATTTACATCAAAGATGTTGACGGAAAATACCTGCTCACAAACCGCCATTTTGACAATTTGTTCCACTTGACAAAAGAGCAAATAACAGGCAAAACCGACGGCGATATTTTTCCCCAAGACAAAGCAGCAGTCCTGCGAGAAAATGACCTGAAAGTTCTCGAAGCCTGCTCGCCCCTAAGCATGGAAGAAGTCATCCCTCAAGACGACGGCACGCACACTTATATTTCTCTCAAATTTCCCCTTTGCAACGAAGAAGGCACAGCTTATGCAGTCGGTACAATTTCTACAGACGTGAGCGATCGCAAACTGGCCGAGATCGCCCTAGAAAAAGCCAAAGCAGAACTAGAAATAGAAGTCGCACAGCGCACCCTATTCCTCCAACAAGCGAACGAACTCTTGCAGTTTGAACTCGCCGCCAAAGTCCGCGGCGCGATCGCCGTCAGACAAATGACAGCTCAGGTAGCCCGACACGCCAGAACAGTTGACGGCATTCTCGGCGCCTCCCTCGACCTAATTTTTCTAGTAGATCGATCGGGAAGGTACACTTATGTCAGTCGCACCGCCGCTCAAGCTGCCGGTATGGACTCCAGAGAAATGATTAGCAAAACCTGGCAGGAATTAGGCTGGTCGCCAGACATTATGCAGCGGGTTCACGAAGAATGCGACGGCATATTTACCACAGCCGAGCCCAAGAAAGGCGAAGTAATCGTCCCCACGGCAAGCTGGGGAACCCGCGACTACGAGTACATTCTCAGCCCGCTTTGTGCCACAGACGGCAGCGTCGAAGCGGTGGTGGCGACACTGCGGGATATCACCGAACGCAAAGACGCGGAGGAAGCGTGGCAGTTGGCCAAAGAAGCCGCAGAAGTCGCCAACCGCGCCAAGAGTGCTTTTCTGGCAAACATGAGTCACGAGTTGCGCACTCCCCTGAACGCGATTATCGGCTACAGCGATATGCTGGTGGAAGATGCCGAAGAGTTAGGCAACTTAGAGGTAGTCTCGGATTTAGACAAAATTCGCACTGCTGGCAAACACTTGCTGCGGCTGATAGACGACATTCTCGACATCTCCAAAATTGAAGCTGACAAGATGGAGATTTATCTCGAAAGCTTCGATGTCGGCGGCTTAATTGAGGACGTGGCAATAACCATCAAACCGCTAATGGATAAAAACCGCAATACTCTGCAACTATTGAGTTCGGACAATATCGGCGCTATGCACGGGGATTTGATGAAAGTGCGGCAAATAATTTTGAATTTGCTCAGCAATGCTGCTAAATTTTCGGCTGATGGGGCGATCGTACTTTCTGTTGAAAGAATTACAAGTGAAGAATTAAAAAATAAATATCAACCGAGAGTTGCTCAAATGTTAATTTTGGATTCAGACTTTTTAATTTTCCGAGTGACGGACACGGGCATCGGCATGACACAAGAGCAGCAAGAGCGGCTGTTCCAACCTTTCACTCAAGCCGACAGTTCAACTACTCGCAAGTACGGCGGTACTGGTTTGGGACTGACTATCAGCCAGCGTTTCTGTCAGATGATGGGCGGCGATATTGAAGTTACTAGCGAGTTAGATTGCGGTTCTACTTTTACTGCTTTTCTACCTGCTTCATTGTTTAAGCGATCGGAATTTTAACAAGGAAAGCAGCAGCAATAAGGGCAATAAGAGTCGGCGGTTGAAACCGCTACTATACAAACAATGTCCGCCTCCGCGGACTGAAGAATAATAAAATTAACTTCCAGGCTCCAGCCTGGGAACCTAAATCTAATTAACTGGTTCCCAGGCTGGAGCCTGGGAACCTAAATCTAGAGGCTCTGCCTCGCTTGGAAACATGGAGGCTCTGCCTCCGGATCTGCGTTACTAGGCTCCAGCCTAGTAACGAGTAATTTAAAATTATCTACGTTTATCCGTGTTTATCTGCCTTAAATCTGCGGTTTCTGTATCAATGAATGATTTATGCAATCTTGTCTAATAATATGATGAATTCCCACAACTTTCGCCACAAAAATCAAGTTTCTCGCCGCAGGCACGGCATTTTGACAAAAACTTTATTTTTATTCCTGATTGGCGGTTCCGCGTGCATCAGAGCCGTGCTGTGGGGACAATCTGCGGCCTTTTCCCAGCAGCCGATCTGCCCGACTGGCAACGCTGCTAATTTTCCGTCGCCTCCGCTAAGCCAAGCCGAAAAAAGCGTGCCGAGTCTGTGGTTAGCTCAAAAACTATTTGGCGGAAAATTGCTCGATCGCTGGTTTGTCGATCCCGGCAATACTTGGGTAATTATCATAGTCAACCGCCAACTTTGGAGTTTGCTCGATTATATGGAACGCTATCAGTTTGTCAACCGCTTTGGCACTGTCGCCAGCGAATACGGTTACAATGTGCGAGTTTGCAACCGTCAAGGCACAGCTTTGGCAGTTTATTCGTGCCAGGACGATCGGCGCTTTTGTCGCATTGATTTAGAATCTCTCTCAAATCCGCGTCTTCGAGGAAGGCGGAAGGAATTTTAGTAGGGTGCCCCGTCCGCGAGTTATTTTCTGGATCACCGATAAATCAAGAGCTGACGCACCCTACATTTTAACGTTTGACTACTTGCCGAATTTCTTGCCAGAGCGATCGATATTGTGCAATCCCCGCATCCCCAAACGGCAGCAGAAAGTCGCTAGCAGCAAGAATCTTAGCATCGGGCAACAACACAGAATTAGTGCGAATAGCGAACGGCAAATCCTCGGGTTTCATGCCAACAATTACCGGCGAACTAGCCTTAGCCAGCAAAGATAATTCAGGAGCAAACCGAGGCTGCAAGCAAAAATCCATCCACAAATCTACCCATTTTTTGTCTAACGGAACTGGCTTCCCAAAGTCAAGATTCCTCCAAAAATCCATCCAGTTTTTCTTTAACTGAACAGGCTTCCCCGATGCCGGTTGTACCCACAAATCCGTCCAAAGTGCAGTTCCAGAAACCGGAATTACTAAAGCAATATCCTTTTGAGTTTGCAGCAGTGGCAGCAAGTCCCCAGAGGAACCTACAGCCAACCAAGTATCGCCTAAAATTAATGGTTGCAGGTAAGCGTCAGAACTATAAAGTTTAACTTGTCGGTGCAAAGAAGCGAGTTCTTTTTTGAGATTGGGAACTCGATCTAATTGCTGCGTATTATAAGATTTCCCGAGTTTTTTTAATGTTAAACCAATAACTTCTCTGGCATTGTCCGGCAGAGAAATTCGATCGCGCAATTCCTCTCGCCAAAGATCGCTCCAATCTTTGGGAGTCCACCCCAAAGCCTTGAATTTGTCAGTTCGATAAGCAATTACTGTAGTTCCCCAGCGGTAAGGTACACCCCAAACGTTTTCTCTCGCATCTAACAAACCGTCATCGTTTCGCGTTACCAAGTTTCGCCACCTTTCGGGCAATTGTTTCCAATTATCAAACTTAGCAGGATCGATCGGCTGAATCAATTTTTGCCGAATTGCCAAAGTCAGCCAGTAATCTCCCAACATCACCAAGTTAGCTTGATTTTCTGATTCGGGAACCTGTTTCCACTCCTGCAACAGGGCGAATAATTCTTTTAATTGTCCTTCTTGCGTTACCTGCAAAAGCGGAGACGGTTGTACGTCGCGGCTAAATTTGCTTACCAGTTGGGCCGGAATACCGTTTTTGAGCGATCGAATTTTGAGAATGGGCTTCGAGCCGCACCCTGCCGCCAATTGACTTAAAGTTAGGGTGGCGGCCCCCAATAGCAAAGACCTTCGTTTCACCTGTGAATCCGCTTTTCTAAATATTGACCGATCTTTTTGTGTTCTGCAGCCCGGGAAATAATTGTTTGTCGAGTCCGGTAGTTGGCGCCGATTTGTTTTATTTCTTCCTCAAACACAGAGCCATTGTACTCGGTTCTGCTGCCTTTGAGAGGCTGTTTGACTCTTGCCCTGATTTTACCTTCTAGTTTGTCGATCGAGCTTTCCGACGCCGACAACCCCGTCAACTTAACACCTGATTTCTCTGATCCAAGTTCCTTTGAGCCTGCAGGAGCTTGCCCCCGTTGGCGATCGGCTGAATCTGTGTTACATTTTTTAATATAACGAAACAACCAGAGCGCTGCCCTCTGGCGGTGGATGACGATTTTTACACAACCGAAGTTAAAAATCCTTTTTAAATCCGCGACAGCTTAATAACTAAAAATTCACTCCTCTGAATCCTGAAAGCGCTGGCGAGGGCGAAGTCAATCTAATAGGACGCTCCGCGATCCGACTCTCAGAAACCAGATTTTTTAACTCTGATTGAAGGTTTGAACGAAGTATGGGGGTTCACAAACCCGCTTCCTGCGTCCAAGACTATCTAAAACCTAAAATCTAAAATCTTAAATCTAAAATCGACCCACGAATGCCGATCGATTATCTTGGGTCTGAGTCCCTAAATTTACCGTCAGGATTGGGAACACAACAATTACATCAAAAATTAAATAATTTAGTGATAAATCAGAGTTATGTAAAGATTTCCCTTATATGTAAATATATAAGTTACGATCCAAAGGATGATTGTATGGAAGCGCTCCGCCAGCAAGTTACAGTATTGACGCAACAAGTAGAAGCCCTCTACAAACTCATAGAAAATCTCAATGAAAAGTTATTGGAGTCCGCCCAGGAGACGAAGCTGGCCCAGCAGCAGAGAAACGACTGCTCTGGAACGGTAGGAAAGGACAAAACCTCGTCTTATCAAAGCTACAGCCGTCTCGACGGGCTCCTCGAACACAAAGACATACTGTTAGATGACAGCTACTTCGACAAGAATTCTCAAAGTCTGGAAAAAGAGCTGAGCGCAGAGATTCAAATCCAGCGCTTAACAGCTCAGCTAACAGCAGCTTACAATCGAATTGCCGCCTTGGAAGAACAGTTGCTCGCCAAAAGAATGCACTCGCAACAGGTAGGCGGGTCTAATTAAGTATTGCTAGGGGGGATCGGGCATTAATCTCAAAAAAAATACAATTTGCGTTGATTTATGCTCGTCTACTTATAGGGTCATTGCAGAGAGTTTTTTCTCTCGCGCCTTTAACAGGAACAAGACTTCAAAGCGAGATATTGTGTATAAAATTATGTAAAGCTGAGAACACAAAGGCTACAGAAAATGATATAATTATTCAGCAAAAAAGAAGCGGGTTGATCATTACAACCAGGTTCGCAGCTCGATCGCCGCCTCTGAATTTTTAATGTTTAACTCAATTGGCGTAAGTCCCACACCGTAACTGTACCCGGTTCGGTGTTGGGATATAAGCCAAACAAAAATATAGAAAGAATTGGCATATAGAGTTGATTTGAGTCAATATATAGATGGTTGCGACCCACTCACTCGGCTGTAATAACAAAACGGTCATAGTAGCAGTAATATGCTTACCGGGAAACTGCGAGAGAAAGGAGGAAAAGGCAGACCGCTGGTTAGTATGGTATGCCCTGCTGTAAAAAATAACCCATGTTTGTTGTACGAAAATAGTTTTTGGTCTTAGGAAATAGGACTTCTGCGTGGGTTCCCTACGAGGGGATAAAGGGGGTAAAAGCTCAGAGATGCTGTGTAAGACTCCGATCGTCTTTGATGACGAATATTCAGCAATGAATATCCCCAATAGAGCGACGGCAAACGAGACACCCCGCCCGAATTATAACGGTACTCCGTTTAGTTTGGGTATTTCACTTTCACACCGCGAGGCTAAAGCTTCAACAGCTTGAAGGAGTTGAATTGGAGTCCAATTTGCAGCCAAGCCACTGGCGATCGCACAGCCTCCCGCACCTACACCTTCCTTAACATAGCCGCGATCGTAAGCTTGCAGTTGCCCGTACCGAGAGCCAGCAAAACTTAGCTGCGCGGCCAACAGAGGCACACCGCCGATCTCCGACGCAAGTCCTACAGTGTCTCCTGTAGGGTCTTGAGCCACCCAGCGCGTAGTCCCCACCGCGACTTGTTCGGGACGCCATAGCAGAGCATATTCACGGGCTACAGCTTGCATCAAAGCGTACACTGCCAGCATTTGCGTGCCCCCGGCCAGGAGCACCCCGCAAGTCCGACTCGCGGCGATCGCCATTGCCGCCACCGCTATTTGCATCGGATCGCCCACCGCTGCTACCAATTCCAGGGGAGTGCTGTTTTGTCCGTTAATTTCCCACTCAGCATTATTGAGTCCCGCTGTCACCGCAGCCAATTTTTGAGCGTGATTGCAGCGAGGGTGAGAACTGTTAACTTTGCCCGCCGCTGCAATACCCAAACCCATTAAAACGCCCAAAGCAGTAGTAGTTCCCCCAACTACGCACTCCCCTAAAATTAAATAGCTGCCATTAGTTTCCGCAGCCAATTTAGCTCCCCAAATTAATCCTTGTTCGAGCAAATGTTGGACGGTTTCGAGTTCTAAAGCCTTCCCAGAAATCACACACTTTGCCGGAGTGCCGCCCAAATCAATTGCAGGTACCGGAGGTGGGAGGGGCAAACCAGCATTCAATAGGTAAAGGGGAATTTCCAAAGCTTCGACTACAGCGCGAGATATCAGTACCGGCGAGGCACCCGCTTCTAGGGGCGGCAAAGGATATTGGGGCGACGGTTGGGGGCCGTTATACAAAAATTCTGCATCGGCTAAACAAGTAAATTGTCGATCGTGCGGGGTGGCTCCTGCTGCTGAAATCCCCGGAATTAAGCCAGTAGCGGTAAATCCTAACACGCAGGCAAATATCGGTTTTCGTCCCCGATAGCGATCGAGCCACCGCTGACCCTGTTCTATTTCTGTATAAATATCAATCATAAATTAGTCATTAGTCATTAGTCATTAGTTATTGATCGGCAGTCAGTAGTCAACAGTAAACAGTCAACAGTCAACAGTCAACAATTCCCAATAACTACTCTTCATAATCGATCAAAAGTTGCACCCAGCGCGGCGGCCGCGGAATCGGATTTCCCAAACGATCTAAAAGCAGCAAAGCTACTAAATGCACTACAAATAAATAGACAATATTGTTAACCAAAATCATCCCGGCGGCGATCGCCCCAATTGTGTTCAAACTTGGTACACTAAGCCAGCCCAGCTTCACAAAAACCCATTCCACTATCTCTGTTACCTGGGCCGTTACGTAAACCCAGAGGTCTTGACCCACCAAAGCTGACAGCAGCCAAAACCGAAAAAAGAAGCCGACAGTACCAATTAGCGCACCCACACTAATAGACAAAGACCAACTCACTTTGCGCCTCCAAAGTCCTCCCAGCGCAACTCCCATAATTCCAAAAGGAATCACGTATAAAATGCTCCGCGTCGGGCCCATGAGTACCGACAGCAACAAACCCGATACCAAAGCTGTCATCCAAGCGGCTCGGTTGCCCCAGCGCAGGTAAACTAGGGCTATGGGTATCGGGAAAAAAACCCGCAGCAAAGGCCCCAGCGGAAAGTAATAATTTACCAGCCAAATCAAGCTAGCGGTACTTGCCAAAAATGCCGTTTCTACGAGCCTTAAAGGCGCTTCCCCTAATTCGCGCCGCAGCTCAGGATTTGTGCTCTCGCCAGCCATTGCTGAAATATCGGCGGTTTGGGGGTCGTTATTTGTACTGGGTGAACTGCCGGAATTAGACGCAGCATCTGCTGACAAAAAATCACTCATCCGATTTTAGATTTTAGATTTTAGATTTTAGATTTTACGGCACTTGCGGGCTATACGGCTGATTCCCGGTTTTCCGATTTTAGATTTTAGATTTTAGATTGTACGGGACTTGCGCGCGATCGGGCTGATTCCCGGTTTCACTTTTTGGATGCTTCGCCGCCAAAATTAATCTTGCTCGCAGAAACCGGGTTTAGGTACGAACGCGAATCTTATTTTAGATGGACTTTGTCAGCAAAAATTTTCAGTAGCATCATTTTTCGGCTTTGACTTCCTGAATTACAAAAACCGAACAAGATGCGTGGTGAACGACATAATTGCTGACGCTGCCGAAGAAAGCTTCTGCGAACCCCGTGCGGCCGCGCCTCCCCAATACTATTAAATCTGCGCCCCAATTTTTGGCGGATTCACAGACCGAATGCCCCGGATCGCCGTCCATTTTGCAGTCAAATTCCACCTGCAATCCTTGTTTTGCTGCGGCGTCGCAGTAATTTTTCAGGAAACCCGAAGCCTGTTTTTCCTCGCTTTCCAGCCGCAAACGTTGAGCTTGATAAGCTTGATTCATTAACTCGGCATTCATGCCCAAATCTACCGGAATTGGCACTGCTGTATCGCCGAGCGAGTTGATAGTAACGCAGTTAAATAGCATCACCTGGGCGCGATCGATTAGAGCTAATTCTAAAGCTTGACTGAAGACGCGGTGGCTCAGTTCAGAATCATCTAAGGGAACAAAAATTTTCTTAAAACTCATAGCCTTACCTCCGGGGAGAAATCATCAGAAAATTGGGTAGAAACCCCGTCCTTCTAGGACGGCTTTATTTTCGTACCTACAAATGGTACTATTTTTATAGTTAACAAGACGCAAAGATCCAAGCCTGACCGTGAAAATCGGGAAGCCCATGATTCGTGCATTGCACTTCTAGAGGTTCAAGCAGACCGCGAAAGTTTGGGGAGCGAATCAAAAAAACAAAAAAGTTAGCTACTGAACCGATACAACGAAATAGAAGTATGAGGTTCCAGTCTTGAATCCTAGACTGGGTGAAACTTCTAGGGTGAGCGTGAATGTAGCTAAGCTCAATGGAGCAATCCGGAAAGTCTAGAGGCAATTGACACCGCCGTGATGCAGAAAACTCTCGTCTAGCTATTGAACTGGTGACATTGTATCGCATAAATACTTGACCATTTAAATGGTGAAAACTTTATTGAGTGAGTATGGTTCAAGAATTGACTGCGGAGTCTTTTCTTCTTCTAAAGAATCTTCGTCCTTCCAGGACGGAGAGTGTCAACAATATCAGTTACTTAACAGAGAGAGCTCGTGAATTAGATTCAATGAAAGCCAACTCTGATACTTCTAGACTAACAGACGCTCCAAAGCGTGCAGGTCGGGAATGCACAAAACGTCACGTTCGCGCTGAATAGTTCCTTTTTTTTCCAGCTTGCTGAGCACTCGCGTTACTGTTTCGCGAGCCAGCCCGCTGAGGCTGCTCAATTCTCTGTGTGGCAGGTTGGGAATTTCTGTACCTCCTGTTGACATGATTTTCCCTTGCCCCTCTGCCAAAAATAATAGAATATCTGCTACTCGCGAGGT
>Ga0247774_1000946_pt1 | contig 14681 bp, 18 predicted proteins | sample UWRJL001104B6_FD_179933 | JGI IMG/M metagenome (GOLD analysis project Ga0247774, IMG submission 179933) | Plant litter microbial communities from Arlington Agricultural Research Station in Wisconsin, United States - UWRJ-L001-104B-6 | ecosystem: Environmental > Terrestrial > Plant litter >... | reverse complement strand
GAGGGAGGGGGGTGGGCGTTTGGATGATGATACTTTACTCATTCATTCCTACTGCTCAGATAGATGGCTTCCGCACGAGGACAAAAAATATACCCTGATAACACGGAGAAATTTTATCAACTCTTACTCCTCCTGGCCTGAAATTGGGCCTTCGCCGGCAGTATAGATCCATGTCAACATGTCAGCATTACTGCTTCTAGCGCTACACTACCATTGCCGCTCCACCTGTGTTGAACGCCGCGTTATATAAACTAGGAAGCCGTCGTTATTTATCCGTCGTTAAATCAGACGGACAACAGCTTCCAATAATTCATCCAACTATCTTTGGGGTATCGACGAAACACTCAACGCTCAACACAACAATAACTCTCGCTGGCCCTCGACGCCTGGACAGAAAACGAGGACGCGCCGCTGATTCTTGTACCTCGGCAAGACCGGGTTGCTTCCTAGCATTGAACCAAGGTGGGCAGGGAAATAAACCCCATATACAGAGTCCATCCCTCCTGCTGCCCATCCACTGTCTGCATATTTCTGTCAATACATCGGCCTATCGTCCTATCGTCCTACCAGCAATGCCGCTACTTTCTTCCGGGTCAGGGATGCAAAAGATTAGCCAAGATGCTATGCTTGCGTCCTCTCGGCGCCACCCCACCTCCCTTTCTCTCGCTACTCCTTTGTGATAGCGTTCAATTGGAATTCTGTTCGGTGCCTTTCCATTACCTCGTGTGCGAACCTGAACCTCCTGCAGTCCAGTTCCCTACCGCTGCTACTGCTGCGCCGACTGCCCACCAAAAAAGAAGCCGTCAAACAGGCTCACGGGTTGCCCCTCGCCGTACTCTTGGTTGATGCCGCCATCCCAGTTGAGCCCGAAACCGAGGGGATCCAGGCCACTAAAGTCGGTCGGCGTGGCGCCGCCCTGCAGGCTTTGCAGGAACTCCATCGTCTGGGGGTCCGAGTACTCGACGGCACCAGACGGGAAGGAATTCTGTAGGAACGGCGCGCTCGAACCGGCGCCGGGCTGTGCTGCTGACATGGCCGCCCTTGCCATGCCCTCGGCCCCGCCCAGCATCCCCGCGTCCATGGCTTGCGATCCGTCCCCTCCGAGAGAGGTGTCGCTTGGGCTCAGGGCCGGCTGGGAAGACTGGCCCATCAGGCCGAATCCGTCGCTCTCGAATGTATTGGAGCGAGGTAGGCGGGGGCTCAGGGGCACGTCGCCGGCAGCCGACACGGCAGGCGAGGATAGGTTATCGGGCATCATGTCGAAGTTGAATGCTCGTGACGTCTGGCCCGACATGCTCGCTGAGGAACGGCTGTCGGCTGATTTCCACTCCAGCGCTCCGTCTCTCGTCGATGCGGTGGTGGTGACATTGTTTCGCCGTTTCCGTGGCACCGGTGCGCCGAACCCCCCCGTCTGGTTAGCCATCTTGATGGTGGCCTTGGAGGTTCGGTCGAAGGCGTCGCGGCAACGTTCGGCGGGGGGACATTTATCAATCATGTCGGAGAAGACAGATTTGGCGGCCAGGACGGTGATATCCACTTCTTCCATCGTCTAGCACATTTTTGTTAGCAATCGAGCAATTGACGACAAGTAGGTTGGGGGGCAAGGCACATACAAGACGACTGCGGACGATCTGCGAGTGCCAGATTGCATACAGATACGTGATGCCGGCCATAAAGAGGTGGTGGGTCGACAGATATGTGTAGCTGACAAGGCCATTCAGATGCAGGCCGCGGTATAACCTGATGATCTTCTGACCTGCCTCGGCAACTTTGAGGTATATCCTATCCTCATCCTCCTTCAGCTCGGTGGGGTACCCCGACGGGCTATTTACCTCCTTGGAGGTGTGGTACTCGCCCTCAAACATGGCAGGCACGCTGAGGCTCTGCCGATACATCAGAATTATAGCTTGCCAGTAGTTCAGTTCGAGGAAGTCTGTCGAGAATGCCACTCCAGTCTCTTCTCTTGTCGGGGCCGCCGTCTTCCACTCGTACAAACGTCGATCTATGTCGATTCTCCAGGACCGGAACGAGTCGAACTTGATCAAGAATGGCGAGGGAAGCCGTATGTGCATTTCGGGGCTGTTCATGTTCTGGCCGTGCGACCGCGCGATCTGTGTCTGCTTGTACTGAAGCACCTGGAGGATCTCCGACTGCAGAAACCGAAGCTTCAAGTAGTGGAAGGCAACTCTCTTATAGCACGGCTCTGGCGCGGCTGGCGGGGCTAGGAATCCTGTTTTGGTGATGTAATTATCGTCGAGTATCGAAGGCAATTCTGTGGTGATGACCTGGTCACTGATGCCGAATGGTCGTCCAATGCAAGTGCTAACAATGCGATCAAAAGCGTAGGTGCACCACCATAGGCGGCGCCTCATGTCCCTGATGTAAAGCCGTTTGCCCCTTTCTCTCCTCTGCGCCTCGCCGACTCGTGGTTCTCCATCTTCTGCTTTGACGTTCATGGGTTGGTCGAGAACAGATTCGCCATCCTCGAAATGGAGCCCCTCTTCAACCGCAACTCGGAGGGCAACACCAGCAATGTACCTGATGGTCGATTAGCAGGGCTCGCTACGGGGATCACGAGCCTACCTACCACAAGCCTGGCGGCACCGGTCGAAGAAGCGCAAAGTTGGCTAATAGCAATACTGCTTGTAGGACTTCCATCCCTCCACCGCTGTTGCCCAAGCACGACTCGAGATGAACAATGGCACTGGCATGATACTCCTCTGGCTCGCTCCGATCCACATTCATGGGGATTGCATCGCCTTGGACTTCTGCCTTGGGCCCGTCCTCGACGATGACGCCGGCGCCGATGGCAAACACCATGTTGAGTGTGTACAGCTCCCTCGGCAACCGGTCCGGCGGAGGCTTCGAATATGCTTGTTCAAAAAGCTCCATGAAATCGAGTCGGTGCAATATAGGTATCTGCGGATTGGCATGGTCAAAGTACAAACTCACGAGTCTCGTTGCTTCTTCCTTGTCCGGGAACGGAGCTGGTCGTATTGATGGTTTCGTATGTAGGCCAAAGAAGTTGTCCCTCATAGACACCCCGACCCCCACATTGGGTGGCTGACGCGGCCCAAACTTGTCTGAGTTCGACATTTGGTCCGACAGTGTGAATTGGACAGCTGCTCGAACCACTCGAGCAAAGGAGACTCCAGACGTCAATGCCAACGAGCCAGGCTTTGCTGGGGTGACAAAGTTGGGCATGCCAGGGCCCCGCGCCGCGGCTTGGTTCCCTTGCGGCGTAGGTAGAGGCGCGCCTTGATTTCTGGCCATGGACGCCGCTTCCTCATCGCCAATGCCGGTCTCGGCTCGCGATACACCCATTTTCGGGCCAGAACCAGACCGTGAGCAGAGCTCCAGGTTGTCGGCAGGTGGGAATGGAATTTGTCTATCGGCGAGTAACGCCTCCAACTGTTCGACTCTTGTTTCGAGGTAGAAAACATAGCTATCGCGAGTCAGACGCACTTCTCCAGCTTTCCTACGCGTCCGGCAAGCATCGACGAAGCAAGACTGGACAAGATCTTCCAATTCCCAGTGATGCATTCAAGAAATTCGGAACCTACCTCCTGGGTATTCGTTTCTTCGTTATCGGGTCGTAGCCTACACAAGCGACCCCGGCCTTCGCGCAGCTATTGCAGCTTGGCAGCTTCTGATCGCACCGGTTCTTCCTCAGCCTGCAACGATTGCACGCGCTGACATTCCGGAAGTTGCTCCCCTGGCCCACCTTTGCGCTCCCATGTGCTGAAGCCCCGTCATTGTGCTCGCTATGCGCCGGCGAGTGCTGCTCGGGCGCATCGTTATTTCGACCGACGCCGACGGTACTCGGAGCCGTCGGGGTCGCTGGCGTCTCGGCGAGATCGGCTGACGATTGCCGCTGCCGCTTGGTGGGCTGGGGATTCGGCGATGGGGAAGTGTGCGATGAAGGCATCGCCGCAGTCCCTAGTTCTCGCCCCTCCCTCGGCCAGGGAGAGAGAGGGCCGTAGCAAACTACACGAGATGAGCCGAGGTCTGCCGAGATGGTCACAAAGTCGCAATTATAAGACAAAGAGCCTAAGGGTGGGGATAGCTATGAATCGCGCACGAGAAAAAGCTGCTTCGATCGGCGCCGGCAACTGAAATATGCCGCACCGGGTTTCATGCGAACGCCAGCACGGTTGCCTGAGCCCAGTCAATGCCAGCTCGCGTGGGGGAAGTAAAAATTCGCCAGATGAAGGCTCGATCCAAGATACGTCGGCGCGTGGGTGAAGAGCCTCAATTCCGAAGTAGTGGATTTCTGGGGGGGCCGTAGATGAAGATTTCAGGATGCTCCTGGTTGGGAATTGGAGAAGTTGGCTGCCGTCTGAACTCGAGTGGCTCTTCTCTCTACTTCTGTTGTTGGCCAAGGTGGGGGGAGCAGACGTCGGGATGTCATTAGTGGGCTACGGATTAGAGAGTGGGAGGAACCGAGGCCGCGTGGGGAACTTACCTGCTTGGCTTCAGCTAACTACCTAGGGCCCGCAGCCAGTCAAGTTTGAGGTCAGGGTCCTGTCGTAGTTGCGGCGGCTGGCGAGAAGCAAAAGCTCCGCACCAGCTGATTGCGGTTTCTGTATCCACATATTGCCCCGCATTTGACTTTCGAAAAAGAGAACGAGAACAGATTCACTTCGCTGCTCGTGTAGAGTGACGGCCTGCCACCAAAGGAAAGGCCGAAAAGCAGACGAGCCTAACTTCGGTCTAGTTGTGTTTGGAGTCCAACCACTTCAGGACACGTCTCCAAAGACCTTCCTACAGATCCGCATGCCTTTAGGAGAAGAATTGACCCAAGATCTCATCGCGAGGTGTAAGTATGTGGCGTGTTCCGTGATCCCATCGTCCAAGATAGAGGGTGACATTCTATGGAGTCGGTGCTGCAGAAGAAACATGCATTGGGGACAACATCGAAAAGTAATTTCAACGATTTTCGCCCTGCGGATAAAAGGACCTCTTTATCCTTAGATTCATAGCTACGGCTGAACTGCTTCATGCGCTTGTGCTTCCACGCTGTGAAACAGTAGTTCTGGACGGAAAGAGTGGTTCTTAGGTTTGAGTCTGCCGGCAGCCTGGGTAGTTAGTTTTGGAATAGCATTGCAACGTCATTTCGGTCTTACCTCGACAAAGCTAGTCAATTTGGGGATGTCTGCGATTAATACTTCTTCGAGCGACAAGAAAATCTCAAAATTGCGTTCATTAAAAAGGGCCAGACTGAATAGCATCTAGCAAGAAACGAGGGAATTGACTCCGAAAAATGTCTATCCAAGCAAATGACCGCGAGCCCAAACATGCCATCGCCCACACTCAGATATGCCCAATTCCGAGTCCGCGAAAAAAAACCCAAAATCCAAGTGTCCATCTATCCTCCCAATAATAACCCTAAGTCCCGTCTTTGGAATCCCGTCCATGTTTTTCTATATCCCTCGAAACGATTGTCTATACTACCGCGTGCTATGTACTTCAGAACGCCGCCCAGCATGTCAAAATCTAATGAAGCAAGAGTGCGTGTCTTGAGTTCCACGTTCGCGTCGATCAAGCCCCCTCTGAAGCCTCGCCTTCTCGATTCGCCACCGGCTCTGTCGTGGTTGGGATCGCAGCTTGCTCGGCCTTGTTGAATCGTCCGCCGCCCTCGGTAATGCTCATGCTCAGCACGGCTCCAATAAGGGTGACGGCGCCGCTACACCACCAAGCCAATCCGGAATAACCGCTGCGGAGACCCAGGGCATAGAGGAAGCCGGCGATTGTAGGCCCTAACGCGCGAGCCAAGCTGGCTGTCGAAGCTGCGATTCCATTGATGGTGCCCAGTGAGAGCAGATCCGGGGCCGAGTTCGTCAGGAGAATAGCGTTGCTCGGGTACGCCATGGTGGAGAAGGTGCACTTCCAAATGACTGCCAGGTAGATGCCCGGCATCTGGAGATTCTCGGGGAGGAGCACCAAGTATGGCGTGAAGAAGTACAGCAGGAAGTATGTGACTGCCGTGAATCGGAAGAGACTCAGCTCGCCCACCCTCTCGCAAACGAAGGGGAACATGAAAACCGTCGAGGCCAACGAGTAGAGTCCCTGGACCGACAAAATCACGCCGATTGTCTTGGTGTCCATGCCAAAGCCTTCGACAAACTTGAATGGCAACTGAATCGGCACCTTCTCCTCGGGCGGGGCCGAGCTGAGGAAAACGGGGTAGAGCGAATCATACGTCATCGTGTGGAAAGCCAGGACGCCGTACGAGATTATGTTGAGAATGATGGGTTTGGTAAAGATGGTCTTGTTGGCTTCTTCTTTTATCACCCCAGCCTCGACGTCCAGGGGCTCCAGAGCCTCGCGGATTTGGAGGGCAGCCGTCGCCGTCAGCTCGGGAGACTTACTGGCAGTTTGATAGCCAGGAAGCCCATCGTACTCGTCGAATTCGTCCAACAGAGGCTGTTTCTCAGCTTTCCGCGACGGCACCTTGCAACTCTGAATGGGGAACCAGGCTGAAATGTGCTTCCCGAGCTCGATGCCTGCATCGCGATGGTACTTCTTCCTTTCGTGAGTTTCCTCTAGGAACAGAATGCCAATTGCCACGCCGCAACAAACCGTTAGGGCGCTGAACACATTGGGCAGAAGATATGGGTACCGGTCCCAAATTGTGTCCTTGGCAAAGAGATTCGGGTAGCTGATGCATGGCCGGGCGAGAGCGCCGCCGATGATGGGTCCGATAATGGATCTACATTTTGTTAGAGCCGCATGCTATGGGACACGCAACAGCCACTTACCCAATATTCCAAACGAGCGGCATGATGGTGTATGCGCGAGCTGCCAGCGTAACGTTAGCTACCATGCCCAATTCTTGCGCCCGCTTTCCAACTTACGCTGGTGCTCCTTGGCAGTGACTAATTCCGCGACGGTAGTCTGCAAAACGCCAATGTTTCTTGAAGCTGCTTGTTAGCCAACTTCCCACAACATGCTTGCCAAAGCTCCGCGCATACATACCCGTTTAGGAGACCTCCCATGGCTCGGGCAAAGAGAGCCACCGGGAGACTCTGGGCGAAGCCAAAAATGATAGCGCTGATGGCGGTTCCAATCAAGCCCATGAGTAGAATCGGCTTCCGTCCGACTTTGTCACTCAGCCTCCCCCACATGACCCCGGTCGAGAATTCTGCCAGAGTGAAGGCCGACGTCACCATTCCAGCATAGACCGAGATCTGACTTGGGCTGTCGGTAATGTGGAAGTCCTCAATCATGTAGTAGATGTAGGGGAATATCGACATGAAGGCAATCGGCTCGCATATCCTGCAAAGAGCTACCCAAGTCAACCATCAGCATGCGCCTACCACGCCTGCCATGCCTCCCCCCGCCATCATATCCCAACTCTACTTACCAAGGATAAACATTTGCTTTGTTGGAAATGGCGGTGTTTTCCTTCGCTCGAGCCGCCCGTTCGCCATTCGCTCGTCTTCCGCAACATAGCCTCTCATCGGCTTGGGCCTCATCTTTCCGTTATCTACCTCCAACTTGAGTTGATTTCTCTTGCCAGCGGATTGTCACCTGCCAAGCCCAAAGCCCCTAAACAAGAGCTGCTCGAGACCCCTCCGGGAACTTGCCGAGGCGTATATTAGATGGCGTAACGAGTCAACTGTATTCGACTGTTCGACGGCTTAGGCTTATCAACGGCGAGATCCGAGAAGGCGAGGAGAGCAACGGGTCTACTTTTGTATGATAGCTTGAAAGGCAAGGCAGTGAGTGGAAAAGGGTTCCGGAGCAAAGTTTGCACGGGACGGAGCCTAAACAAAGTTGAGCACCGATGTGGCGTCAGATAGCTTGATGCTGGAACAGCAAGAGGTATGGAGCTCGGCTTGGACTAAATATAGGGCAGCAGGACTTGGTAAATAAAGTCCTGGAGGGGAGTAAACTGGCGAGTGGGAGTAGATATACGAAGGGAATATAGAATGGCACGTGGATGATGGCACACATGTAAGTATCGAAAGGAGGAGCTTGCAAGCAGATCCAGGACGGCAAGCAGCCAGACACGAGGCGTATTGGCGTGTTGGCTTGCTACACCTACTCATTTGGACTTGAATGGATACTTGAACGGATACGGAGCGCGCGCACCGCCTACTCAGTCAGGACGCAAAAGGACGAGCGACCACCCATACCACCACGTACAAAGTAGGACACAGTTCGCCGTCAAAAGATTGTGGTCCAAATTTGAGCCCATGTCAGTCGCTTGGCCTAACCAGGGGGGGGGGGCCGGAACCGGGGCTAGCAAAAAGTAGTAGTCCCAGTGCCATCCACCGCTTTTCAAGAGGACCAGGTGGGAGGAGAACAGAGGAGTCAGAGACCCGAGACAGGAGACGGTCACCAGGACCATGTTTGGTTGCGAGATTAGCAAGTGGGTTCCCGAGTTGGTTGGTAGAGAACGAATACCAGGACCAAGATTGCATTGCGAGAATCGAGACTGGGGAACGGCGGTGACGAAGCTGCCAGAGTCCAGCCACGGCATACTGCGAATAGTTCGCGAGGGGAGCGGAGAGACGAAAAGAGACAAAGTACAAGCAAACATGGTCAGCCGGCAGCTGTGGCACCAAGTACCAAGGACAGTGACGGCGGCTCCCAGCTGCCAGAGTGCCAGAGTGCCAAGGGCCCAGAACATCAAAGCTACCAGCACTGTGGCATTGTTCCCCACAGTCCAAGTGTGCTTTCAAGTCCAAACTCCAAGAGGAACTAGGAACTTTGGCGAGTGAAAAGGCTTCCCAACTTTCCGGGCTTAGAGCTGTGGGTCGTGGCCCGTGGGGCCAGGCAAAGGTCTGCCAGGGTGTTCCCCTGCCCCCAAGCCAATTTTTGGGTCCGGGGGGTCATTCCGAGTGGGCTACTGGCGCTGGCGCTGGCAACGCGCTGCTTCCTAACGAGATGCACAAAGTTGCCGGTAGCGCCAGGCCGCTAGGTGGTACGAAGTTTGTTCAGCGGCCTTTGGGGGGGGGGAGGGGTGTCCACAGCGGACTCGCAAACTCGCACCGCCAGGTTCCGCAAACGCCCATTTTAAGCTAGCTTATTCATCTTGGGGTGTGGGACTGTGGGGGGAAGGGGAGGGGTGCGCTGCATGGAAGTTGCAGGGCAGATCAATCCAGAATCCCAGATGCCGGCAGTGCTGTGTCTGGTGGAACTCTTAGCAGACCTCTCCGAACCCGCTATTTGCGCATCCAGCTGTCCAAGACGGCTGGCTGGAAAGGTAAGGCGTCAATCCCTTCGAGGTGGCCGATTCGAAGTTGTATTATTCGTCAGTTCTTCCAATTCTGCACGTGGGCGGTCCTATTGTTATTCAAACTGCAGCTTTCAAATACCTATCTAAAGCACATACTGACGCCTGAGATTCAAATGACGGATTTGGTGGGGCGAGGTAGTCTACCGAGGTTGTGCGGACCGTCGCTTCCAGTTTGCACGCCGAGTCGAAGCAGGGCCCCAAGTCGGGTTAGTGGTCTAGGCACTTTCCAAGGTGAAAAGATGGCTCGATTTTTGCCAGGGCGTTTGCCCCCCCGGGCCCCCAAGATCCGAAGGCCATGCAACTGACATGAACTGGTTCGGGACATTCCAGCCAAGGTGCATTGGTGTCTACCGCCTGCTGGGGAAGCGTCAAGGGATTCCTGAGTGCTCAGGTACTAACTTTAGCATGATGTCACTGAGTACCAAAATCTAGGAAAGTCGGAAACTACTTCTACACCGAAAACCGAACAGAGGGGGGCTTCAGGACAGCCTGAGTGTCGCATTAACATTTCGCGTGGAGGCTGAGAACTCGGTATTACGAAAGGTTGGAGCAGAACGCAGGACCGCACTTTGCAGTTTTTTTTTTTTTTTGTTGCTTTTGCACGCCGGGAGATGGGATCCCCATCGCCATTTCCGCAATCCCATTGGCCCCGCGCAAGGTTACGTCTGGCAACTTGGCAGGCGAAATCCGCCTTTGATGACGCCTTTGTGCCTGTTGGCGATTTGCCCGTTACGAAAGTCAAACAAGCAAAGGGTGACGGGTAGCGGCATATCGACTGCGGAATGAGTCGCTGCCAGGAGCTATCCGAGCTTTGGGGGCGTGGTTGAGAGTCCTCTGTCCTGCACCTCTCACTCTCTGGGTGTCTGGGACCCGAGTCTGTGGGTGACTTTTCTGGCTGCGTCGCTGGACTGACACGACCCTCAGCCGCACAGAACTAGGAAGTACCTTCGTACCTACTAGGCTGAGACTTTGAAGGTATTAGAACCACCACCGGTTCTTCCGTCCGAGTTCAAAGTACTGTCGATGCTGCCAATTTTTAATGCAGCCGCACTTACCCGGGTTGTTCTTCAGTTTAACTCTTTCGGCAAGAATAGCAAGCAATTCGGGTCGGTGGTGTCGTAGGCTACTGGCGTTTCCGATTGCCGTCACGTATCTTGGCGCAACAGGCATGTTGTCGTGAGCCGGCGGTAAGACGAGTGCTTCCATTGCATCGCGATGTAGCACAGCAGGCGAGCAACCAAGGACAAGCACTCTTCAAGATGATCATCATGAAATCTTGTGGCCCAGGCGCGACGCCCGGCCTTGGCCAGAGAGCCGGGAGCCTAGCAGCTCGCCGGCAGACACGCACCCACGGCCGTCGCGCGGGCAGCACTAGGCCTTCACCCGTCAGAGGCGAGTCGGTGCCACTTATTCGTAGTGTCCGCTTATTCGTAGTGTCCACTTATTAGCCAGTTGCCAGTCTGGCATCTTGATAACCTGATTCAGGATTCCTGAATCGTGATGCATGCAATCGTCCGCCACGAGCGGAGCCGAGAGATGTAAGCGATGACGATACCTCGGCCACCTAGCGCATCGCCGCATGAGTTGGTCGGCATCCGGGGAGAAAACTAAGCCTCGGAAGTGCCAATTGCAATGAATGCTCGCAGCGCGTCGGAAGGGGGGAGCGTCGGGTATCAATCAACCTGGACGACCTAGACGGATGGCCGGCTAGCTTGCCATGCATCTAAAGATAACTGCCATACCTACCAAGGCAACCTACTGCATGGGAAAACCTGGCAATGTGAACACGATGTGCACGACTATCTGTGTGTTGGTAACACGATGACCAGCACGCATTTGGTAGGAAGTAGTATATTTTTGGGGTTCCGCCCCGACGAGGCGGTGAAGAAAGGATATGGTCGGCTCATCCGGGACGCGGAAGACCCTCCGGCGGATATCGACATGGCGGATCAATTTTTCGGACATCGACAAGCAAACAGGCCGTCTCCCATCCAAATACCAGTCCACACATGCTCTCGCCAGTCAATGACGTGTAACCCCGAATAAAGGCCGATGGAAAACCCCTTCACAATAGAATTGAAAGGGCAGAGGGGGGCCAACGTCGACGGGGGTAGAGGGCAGTTGCCACCTGCGGACAGCGGTGAATGGCCAAACTTATCTCATGCAGTCGACCACCCACCGTTCAGTGCTTGTCTAGCAGCGGACGTTGCAGAGGTACAAAGCTACAACGCGGAACACCTAGATCCATCACTGACTGCCGCCTGTCAGCGTCTGGATTTGTACTTGTTTGCAACTTCATGTTTGAAACAGCAGGTATTCGTAGGGCTGGCTTATTAGTTTCCTTAATAGGACTCATGCTGTACCACCACACAACAAGGCGCACTTGTTCCCAAGCCAATTCCCATACAGCGCAGCTTAGCAGGTCTAGTACCAATCAGGCATTTTTCGCAACTTTCATATGAGTCTGCCTTGGGCGTCGGAAGTTGGACCAAGTTCGGGAATCAAAGACGTCGCCCTCCAGATTGCATGCTCCTACTAGGAGTATCTTCGTACGAGGTGCGAGGCAATGAGAAGCCTGCGAAGGCCCGGTTCTAGTACATCCGTACTAGAACTGCGTAGTATGAACAAGGGAGGAGGAAATTGGGTGCATGAGTCAGTGGCGTTCTTGCCTCGTCGAGAGCGGCCGCTTCCGCTGTTGCAGGAAACCAATTAAGCAGGAACACTCTGAACTGGACAAAAGGGAGGGGTCCAGCCTTGTTTAACTCTTGGAATCCTCCCGGAGACAGAATCATCGTCAGGTCAGCGGCGGCAAAGTCGCTGCAAGGCGGCAGTTAGATGTGGGAAGAGGCAGTCTCCCTGTCGCTTGACTCGCTTCCCTGGTCTCCTGCACGTAGCCCGCCAGATTTGTCAACCTCCCGATACTTCGCATAAAGCCCCAAACCTTCCATCTGGCCAAGCTAGTACTAGTACAGAGGACTACGTACGTACTTAGCGCCACCGAGCAATGGAGATCAACCCCACGAGATTTGCCTCACCGATCAATCACCACATCCTGGCGGCGGAACCAGCGCCATGGCTGTGCCGATCATCAGCGGGCGCCAAAAAGCGCTACTTCTTTTGATTCGCGCTTCCAAAGCAGGGATTGAGATTCAACTGGGTGCAGCCCATGGAACTCCAAAATTTTCTGGGGCCTTTCCACATATTGCTAAACTTTACCATGCGACACTTTCAAAGCCTCAGCTTGTCAAAGCGCTCAAGAGCTCATTGGCTTTTGATTTTATTTCCTTTTTCTGTTTTAGCATTTACAGCTTCTTTGCCAACATATCCGTATCCTCGTTAGGAATACTACTGCAGAAGTAGTCAGTCTAATTCCCATATCACCTCGGTTCGTCGTATTGCTTCCCGCATAGCAAAGAAAGGAAAGCCTTGCAGCCCTTTGTTCGTTGACCCCGCCCCCCGCCCCTCCCCCACTCACACAGGGAATACATCCTGAGGAAATCCGGGCCAACTAGGCTTGGTATCCTCTAGGTCGGCTGATATCCGTAGGTGCTCCGTCCTCGACTCGCCGGTCGTCTGCTAGTGGGATCTGTCTGGCTGCTTCAAAGATGAAGGGCGGTCCCTGCCGAGAGCCACATGGCATGGCTTGACGTCAAACGCCCGCGCTTTGCCTAATCGCACCCGACTGTTCCCCACTCCACATCACAGATACTAATCTCATACTCTTTCCGTGGGACTTCATGCTACGTATCTGTGGTTCTTCCAACGAGCACGAGCAGCAGTTCACGCTTCATCATCCCCCCTCCACCCCCCCTAAAACACAGACTAATAGAACAAATATTACGAAAGCCACAAATATTCAAAGGCGCCCATTCCCGAGCACTGAGGAATCATGGAGAATGGAAGCTGCCAAGCTGCCTCGACCATTGCCACGATACCAAGATGGAATTCAGCGCAAATTCCGCTTGCCAGCTAGTACAAATAAGGACTGCTACGTATTTCGATGGGAGAACAAATGGTAGTAGCCAGTCGCGACTCAAATGCTCTCGGCAGAGTGTGCAAAAATTTGAACCGACATCCCGGTCCAAGAAATTGCGGACGTCTCCACATTTTGCTAGTCGGCTAGCACCCGGTTTGTCGGACTGTCGATTAACGGAAGGCTAATATGGAGTTAGCCTCACGTACCAGAGAGCCGGCACTACGAAACAGCAGCGCCGACAAGTCAAACACCAAGCCTCAGAATACAACTTCAGCGCGCCGGGGACGAGCGAGTCGAGACTGCCAGCGCCGCTAAATTTTACTAATGATGCTAACCCCCAACACCCCGATCAAAGGTCCTAGGCATATCCTAGTCCGAGCATGTTGGACGATTTGCCACGGCTCCCGAGTGCTGGGACAACCCAATTATTCCAATTGGATGGTGGTAGCCAAAAGCAAGAGGGTCGTGCCGCGGCGTTCCAAGTCGCTGGTCCAGTGGTGCCGGAACAAACGCCGAAACCAGGTCGCCAATTCGACGAGCAACTCATACGGCATGTACCCGACAAGTAGGTTCTACCGTTTCATCTACTAATTATCCCGATGGAGCCCCATTCGCTGGACGTAACCATCAAACTTGCATAGAAAATATATCATGTGTTCGGATGATTGCCAAGCCAAGTACGTAGGTACAACAGATATTTGTCGACAAAATGAGGAAGGCTCACACTCAAACTACGTTCAACCTGGCTGTGCGTCAGCATAGCATGAGACAAGCTACAACCAAATCAGATGGAGTCGATTAGATTCATGCACAACATGGCCGCTGTGCGGAGTACGTTGCGCCGACGAACATCATGAATCGACACACCAAATGACGTTGCAAGGCAGGGGTTCCCGCCAACGATGCGAATCATTCGAAACATCCTTCAGATTTCGATTCTCGTCGCAGGCTCGAACTCCAATTATACCTACAACCACGACTGTGATGACTATTTTATCAATTGACCACGACAACTGCCCAACGACAGACAGGTTTCGATGTATGCCACTGCAAGTATGTTGTGGCGTAAACGCGTCGCCCCGGAGCCTGCAGACCTGTTGCCGGGCTGCCGGGTTGCCACAGGTCTCGGCACGAATACTACCGAGATCTGGATCCATCACTGCGGGAGCATGCCCTGACTATTCAGAGTTCAAGCCTCTTGGAAATCACTCAAGTTTCAACGCCTCATATTTGATGTCGCTCACCGCCTTGTCAGAACTCAAAGCGCCGAAGCCGAAGCAGCGCGGGCACAAGCTCCGTCGTCCTGCTGGGGCCTCAGGTGCGAGTACAGTGAACAAAGCGTGTACCTTGCGGCGGTCCAAACGCAGGTCCCGTTGACTCAGATCCTCGGATCTTTTATTAGTGGCCACACCGCTACAACCTTGACCGTCCATAAAGTCTCCTAGCCCAGTCGGCCAC
>Ga0247774_1000945_pt1 | contig 14681 bp, 8 predicted proteins | sample UWRJL001104B6_FD_179933 | JGI IMG/M metagenome (GOLD analysis project Ga0247774, IMG submission 179933) | Plant litter microbial communities from Arlington Agricultural Research Station in Wisconsin, United States - UWRJ-L001-104B-6 | ecosystem: Environmental > Terrestrial > Plant litter >... | reverse complement strand
TGCGCTTCCCCCGATCGGGCGAGCGCTGGGGTCAAATATATTTGTTCAAACACCTTGAGGGTATAAAAGTTGTACTTTAATAACAGTTTATTAGTTTTTATTGCTCTGTGGCTCAGTGAAAGCCGAATTTTCTCGAATCTTGCTATCTTTAACATTTTGCACCTCTACCGCAGACCCCTTTAGATTTGTCCCGAACTTGAGTTTCTCATTGCTGAGTAAAGTTAAATTGGAGGCACTTTACCAGGCGGATATCGAGTTCTTATTAAAATTACTTCGGCTCTCCCCAACCGGTTTCAGGGCAATATCGGAGGCAAAGTTGAGTATTTTTTTTTTTGTGGCGATCTGTCGCTCGGTCCTTACCGCTTATCCTCTACCACCAACCCCCCATCTGAAATCTTGATTTTGTGTCAATTAACTAATTGGTCAGCCCTGGCTCCTCATCCGTAAGCCCTCCGCCCTCATCCGTAAGACCTCACTGGCGAGCGGTAATCGATACTTGACCATCGATAATTGCTAATCTAGTCTTGCTAATTTACCACTTTCATGTTATTGGATTTTTTATTTAACAGTCTTAATATAGTTAAAGTTCAGCAGGAAAAATAAAGTTAAGGAGCCAAGAATTCTCAACAATACAACAGCCAGGAAATTATTCCCGTCCTCTCCAGGAACAATCATTCTTACGATCTAGAGGACTAACCTTCATCAAGCTGGTTTCTCCCAGAAATATTGGATTTGGCAGCGAAGCCTCTACAAAGCAACCGGGTTTCTGGGCCTCGCCCTGCGTCATTCCCGCTCAAAATGCCGATCGAGCTTACAACTTTAATCAAAAATGAAGGACTGCGTTTATTCCTGTTCGTTTCTGAATCTTACAATCTCTATTGAGATAAATAAATTTTTACAGAGCTATTTTTTTTTTGAAAATAAAGGTTTTTTCATTTGGCTCGGCTCGGTCAAATCGAGAGAAAATTATGCGACTGAAAATTAAAACAAATATTTGCCCGGGCGAACTATCTAAATTTCTAATTAGTCATCGGGAACTAAAAAGAGGAGGGTGCAGTCGTTTAGGAAAGAAGCTCAAATCCTACGTCAGGGAAGGATTTGTCCGACCTGGGAGCGTTACCCTACTTCAATGCACCCAGGCTCGATCGCAAGAAACGCAAGGGTAAAATTTTGGGGATCAAGGTTTTGGGTAGTTATCTGGGAGTTGTAAGTTGCGAGTTTAAGTTCAGGTAATTCACTGTATAAATTACGTATTAACTCTACAGTTAAGGCCACTTCGGCGCAGGTTACTGTAGAAATTACGGAGAACATCTCCAATGTTCTGCGCTTCGGCGCAGCACTTACGGTGTAGGTGGCGGCTCAATTAATTTGGGTGCGCCATTGGAGAATCTAAAACTCGCAACAGAGAGAAAAAATCCCTTGCAGTTTAAAAGGCATCTATAAGATAAAAATGAGGAGATCGGCCCCTCTAGCAGGCGCAAGCATGAAGTAAGAATTTTTTTCTTCTGCTGTCTCCTGTTTGCTGATAAATTGAATCAAAGAAGCTTACCAGTTTGTGGGAAATATCAACAATGGCAGAAGAAAACTTGTTAGAAACGGTACGGGAAAAACTTTTTATCGATCTAGCAGAGGATACAAAAATTCCTGGCCTGACAGAGCGCAAATTGTTTACTACACCGCCGCCCTCCGTCGATCCAGATCCCGAGGCGAGGGGCAACAAAACCCCTGAAGATTCTGAGGACGAGGATGACAGCAAAATTGCTGAATTTAACGCCGTACCCGGAAAAGGTGCGGGCGGCGATGACGATGATGATGATAATGATGACAGCGATCGCCGCCGGACGATCGAAGGTAGCGATGACGATGACTTAATTGTCGCCACCGGCGAGCAGGATAAGATATTCGGCAAAAAAGGCAAGGACAAAATCAAAGGAAACAAGGGCAAAAAAAATAAAATCTACGGCGGTAAAGATGACGATGATTGCGAGGGCGGCGATGACGACGATGAAGTAAAGGGCGATCGGGGCAACGACACCGTTAAGGGCGGCCAAGGTAACGACAAGCTTAACGGCGGTAAAGATAAGGACACCCTTCTTGGCGGTACCGGCAACGACACCTGCGAAGGCGATGACGGCGATGACTCGGTGTACGGCAACGAAGGAGATGATGACGCTGACGGCGGCGAAGGCAACGATGCCGTCTACGGCGGCAAAGGCAACGACGATTGTGAGGGCGGCGAAGGCAACGATGCCGTCAGGGGCGACACAGGCAACGATACCGTAAACGGCGGCGACGGCAACGATACCGTAAACGGCGGCAAAGATAACGATACCGTGATGGGCGGTGCCGACAGCGACAACTGTGCAGGCGACGACGGCGACGACAGCGTTAGCGGAGGCACCGGCAACGATACCGTGATGGGCGGTGCAGGCACCGACAACTGTGCAGGCGACGACGGCGACGACAGCGTTAGCGGCGGCAGCGGCAACGATACCGTGATGGGCGGTGCCGACAGCGACAACTGTGCAGGCGACGACGGCGACGACAGTGTTAGCGGCGGCACGGGCAACGATACCGTGATGGGCGGTGCCGGCGGCGACAACTGTGCAGGCGACGACGGCGACGACAGCGTTAGTGGCGGCACGGGCAACGATACCGTGATGGGCGGTGCCGGCGGCGACAACTGTGCAGGCGACGACGGCGACGACAGCGTTAGTGGCGGCACCGGCGACGACAGCGTTAGCGGTGGTGCAGGCAGCGACAACGTTAGCGGCGACGACGGCGACGACAGCGTTAGCGGCGGCATCGGCGATGACTCCTTGATGGGGGGCGACGGCAACGACGCTTGCATGGGTGACGAAGGCGACGACAGCGTTAGCGGCGGCATGGGCGACGATACCGTGATGGGCGGTGCCGGCAAAGATACCCTCGTTACTGGCGACGGCAATGACATGGCAGACGGCGGCGGCGGCGACGACAGCGTTAGCGGCGGCGGCGGCGGCGACGATACGCTGATGGGCGGCGACGGCAACGATACGCTGATGGGCGGTACTGGCAAGCATACCTGCGTCGGTGGTGCTGGAGATGACGTTTATGTCCTGAGTAACTCTAGCAGCGGCGCGAGTTCAGTCATCACTGACTACGAAGACGGCAAGGACAAGTTTTTGCTGTTTGGCGACTTGAACTTTAACAGCTTGACCTTTATACAAATCGGTGGCAATACCGAAATTCGGGTCAATAACTTCGCGCTGACGCTATTGTTGAATGTCAACGCAACGCTTATCGAGGCTAGCGACTTTTTGGGAGTTACCGGTTCAACTCAAACTCCAACTCCAACTCAAACTCAAACTCAAACTCTGAACCCGATTTTTAACCCTCCGCGAGTGGAAACTAATAATAGCTTGACTGCTGGTTCCAGCGGCGGCGAGCAAACTATTACTACTGAGTTGTTGAGTTTTGTCGATACCCAGCAAGGTCCTAGCAACATAGTCTTCAACCTAACCGAGCTACCCGCTACTACAACCGGCCAACTATTCTTTAAGGGAGTCGCCGTAACACAAGTCGGTTTTACCTTCACTCAGGCAGACATTAACGCACGCTTGTTAACTTTCAAAGCGGTACCTGGTTATACCGGTCCGGCTGGTTTTGGTTTTGAAGTTACCAACGGCAGAAGAGCTCTCACTGGCCAGCGTTTTAACTTGACAGTCGCTCAAAATGTCTTTAATTTTGCTGGCAATACACAGGCTCAAAATATTCTCGGTTCTCCGACGCTGGATAACGACATCCAAGGCGGCGATGGTGACGATAGCATTACAGCCGGCAAAGGCAACGACACAATCATCGGCGGCAAAGGCAAGGACACAATCATCGGCGGGGCTGGCAATAACGATATCGACAGCGGCGATGGCGATGACAAGATCGAAGTCAGCCTAGGCAAAAACAAAATAAAAGCAGGCAAAGGCAACGACCAAGTTAAAGGCGGCAATGAGAGTGACGATATCGACGGCGGCGAGGATAATGACAATATCGAAGCTGGCAGCGGCAATGACACAGTAGTAGGCGGTGCTGGGAATGACACATTAACTGGAAATGAGGGCGATGACTCGATCGAAGGCGGCGAAGGAACCAATATTGTAACTGGGGGTGCTGGCAGGGATAGCTTTATTTACCGCACTTCCCGCCAACAGATTCAAACAGTTGCAGAAGCTGACTTCATTACTGACTTTAATGCCGCTGAGGATGTTTTCGAGCTTTCTACGGCAGCTTTTAGTAATCTCACCGCTTCTAGCTTGAGCCTACGGGTGATTACTGCTACTTCTGTTGTTGGGTCGATCGGCAGCGCTAATGTGCTCGACTTCACCCAGGATACCACTGTTACCAGCATCGCGACTTTGCAAGCGCGGTTTGCACAGTTGGGTGGCGACCCAGAGGTGCCTATTTTCTGTCAGTTTATAGATGCCACAACCGGCCGTGCTGTGGTGGTATTTGCTGTTGGGGGGCGCTTTGAAATTCTGGCCAGTTTCTCGGCAAGCATTCGCCTGGGAGTCAGTAACTTTGTCTTCACGGGCTCGCCACTAACTATTCCTGTCGGTACTGCTGGTGATGACCTTGTGGATTTCACCACTTCTCCGGCCCCAGTTAATTACGATGGTCTAGCAGGCAATGACAAGATTGTCGGCAGCAATTTTAACGATACCCTCAAGGGCGGCGACGGCAACGATACCATCACCGGCGGCCTCGGTTTGGATGTCATAACCGGCGGCACTGGTGCGGATCTCTTTGTTTACAGGACAACTAAAGAAGGCGGCGATAAAATTTCCGACTTTAAGCCGGGAACTGACAAATTAGAGTTTAGCGCGAGCGAATTCGGTAATTTGACTAAGGCTAACTTTGACGGTGTTAGCGCGCCTTCTCCTGACATTACTGGCAAAGAGTTCGTGATTTTCACTGACGGAACTTATGCCTCTTTAGAAACTGCACAAGCTAAGGCGGTGGGCAATTCTACAACTGCTGGTTTCTTCGCATTTACTAATGCGTCGAACGAAACTGTGTTGTATTTTGACTCGAACGGTACCATAGCCGGTGGTTCTACCTTGATTGCGAATCTGGGTACGGGTGCTAGCAATCTGGGAACGGCGGACTTTGTATTTACAGGTACGATCGCACCTCCTGCGACTGGCACTACTACCAACTCAAGCAGCGTTGTCGATTTAATCACCAATCCCGGTACTTTCCCCACCCCATCTAACAATTTCGGTTCTGGTCCTGGCGGTTACAATTTCAGCACTCCTGTCTTGTTTACCGGCAATGACAGTGCTAACAGCGTCACCGGTACGCAATTTGCTGACATCATCAACGGTGGTGGCGGTGCAGATATTCTCAACGGTGGCAGCGGTGCAGATATTCTCACGGGCGGCAGCGGTGCAGATGTTCTGACTGGCGGTGCTGGTGCGGATATCTTTGTTTACAAAGCAACAGGTGAAGGCGGTGATACGATTACTGACTGTACCATTGGGGTAGACAAATTCCAGTTTACCGCGAGCGAATTCGGCAATTTGACTACCACTAACTTTGACGGTGTTAGCGGGATTTCTCCTGACATTACTGGTAAAGAGTTAGTGATTTTCACAGGCGCAACTTATACCTCTGTGGAAGCTGCACAAGCTAAAGCCCTCGGCAATTCTACAACTGCTGGTTTCTTCGCATTTACTAATGCATCGAACGAAACGGTGTTGTATTTTGACTCGAACGGTACCATAGCCGGTGGTTCTACCTTGATTGCGAATCTGGGTACTACTACCAATCTGGGAACGGCGGACTTTGTATTTACAGGTACGATCGCACCTCCTGCGACTGGCACTACTACCAACTCAGGCAGCGTGGCCGATTTAACTGTGGTTGGGAACTCTTTCCCCACCGCCTTTAACAATTTCGGTTCTGGTGCTGGCGGTTACAATTTCACCACCCCTGTCTTGTTTACCGGCAATGACTTTACTAACAGCGTCACTGGTACTCAGTTTGCTGACATTATCACTGGTGGCGGCAGTGCTGACATTCTCACTGGCGGTGCTGGTGCGGATGTCTTTGTTTACAAAATAATAGGTGAAGGCAATGATACGATTACTGACTTTACCTCTGGAACTGACAAATTCGAGTTTACCGCGAGCGTTTTCGGCAATTTGACTACGACTAACTTTGACAGTGTTAGCGGTTCAACTCCTGACATTACTGGCAAAGAGTTAGTGATTTTCACCGGCGCAACTTATACCTCTGTGGAAGCTGCACAAGCTAAAGCCGTGGGCAATTCTACAAATGCTGGTTTCTTCGCATTTACTAATGCCTCGAACGAAACTGTGTTGTATTTTGACTCGAACGGTACCATAGCGGGTGGTTCTACCTTGATTGCGAATCTGGGTACTACTACCAATCTGGGAACGGCGGACTTTGTATTTACAGGTACGATCGCACCTTCTGCGACTGGCACTACTACCAACTCAGGCAGCGTTGCCGATTTAAGCACGAATCCCGGTACTTTCCCCACCGCATCTAACAATTTCGGTACTGGTGCTGGCGGTTACAACTTCACCACTCCTGTCTTATTTACCGGAGATGCGACTGCTAACAGCGTCACCGGTACTGAATTTGCTGACATCTTCAGCGGCGGTTCTGGTGCCGACATTTTCGACGGCGGTTTGGGTGACGACAGCATTTCCGGGGACGCTGGTAATGACAGCCTCTTCGGCGGTGGCGGTAGCGATACACTCAGCGGCGGCATCGGGGATGACACTTTAATCGGTGGTTTGGGAACCAATGTTATCGACGCCGGTGCTGGTTTGGATGTGTTTGTGTACCGCGGAACTGCTACTGGCGGCGGGGATTTTATTACCAATTACAGCACTGCTGATGATGTAATTAACCTCGACAAAACTGGTTTTGCAGCGTTTACCACCGGAGGGACTTTGGCTTCGAGTTTCTACGCTTACAGCAGTACAGTTTCTGTAACTGCGCTGGAAGCAACTTTAACCGGGCCGTCCATCATGGCTATCTACGACGGTTTGTCTACTAAACTGTATTACGATAGCAACGGTTCTACTCCTGGCAACAGTTTGTTTGCAACTTTCGATAAGGTCAATTTGGGACCGACCGGTAATTCTGAATTGTTCTTGTTCTAAACGGCAAGAATCCTAATCGGGATATCGGCGGTACGGTTAGGGATACAGCATTGCTGTGTCCCTACAATGCAAAGGTAAGGACATAGTAATACTGTGTCCTTTTTTTTGGTAATTGTTAAACAATTTATATCAATTCCGGTTGCACCGGAATTATTGTTGACTGTTGACTGTTGACTGTTGACTGTTGACTGTTGACTGTTGACTGTTGAGAGTTGACCGAAAGCATCCAGGATACAAGCCCCCGAATTTATCCGTGGGGTCAATGCTTCAATCTAAAATCTAAAATCTAAAATCTAAAATCGATTGACTGTTGACTGTTGAAGTCGGGGTTGAAAAACTGACGGGGTAGTTGAGTATTGACGGTTGATTCGATTTGACGCCCGACGATGCTAGCGGAGTTGATATTAGGCGAGATTTTTTGGGTAGGGAAACGGCAATGCCGTGTTCTCTTTTGCGTTGTTAAATTTGTATTCACAGTCTTGGACGCACTTCGACAAAGAAACCGGGTTTTTTACCTCATCTTCGACTAGGAACGAAGTGTTTTCGTAAAAAAACCCGGTTTCTGGACCCCATGCGTAAGTCCTAATTCATTAATCCCTCTCCTATGCAAGTACAAACGCCACTTTACTTTTTGATAGTAAATTGTCATAACTTTGATTTTAGTCAACAGCTTTTTTAACCATTAAGCGCAACACCTAATAATTCTTACCCTCCAAAATATAATAAAAATTTATAATTTAATGGTAGGAGTGAAGCGGGCCATGCCCACCCTACAAGTAGAGTCCTCGATCGTCCAAATCTAAAATCTATGAGTACCGACTTCTGTGCCCAAAATCCCTTGTCAGTCTGTTTCGCCGATGTGGAAGCGGCGGCAAATCGCTTGCAGGGTAAAGCTTTCAAGACGCCGGTGCTGACTTCGGAAACTTTCAACAAACGCACAAATTCTCAGGTATTTTTCAAGTGCGAGAACTTTCAGCGCACGGGTTCGTTTAAATTTCGGGGTGCTTGCAATGCTTTAATGCAGCTATCTGAAGCTGAAAAACAGCGGGGTGTGCTGACTTTTTCTTCGGGAAATCACGCGCAGGCGATCGCCCTTGCCGCACGGTTGCTAGAAATTCCTGCTACTGTTGTCATGCCTGCTGATGCGCCCAAAGTCAAGCAAGAGGCGACTCGCGGCTACGGCGCAGAGATTATTTTGTACGATCGCACTCAAGTTTCCCGCGAAGAGTTAACCGCTAAAATTGGCGCCCAACGGCACTTGACAATTATTCCTCCTTACGATGACGCGCGGGTGATTGCGGGACAAGGTACGGCGGCGCTGGAATTAATCGCAGAAGTTGGGGAGTTGGATTTGCTGTTAGTTTGTTGCGGTGGGGGGGGTTTGCTGTCGGGATGCGCGATCGCCGCAAAAACTTTGTCTCCGCAGTGTAAAGTAATCGGGGTAGAACCGGAGCAAGCAGACGATGCGGCGCGATCGTTCCGCACGAAAACGCTGCAAACTGTTACTAACCCGGATACGATTGCTGACGGTGCGCGCACGCCATCTTTGGGGAAATTAACCTTTCCTTTGGTGCTGCATTATGTTGATGATATGGCAACAGTTTCCGAAGAGGCAATTCGCAGCACAATGTTTTTTATGTGGGAACGCATGAAGATAGTTGTTGAACCGACAGGAGTGTTAGCGGCGGCGGCTTTGTTGTCAGGTGTTGTGCAAGCTGAAAATGCGAGAGTTGGGGTAATTGTCAGCGGGGGAAATGTCGATTTTAGTCATTAGTTATTGGATATCGGAATGATTTAACCGCAGAGAACGCAGAGAACACAGAGGGAGACAAGAGAGAGATAATAATTCCGCTCTTCATCGGAATTGATATTATTAGTTAAGGAGCTTTGAGATGCTGCTATTACTCTTTGATACCTACGTGCCCAGAGATGAGATTTTATTGGGAGACTTGTCTCTAGATTTATTTGCAGCAAAATTGCGGCTGGTAGTCGCAGGAACTGCACCTCAAGTTTATAGGAATGCAAATAAATTATTTGCCAATACCTTCGCAAATGATGGCATTAAAACCCTAATCCGGGAAGTTTTTAGCCGCTCGATATCGAAAACAGAATAATTGCTAATATTGCCGAAGTGATTAGGGTTATGAGCAATGAAGAGGCACGTTATTGGTTTGGTAATTGCCAAGGGCAATCGTTCAAATGCTTTGAAAGCCTTACGAATTTTATTGGAAGATTGAAATTATGAAAGTAGCTGATTTGACGTAAGCTGTCGCGCATTTAAATTGTATATTCAGGGCGGGCGGGACGCCCACCCCACAATACTTTGATTTTTTTTTGACATACAATTTAAATGTAGAACAGCTTATCTACTTACTCGTTCCCAGGCAGAGCCTGGGAACGCATATCAGGAGGCTCTGCCTCCAATCTTTCCCAGCCACAAATGAGGCAGAGCCTCGCTTGCATCGGTTCCCAGCCCGAGCCTTGGAACAGTTAATTTTATTAGGGAATTAATCGGATGAAAGTAGCTGATTTGTCAAACGAAACTTTAGCGAAGATTAAAACAGTGCGGTGGGATCGAATTATTGAGAAGCACGAAGGGCCGGAGACATGGGACTCTGAGTTGAGATACGGCGAACCTGAATTTATCGAACTTGAGGGGCGGTGGGTGTTATTGCCCGTTGAAGCATCTCGCCACCAAAATATCACGATTTTGCGGACAATTTGGAGCGCGGATGGCAACTCGCTGACTCTGTTTTTTAAGGATACAACTTTTGACGATGATATGTTTGTATCGGGATATATGGCTGTGTGCGATCGACCAAAAGGAGAAGTGTTTTTCTTGGCAGTATTGTACCACGAATGGTTTATTATTGAAAAAGCAGAGGTATTTGAAGGTTGAGCTAAGAATTTTTGGGATAATACCAATGCACATTTAACTGGTTCCAAGGCTCTGCCTGGGAACCGATGTAAGCGAGGCTCTGCCTCGTTTGCTGCTTGGACAAATTGGAGGCACAGCCTCCGACGCTGCGTTACCAGGCAGAGCCTGGAAGTAGAATAGACCTCTTGCAAAAATAACTAGGACGGGCAAGATGCCCATCCCACAAGAAAAAATAACTCTTGTGGGATGGGCATCTTGCCCGTCCAATAAATTTATGAAAAGGACTTTTGCAAGAGGTCTAATAAACAATGACCAACAACTAACAAATCCTGCAGTCTCACCTCTTCATCGAGAAAATCATGCCCGTAAATCTGCTAAACGAGCAGGTTTATTACGAACACGGCGGCAATTCATTTAAAGATTGCATCGCTGGTATTGGCGCAAACCTTTATCGTTTTCTCGCGCTTCGGTGTGGCGGCAAATTTCCCGAAAACTTTCTTAATTGCGGATGAAGTTGGATTGGGAAAAACCATCGAAACCGGGTTGATTCTGCGTTAATTACTCCTCAGCCAAAAAGTCAAACCTCTGTTAGTTTTAGCACCCGCCAGCATTCAGCGGCAATGGCACGAAGAATTGCGCGAAAAATTTAACTTGCACTTTTGGAGTTATAGCAAAGGTGAATAAAAAAATTCCTATGGGGAGAGGAGTCAGTCAGGGAAAGAGAATATTTGGAATTGCCAAAATCTCATTTTAGCATCATCTCATTTAGTCCGTCGGAGCGATCGCACAAAACAGCTTTAAGACGCACAACCGTGGGATTTGGTAATTCTGGATGAAGCGCATCACCCCCGCCGCCCAAGCCCGCAAAACCGCAAGGAAACTCCGCACCCGTTGCTACAGTTAATGCAGCAATTGAAAGAAAAAAGCCGTGAAGCGAAGCTATCCCGTAGGGAATCGCTCTTATTATTCTCCGCCACGCCGATGCAGATTGACCCGATCGAAGTTTTCGATTTATTGCAACTTCTGGGACTGCGAGGACATTGGTCTTATGGTAACAAAATTCTGCAATTATTTTAGCACTTGGCATCTTAACTATCAAGGTTGCATTTATCCTATGACATTTTACCCGGATATCTTTGACGAAAATGCTTCACTGCAATTGATGAGTTTTGGCAATCCTTTGTTTGAAGAAATGCTCAAGGATCTCGCCCCCCGGCCAAACAGTCCTTAATCGAACACAGTCGGGCGGACTGTTTAGCTTGTTTCACGAGTTTACGTTATTTTGAGCTGTGCTAGAGTTTGGTGCTCAACTTTGACACTTTTAGGACTAAACTACTTTTTATGACGATCGTCCTTTTTATTTAATTTGCACAATGTCTTCAGAAACAAACTCAGCGGCTCAATCTACAGCGGGTGCAGATGCGATCGATGTTGCGATCGCCTCAGGAATCGACTTTGACGGTACTCCGATTCCGCAAGCAAAATTAGACCTCTACAAGCAAGTGATGGCATTAGAAGCCGGCAGACAGCGCAGTGGCGTGTCCAATACCATGCGATCGCGCATTGTCCGAATCGGTGTCAAACATCTGCCTCAAAACGAGCTCGATAAAATGCTCATTGCTGCTGACTTCGCACCGCTGAAAGATAAAGAAGTTGCGTTTTATTACGGTGGAAAGTAAAAATTTCTACCCTTCTAGACAGATGAACAGTCATCCCCGGATCGGTCAAACTTAGAACAAATCCTAACAGATGGTGAGTTTATGAACACTAACGGAAATAGCGTCATCAGCAACCTCGAGTATGATTTGTTAACAGTTTTGCAAAACAAGTCTGAAGCTTTGAAAGCCTACGATACTTACATGAAAGATGCTCAGGAAACCGGTTCTGGGCCTTGTGCTGAACTGTTTCAAAAATTGCAGCAAGCTGACATGGAGCACGCGCAGGAAATTCGGCAGCACCTTCAACAGGTAATGCAGCAAGGCAAGATGTAAAGCTGGTGCAACTCGGTCTGCAAGTTATGACTTATGAGTTATGAGTTAAGTAGCAGCTATGAGTTAAAGAGTTTTGGATTCACAACTGATATTCAATTCCTTAAACTCTTTCTCTACCGAGCGATCGAAACATCAATCTGACCGCTCAACCAATGTCGCTTACAACTCTTAATTCATAACTAGCAACTGGTGACACCACTTCTTGAAACTTCAGCTACGGGTAGGGACTTAGGCTTTGCTTAAGTCCTTACCTATGTAGTGGTACAGGTTATAAAATCTCCGGTTTCAAAGTTCGTTCCATCAGCGATAAAACAGCTTGTTCAGGAGTAATTTCACCATTTAATAAGCGATAAACTTGACGAGAAACAGGTACTTCAATGCCGCGTCGATCGGCCAAATCTATCAACACATTAGTAGTATTGACTCCTTCAGCAGTGCTCTGCAATTCCTCCAAAATTTGCTCTAATGATTTGCCTTTAGCCAATCCGAAACCAACCCGATAATTGCGCGATAAAGGACTGTTGCAAGTAGCAAGCAAATCTCCCAAACCAGACAAACCGTAAAAAGTTTCTGCGCGAGCTCCCAAACGAACTCCCACCCGAATCATTTCCGGCAAAGCGCGAGTCAGCAAAGCAGATTTAGCATTAGTTCCTAATTGTAAACCGTCGCAAACACCAGCGGCGATCGCAAATACATTTTTCAAAGTTCCACCTAACTCAGTCCCCAGCGGGTCTTCATTCACATAAACCCGAAAAATATCAGAACTGTAAATATTTTGCACTTGCTTGGCCGCAGCTAAATCGCAACTCGCCGCTACCGTTGCAGCCGGCAATCCTTGCTGAATTTCCTCGGAAAGATTAGGGCCCGAAAGTACCACTATTGAATTGTTAGGAAAGGCATTTTGCCAAATTTGAGACGGAGTGCGCGTGCTCCCGGGGTCTAAACCTTTGGTGACGGTAACTATAATTGTACCGGGACTTAACTCTAAGGCCCGCAGCCGATCGACCGTTGCTCCAACTCCTTTCATCGAAACTGCCGAAACAACAACATCCGCACCTGTTATAACTGATTCTAGATTAAAAGAACTGCTGCGCGACCACAAATTAACTCGAGCTCCTTTTTTGCCTCCCAAATTTGCCAGTGCCGAACCCCAAGCACCTCCGCCTAATATTGTCAAGATTGTCATAAAATTTAGTTGGATGAACTCAGATGCTGCAACATTCTCAAGAACGGGCTAGAAGCCCGTTCCACAATAACATTGAGTTTTTTTTGTGGAACAGGCATCTTGCCTGTTCCTGACGGGCTAGAAGCCCGTTCCACAATAACATTGAGTTTTTTTTGTGGAACAGGCATCTTGCCTGTTCCTGACATTGGTGCAAGATGTGAGATGAACGAAACAAAAACTCCCCTCCTACAAACGCGGACGCAATCCATAATGACGGTAACGCCAATAATCTCGTAAAATGCGATCGTGATCGAAACATAATTGATGGGGAATCTGCCAAGATTCAAAAAATTGTAAATTTTTAGCATCGTCGGCGGCTTGAGGTTCGCCCGTTGCAGAAGCCAAGAATACAATACTGATAGTGTGTTTGCGGGCGTCGCGATTTGGGTCAGAATAAACGTAAAATTGCTCAATTAATTCTACATTCAAACTCGTTTCTTCTAAAGCTTCGCGTTTGGCCGCCGTTTCTACCGATTCCCCGTAATCGACAAAGCCGCCGGGAATCGCCCAGCCGTAGGGAGGATGGCGGCGTTCTATGAGTACGATCGGGCGATGGGGCCGATCGGCTAATTCGATGATAATATCAACTGTAGGAGCGGGATTTTGATAAGTCATACCATTTTAGATTAAACAATTGAAGAATTTAGCCTCGTTGCAGTTTAACTGTGGAACGGGTCCCAGAGACCGTTGCAGTTTAGCTGCAAAATGTGCGATCGACCTCACCTACAGTTCTACAATATACTTGCATATAATGTACGGATTGCGATCGCAGACAAATAAGAGAGATTGAAACTATGCCTAAGTGGCTGGGAAAAGTTTTAGGTATCGGTGCGGGTACAATCCTTCTCCTCGGTGCGACTGGATACTGGTACGTTTTTATTGCCGGAGCACCTCAGTTAGACCCTCCGAAAGTAGTGGCTGATGCTGACTTAAATTTTCAACTCAAAACATATAAAAGTGCAGCTATGAATTCAGAGCGCACCTACGGCTTAATTTTGCCGCCTGGGTACGCAAAAAATCCCAAACAGCGCTATCCAGTGATTTTTTTGCTGCACGGCGGGCACGGAGACGCGCGCGCTTATCAGGACAAAGCTGCTGTTACTTCTGTGCTTCACGATTTATATAAAAGCAAAAGATTGCCGCCATCAATTGTAATTACTCCTGACGGGAACGACAAGCGGGGTACGAGTCCTTTGTGGGACCCGCAGTATTTTGACGGGCCCAACGGTAAGGTGGGAAGCGCGATCGGCTCCGAGTTAGTGTCGATCGTAAAATCGCGCTACAGAACGCTGGAAGACCCCAAATTCTGGGCAATGGGAGGACAATCTTCGGGGGGTTGGGGAGCTTTTAATATCGGTTTGCGCTACTTGAATAATTTTAATATTCTGTTCAGCCACAGCGGTTATTTTACAGAT
>Ga0247774_1000943_pt1 | contig 14695 bp, 13 predicted proteins | sample UWRJL001104B6_FD_179933 | JGI IMG/M metagenome (GOLD analysis project Ga0247774, IMG submission 179933) | Plant litter microbial communities from Arlington Agricultural Research Station in Wisconsin, United States - UWRJ-L001-104B-6 | ecosystem: Environmental > Terrestrial > Plant litter >... | reverse complement strand
GGCGACGAGGTGAGTGGTCTCGCCCTCAGCCGCGGCGATGTCGTAGATCTCGGCGAGGCGAGCGCCGATGCCGGCGACGCGATGCTTCACCACGGCCTCGTCCCACCCGAAGTATTCACCGCAGGCGTGAATGAGGCCGCCGGAATTGATGACGTAGTCCGGCGCGTAGAGGATTCCCCGTCGCCGCAGCTGCTCGCCGTGCCGGCTGGCTTCGGCAAGCTGGTTGTTCGCGCCACCGGCAATCGCCGCGACGCGCAGGCGAGCGATCGACGCGTCGTTCAACACGCCACCGAGTGCATTGGGGGAGAGGATATCTGCATCGATATCGAAGATGTCGTCGACGCCGACGACCCGTGCGCCGAATTCTTCTTCGGCCTTCGCCATTCGTCGTGGATCGATATCGGTGACGATGAGTCGCGCGCCGGCCCTGTGCAGATATCCGCACAGGTCGTAGCCCACGTTGCCGAGGCCCTGCACGGCGATTCGCACGCCGCTGAGATCTTCGCGTCGGAGCGCGCGCCGCGCTGTTGCGATCACGCCGACATAACAGCCGTGCGCGGTAGCGGGCGAGGGCTCGCCACGGCCGCCATGCTCCGGTGCCGTTCCGGTGACGTAACGCGTCTGGCTGCGAACAGCCAGCATGTCCGCCGCGACCGTGCCGACATCTTCCGCAACGATGTAGCGCCCGCCGAGGCCTTCGATGGCCTGCCCCAGCACCTGGAATTGCCGGGCCGTTTTCTCGGCGCCTTTCTGGATGACAACGGCCTTGCCACCGCCGAGGGGCAGGTCTGCACCTGCCGCTTTGTATGTCATGGCACGCGACAGACGCAGTACGTCGTCCAGCGCAGCCAGCTCGGTTTCGTAGCTCCACACGCGACAACCGCCGAGCGCGGGGCCGCGGCTCGTGTCGTGTATGGCAATGATGGCGCGCAGGCCGCTCGTCGGATCGTTGACGAACACGACTCGCTCGTGCCCCGCGAGGCTCGGGTGATCGAAGACACTCATGATTGCGTCCTTCCCTGGATGACTGCTGTTTCACAATGTAGAGCAACGTGACAGTCGCTCGATTGCGAATTCGTACACCATCATTAGGATGACGCGCAACCCGGTTGCTCCAATCAACCTTCGTGCGGGGATGTCATGTCGGAACGGAAGCTGGATGCCATCGATCGCCGCATCCTGCGCGAGCTGCAACAGGACGGCAGCCTGCGCAACGACCTGCTCGCGGATCGCGTCATTTTGAGCCCTGCGCCCACTTTGCGGCGCGTGCGCGCACTCGAAGAGAGCGGCGTGATCAGCTGCTACGTGGCGCTGGTGAATCCGCAGAGCGTTGGGCTCGACATCAGGGTGAAAGTGGATGTGCGCCTGGCCTCGCAGACGCGCGGAACGATAGATGCCTTTGCCGAAGCCGTTGCCGGCATGCACGAGGTGATCGAGTGCGCGATCGTCGCGGGCGAGTGGGACGCGCAGCTCACCGTGGTTGCGCGCGATGTGGAGGATTATCAGCGTTTTGTGATGAATGGGCTCGCAACACTGCCGGGCATTGCTGCCTATCGTTCGACGCTGATCGTGCGCGAGATCAAGCGCACGACTGCGCTGCCCGTGTGAATCGACATGTTTGCAGATGAGAACGATAAAAAAAGCCGGTGACTGGCGCGTAGAGTATCGACGACGAGATCGAGAGGCGGGCATCGAGGGGGTGCAGGTTTTCGGAACAGTCACCATCGACAGAAGGGAAGTCAATTTATGGACAAGTTTGCAGATTCGATCGTCGAGCACGTCAAGGGACACCGCTGCTACTCGCACCCGTTGTTCGCGAACTGGGCCAAGGTCGCGCCGGGACCGGAAGTGGTCGGTGCGCTGTTTCACCAGATCCAGAATTTCTGCGCGTCGACGCGCCCGGGCCTGAATTTCCCGGATGCGCTGAAGAAGAACGGCCTGACCGACCAGAGCGCGCTGATGCAGGAGATCGTCGAGAGCGAGGCCAACCACGGGCCGGAGCTCGCAACCATGGCCGGGCACATCGTGAACCGCGCGGCGAGCTCAATCGTCTGCAAGGATCTGTACGACCAGCAGGCCGTGGAGGCGAAGCTGAAACAGTTCTCCGATGCGATCCTGGGTTCGCTGCCGGGCTACGACAAGGACACGGGACTCACGACCCAGGCGCGCGAAGCCATCGCGGTATTCGAGCGTCGCGTACTGTCCGACAAGGATGCGACGTACCGCAATCTCGGCACGGCACTCGCGCTGGAGATGATCTCCAACCGCCAGCTGATTCCGGGCGAGAAGCTCTGCCTCGTCGACAGCGGTGCCTACAAGACCGACCTGAACGAAGCCGAGATGCACTACCTGCTCGAGCACTGGGGCGAGGTAGGCGCGGAACAGCAGCATGAGAAGAACGCGATCGAAGCCGTCGGCCTGGTAACAGATGAGCGGGCTCAGCGACTGATCAAGGAGGGCGCGGACGATTTCCTGAATTCGCTCACTGCTCTCTGGGATCTGCTCGACACCTCGCTGCTGCAGTCGGGTTACGGCCGCCGGCTGGCGGCATAACCGCTCACGACTCGACACGCTCCCGTCCGGACCCGCTCTCGAGCGGGTCTGAACGGGATGCGTGCCGGCAGCACGCCGGGCCTTTCACTCATCCCAGTATTGCACGCGATAGTGCGGGGTCTGGCGCATCGGCGGTCCGCCGGCGACTTCGGTGCCCACATATATGAATCCGATCACGGCATCCTTGGGCTCCAGGCCCAGCGCGGATTTCAGCGCTTCGTCGTATGCCGCCGTGCCGGTGCGCCACATTGCATTGAAGCCGAGCGCGAACGTGGCAAGCATGATGTTCTGGGCCGCGGCGCCTGCCGCGACGACCTGCTCGACTGTCGGCACTTTCACGAATGTATTGCAGATGGCCGTGACGACGATGATCAACGGTGCGCGAAAGGCTTTCTCGCGCTCACGCTGCAACGTCTCGTCGCTCATCGCTGCATGCGTGCGGCGGAGATGGTCGGCAAGGAGGTCACCGAAACGCGCGCGACCGGCGCCGCGAATCACGATGAACGACCAGGGACGCAGGCGGCCATGATCCGGAGCCCGGGCCGCGCTTTCGAGGATGAGCTCCAGCATCGCGTCATCGGGCGCCGGATCCTTCAGCGCGCGTGCGGAACGTCGGTGCAACAGGAAATCGATCGCTTTCATTTCACCACTCCATTGTTTGAAAGCAGTTGACGGACTCGATTCGAGTATAGGGAGAAAGAACGTGTCAACGCGGGCGAAATTTTTTTGGGCAATCGTGATCGCGCTGGGCATCGGCGCGTTCGCGACGATTGCGATGTCGCGCGGTGAGCCAGTGAATGCAGCGTGGCTCGTCATCGCGGCGGTGTGTATCTACCTCATTGCATATCGCTTCTATGGGCTGTTCATCGCCAACGAGGTGCTCGGCGTAAACGGCGCACGCGAGACGCCCGCTTACCGGCGCAACGATGGGCTCGACTACGTGCCGACTCATCGTTACGTGCTGTTCGGCCATCACTTCGCGGCAATTGCAGGCGCGGGTCCGCTCATCGGTCCGGTGCTCGCAGCTCAGATGGGCTACATGCCGGGCACGTTGTGGATTCTTTCCGGCGTCGTGCTCGCGGGCGCCGTACAGGACATGACGGTGCTGTTCATGTCCACGCGTCGCGATGGGCGCTCGCTCGGCGACATGATCCGCTCGGAGATGGGACCGTTTGCCGGCACGGTAGCCGGCATCGGCGTGCTCATCATCTGCGTGATCCTGCTGGGCGTGCTGTCGCTCGTCGTCGTGAATGCGTTGAAGAACAGTCCGTGGGGCACGTTCACCGTGTTCTGCACGCTGCCGATTGCGCTGGTCATGGGGATCTACAGCCGGTTCATCCGGCCCGGCCGAATCGCAGAGATGTCGATTCTTGGCGCGGTGCTGCTGCTGGCGGCTCTGTTCTACGGTCGCACTGTCGCTGCGACTCCCGAGCTGGCCGCGTGGTTCAATCTTCCGGCTACGTCTCTCGCCGTGATCATCATCGGCTACGGATTTGTCGCTTCCGTGTTGCCCGTGTGGCTGGTGCTGGCGCCGCGGGACTACCTGTCGACGTTCCTGAAGATCGGCGCAATCGGCTTGCTGGCGCTCGGCGTCATCATCGCGCGGCCCGATCTGCAGATGCCGGCATTCACGAAGTTCGTCGACGGCACGGGACCTGTGTGGTCGGGCACTGTGTTTCCATTCCTGTTCATCACGGTCGCGTGTGGTGCGGTGTCGGGATGGCACTCGCTGATTTCTTCCGGCACGACACCGAAAATGATCGAGAACGAAAAGCAGATCGCGTTCGTCGGTTACGGCGGCATGCTGATGGAATCGCTGGTCGCGATCACCGCGATGATCGGCGCTTCGGTGATCCACCCCGGCGTCTACTTCGCGATGAACAGTGCCGCTGGCCTGATCGGCACGGATGTGGCGGAGGCGGCCCGAGTCGTTACGTCATGGGGATTTGCCACCTCGCCAGACGTTCTCGCGCAAACGGCCCGCGACGTAGGCGAGACCAGCATCCTCTCGCGCACCGGCGGCGCACCGACTCTGGCTGTGGGGATGGCCACTATCCTGTCGCAGCTCTTCGGCGGCCGCCCGCTGATGGATGTCTGGTATCACTTCGCCATCCTGTTCGAAGCGATCTTCATCCTGACCACGGTCGACGCTGGAACGCGGGTGTGCCGGTTCATGATCCAGGACCTGGTCGGCCACTTCGTGCCGGCATTTCGCGAGACGCGCTCCTGGATCAACAACATCGCAGGCTCGGCACTCGCCTGTGCGCTGTGGGGCTATCTGCTCTACGCGGGAGTGGTCGATCCTTTCGGTGGCATCTGGACGATGTGGCCGCTCTTCGGCGCGGCCAACCAGATGCTGGCGGCGATGGCGCTCACGTTCTGCACGGTCGTGCTGTTCAAGATGAAACGCCAGGCGTTCGCCTGGGTCACCGGCGTACCGATGTTGTGGGTGGTCGCGTGCACCGTGACCGCGGGGCTGCGCAAGGTGCTCGATCCGGATCCGTCGATCGGGTTCATCAGCCATGCACTCAAGTTCGGCGAGGCTGCGGCCGGCAACCAGGTGCTGGCACCGGCGAAGACGCTGGGCGAAATGCGCCGGATCGTCTTCAACGATTATGTCGATGCAACGCTCGCGGCGCTGTGCGTGACGATCGTGATCATCGTCGTGATTCACGCGCTGTTCGCGATTCGTCGCGCGCTGAGCATTCCGGACCGTACAGCGATCGAGATCGGCGGTACGCGCAGCGCCGGCATTGGGGGCAGCAATGGATAAGGTGTTGGTGTCGCGGGCGAAGGAAGCGTGGCGGTGGGCCGTTCGTGCCGGTCGGCTGATGATCGGCATCCCGGACTACGACACGTACGTGGCCCATTGCAAGGCGCATCACCCCGACGAGCCCGTCATGACGTACGTCGAATTCTTCCGGGAGCGTGAGCGCGCGCGTTATGCCTGCGAGAAAGGGCGGTTCAAGGGCTGTTGTTGATCGCTGCGGGAACCGGAGCAGGGCGCGCCGGTTTTCGCAATAGCTGTCAGCATGAAGAAAACTGATGCGCCGGTTAAATGTTCATCGCTTTACGGCGTTGCGCGGTATCCCATAGCCTTCATCCCGGCGCCTCGACGCCGAAAGAACTGTTGGGACCCCCTCTCCGCATTCTTTGCCTCACGGCGTCGAGGCCCATTTTTCGCCGACCTGCGGTCACAGGTCACCGCGCGAAAACCTGGGCCTTCTTCTGCGAATCAGCGAGCTTTGGCGACTGCCGTCGTATCTGTCGGCGCCGGCGCGTTCGTGCGGCCGCGCTTCGAGTCGTGATACCAGCTCAACATGGGCTCGTTCACCGACACGACGGCCTTGGCCACCGCATCGTCGACACACGTGCGAAAGCGCGCTTCCTGATCGATCGGCTTCTTGTTGGCCGGCGAGCCGCAAGCACGTTCCGCCGCGCTTCGCAGACGACCATACAGCACAGCGGCGCCGACGGCGCTGATGAGCCGGATGTCGTCGTACTTCACGACTTCACTCTGGACCGTGACCGAGGTATCTGCGATTGCGTGCGTGCTGGCGAGCGACGCCAGGCTGGACAACAGCAGCACGCCTATCTTCGAGCGCATAGGGACTCCACTGCCTGAATAGTAGGTATACGTACATCAGATCACAGGGCGGGCAACGGCGTTTGCGGCGAATCACAGATGCATGCGACAGCCTTTTCGAGTTGTCGCAGTTGTGATGCATCCCTCAGCAACAGGCGGTTTGCGCGATGTTCTGTCAAACGGTGACCCTGGCGTAGACTCGCCGGCATGCCCTCGCGCGCATACCTGCTGTCCCTTCCGGAGCGAGTGATTCGCTCGGCGCTCGGGCTGAGTGCCGGCCTGCTGCGCGAAGTGAGCGAAGTGGTGCTGCCTGCGGCGGTTCGGCGAACTCAGCTCTACCAGAGCCTCGTCGATACGACGCTGCGGTTCGTCATCGAACGAGTGGCCGGCGCGAAAGATGTCTATGCCGCAGAACAGGCGCTGCCCGACGATTTTCTGATGAGGCGCGGCGCCGGCAATGCCATCGAGCTGCTCGGCATCGTGGCGTTCCGCGTGTCGCCGGTGTGGGTGCTCGCGGCGCTCGCGGATCTCAGTGGCCTGGGCCGGCGGCTCATTCCGGAAATTGCGGATGCACTGAAAGCCGAAGGCCTGCTGGAGACCGAAACCCGATTCGAGAGCGTGGACCAGCTGCTCGATGGTCTGGAGAAAACGTCTGCGCGCGTGGCCGAGACTTTCAACACGCCTCCCCTCGATGTGCCAGCGTTGCGCCGTGAGTGGGATGAGATTCGCACCCAGGCCCGCAGCCTGAAACCCGCCGAGCTGCCTTCGCCGCAAACGATCGGCGATCAGTGGGACGCGCTGAAGCAGGAGTCCGAGCGACAGGGCCGGTCGGTATTCGAGACATCGTCGCTGATGGCGATCTCGGCCGTGCGTGCTTTGCCGGCAAAAGCGAGCTGGCTGTTTGCATCGGCGCGCGTCGGCGCGACGCATACCGGTAAGCTCGTGTCCGCAGCCATCCTGGATCACTACGGCCAAACGCTGAACGAGCTGCGCGAAGTGGGTTATTTCGCTTACGCCAGGCGGCAGTTGAGCCCGTATTTTCGCGCGTGCGTCGAGCAGTTCTCACCCCGGAGCAGAACGCTCACGCAACGGTTGCTCGACAAGTTGCGCAGGAAGTAATCCGCCAAACCGTGGACCGAAGGCGGGGTGCCGCACATGACGTGCGACGGGTCGTGGCATAAGACCCGGGCCCAGCAAGGAGAGAGTTGTGTCCCCACGCACCTACCGGCCCCTGCAGATGCACCGGATTCCGTATTCGGATCTGACCCCGGCTCAGGTCACGCAGGCGTTGCGTCCGACGGCGAGCGGGCCAACGAGCAGGCTCCCGTTGTCGACCGCATTGGCGGGCAAGCGGCTGAAGATCGTCACGGACGATGGCGGCCCGACGCTCGAATACAACTTCCGCAACGGCAAGGAGCTCGAGCTGTCCGAGAACGGTGGCAAGGCTGTGAAGGCCGGCTATGGCGCGCTGGAAAGTCGCAGCCTGGTGCTCGTCTCGCACATGATTCCCGGCACCCAGCGCGGCTATCAGCTGGTCGTCGATCAGAAGTCCCGGCTCGCAACCGTTTTCGAGGTGTATTTCAGCGGCTACGAGGCGCTGGAAATCGCGGCCGCCCGAGAGGCGAAGCGCGAGCCGCAATTCAAGAATGGTCGCAGGAACCGGGAAGCCCAGCGCAAAGTGTGGTTCGGATACGTGGACGGCGGGGCGGCGCCGACGGCGCGCCACACCTATACCAACCGCATGGAAGGCAAGGGCATCTACTGGAAACAGGACAACGACGTCGAGATCCTCGAGTTCTATCTCACGATCACGTTCTCCAATTTCATCGAGCTCACGCGCTTCGGCGGCGAGATGACGGTGGCGGCGCCTTCCGACTATGTGATGGTGAACGACCATCAGTTCATCTATTCGCGCATCGAATGCGAGTTTTCCGGAACGTACACGCTGCAGATCGTCGACCTGTTCGACATGACGCAGCAGGGCGTGCGCCTCGGCCTCAACGAGAAGGACGAGCTGGAGTACTACATGTACACCGGCAAGGGCGAGGTCACCGGCCAGATCGCGACGTTCGAGGTGTTCGGCAACAACGGCGAGACGCGCGGCCCGCGTCGGGTATATCGGCCGATCGAAACCTTCGAGACCATGACCGACGAGGAAGTGAAGGAGCAGGTGCTCAACCACGCGCATGCCTTCGGCGACGGCAAAGGCAGCGGTGCGGCGGGCATGGGCGGCTACAAGAGCGAGCCCGTGACGCACTTTGCCGGCAAGAAGCTCACCGCGCGCATGGATAACGGGCCCGTCATCGAATATGAGTTCGTCGAAGGCAACAAGCTCAAGTGGCGCTACGAGAAGGATTCGGGCTGGCGCGAGGCCTGGTACGAAATGTACGAGCCCGACGACGAGCTGTATTTCTTCGCGCATCTACTGGATGCGGAATTCCCGCGTTCCTGCGCCATGGTTGCGCTCGACATGAAGAACGGCCTCAGCACCATCGTGAAGGGCACCACCGGCACGCCGTTCCGGAACAACGAAACCACGCCGCACTACTATTTCGGCGTGTTCGAAATGGCGGGCGCACCGACGCCGCCGCGCTACCTGCGCCACGGCTGGACCGACGAGATGGTCGGTGAAGCCGTCACCTGGAACTACCAGCGCGGCAATCCCGGCCTGACGTCCATGCATTTCTACGCCACGCCCTCGAGCTATTCGTGGATCATTTTCCAGCCCGACGGCTCGGGCGGCATGCAGTGGAGCTCGCCGGGCTGGTACTCCAAGCTGCGCGATGGCGTTTACATCATGGCGTGGGTCGAAGAGGCCTGTAACGGCACGCTCGGCGTGATTCTCTTCAACCAGCGGACCATGCACGACGCTGGCTTCGGCTTCCACGTGGGCCGCAACGGCCTGAGCTTGAGCGTGGTCGGCGCCCGCGCGCGGCACGCCGGCAAGTTCGACATCGAGCAGTACATCGGTCTCAAGGCGACCTGAGGAGAGACGCATGACTGAATTCAAGAACAGCAGTCGGCGGGCGTTCTTTGTCAGCGGCGGCGCCGTGCTGGGCGCTGGCGCGGCAGTGGCGGTCGGCGCGTCGTCCCTGAAGGCCGACGTGCCGGTGTCTGCGGACGAGCAGCTGAATCAGCTTCGGCAACAGCTCGAATCGATCGCGGATCGCGAGGCGATCCGGAATCTGCACCAAGCCTTCACGGTGTCGATGGAGCGCCAGGCCTATGAATCCGCGACTGAATTGTTCGACGACCAGGCCCATCTGCAGTTGAGCGGCGCAAGCGCAGCGGGCAAACGCGATATCGCGCGCCTGTTGGCGCACGAGTATCGCGATCAGGACGCGGCCGCCATCCACAACGCGTATCGGCACAACACCCTCTCGCAGCAGAACGACACGATCACTCTCAGCGAGGACCGCTTGCACGCCACAGCCACATTCCACGTCGAAGTGGAGCTGTGCACGCCATTGCGCTCCGATTGCACGGTCGCGCAGATGGCCCGATTGCAGGGGCATGTCGCCGATCGCCGCTGGGAAGCCGGCCGCTTCGAGGCGAAATACGTGAAGACGGGCGGCCGGTGGAAGATGGCGTCGCTGAGTTACGTCGCCGGATAGGCGCCAGACGCAAGTCTCGGCGTCGGCCTTTGCGGAAAGGCCCGCAGTTTCCGAGATATCAGGCGGCGCGGGCCTTTCCGTGCTGGACTGGCCTGCGCGAGGCGCCGATGATCCCCTGCATGCGCGCGCTGTTTTTCGTCGTGCTGCTGAGTCTGGCGTCGAGCGTCGTCGATGCCACGGGATCGTTGCCTCCGGACGCCGGGCTTCCCGCATCGGGCGTCATCCCCGAGGCCGATCTCGAGTCCAGCGAAGAACCCATCGAAGAGGTGCGCGTCGAGGCGCCCGAGCCTCGCTACGTCGCTCCCACCCGGCGCGATCGCATCGGCCGCATCTGGGCGCCGGTCTACATCGATGGACAGGGGCCATTCCGGCTCGTGCTCGACACCGGCTCCACGCATGCCGCGGTGAATGCCTCGGTCGCGGCCGCGCTGGGCATCGACCTCACGAACCAGAAGATGGTGCTGCTCCGGGGCGTTACCGGCTCACGTGCCGTGCCGACGATTCCCGTGAAAAGCCTGATCGTGGGCGATCTCGAGCTGCGCTCGAAGCGACTGCCCATCGTGATCGACGCGCTCGGCGGAGCCGAAGGCGTGCTTGGCACAGATGGGCTGCTCGACAAGCGAATCTTCATCGACTTCCGGCACGACCGGATCACCATCTTCCGTTCACGTAACGAGCGTCCGCCGCCCGGCTTTCTGACCATTCCGGTGAAGCTGGTCAACGGCCTGCTGGTGGCCGACGTGCGCATCGGCGGCAGGCTGCGCGCGAAGGCAATCATCGACACGGGTGGGCAGGGCAGCCTGGCGAACGAGGCCTTTCGGATCGCCATCTCTCGAAGGGTCAAGCCGGAAGACATCCGCGCGGACGAGATCACGGGTGCGACCCTCGACGTGCAGCGGGGCGATCGCATCGTGACCCCGCCGATTCAGCTCGGCGACGTACAGATCCGGGAAGCGCGGATCACATCGGGTGACCTGCATCTGTTTCATCACTGGAAAATGCTCAAGGACCCGGCTCTCGTGGTCGGCATGGACGTGCTCGGGCAATTCGACACGTTGATCATCGACTACAAGCGCAAAGAGCTGCAGGTGGAATTGAGGCGCCGGTAGCCCGGGCCGATGGGCGCCGCTTTGCTCGTTCGCGGCCGGGCGTGCTCCAAGGCCAGGCGGTGTGCCAGTTGCGACCGGCTGTGATCTCGCCGGCTGGACGGGCGCGGGGCATACGCTGATCATCCGCGCCTATGCGAAAACTCCCGTTTCTTGGCTTCGTGCCACTCGTGCTTATTCAAACGGCTGGCGCGCAAACGACTCCGCCCACATTCACGCCCGACCGCGTACGCGCCCACGTCGAGTTCCTGGCGGACGACCTGCTCGAAGGCCGCGACACCGGCAGTCGTGGCCACGAAATTGCTGCGAAATACGTCGCCACGCAGCTCGAGTCCTTCGGCCTGAAACCCGGCGGAGAAAACGGCACATGGCAACAGCGGGTCACGTTCCAGCAGACCAGCTGGAGCGCTGAGCGAGGCTCGGTCACGATCACCGGCACGGCCGGCGAACAGCGTTTCCCGCATGCGGGCGAAGTACTGGTTTCCTTGAGCCCGCGCGAGCCGAAGCTCGATGTTTCGGGTGACCTCGTGTTCGTCGGGTATGGCGTGGAAGACGCACGGCTGGGCCTCGACGACTACCGCGGTCTCGACGTCAAAGGCAAGATCGTCGTCGTGCTCCGGGGTTTCCCCAAAGGCATGCCGAGTGAAGAGGGCGCGCACGTCAGTGCGATGAAAGCCATCACAGCGGAACGCCATGGCGCGATCGGCATCGCGGTCGTGGGCACGCTTCAGTCCGACAAGGCGCTGCCCTGGGACAAGATGCTTCACTACGCCGACGAGCCGAATTACGACTGGGTCGAGACGGATGGAACGGTGCATGTGGAGGCACCGGGCGTGCGTGCTGGAGCATCGTTGCACGGAGCCGCTGCGGGCGCTGTGTTTGCAGGCAGCAGCCGCAGTCTCGCGTCGATCCTCAAGGAGGCCGACAAGGTCGGTGGCAAGCCGCGTGGCTTCGCGTTGAAGACGCGGATGAGGATTCAGAGCGAGAGCCAGGCGCAGCGCGTGACGAGCCCGAACGTGATCGGTGTGCTGCCGGGATCGGATCCCGCGCTCGCCGGTGAATACGTGGTGCTCTCGGCGCACCTGGATCACCTCGGCATCACTCCGCTGAAACCCGACGACGACCCGAAAAAAGACCGGATCAACAACGGCGCGCTCGATAACGCTGCCGGTGTCGCGACGCTGCTCGAAGTGGCGCGTGCAGCGGCCGCCGCGCCCAACAAGCCGCGGCGGTCCATCCTGTTCGTGGCGACGACGGCCGAGGAAAAAGGCCTGCTCGGCTCGGATTACTTTGCGCGCCATCCGACGGTGCCGATCCGGCAGATCGTTGGCAACGTGGACCTGGACATGCCGCTGCTGCTCTATAGGTTCACCGACGTCGTCGCGTTCGGCGCGAATCACTCGACCTTCGGCAAGATCGTTGCCGACGCGGTCGCGCCGATGAGCATCGCGCTCTCACCGGACCCGATGCCGGAGCAGGGCATTTTCACGCGCTCGGATCACTACATGCTGGTGAAGCAGGGCGTGCCGGCCGTGTTTCTCGTAACCGGATTCGCGAACGGTGGCGAGAAAGTGTGGGGTGAGTTCCTCAGTGGCGCATACCACAGCGGCAACGACGACCTCACGCAGAAGATCGACTGGCAGTCCGGCGCGCGATTCGCCGAGGCGAACTACCGCATCACCCGGGCCATGGCCGACGGGGACAAGCCTCCGCTGTGGATCGAAGGCGATTATTTCGGCGACCTGTTCGCGCCGAAGGCGGCGCGTGCCCCACGGAAGTAGACTGTCCGGATGAGCCAGACAGATTCGCCGCAGACTCCTTTCGAGCGCATTGGCGGGCAGCCCGCCGTCGATCGCATCATCGACGTTTTCTACGACCGCATGGATACGCTGCCGGAAGCGAGCGTCATCCGCAAACTGCATCCGGACGATCTCGGTCCCATCCGCACCGTGCTCAAGAAATACCTGGCGGAATGGCTCGGCGGCCCGCCGGCCTATTCGCAGGAGCGTGGACATCCGCGGCTGCGCGCCCGTCACTTGCCTTTCAGCATCGGCGATGAAGAGCGCGACGCGTGGATGTTCTGCATGCGCGGGGCCATGAACGAGGTGGTCACCGACGCCGTCGCGCGGGAATGGATCCTGCAGAAGCTCGGTCCGCTCGCGGATTGGATGCGCAACCGAGCCTGACTCAGCCGACGGCAGCAGGCCGGACCGCAAGCTTGCCGAGAAACGCGCGGGTGCGCTCGTGACGGGGGCGTTCGAAGAATTCGGCCGGCGCGTTTTCTTCGACGATCTGCCCCGCATCCATGAACAGCACCCGATCGGCCACCGCGCGGGCGAAGCCCATCTCGTGAGTGACGCAGATCATGGTCATGCCTTCGCGCGCGAGGCTGACCATGATGTCGAGCACCTCGTTCACCATCTCCGCATCGAGCGCCGACGTCGGCTCGTCGAACAGCATGATCTTCGGCTTCATGCAGAGTGCCCGTGCGATCGCGACGCGCTGCTGCTGCCCGCCCGACAGCTGCCCGGGATACTTGAGCGCTTGCTCGGGAATCTTCACGCGCGCGAGGAAATGACGCGCGATTTCTTCCGCCTCGGCCTTCGGACGCTGTCGCGCCCAGATCTGCGCGAGCGTGCAGTTCTCGAGAATCGTCAGATGCGGGAACAGGTTGAAGCTCTGGAACACCATGCCGACCTCGCGCCGCACTTCGTCGATTCGCTTGAGGTCGGGCGCGAGCTCGATGCCGTTCACGGTGATCGTGCCGGAGTCGTGCGGCTCCAGCCCGTTGATGCAACGGATGAGCGTGGACTTGCCGGACCCCGAAGGCCCGCAGATCACGATGCGCTCGCCGCCGTTCACCGTGAGCTGCACGCCACGCAGGGCGTGATACTCGCCATACCATTTCTGCACGCCGTCGAGCGTCACGACAGGAGAGGCGTTCATCGTTGTGTCTCCAGCGATCGGGAGTAGCGGGAGATGCCGAAGCAGATCAGGAAATAGATCAGCGCCACGGCGAGATACGTTTCTGCATAGGGTGCCGGCCATGCCGGATCGGAAAGCGCCGCGCGGCCCGCGCTGAGCAGGTCGAAAAGCCCCACCACCAGCACGAGACTCGTGTTCTTCACGACGACAACGGCAGTGTTGGTGAGCGGTGGGATCACATTGCGAATCGCTTGAGGCAGAACGATGAGGCGCAGTGTTTGCCAGTGGCTCAGGCTGAGCGCTCGCGCGGCTTCGGCCTGTCCCCGGTGCACGCCTTCGAGGCCGCCACGCAGAACTTCAGCCAGATACGCAGCGGACGACGCAGTGAGTGCAACGAGTGCGCGCGCGAGGTTGTCGATGGTGAGCCACTCGGGTAGCAGCAGCGGCACCAGGATCGCAGCGATGAACAGCAAGCTGACCAACGGCAACGCGCGGACGATCTCGATGAAGCTCACGCACAGAAAGCGGATCACTGGGAGTTGTGAGCGCCGCCCGACCGCGAGAAGCGTCGCAAGTGGAAAGCCAAGTGCGAGCGAGAGCACGGTGAGGAGTAGTGTGATCGGCAGCCCACCCCAGGCAGCGGTCGGCACTGCTTGCAGGCCCGCGATGCCGCCGCCCATGAAAACCAGCGAAAGGACGACGCCACCGATCCAGAGACCGAGCGTTCGCTGTGTCCAGTGTGAGCGCGGCAGGGTCCACAGCGTCAGCGCGATCAGAATCACGACGACAGCCGCGGGTCGCCACTGCTCGCCCGGTGGATAGATGCCGAACAGGATGAAGCGGAACTTCGCTCTCAGGAAAGACCAGCAGGCACCGTCACCGGTGCACGCGTCGCCACCGCCTTGCCACAC
>Ga0247774_1000942_pt1 | contig 14710 bp, 16 predicted proteins | sample UWRJL001104B6_FD_179933 | JGI IMG/M metagenome (GOLD analysis project Ga0247774, IMG submission 179933) | Plant litter microbial communities from Arlington Agricultural Research Station in Wisconsin, United States - UWRJ-L001-104B-6 | ecosystem: Environmental > Terrestrial > Plant litter >... | reverse complement strand
AGGATCTGGACCTCGACGTGCCGGGCGCGCTCGATGAAGCGTTCGAGCAGGATGTCCGGGTTGCCGAAGAAGCGCTCGGCGCGCGTACGGGCCGTCTCGAAGGCCTTGCGCAGCTCGGCCTCGTCGTAGGCGACGCTCATGCCGATGCCGCCGCCCCCGCCGGACGCCTTGACCATGACCGGGTAGCCGATGCCCGCGGCGACCGCCGCGTCGGCGTCGGGAACGGGCTCGCGGGTGCCGCCCGCGACCGGGACGCCCGCCTCCTCCATGAGGTTGCGTGCGCTGATCTTGTCGCCCATGGCGGCGATCGCCTCCGGCGGCGGCCCGATCCAGATCAGCCCGTCGTCGAGCACGCGCCGGGCGAACGCGGTGTTCTCGGCGAGGAAGCCGTAGCCGGGATGGATCGCGCGGGCTCTCGTACGCCGCGCCGCCTCCATCACCGCGTCGACGTCGAGGTAGCTCTTGGCGGGCTGGGCCGGGCCGATGAGCACCGCCTCGTCGGCCTCGGAGACGTACGGCAGGTCGGCGTCGGCCTCGGAGTAGACCGCGATCGCCTTGATCCCGAGGGCGCGCACCGTCCGGATCACGCGCCGCGCGATCTCTCCTCGATTGGCCACCAACACCGACTCGAACACCGGTCCTCCTCATTTCGTCAGCCCAGGCAGGATAACCATGTGCTACCCGGTGGAGCGCGTCGCTCGCCGACAAAAACCCGAGTGGCCGCCTTGTCAGCGCATACGGTCGACAACGTGGCCGAGCGCCTCGACCACGGTCGGGTCGTACTCCGCGGCCGAATCGCCGCGCAGCCGTTCGAGTACGGCCGCGGAGCGGTCACGGTCGGACGACGCCCCGACAAGATCATCGTAGGCGTTCGCGACCTTGATGACGCGGCTGGCCAGAGGTGGCGCCGATCCTTCGGCCGCGCGGTAGGGCTCGGACTGGCGGCGGACGATCTCGGCGACCTCGTGCAGCACCCCGGTCTTGGTGATCACCCCGGCGCCGAGACCGGCGATGCGACGCTGCTCGCTCGGCGAGGCCAGGACGGTCGCGCCGCCCGGGATCGGGTCACGCAGCGACAGCTGGCCGATGTCGTGCATGAGCGCGGCGTACTCGAGTTCGAGCAGGGCCTCCTCGGTCATGCCCAGCTCGCGGCCCATCCCCACCGCGAGCGCGCTGACCCGCCGGGAATGACCCGTCTCGACGTACCCGCCGACCTCGGTGACCCGCGACAGCGCGCGTACGGTCTGCAGGTAGGTGGCGCGGATGCCGGCGAAGCGCCGGAACGCCACCTGGGTCACGAGGATCGGCGCGGTGAACACCAGGAGCGCCACGGGCCCCATCACGAACATGCTCACCGCGATGAGCATGCCCGTGGCGCCCGAGGAGGCGCAGAGCGGCATCTTGGCCCGGATCTCGTCGCCGAGCGCGATGCCGAACCTCGTGTGCGCGGCCTCCGCGCGGATCGTCGCCGCGACCACCACCTCGGCCAGGCAGGCGAGCATGACCGTCAGCGCCATCACCGTGATGAGCAGCGGCCAGTGCTGGCGCAGCGACGAGTGCCCGAGCGGGCGGAAGACGAACGCCACGAGCGCCGGGCTGAGGATGCGGCGGGCCATCGCGTCCAGCGCCGGGATGCGGCCGACGGCGATGTGCGGCAGCGCGCCGATGAGCGTGCCACAGGCGGTGACCGTGACCGCCTGGAAGGCCGAGTGGGTGGCGGGCTCGCTGCCGACGCGCAGCAGCAGGGCGTATCCGAGGGCGCCCGCGCTGGCGATCGGGGCGACCTCCCGGTTGCCCGGCATGATCATCCGGAGCAGCTCGCCCACCGCGATCAGACCGCCGAACAGGATGGCCGTACGGGAGTCCTTGAGACCGACCGCGCCCACCTGGGTGACGGAGGCGATGACGAGCATGCCCGCCACCGCGATCAGCAGGAGCTGGGCGGAGTCGAGCGACTGCCACGCCGGGCGCTGCCGTCCCGGCCGGCTGACCGGGGCGCTCGCGGGAGCGCTCACCGGCCCGCACCTTCGATCACCGCACGCCCTCGCTCGCGACCCGCAGCGGTGCGCTCGGGTCGTCGTGGTCCTGCTGGGTGGTCTCGACGTCCTCGCCCTCGGGCGGGGCGACCGGGTCGGGCTGGGTCCAGCCCTCCGACTCCAGCGCCGCGATGAACGCCTCCACCAGGCCCGGGTCGAAGTGCGTGCCGGCCGAACGCCGCAGCTCCGCGATGCCCTCCTCCAGGGAACGGGCGGCGCGGTAGGAGCGGGTGGAGGTCATCGAGTCGAAGGCGTCGGCCACCGAGATGACCCGGGCGAACTCCGGGATCTCCGACCCGGCCAGGCCCATGGGGTAGCCGGTGCCGTCGATCTTCTCGTGGTGGTGCATGATCCCGGCGAGCGCCTCGTCGAGGAAGCCGATCTCGCGGACGATCTCCAGGCCGCGCATCGGATGCAGCTGGATCGCGGCGAACTCCTCCTCGGTGAGGTCGCCGGACTTCTGCAGCACCTTGGTCGGCACGCCGAGCTTGCCGACGTCGTGCAGCATCCCGGCGTAGCGGATCGCGCCGACCCGCTCGGGCCGCATGCCGATCGCCTGGGCGATCATCGCCGACCCGCGCGACACCCGCTCGCTGTGCCCGCGGGTGTAGTAGTCCTTGGTCTCCACCGCCTGGCAGAGCGCGGCGATGGTGGCGGCGTGCGCCTGCTGCTGGGCGCTCGTCTGCTCGAACGCCCAGCGGGCGAGCAGCATCGGCAGCAGCACCAGCACCGCGGAGAACGGTCCGATGAGCCCCCAGGGCGCCGCGACGAGCAGGCCGAACATGCCGTACGCGAGCTGGCCGGCCGCGAGGTTGCCGATGGGCCGCCAGCGGAACCCCCAGACCGGCGCGGTCTTGGTGAGTACGAGGACGACGCCGATGAGCGCGAGGTTGACCGCGACATAGGTGACGACCGCGCCGAGATAGGGCTCGATGATGCCGGGGAACGAGCCGTCGCTCGGCTTTCCGGTCGTGCCCCCGGCCGCGATGTAGACGACCCCGGACAGATAGCCGGCCAGCGCGAACTGAGCGCCGTTGAACAGCCGTTTCACCAGCCCCATGTCGCGCCGCCAGGCGAGGATCGCGGACGCGCCCACGATGGCGGCCCCGGCGGGGCCCAGCAGGACGACCGAGGCGAGCCCGGCCGAGTAACTCAGCGAGACGCTGGCGTTCTTGCTGTTGAGCAACGCGGGTGCCGACTCGAAGATCACCGAGAGCAACGCCAGCACCGCGAGTGTGGTCCAGTCGATGCCCTCGAACGACGAGGTACCGATGGCCCACGCCGCGAGCATGACGACCGTGCAGACATATGCCCACGCGGCGAGGGGTAGTCCACGCAATGCCGCCCCCACGAGGTTATGGGCTAAACCCAGGACACGCCTTGACGCATGTTTCTCTGCCTCCCCGGTAACCGACTCACCGCCCGCCGTTGGTGGACGCCGAAGAATCGGTGGTAAGCCTAACCCGGCGAGTGGAGATCACGCAGACGCGCGGGGAAACGTGAGCAAAGCGTGAATGAATCGTCACCTAGGGTCTGAGCGTGCGCCCATGACCTGCAAATCGGTCAATCAACGAGGTTGGCACGAACCTGTTCAATTCGCCCGAGAACCTTGGCCCTGAGGTCCTGGGGCACCGGATCGCAGCCGCAGCTCTTGTGCACGAGCTTCTTGACCGACTCCTCCAGGCCGTACTCCCGCAGGCACGGACCGCACTCGTCCAGGTGCTGCTTGATGTCGGAGCAGCCGCGGGTGTCCAGCTCGCCGTCGAGATAGGAGTAGATGCGCGCGAGCACCTCGGTACACGGGGTCTCGTGAGGCTTTCCGCAGCTCATTTCGCCACCTCACCACGGTGCGCGGGCGTCCGGTCGCTCATTCGGAGTCCTCCTTGGACCGGCCCCCGTTGACCCGGGCGAGCCCGCGGTCGTGCGCGTAGTCCTCGAGCATCGACCGGAGCTGCCGCCTGCCACGGTGCAGCCGGGACATCACGGTACCGATCGGAGTGCCCATGATGTCGGCGATCTCCTTGTAGGCAAAGCCCTCGACGTCGGCGAAGTAGACCGCCATCCGGAAATCCTCCGGCAGCGCCTGCAGCGCCCTTTTGACGTCGGAGTCCGGGAGGTGTTCGAGCGCCTCGGCCTCCGCCGACTTCAGGCCGGTCGACGTGTGCGACTCGGCCCGCGCGAGCTGCCAGTCCTCGATCTCCTCCGACGCCGATTGCTTCGGCTCCCGCTGCTTCTTGCGGTAGGAGTTGATGAAGGTGTTGGTGAGGATGCGGTAGAGCCAGGCCTTGAGGTTGGTGCCCTCCTGGAACTGGTGGAAGGAACCGAACGCCTTGGCGAACGTCTCCTGGACCAGATCCTCCGCATCCGCGGGGTTGCGCGTCATTCTCAGCGCGGCGGAGTACAGCTGGTCGAGAAACGGGAGCACGTCACGCTCGAAGCGTCGCGAGCGCTGCTCCAGTGTCTCCACTGCCTCGGGTACCTGACCCACCTCCTCCGTAACGCCGATCACGGCGTCGAAAGCATACGCTCCAGACGATAGCGGGTGCGTCGCCGACGCATCGCGCCGGTCCTCCAGCAAGACGCCCATCATCACCTCGAACTTTCGCAGGCCAGTGTCCGTTATGACGCTGTGCAACGCGTTACGCCTGCGCGGGATTCCCGGGAGGGGGGAATGCTCCGACACACCGGCATGAAGTGTGAGCTCGTACCGGCAAGAGGGAAGGATTGGGAGAAATGCATCCCCGAGGAGCCGCCGTGCTGTCCATTCCGGCGAAGCATCCCGCAGTGGGCGAGCCCGACACGCTCGCGAGCTACTGGACCTTCTACTGGGCCGTCGCCGCCGCACAGCTGTCCCGATGGCTGCCCCGCAGACCATCGCGGATACTCGACCTGTCCGGCCCGCAGGCACGCTATGCCGACCAGGCCGCGAACGCGGGCCACACCGTGGTCGAGGTACGCGACTCGCCGCGCGGCACCCCGGCGTCGCAGCGCACCCGCACGATCGTGGCCGACGCGGCCTCACTGGGCTTTCTGTCCCCCGGCTCCTTCGACGCCGTCGTCGCCGAGGCGCGGGTGCTCTCGCGCCACCTCGTCACCGAGGACGTCGTCGCCGAGATCGCCCGCGTGCTCCGGCCCGGCGGCCGGGTCCTGCTGAGCGTGGACTCGCTCGTGCTCGGCATGGCCATCCTCGCCGAGCAGAACTACTGGGCCCACCTGTCGGACGTCCCGCGCTCGGAGGTCGTCCTGGTGCCCTGGCCCGACGGATCGATCACCCGGTGCTTCGGCGTCGAGCAGCTGCGCGAGCTGCTGACCGAATGTGGCCTCGAGGTCGAGTGGATCCGCCCCCGTACGGCCCTGTCGCCCTCGACCGTCGAACACGTCCTCGGCGCGAGCCCCCAGGCCCTCACCCGCCTCGTACGCGCGGAGCTGACCGCCCCACAGACCGACGAGCCGGTCGGCATCCATCTGGTCGCCAGCGCCATCAAGAAGACACAGGCCTGACACCGGTCTCGACGTCCCCCAGGAGCCGGGGGGTGAGACCGGCCTCAGCGTCGGGCGCGGTCGCGTTTGCCCTGGCAGCCGACGCAGCGGGACGCCTCGGGGCGTGCCTCCAGGCGGCCCTCGGGGACCGGCAGGCCGCAGTCGACGCACTTGCCGTAGGTGCCCTGCCGGGCGCGTTCTCGCGCGGCGAGGACCTCCGCGCGCTGGCGGCGCATCGCGTCGAGCGCGGCGTCGATCCGGTCGGTGTCGGAGAGGCTGGCGCCCGCGTCGGCCGTGTGGTGCTCGGCCTCCGGATGCTCCTCGTGCAGGAACGCGATCGAGCGGTCGAGGTCGGCGAGCATCTCGTCCAGGCGCTTCTGCGCGGTGTCCGGGCCCATGTGAACCTCCGACGCGTGCTCAGAAGAGGGTGAGGGGATCTGGTGAAGGGATACCCACCTGAGGCGCCGGCTTGACCAGTTCGGGTCCGTTATTTGTCACCTTGTTGACGGCCGTGGACACCGGGTGGGACTCCAGGTGCCCCTGCGCGGCCGGGACCAGCAGCGACCGCACCTCGTCGGGGTGGGTGAGCGCCGGGTCCAGCCAGGCCGCGAACCGCTGCGGTTCGACGAGCATCGGCATCCGGTCATGGATGCGGCCCACGTCGTCGGTCGCCTCGGTGGTGATGACGGTGCAGCTCAGCAGCTGCCCGCCGGGCGCGTCCGGCGACCGCCACACCGCGTACAGGCCGGCCATGGGGAGCACGCTCCCGTCGGCGGGGCGGATGAAGTGCGGCTGCTTCACGCCGTCTTCGGTGGTCTCCCACTCGTAGTAGCCGTCGGCGGGCACCAGGCAGCGGTGGAGCGCGAAGGAGCGCCGGAACGCCGGTTTCTCGTGCGCGGTCTCGACCCGGGCATTGATCATGCGGGCGCCGATCGAGGCCTCCTTGGCCCAGAACGGCACCAGCCCCCACCGCGCGACGTGCAGCTCGCGCACGTCACGGGTCAAGACGACGGGCACCGGTTTGGTCGGCGCCACGTTGAAGTCCGGTTCGAGCTCGCCCGCCTCGTCCACGTCGACGCCGAAGAAGTCGATGAGTTCCTGGCGCCCGCGCGTGGACGCGTACCGACCGCACATCGCCTGACGCCCCTCTCTCTTACGGAACCGCGCTTGACCGTGCTTTCGATGGGCATGACCGGTGTTATGCAGATCATCAGGACCATCGCGCGCCCGCTCGTCGCGGCGCCATTCATGGTCACCGGACTCGAGACATTGCGCAATCCGGCCCCCCGCGCCGACAAGGTCGCCCCCACCCTCAAGCCGCTCGCCGACCGGGTGTCCTGGCTCCCCTCGAAGGACCCGGAGACCCTCGTACGGCTGCAGGGAGCGATCAGCCTCGGCGCCGGCGCGCTGTTCGCGCTGGGCCGGTTCCAGCGCCTCACCACGCTCCTGCTCGCCGCCGAGGTGCTGCCGGCGCTGCTCACCGAGCACCAGTTCTGGCAGGAGAACGACCCGGAGCGACGTGCGGTCGAACGCGCCCAGATGCTGAAGAACGCCGGGTTGTTCGGCGCGCTGCTGTACGCGGGCGCCGCGCCGAGCCGCCACCGCCCGGTCAAGGCGGCCAAGGCGGGGCTGCACGAGGCGAAGCTGCAGGCCGCGATCGCCAAGGCGGAGGCCGGCCGCAAGGCCGAGCGCGCCCGCCGCAAGGCGGGCAAGCGCACCGCGCGTACGCAGCGCCGGGCCGCCCGCCTCACCGGTCGCTGAGGGAGATGACCTCGTCGACGTGACGGAGGATCGGCGTGGCCCCGGGAACGGCCGCACGGTGCGTGACCAGGAGCAGCGTCCGATCCTCCACCGCCCCCAGCAGGTCGGCGAGGCCCTCGTCGCCGGCGTCGTCCGGCTCGTCGACGATGAGAACCGGCACGTCGGCCAGCAGCGCACGCGCCAGGGCGACGCGCCGCCGCTCGGCGCCGCTCTCGCGCACGGTGTCGTCCGGGGTCAGGCCCGCGCGTCCGAGGGCGCCGGCGACCTCATCGTCCGTGGCGTCCGGCCGCGCCAGCCGTACGTTGTCCACGACGCCGGCGGGCAGGATCCGCGTGTCATGGGAGCACCGCGCGATGACCCGGCGCACGTCCTCGCCGGCCAGGTCGCGCAGCTCCACGCCGTTGAGCGTGACCGTGCCCTCGTAGTCGAGGAGGCGGAGCAGGACCGCGGCGAGCGCCGAGGCGGTGACCCGGCTGTGGCCGAGCAGCGCGACCCGGCGCCCCGGCGGCAGCCACAGGTCGGCGTCGCCGAGGGTGACCAGCTCGCCGTCGGGCTCACCGTCCGGCCAGCGGGTGCGCAGATCCGTGACGTGCAGCTCGTACGGGCCCGGCGGCAGGGGCAGCGGGGCCGGTGGCTCGGCGATCATCGCGTCCGGACTGTTCACTGTCGCCTCCCGCGTCGTGTGACGCCACCGTAGACAGCGGGTACGACAGTCGCCGCGTGATCTACCACCCGATTCCCTCATCACGACCGTCCCACGACCTGGCAGCCGTCGGACGCGCCGCCGTCCTGCCGCGTGCGGCGACCCGAGGGGACGGGCCCTGGCGGTTTCCCAAGATCTCGGGTCCTTCCCGGCCGGTACCCTTCAGTCATGCCTCACATGTGGTCCGCACCCGTGGCCGGCGGTCCGGCCGACGCGCGGGTCGCGCTGCCGGGGTCGAAGTCGATGACCAACCGGGCGCTGATCCTCGCCGCGCTGGCCCGCGACCCGTCGCTGGTGCGCCGCCCGCTGCGCAGCCGCGACACGCTGCTCATGGCCGGGGCGCTGCGCGAGCTCGGCGTGACCATCACCGACTCCGGGGACGACTGGCGGGTCACACCGGGTGAGCTGCGCGGTCCCGCGACACTCGACGTCGGCCTGGCCGGCACCGTCATGCGCTTCGTGCCGCCCGTCGCGGCGCTGGCCGTGGGCGACGTCTTCTTCGACGGCGACCCGTACGCCCGCAAACGCCCGATGGGCACGATCCTGGCCGCGCTGCGCGTCCTCGGCGCCGAGGTCGACGGCGACGCGCTGCCGTTCACGGTGCGCGGCGCCGGAACCGTGCCCGGCGGATCGGTCACGATCGACGCCTCCGGCTCCTCGCAGATGGTCTCGGGCCTGCTGCTGGCCGCGCCGCGCTACGGCAAGGGCGCGGAGGTACGCCACGAGGGCCCGCCGGTGCCCTCGGGCGCGCACCTGACGATGACCGTGCGGATGCTGCGCGAGGCGGGCGCCTCGGTCGAGACCGGCCCGGACCTCTGGCGCGTACACCCGGGTGGCCTGCGCGGCGGTGAGATCGACATCGAGCCGGACCTGTCCAACGCCGCGCCGTTCCTGGCCACCGCCCTGGTGACCGGCGGCAGCGTGACGGTCCGCGACTGGCCGGCCGAGACGACCCAGCCCGGCGACGCGCTGCGGCACCTGCTGGCCGAGATGGGCGCCACCGTGACGTACGAGGACGGCGACCTGACCGTACGCGGCGGCTCGATCCGCGGCATCGACGTGGACCTCGGCGACGTCAGCGAGCTGAGCTGCGTCCTCGCCGCCGTGGCCGCGCTGGCCGACGGCCCGTCCCGGCTGCGCGGCATCGCGCACATGCGCGGCCACGAGACGGACCGGCTCGCCGCCCTGACAAAGGAGATCAACGACCTCGGCGGCGACGTGCGCGAGCTGCCCGACGGCCTGGAGATCCGGCCCCGGCCGCTGCACGGCGGCGTCTTCCACACCTACGACGACCACCGGATGGTGATGGCGGGCGCGGTGCTCGGCCTCGCCGTACCGGGCGTCGAGGTGGAGAACCCCGCCACGGTGGGCAAGACGCTGCCCGAGTTCGGCGAGCTGTGGGCGGAGATGCTGCGTTAGGCATGGCGCGCGACTGGGAGAGGCTCGATGAGGACGACGTGCGGGTACGCCCGGGGAAAGGCTCCCGGCCGCGTACGCGCCGCCGTCCCGCGCACGAGGACGCCGTCGGCGGCTTCGTGATGGCGGTCGACCGGGGCCGCTACACCTGCCTGGTCGACGATCATCCGGTCACCGCGATGCGCGCGCGTGAGCTGGGCCGCAAGAGCGTCGTGGTCGGCGACCGCGTCCGCATGGTCGGCGACGTCTCGGGCCGCCCGGACTCCCTGGCGCGTGTCGTCGCGATCGAGCCGCGGACCTCGACGCTGCGCCGTACCGCCGACGACAGCGACCCGATCGAGCGCATCATCGTCGCCAACGCCGAGAACCTCGTGATCGTCACCGCGCTGGCCGACCCCGAGCCCCGGCCCCGCATGATCGACCGCTGCCTGGTCGCCGCCTTCGACGCGGGCCTTTCGCCGGTGCTCTGCCTGACCAAGTCCGACCTCGCCCCGCCGGACACGCTCGCGGAGATGTACGCGCCGCTGGGCGTCTCCTTCGTCGTGACGCGCAAGGACGGGCCGGTCGACGAGTTGCGCGAGCGGCTGACGGGACGGATGAGCGTGCTGGTCGGTCATTCGGGTGTCGGCAAGTCGACCCTGGTCAACGCGCTGGTCCCGGACGCGCTGCGAGCGGTGAGCGAGGTCAATCCGGTGACGGGACGTGGCCGGCACACCTCGTCGTCGGCGATCGCCCTGGAGCTGCCGGGCGGGGACGGCTGGATCATCGACACGCCGGGCGTGCGCAGCTTCGGCCTGGCCCATGTGAAGCCGGACGACGTCCTGGCGGCGTTCCCGGACCTGGTCGAGGGCGACGCGGAGTGTCCGCCGCACTGCACCCACCTGCAGGACGACTGCGCCCTGGACGCCTGGGTCGCCGCCGGCCACGCCGACCCGTCACGCCTCGACTCGCTACGCCGTCTCCTGGTCAGCCGCGACACCGACGACGTCTGACCCGGTGAGGGCGGCGATGGAGTCGTCGTCGCAGGTCGCCCAGAACGCGCCCACGACGTCCTCCAGCTGCTCCATCGACTCCGCCGCGAACAGCACGTCCTGATATTTCGTGATGTCGTACGTCATCGCGCCCATCGCGCGGAGGTCCAGCGGGCGGATGTCCATGCCGCGGAACTCCTCGATCTCCCCGTACGACGACAGGATCCCGGCCCCGTACGCCTTGGGCTCGCCGTCCTCGGTCATGACGCCGAACTCCATCGTGAACCAGAAGATCTTCGAGACGAACTCCAGCGCCGCGGCCGACTCGACCCGGCGCGCGGCCTGGCCGGCGAGCCGGTAAAGCGCGGCGAACCGCTCGTTGGCCAGCGCGTTCGCGTGCCCGATCACCTCGTGCACCACGTCCGGCTCCGGCGTGTACAGCGGGACCGAGTGGTGCCGGATGTACTGCGTCGAGTGGAACCGCGAGTCGGCGAGCGTGCCGTAGAACTCCCGCAGCGGCACGAGGCCCGCCGCGGGCAGATACCGGAAGCCGGTCAGCGGTTCGAGCCGCGCGGAGACCTCTTCCAGCTGCGGCACCCGGTCGCCCGGCAGGCCCAGGCGCTCCTTGCCGTCGAGATAGGCGCGTACGGCGTACTTGCGATGCCGTACGTCCAGCTCACCGGAGACGGTCCGCCAGACCTCGTGCTCGGCCGGGGTGTACTCCGCCGCCGGGATCGGCGAGCCGGGCACGTACGCGGTCGCCAGGGCGGCGATGGCGTTCCTGCGCGCGCGGTACGCGGGATCGGCGAAACCGGGGTGATCAGAAGAGAGGTGGACGACCACCTCGCCGTCGGCGTCCCGCTCGACCGGCGCGAGGTACTGGGCTTCTTCGAACATGGGGGGCTCCTCGACGAGTCTCGGGCGCAGTGACCCGCCGGCGCCGTTGACGACGGGCCACATCCGAGAGGACAGCAGAACCGGCGAAGACTGACAAGAGTGCCCAGATGATCTGCACGATTCGCTTAATCTGGATCTGTATCGCGGTTAATCTCTGGTCATGTCGCCCAGTGAGATCGATGCCCTCGACGCGCGGCTCCTCGAGACGATGCGAGCGCACCCGCGCGTCGGACTGACCGAGCTGGCCCGCCTCCTCGGCGTCGCGCGCGGCACCGTACAGGCCCGTCTCGACAAGCTGGTCACCCGCGAGGTGATCGCCGACTTCGGCCCGACCGTACGGCCGGCCCGCATCGGCTACCCGGTCCTGGCGTTCCTCTCCCTCCAGATCGCCCAGGGCCTCGTTGCCGACGCCGTACGCCATCTGGAGACGCTCCCGGAGGTCCTGGAGGTCCACGGCACCAGCGGCAGCTCCGACCTCCTGTGCCGCGTCGCCGCGCGCAGCACCGACCATCTCCAGGACGTCATCGCGACCGTCCTGGCGTCCCCGGCCGTACAGCGGACCGACACGAGCGTGGTGCTGTCGACCCAGATCCCGTTCCGGCTGGACCCGCTCATCCGCGCGGCACCCCGGTAGCCTCCCGCGCGGCGCCGGTCCGGTCGCCGAGCCACCTGGTGTTCGGCGAGATGTCCAGTGGTGCGAACCCGATCCGGCCCGTCGTACGCCCGTTCACACCGGGTAGCCGTAGAAGATCTTGATGTGTAAGCGGGCCTGGGCTGTCTGTACACACCGCTGTCGCGATAGCGTTGCACGCCGTGGCGGACTATTCGGATGACCTACGCCTTGCACACGTCATGGCGGACGCGGCCGACGATGTCGCCACGCGTCGGTTTCGTGCGCTCGACCTGACCGTCGAGACGAAGCCCGACCTGACCCCGGTGACCGACGCCGACCGCATGGTCGAGGACACCCTGCGTAACACGCTGAAGCGCGCCCGGCCGCGCGACGCGGTGCACGGGGAGGAGTTCGGCCGTACGGGCTACGGCCCGCGGTGCTGGGTGATCGACCCGATCGACGCCACGAAGAACTACGTGCGTGGCGTGCCCATCTGGGCGACCCTGATCGCGCTGATGGAGGGCGACGACCCGGTGGTCGGCCTGGTGTCGGCGCCGGCCCTCAACCGCCGCTGGTGGGCGGCACGGGGCGGCGGCGCCTGGACCGGGCGCAGCCTCGCCAAGGCCACCCGCTGCCGCGTCTCGGGCGTCACCGACCTGCACGACGCGTCGTTCTCCTTCTCCAGCCTGACCGGCTGGGAGGCGCAGGAGCGGCTGGAGGGCTTCCTCGACCTCACCCGGTCGGTGTGGCGCACCCGGGCGTTCGGCGACTTCTGGTCGCACGTGATGGTCGCCGAGGGCGTCGTGGACGTCGCGGCCGAGCCCGAGGTGTCCCTCTGGGACGTCGCCGCGGTCCAGGTCATCGTCGAGGAGGCGGGTGGCGTGTTCACCGACCTGTCCGGCGTGCCGAGCGCCGACGGGGGCAGCGTCGTCTGCACCAACGGCCTCCTGCACGCCGCCGTACTCGAGAAACTCGGCGGCGGACCGGTCACGCATCGCATCTGATGACGCCAACACGATATATCTTGTGATCTGAGGAACAGCGGCCTCGTGTCCGCTCGTTCTCCTTTACGGAGTCCACGGAACGGAGAAGATCGTGGGACGCACCGGATACGTCATCATCGGGGTCATCGCCGCACTACTCGCCTTCATCCTGCTGCCCGGCTGGGTGAAACTGCTCGGTTTCGTCCTTCTCGTGGGCGTGCCCGCGGCCGGGTACATGATGCTCGACCCGTCGCAGCGACGCCGCCTGCGAGGGCAGGCGCGCAAGCGCATCGGCTGAACGCGTGGTCCGTCCCGGGCCCTGGTCCGGGACGGACCCCTTCGAGTCGCCAAGGAACGGCACCGATCGACCCAAGATCAGCATGCCTCACCTGGGCGTGGCCCGCGGTGACCGTACGGCTGAATGACCGTGGCCGTAGGGTCTCCCGGCCTGGCGCCATGCCCTGTTTGCCCGGACACGCCTGCCGCCTCGGTGGCAGTACGCGACGGTGACGGGCCCAGGAGGATTGCCGGTCTGGGGGTGATCTTTGGTGGCCACGCATCGGCCGATCTTCGTGCTGGGTTGTCCACGGTCGGGCACGACGCTGCTGCGGCTCATGCTGCGCGCCCACCCGCGCATCGCGATCCCCCCGGAGACCCGCCTGCTCCTGGACGCGTACGAACACCGCGGCGCGTACGGCGACCTGAGCCTGCCGGCCAACCGCCAGGCGCTCGCGGAGTGGATCGTGGCCGGCGCCGGCACCCGCTTCGACGGCCTCGGCCTGGACCCGCGCTCGGTGGCCGACGAGATCATCGCCGGCCCGCCGACGCTCGGCTCGGCCCTGGAGATCGCCCTGCGCGCGTACGCCCGGCGTCTGGGCAAGCCGCGCTGGGGTGACAAGCGACCGGGGTACGTGCAGCACATCGACGCGCTGCTGCGGATGTTCCCGGACGCCCAGATCGTGCATCTCGTACGGGATGGCCGCGACTGCGTCGCCTCGCTGAAACGCGCCCCGTGGTGGCGCATGGGCGTCTACCACGCGATCGCGACCTGGACCCAGGCCCTGGACGCGGGCTCGGCCGCCGCCCAGAGCCTGCCGCCCGGCGCGTACATCGAGCTCCAGTACGAGAGGCTGGTCGCCGACCGGGAGGGCGAGCTCCGGCGGCTGTGCGCGTTCCTGGAGGAGGAGTACGCGCCGGCGATGAGCCACGTGCTGCCCAGGCGGCGGTGGCAGGCCGAGGAGCCGCCGGGGACCGGCCGGCGGTCTCTGGAGCGCTGGGAGGCCGAGCTCTGCGAGGCGGTGATGACGGACCGGCTACTGGCGTACGGCTACGAGCCCACGCCCGCGGGCCGCCCGGCAGCCCACCACCTGGCCCGCTACGCCGCGGTGACGGCCCATCGTCGTCTGGCCGCCCGCAAACGCGCCATGCTGGACCTGCGCGTACGCGCCACCGAGACCCAGCCGGTGGCCTCCTGCCTGGCCACGATCGACGCCTGAGGCCCGGTCGGCCGGCTCCTGTGTCCCGCTCACAGCCTCAGCCATCCGAGTCACCGGACGTTTCGAGTGCCTGCGCGGTGGTGCGGACGTCTCTGTGGGACTTCGAGACAGGCCCTCATGCTCCGGGCTCCGGGCGGCTCCGAGCATGGACGGTTTCGATATCGCCCGCGCCATCAAGCGCGGTCGCCGGCCGGCGGGTCGACGCCGAACCGGTCGCGGAGTCCGGTTTGTACGGCGTCGGCGACCGGTCTCGGTCTCCAGTCCAGCAGCGACCCCGCGACCAGGGCTCGCCGGGCATTCAGGCGTGGCTTCTGACCCCGGACGCGTATCCGCTGACGGGCGGCCGGTTCTGCA
>Ga0247774_1000941_pt1 | contig 14712 bp, 15 predicted proteins | sample UWRJL001104B6_FD_179933 | JGI IMG/M metagenome (GOLD analysis project Ga0247774, IMG submission 179933) | Plant litter microbial communities from Arlington Agricultural Research Station in Wisconsin, United States - UWRJ-L001-104B-6 | ecosystem: Environmental > Terrestrial > Plant litter >... | reverse complement strand
AGAGGTCGGCGACCAGGTCTCGGACACATCACGACTGCCTACATCGCATCCCACTTCGTCGCAAACTCGACCGAAGCCTACCTCAAGTACCTCCTTTACAACGAAGGGGATGACTACATGGCCAAGATTGCCACCTGGGCAGACACGGTGCGGTACACGCGATGGGGCCAGTTCACGCGGACCTTTCACTTCATCGACGCGAAAGACGATCCGCCGCACTCCTGCAACGTCGACATGAAGCGGGACTGCAAACAGACGGGCTGCGTGGTGAGCTCGATTGCAAACTACACGGCCCAGTCGATGGATCCGACCTTGTCGTTCCAAGACCGCAACATCGCGGCCAAGTTCGTGATTCACTTTGTCGGGGACCTACACCAGCCGCTGCACAATGAAGACGTCCAACGCGGCGGCAACGGCATACATGTCCTCTGGCGGGGGACGGAGCTGAACCTGCACCACGTTTGGGACAGTTCCATCGCGGAAGCCTGGGTCGGCGGCAACAGGAGGAAGCCGTACGACCTGGCGTTGCGATGGTCCGAGGACCTAGCCGAGGAGATTCGGAATGGAAAGTACTCGGCCTTCAAGGACAAGTGGTTGAAGGGCATGGATGTTCATGATCCCACCGGAACGGCTCTTTCCTGGGCGCGAGAGTGCAATGCTTATGTCTGCACACATGGTTAGTTCATCGAGACTGAGAATTTTCCCGTTGAAGTAAAGATTGTACTAATGCGCAGCGCAACAGTCTTCCCCGACGGACCGGTAAAGATTGCCGGCCAGGAACTGTCTGGTCCGTACTACGAGAAGGCTGCACCTGTCGTGGAGATGCTGGTAGCAAAGGCTGGCTATCGCCTGGCTGTCTGGCTGGACCGGGTCGTCGAGGCCTATCAAGCGAAGAACCCCAACTGGGCTCAGGAAGTTCGTCCGCTGCATGAGCTTGACGTCTCGGATAGCGAGATGGGATCCGAATATGACGAGCAGGAATTCTTTTCTGGGGAGCTTTGAACATATGCACCGGTAGTTGGATGGAGATATGGGATAAATAACCACACATGCCTGGATCGGTAGTTTGAATGGCGGGATTGGCGAATTTGGGCTATACGTGCCGCTCTTGGGGTCAGTTGGGTTCGAAGATCATCGCAGAGCTCAGCTTGGCATTGAAGCTCACATCCTCCGCCGGTTAAATGAGGATTTCCATATGATGAACGTGACATGGTGGGATGATTCTCTCTTAGATATTGCAACAGCGTACCATGGATTTTGTGTACCTGGAGAACACATACACTCAACATACGGAAGGCACCATTATAGCTCGAAATCGACCATCTCTCCCGTCATCCTTTCACCTGACTTGAAGAGCTTTGTTGCAAAAGGGGTAAGCAGAAGGACATGCCATCCCATGAGGGTATTTTGAGCCAAGAGCGGGTCACGCAAACATTGGACTGGGGGCGTCCGGTAAGACTTCACCCCGGCTTCGATAAAGTGGAAAGTGGCGTGAAAAGTGCAGCGGCTTTCTTCTGCCCCGAATGCACCCTGCCCTGGGGTTTAGCTCTCTTTGCGCATGCCATGAAAGGGGCGTTGGGGACTAATGCACTGGCAACAGGCAGCGAGAGAGATCGGATAATCGGGCTGGAATGCAACTAATCCAAACAACATAATCTCCAGGGCCTCTTTTCGAAACTTGTTTTCCGCAATGGATGGAATGTCTATCACGATTCAGGTGTGCTCGGTATCAGAGATAAAATCAGCGAGATAATAAGCATCCGTAGAAAGAGGCTTGTGCGAACGTTTCTTTGCCCATGTTCTGAGATGGAGATGGGTTTCAACTGGTCTTGCGCACAGAAGGCCAGAAGCACTCGAGGCATGGAAGCTAGGATGACAAAACGGCTGTGGTGTGGAAAAGTCTTCCATTCCAACCATGATTCCATCAACGAAATACTGGATTCTCCAGAGGGACAAGTTGTCAAGGAAACGGCATGCAGCTTGAGGAAGCTGTCACGTTTCACAACACTCTCAAACGTGGGGCATGCGTGTCAGCCCCCCGTGCTCCGCATCCCTGCTCCGGATGTGCCAAGCCTTTGCGAACCGAAAGTAACAACAGTCTTCAGGTGACGTTTTCACCATTCTAGCTACGCTATTTTCAGATCTTTCGTGAGGAAAGGTCCAGAACCTCCGAGGGCAGCCTGGTGAGTTTGGATGACAGATAGCGTAGGTGGTAATGGATGGATTCCACGTATCACGGTGGCGCTTTGGATGATCTTAGACCAGTTTCAAGAAGGATTCCGCGACGATGTTGGGATTTAGGACACTAGAAGACAAGATCGTAGAGGGGTTGGACCTAAAAGGGTAGAGCAATATTTCTGAGAGACCATTTTAGGAAGCTTTCACAGTGATATGAAGTTTCCTATCAGATGTAATCTCCAGATATGCAAGAACAAAGCAGGCATGGGGATACCTCAACTATTTGGAGTGACATGTGTCGGTGATAGGGGATATCAGAGGGGATCATTGAGTAGATCTGATATGCCGACCTTCCAATAAAATTCGTGCTACCCTCAAACACCGCTCCCTTCCGTTGGCGATCCGCCCCCGCTCACAGCTCGGGAAGTATGAATGACGGCAGATTTTCTATTGTCATGTTGACAGGTAGGGTCAACCACATGCAATGCGCAGCAACATGAACAGCCTTTCATGCCGTGAGCCCGCGGATACAGCCCATTGACAGCCTGAAGCCGCCTTGCAGTAAGGGAAGGGGTTCGAACGGTATTCGATGCGAAGGTTCAGACGCTTCATAAACTACCTAAGAATTGACGGCCGGGCGAATGCCACGAGTTCAGACGCAGAGCTCCTCTAGATGGCGACGTAAATATGGACCGCGCAGCTGTTCCTGGAGAGTAATGTTATCATCTATCCAATTGTGATCTGAAGGAACTGGTTAGGCTCTAAGATGCAGAGTTCTCAACGAAAAGAGGATCGAGGCGCGGAAGGATGCCAATGCGAAAGTATCTACGTATGCCATCCGAACACCCGTGCAATAACAACATTCCCACCCAAGACTCTGGTTCTCTGTGCTGCGGAATACTAATCATAGATCCACTGAAGTGTTATCTGCTTGCTTTCCATCGATAATTGCCACGATGAAGGTCTGGCAATTGACAATGGCAAGTCTGCAGATAAAGCATTGGCATCCATCCGGCACGCTTAGCCGTGTGGTGGCCCTTGCGTTCACTTTGAGACGCTCTCTGGAGCTGCATCTCGGCGCCTACCTGTCTTGTAACCAGGCCCTGAAAACTACGGCCTAAGGGGTTTTCGCAAACGAAAACTTCCGTAGCCGATTAGGGAATTGCAAACCAACGAGCCGGCTTGTCGGCAAGCATTTCGAGCATTTCGAGCAGTCGAGAAACACTTGCTCCTTCGGGAATCGCCGAAGGTGACCTTATGGGAAGGTTGCATGTGTGCATCGTTCTGTTAAGGTTTCCTGCGAAACTGAGTCTATTCTCTAACATCTGCTAACACCTCTTTACATTCGCAATTCCAACGTCCCCAAAATCTCCCTGTCTCTTGAACAGGATATACTGATCCTATCGCCCCTATTCGCATGCGAAGTGGTTAGGTAGGTGTTAACAACCAATTCCAGCAGCGGATGGTGGTCATAAGCAAGCAGCAACGTCGCTTACTGCGGATAACCCTTCCATCCTCTCCAAGCCGCTGTCATAAGATCACCGCACCTGGGCCTACCACAATGAAAATCACGGCTGAGCAAATGATGAACCCGCTCACGGCGATTATTGAGAAGAAAACCTGGACGTCGGTATTGTCGTTCACGCGATTAAAAATGTAAAAGGAGGGGGAGGATTGCCATGAGCTTGTTTGATGGCCTTGCATCATCCAAGCAGCCAAACACATCGCAGCCGACCAAAAAAAGAATCCCTAAACGCGGCGCTTCGATCTTCAAGTGGTTGCCAGCAAGATGCCGCATTTAGAGAGACATGACTTTGGTGATGTGGGCCACCAGTGTCCGGTCCTACCCTGGTCGCGGCTTTTTTGGAGGCTCTTCCCCTCCCGCTGCTGGGTCCCCCGCTCAGACGCTTCCTTCAAGGACTTGTCTCGGCTCGCTTCATCGACCTTGTCCGAAACCGACTTTTTGCCTGATCTCCATTGGTGAACCGCGCGATTGGTCCAAATCGGGGCCATTCAGCAGATCTGCGACACCCAAGGAGCCGCATTCGAGACAGTCGACGACATGTCTTCCCTTGAAGCCTCGTTGCTTTCCTCAACTTTACAGCGACCTGGAAAGCCCTGAAAATGCGTGGGGCCCGCATAGAGTTTCGATTTTCGCTGCAGGGTACAAACCGATTGATGGGATTTTCGTGAGCTGCCCGCTCCGCCTCTGCGATCGCCTTAACATGCTCATCATTTCATTTGTACCGTTCCTGACGACCTTTGCGCACCGGGCTGCCAAGCTCGCGTCGGAGCTCATCGCGAAAATCCCCTTCCGGCCCCTACCAGGGGATTCTAACCTGCACACCCCCCGGTTTCTTCCACAAGACACCTGTCTCAAGTCTGAAGTACAGAGCCAGCCTCTGTCCTTGTCCGAGTTTCTTTCCCATGTCTTTTCTCCCATTTCGCCCGTCATTTCTCCCCTTTGGCATGCCCAATGCTGCATGTTCGGTGGGAAACATGACATCTGAATTCTGCAGCCTTGCATCGCACGCCTCTTGCCTCGTCAATCCCCCCCCATAACCCCAACTAAACCTCGACTCCACACCAACACACACCCCCAGTTGCACTCAGTCGTGTCTGAACAAGCTTCCTACCCTTCTTCTCTGTCTGTACATGGCGCTTCGCACAGTCTTCCCTGCAATGCGTGTTTTGGAACCGTGGACCGTCAGCCTCCATGTCCCTGCTCTAAAGATGTGCGGATGCCAAGGACCACACACGAATACTATCCCATCCATGATCCAGCAACAGGGTCCCCTCCAATGATCCCTGCACTATCCCCGTGCCGGTGCCGAGTGTACTCCCCAGCCCTGCGGATATGAGGCTCATGTGCTTCGCTTCGTCCGAGTATTTTGCCTCGACTGTCCCCTCTACAAGTTCCGATCTTCTTCTTGTCTTACGCTTCCCACCGTTCCTTTCTCTACCGCAGCTTCATCAAGCTAAGTTTTTTTCTTTCTTGTTTCGTTGCTGTGCAGTAACGCTGGTAGTGTGTCTTCTACTTTCGTTCACTCCTTTTTCAATAACGGCTTCTTCCATTCACCTGACGGCTTAACCACCAGTCCTCCATTCTTGCTTTCTACCTTTCTTGTCGATCTTGAAAAGAACGGTCTGGAACCATTTTTGAAATTACCGACTTTCTCGACTTTTTGCATTTTCGATCTCGAATCTCGCCCAAGATGCTTCCCAAGAACGTGATTATCGCGCTATTGGGTGCTGCGGTTGCCGTCGAAGCTTCCCTCGTGACCTACGATTCCGCCCCGGCGAAGACTCTCGCCCGACGACAGCGTGGTCGCTTCGGTGGTGGTGGTGGCGGTGGTAGGGGTGGTAGGGGCGGCGGCCGCAATGGTGGAAACGGCGGCGCAAACAATCAGCAGGCTCAGGATCAACAAGCTCAAGATCAACAAGCCCAGGACCAGGCTCAGGGTGACGCTGCCAACGGCGATAATGCTGCGAATGCCGGCGACGCTGCCAACGCTGACGATGCTGCCAACGCTGACGATGCTGCCAACGCTGATAATGCCGCCAACGCTGGCAATGCCGACAACGCCGATAATGCTGCCAACGCTGGCAATGCCGACAACGCTGACAATGCCGGTAATGGCGGCAACGCAGGCAACAATCAAGCCCAAGATAACGCTGACAATGCTGGTAATGGCGGCAACGCAGGCAACAACCAAGCCCAAGATAACGCTGACAATGCTGGTAATGGCGGCAACGCAGGCAACAATCAAGCCCAAGATAACGCTCTTTGCTTGGATCCCAACAACGTCCAGACTGGTTCTCAGCAGGATGGTCAGCAAGGGGGCAATCTCGAGGCTGGCCAGTCTCCGTCTCAAACGGACGAAGCCAACTTCATCAACTTCTGCGGTGGCAAGACCCTCACCAACGGCGAGCAGGTCGAAGGCGGCTCTTGCAACGGTGTTGGTACGTATCAAGGGACTCCTCACCGGAGACGTCATTGCTAACAAAGACCAGTGATGGGTGACATTCCGGCCAAGAACAAGATGATCTCTACTGTGATCCTCAACCCTCCTTCCGGTGGAACCATCCCGCCCAACCAGGACTTCGATATTGAGGTCTTCACCACAAACCTCAACGCTGGCAGCTTCACCGAGCCCCAGTTGACGTACTACGCTGCTCCTCAGACCGTCGACGGGCAGGGCATCATCATCGGCCACACCCATGTTACCGTCCAGGACCTAGGTAATACCGAGAATCCCCAGAGCCCCCCGGACCCGACCCAATTTGTCTTCTTCAAGGGCATCAACGATGCTGGTGACGGCAACGGTAGGCTCAAGGCCTCTGTCCCCGGCGGTCTCCCGGAGGGTATCTACCGAGTCTGCACCATGACCGGCGCGTCGAACCATCAGCCCGTCCTCATGCCTGTTGCCCAGCGTGGTGCTCAGGATGACTGCCTCCGCTTCGAGGTTGCCGCTGGAGGCGGTGCAGACGCTGGTGCCGATGCTGGTGCTGGTGCCGATGCTGGTGCCGACGCTGGTGCTGGTGCTGGTGCCGACGCTGGTAACGGTGGAGGTGCCGGTAACGGTGGCAATGCCAACAACGGTGGAGGTGCCGGTAATGGAGGACGCGGTGGTGGACGCGGTGGCGGACGTGGTGGCAAGGGTGGCAACAAAAGTGGGTCTAACGCTGGAAACGGGAATGTCGGTGATGCTAATGCCGGAGGCCAGAATAACGGGAACCAGGACAACCAGGACAACCAAGGCGGCAGCGGCGGTGGTCAGGGAGGCGCCTCTGCTTCCGATGCACTCGGCGGAATCGCGGCCCCGGAGGTCGCAGATTCCGGTAATTCTAAGCGGCCTTTCGAAGTGAACGGCGACACCTTCGTTAATAAGTCGGCGGCGGTCGATCGTGCCTGCAGCATTCAGAACAACGCCTGTGCGGATGCGGTCAACGGTAAAAAGATACAAGACGTGACTGTCGGAGCTTGCAGCGACCAGAAGGCCAAGTGTGTGTCGGACCTGTCCTAAGGACGGTGTCCCTCTCCCACCGTTTGGCGTTTCGGTGCGTGTAAGTTGTACGAGTCTTGTGGTGGGGACAATCGAGCATCCGGCGGTTGGTTTGTGTTGAGGATTTTCTTTTCACTCGTTACCATTGGCGAACAGCCCTCTTTTGCAAATTCTGGATACCCCTCCGGGCGTTAGTTCTCTTCGGAGGCTTTGCAGAAAGGGTTTGTTTCTCAATGACCATTTTTTTGTCACGGGCCAGTTGTTCTGAGTGGTTGTTGGGTTTACGAGAAAGACCAAAGACCCACGGGTTTGTACATTTAGAAGTTGAATGCTGCCATCATCTTACGTAGGCTCTACGACCAAAGTTATTGAATTGGGTAGATTTTTTTAGAGTCGAATTGAAGACACACTTTCAGCAGCTTCTTTTACGCCGTTCTTATCTGCAGTGACATACACCAGATTCCGCAAATTTTACAAAAATGTTGGCTAAATATCAAGATCATCAAAGTGTACAGGTGATCGCGTCTTTGCAGATCAGGACAAAGACGGTAATGTCGGGAAGTTCGACCAGAGTGGATGGGGCGGGCCGGCCTGCAAATTTGGCGATCTCTCTCGCTCTCTTCCCGCTTTTTCTTTCTTTTTTTTGTCGCCGCAAAAGGGGGCAAAGCTAATTTTTCCTTTCAAACCCGGTGTCTCTGCTTCATCCTGTTTGTGAAAGGATCAGGCCTCTCCCACTTACCGGGAAAGTGGAGCTTAGACTCGTGCGTGGAAGGAGGGGGAAACCTGATCTGCCTCGAGATTGTCTCAACCCCTGGGCGAATCGGGCTCAATGCGAGCCAATTCACTGGATTGGCACTCCCTCTTCACTACCAATTCCTGCGACCTACAATGGTAGAGGTGTCTGTTTTTAGATACAAGTTTTTCGTCTTGATTGGTTGCTAGATTCTAGGGATTTGAAACTTGGGAAGAGGCGATGCGGGTTCTTTATTTTTATCTGCATTTAGAAGCATGTTGAGAGCTGTCTGTGAGGAACTGTCGATCTGTTTCGAGACCGATCGGTAGTTGCTGCGGAACTTTAAACTTCGAAAATATTAGAGAAGATTTCCAAATTGTTTGCTGGGTAGGGAGTGTACTCATATGTGAAGGAGAAAGATCTCGGTGGAGAGAAGACGGGACATTGGCGATGGACAATGGAAGTACAGAACGAAGGAAGGAAAGCCACAACAGTTTCTTCGATCGTCTAGTACGTAATCACAAAGGGATTCACATCAAATTTGGACTCTAATGTATTCAATCCTCCAAACTCGATGCTAAATTAAAGATATATGCGAATTTGCATGTGGGCGCCAAGCAGTGTACATTAACCCTAGCCCTAATCCCATCATTTCCTTGACCGTACGAAGGCATCAGGACTTCTATCCTTCTGCAACATATCTTTCTATCTTCCGCTAGCATGCCATATTACCGAGTCTACCTCCATGTCCATCGCTACACACCCCCCGTTGAAGGCATCCCATGACAATCAGAGCCCGGTAAGCCTCTGCTAAGCCTACCACCATGTGTAGGGAATTCTATCGTTGGGACGGTATAGAGGCCTGAGAGCTGGCGGGCCTTATGGTGGTCTTAGCGGGTGGTAGTCTGGTTGGCTAATGGTTACTAGACGGCGAGGGCCCGAGGAGATGGAGAAGAAGTTGTCATGCTAGGTCGTGATAGGTACTTTACAAGGTTGAAATCGGTTGAAGGCATTGGGCCTACCGGAGACATAGATGCTGGAAGAAAAGAATGGGATACTTAGTTCTTTACATACCTCTTGTAGCCGTGCTGCGCTTGTGTTTGGCCTGAAAGTATTGAGAAGTTGTGCTAGGGGTTCCACTTTCGGTGCCGAGTCGGATACCAGACCGGAAGTTGAGGCATTTGCGCACCTCCAATTCGGAGGGGTCGATGGATGACCGGGAGAAGGCCGAGGCTAGATAGGCAGATCGACTTATCCGAGACCTCGTGGACGCAGGTATGGTGTCATGCTCCTAGATATCTCCCCCAGTATTATCCTAAAGACTGATGAGGAGATGTCCAGCATTCGCTTCACTGTCGCCAAGTCGAGTATCAGTACCATGGATACCCTGAGATATGTTCTGGTTTTCTTTCGGTGCTCTATGGCGTGGACAGGAATGAGAGATGAATTTGATTTCAAGTATATCTTGGACTCATGCAGTGAAGTAGAAATCTGCGACTCTAGTATCAAAGGTAAAAGTCCAAATCAAGAAGTTGGACTAAGCGAGCCATAAAGTAACAAGGCTGTGCATCCATCCTCAGGACTATTTGCATAACAAAGAAAGAAAATTAATCCTCGATTCGGCCATCTCAGCAATCATCCTGCAGAGGCACATCTGCGTTCATCATAGATCAACGCCCTTCGAATCGACAAGAAAATACCACCTCCTTACAACCCCGGCGACTAACAACCGGGACCATTGGCCTACAGGGCGACATATTTAATGAACTTTATCCGCTCTGCTTTTCTTTCCATATAAATCTGGGCCATTAGCACTACGTTCCCACGTAATTTCGGGCTGGTTCATGACCTTGCCAAGCACCTTCCTGTTGACGACGAGTTCGGCTGGCATTCGACAAACACGTCTCCCTCCTTTATCTTTCCCAACATAACCTTAATCCCCCACCCCGCATCACTTTCTACCCACTGATTCAACTCATAAAGACTTGATGTTCTCTCAGGCAAGCAGCAGCGCTTTGATAGATCCAACGACCTTGACTCTTTGGAAGAGTGGAAAGATGAATGTCTCACTGGTGGACATGTAGACTCGTAGATTGTTCTTGCCGTTTGTCAAATATTCACGGCCCTGTTCAGGCGCACCCCAAACGCCCAGCCCAGCCCGACCAGATAACAAAGCAAGAAAGAGTGAATGTGGTGCAAGACTAGACTAGAGCAGTTCGGCAATTCGGTCCCAACCAGGTTGGTGAATATATCCTCGGAGTTTCCTCGTTTCCCCAAAAATATATAGTTAGTGTCCTTGCTCGCAAAATCAGACAACTCAGGTTCTTCTATCCGCGATCAGATTGTCCACCTCCACCGGCACGATCTCATCGCCCAACATCCTAGTCCTCTTAGCGGAGCAGCAAGCACATTTCTCCACACTTTATTCTGTTTCGGAATATCAGAGAGAAATCCTTTTCTCCTCTCCAGTATGGCTTCCGAGGAAATTGCTCGGACAAGGCCTACCCTTCTCCACATCCCCTCCGGTGCTGAAAGCTTGACGCCACCAACCAGCAGCACCGCCTCGACCATCTCAACGGCCCCTACAAGCCCGCTGTGCTCTGACAACAGCTCCCTTATCACTACCAACAAGCAAGAAAAGATCAAGGATGGCCAGGGCCGCGACCACACTGAGCTGTGGTATGTGCCCAACCTGACGCTTGTCGCTCCGGGTCTCTACCTCGGCAACGTCGGCTCCAGCTGGGACGTGCCCACTCTGCGTCGGCACGGCATTTCGAGTCTCTTGACCATGCTCAACAATCCCGAGCCCGACCTCTGGTGCCGCTGGGACCACCTCCACAACCGCAAGGTTGTTCCGAGGGGCAGACACATGTTTGTCTACACATGTGACGAGCCGGATTTCGATAACCTAGGGGATATGAAGGGAATGCTGGACTGGATCGACGGGCAGCTCGTAGTTATGGGGCACTCTGCTTCGGAGCTAAGTGGAGATGTGGTCAAGATTGCCGTCAAGATTGCGGCTGAGCAGTCGATGTCCCTTCCGGCTCATACACAGGTGTTTCTCGATGCTCTTGCTACTTCGTACAGCTGTCCTGCCCCGCAATCTTCCGTGCTGGAAAGCGATAACCCTTTGAACTCGCCTGACGGTTGCAAGAAGGACTTGTGGGGCACTTGGGCTGGTTTTGTAGCCCCGGAGGGATACGAGACTCAACATTTCAAGGCGGCACACGTGCTGGCCGAAGCTAGCCTTGCGCTTGAGGAGGTTTCGGAGAACAGAGCCGACACCTCGGCTATCGCTACCGCTACCGCCACTGCCACCGCAAAGAAGACCGAGCAAGGTGAAATTGTCGAGATGCTGACTGATTTGAGCATCAGCAATTCCGAAAACAAGGCACACGTACTAGTGCATTGCAAGGCAGGCATGTCACGATCTGCCTCTGTTGTCGCATGCTGGCTGATGCGACGGGACGGTTTCCATCGGTCTGTCGACGACATTTTGCAGGACCTGAGCGCACTACGCGGAAAGGTCAACCTCAACCCTTCGTTCCGGGTCGCTCTTAACGTCTGGCATGCGTGCCGCGGTCAGCTTTTCACGGAGGAGAAGAAGCCGGTGGATGTCTATGCCGAGCATTTGGTATACATTGCCACGCCCGAGTGCAAAGACGCCTATTACGACTGGCGCACGGCCTGGTCGGGTGAACCCTTCCCTGCAGGTTATCCGTTCTCCAAGAACTAAGTCCCTTCGGAGGTGTTACAGACACGGAAAGTTCCGGGCGTAACGTGGTTTCTTCGTGCTTCCTTCGACAGATTATTCGGTATAGATTGATAGACGGGGAAGTAATGGGTAAACATCAGGAATCAATATGAACAGGGAGGAAGCTTAAATGTTTCTATGACATCGATATGGCATGAGCTTGTTTCGGAGATCAAAGGGTGCTGGTAGGCCTTTTATCATTTTCTTGAGTTCATAGCCTTTTTAGACATCAATATTATTATCAGAGCTGTAAAGCTGCCCCTCTTAATTTCTTTCGCCTTTCAGATAATAATCGGATGACCTTCCTATTGTACCTATTCTCGCATCTGCTTATCAAAACATATCGATCAACCAAAGCGTTTGTTGTACTGCAATAATCTTGACCTTTCTACTACTCCTTCGTCGGGCCGGTTCCTCAGAGCAACAGTAGCAACAGAAGCAGCAACAGCAATAACAACAAAACCCGGTGAGGGTAATAAGGATGTGAATACTTCCCCTTAGGAATCATCCAATCCCGGCCATGTCAACGAGTTTCAAGACCCCAACATCGCCCTGGAATTCGTCTTCCCCGTGCAACGTCCCGCCCTCTCGATGCGCCTCTCGGCGTCTCCTTCTGGAGACGGTTCAGATCACTCGGTGATGTGAAGAACGAAGCACGACTTCGGGGAGGGGACGAAGGGCACTAAATATGATTCCCCCGTGAGCAAAGCACTCTGATCTAGAAAGCGAAACGTGTAACAAAGCAGAAGGACAACGACGTGAAACAAATATTCACATATATATATGGCTCTAACTTACTTTCGCCGTCGTCAATGCCCAGAGTCCTTTCAGGCTGCATAACCACTGCCTCAGCTTCGATTACTTCTACTGTCCTCGCTTGACGACTTTTGCCCTCACCGACTTTGTGCTGCTGATGGATGCCCCCCGCACGTGAACCGAAGTTTCTCCTCATTGATAGCAACCGCTGGGACCGAGAGCCAAATCGTAGCGTCGTCCCACGATGGCGACAAATGGTTGTGGACGGGTCGTCTTCGAACCGGAGCAGGACGGAAAGTGTGGTCGGGTAATTCATTACTCTTCCGAGAGACTTTCGTGGGATTGTCTGGGCCGGCTACGATGTAGAGGTCGCCGTGTCTTGTCAGCATGCCTGGCTGCCATGAGGTCGAAGATTCCGGCGCGGGGGTGAGTCGCGATGTCTGGGGGGCTCAAGGCTCGCTAGGGAGTGGCAAGTTGATGGTTTTATATAAGACGACTAAAAACTGCCTCTTAGCTTAAGGTTACGTCTCTTGTAGGCTGTGGCCTCTCGATTTAAGGTATTGCTTTAAGATTTTTATGTAAATGTGAGAACTAGGAATGCAGATTTATTTGGTCATCCGGTCAGGGGATGCCACTGTCTGCTTAAGACCTCATTTGCATCACGACTACCTGCATATGCATCCGGCCAGTTGTAAGGAAGACAATGAAATCCCACCCTAGATAAAATCTGCAGATTCTCTCCAACTCAAATGTATCCTTTCAGTACCGCCGCCTCAGCATTAAGAATAGATGACCCTGCAGCCCCAATAACGGCTATTATTGTCGTTAGCAATGGCGTCCGTCTTCTATTTCAAAGAAAATTATCGGCTCCATAAGAAATCAAAGGGACAACTTACTGTTGTGACTAAGAGCCACAAACTTCAAATCAAAAATGCCCGCTTCGTCTTCCCTAATCCTCCCAACACTAACCGTATACCCTCTTCCCAAATCCCTGTCCAGCCTCGGCTGTGGCCGATCATCCTCGTCAAACACCATAATCGTCTTCTCCGGTGCACTCGGACATCCCAGCTTCTGCGCATCCGAAACATACTCCCTCATGGCCGCCCTGCACTCCTCCGCGCTGGGCGGCGGCCTCTTTGCAAACTTCAAGCTGACACATGCCGTATGCCCATCCATGACCGGCACGCGGTTGCACGAAGCGCTCACTTTCAAGTCGTTCCTCTCTTCAAAGGCCGTCATCTCGCCATTCAGGGCGCCCAAAATCTTGCGCGCCTCCGACTCGAGCTTGTCTTCTTCGCCCTTGATGAAGGGGACGACATTATCAATAATATCCATGGACGAGACTCCCGGGTACCCCGCGCCGGAGACAGCCTGCATCGTGACCACCGAGACCACCTCCACGGGGCCGAAGCGCGCCTGCAGAGCCGCCAGGGGGATGACGACGCCGATGACGGCGCAGTTGGAGTTGCACACCAAAAAGCCTTTGGAGAGAGACTTTATGGAGCGTTGGTGTGGGATGAGGGAGAGGTGGTCGAGATTGACGGTCGGGACGACGAGGGGGACGTCGAGGTCCCGGCGGTGGTTTTTGGAGTTGGAGAAGACGGCAAGGTTGGCAGTTTGGAAGTCGGACTCTAGTGATAAGGAAGGTCCGGGGTTAGATGTCAATATTCGAGACAATAGGGAGTTGGACGTGACAAATTAGACAATGGGGTTGTTGAAGAGGCGAAGGAAGCCTACCAATCTCGCCGGCAACGTCTGAATCCAACCCGCTGAAGATCACGTCGCAGTCTGCAAACTCGCTCGCCTTGCATTCTCTAACTACCAATTCACCCGCCGCGCCGATGGGCGACGCTTGCTTCCACCGTACGGCATCCTTGTACTTCTTTCCCGCCGATCGCGACGATGCGCCGACAGCGACGAGCTCGAGGTGGGGGTGCTGGGCGAGGAGGAGGATGAAGCGCTGGCCGACGGAGCCGGTGCAGCCTAGGACTCCTATGAATCGCAATTATTAGCTATCGTATCTGTACGAGGTAGCAGCCACTTGAAGCTAGGGCAGTGGTCAAGATCGCGGTTTGGTAGTCTCTCCGAGTCCAGTTCTGTCGAGAAGAAGAACGACGGCATGGCGGGACAATGGCGGGGTATGGAGGGGTGGGGGGGTTTCCCAGGATCGCACATACCGCACTTTTTGGTGGGGAATTCAGATGCCATTGTGTTAGATCACGAGAAATCTCCTTCTTTCCAGTGACAAGACTTTACGAGTGGGAAGGAAGATTCAATTGAGCTCA
>Ga0247774_1000940_pt1 | contig 14715 bp, 9 predicted proteins | sample UWRJL001104B6_FD_179933 | JGI IMG/M metagenome (GOLD analysis project Ga0247774, IMG submission 179933) | Plant litter microbial communities from Arlington Agricultural Research Station in Wisconsin, United States - UWRJ-L001-104B-6 | ecosystem: Environmental > Terrestrial > Plant litter >... | reverse complement strand
ATCCCACGTTTTCGCGGCCTGCTCGAGCTCGGGGTTCTCGAACGGCTTGGAGGGATCGCCCGGCACGATGAAGAAGCGCCAGGCCTGCTTGCCATCGTCGAGCTGGTACGCACTGATGTAGCCACGAGCATCGAGCTCTGCGCCGCCGTTGCCGATTACCACGACATTGCCGGCGACCTGCGGCGCGCCTGTAACGGTGTAGCCGCGCGTGCGATCGACGATCGTGTCCGCCTTCCACACGACGTGGCCGTCACTCGCATCGAGCGAATAGAGAATGCCGTCGATCGAAGCGACGTACACGTGCCCTCGCCATACCGCCACGCCGCGATTGACCTGATCGCAGCAGGAACCACGGGTGTACTTCAAATCGGCCGGTGGTTCGAAGCGCCACAGCAGCTTGCCCGTCGCAGCCTCGAGCGCATAGACACGGCCGGCGACGCCCGACGTATACATCACACCGTCGACCACGATCGGTGTCGCCTCCATGCCGCGATCCGTGCCCGTCGCGAAGTCCCAGGCAAACCCCAGCGTGCCGAGGTTCTCGCGGGTGATCGTCTGCAGCGGCGAATAGTGCGTGCTGCCGAAATCACGGCCGCCGGTCAACCAGGCACCCGGTTCGGCGGAGATGGCGAGCAGGCGCTTGTCATCTACCTGGGCTGGCGCCCGTGCATTGGCGGAAGCAGCCTCCATCGGTGGGGATTTCTGACACGCGGTCAGAACGAAAGAGGAGAGCACGGCCACAGTCAGGGTGGTGAATCGCAGCATGTGTGTTTGTGCCGGTGTTGACGGGGTGTTCGGGGGATGAGCCCCCAAATTCTATGGGTGGAGCGCGCACGAGCCGTTCCCCTTCGGAGAGTTTTCCCACACCGTGGCGCTTGGCTCGCGGGAACGGGAAGTCCTCCCGGCCGGCCAACTCATCAGCGTGCGGAGCTCGACCTGCTGTTCTTCAAACGCGGCCGCCGCATAGGTATCGAAATCAAGCGAGCTGATGCGCGAACTAGCAAGCCTTCAATGCGAATCGCGCTCGCGGACGTCGATCTTGATCAGTTGATCGCTCTGTACCTGGCGCTCGTACAGATGACCTCGAGCGACGAATACGTGTGGTGGCGCCGAGTCACCTCGCGGCCGCCGACCTGAAAGCGATGCGCCAAACGAGGCGACCGCAGAAGCCAAAACGTATGTGGGAATGCGCAGACACAGGTCAACACGAGGCTGCAACGACAGAGGGATGCCTGCTCGATGCAATCGAGCTCAAACGCGGTAGTAGCACACGACTCGGCCAGCCCATTGATGCCCGCCTGTTCATCGTGTCGACGAACGTACAGGGCGCCGGACTTACCGCGCCTGAATACGTATCGGCTGCCGGTGTGTTTTCAGCACGAGTGTTACGTACGTCTGTGTAGCAACTGACTCGTAAACGCCTTGATGAGGCGTTGATCTATATATCGATCAACCACTTGGACTGTGGCTTGCAGGGAGGTGGGGTGAGCGACGGGACTCGAACCCGCGACAGCCGGGATCACAACCCGGGGCTCTACCAACTGAGCTACGCCCACCATCGTCTCGACCCGATCGGGGCCTCGGCCCAGGCAGTCCAGAGTGGCCGCCCGCCCGAGGGGCGCGAAGTATATACGAACCGGCCCGAAGCTCTAGGGGATCGTCGAAGTTGGCGCGCCCGGAGGGACTCGAACCCCCGACCACCGGCTTAGAAGGCCGGTGCTCTATCCAGCTGAGCTACGGGCGCCCGCGGGGGTGCGCATGTTGCCGAGTCTGGGACCGATCTGCCAGTGGCGGCCCTGCCGCGCACGGCGAACCGGGGCCACAGGGTTTCGCTCATTCGACTTCCGATGGTCGGGGCGACAGGAGTTGAACCTGCGACCCTCTGCTCCCAAAGCAGATGCTCTACCAGGCTGAGCTACGCCCCGACTCGGAAGGGGGCGCAGTTTAGCTGACCGCGCCTCGCTGCGTGAGCATCACTTTCGACGCCAGGTTGCTTTGCCGCCCGGCTTGTCCTCGACGATGACGTCTGCTGCCAGCAGCTCGTCGCGCAGGCGGTCGGATTCGGCCCAGTTCTTGGCCAGCCGGGCCGCGGCGCGGGCGTCCACCAGGGACTGGACCTGCTCGTTTGTCAGAACTCCGCCCCCGGCGGAAGCATCTTCACCGCCCTCGCCGGGCCGCCGCGGGACGGGCAACCTGAACCATTCCGCCGGGTCGATCTGCGCGAGCCCCACCACATTTGCCAAGTACCGCAGCTCCGCACCGAGCGACGCCGCCACCTTGTCCTTCTTCGCATCCCGCGCGGTGTTGATCTCACGCGTCAGCACCTGCAACACCGCCAGTGCCTCAGGCGTGTTGAAGTCGTCATCCATCACTTCGTGGAAACGCTTCACGTGCTCGCCGAGTGGCGGCTCGACATCCGTTGGCAGATCGCGCAGGGCCGTATAGATGCGATTGAGCGCCGCGTCCGCTTGCTCTAGCTGATCCAGCGAATAGTTGATCGGCCCGCGATAGTGGCTCGACAGAATGAAATACCGCAGCACTTCCGGATGCCGCAGCTTCGCCAGCACATCGCGCACGGTGAAGAAATTGCCGAGCGACTTCGACATCTTCTCGTCGTCGATGTTCACGAACCCGTTGTGCATCCACAGGTTCACGAACGTCGCGCCGGTCGCGCCGCAGGACTGTGCGATCTCGTTCTCGTGATGGGGGAATTTCAGGTCGAGCCCGCCGCCATGAATGTCGAACGTTTCGCCGAGCTCTGCCGTCGACATCGCCGAGCACTCGATGTGCCAGCCAGGGCGGCCCTTGCCCCACGGCGAGTCCCACGAGGGCTCGCCCGGTTTCGCGGGTTTCCACAGCACGAAATCCAGCGGATCGCGCTTCGCTTCATCCACCTCGACGCGCGCGCCAGCGCGCAGGTCTGCGAGGATCTTGCCCGACAGCTTGCCGTAGCCCTCGAACTTCGCGACGGAATACATCACGTCGCCATTCGACGCGACATACGCATAACCGCGCTCGATGAGCTGCTCGATCATCGTGATGATGTGCGTGATGTGCTCGGTCGCACGCGGTTCGACATCGGGTTTCAGCAGGCCGAGCTTCGCTGCGTCCTCGTCCATGGCGCCGATGTAGCGTTCCGCGAGCGTCGCGAAATCTTCGCCGCGCTCGGCGGCCCGCCGGATGATCTTGTCGTCGATGTCCGTGATGTTCCGGACATACTTCACCTTGTAACCCCGATGCCGCAGATAGCGCGACACGAGGTCGAACACCGACAGCATGCGGGCGTGGCCGATGTGCAGGTAGTCGTAAACGGTGATGCCGCACGAATACATCCCCACATGGCCGGGCACCAGAGGCTTCAACGCCTCTTTCTCTCCGGTGAGGGAGTTGTGGATGCGAATCGTGGGCAGCGGAGAGTTCATTCGTTCACTGGTACTCGGTGCGGAGAAATCAGGCAGCGAATCGCGCCAGGCGCTCGCGGGCTTTCCCGGGCGGCATGGCTTTCAACAAAGGCGCAAGCTCAGGCCCATGCGTGCGGCCGGTGAGCGCGAGCCGCAAGGGCTTGTAGAGCGCGGCACCCGAAACACCCGTGGCGGCTTTGACAGCGCTCACAATAGCCGGGAGATCGTTGTCGCTCTTCGCAGCGGCAGAAGCCGCCGCTGAAAAATATCCGGAGCCGGCATTGCGGACCACCTGCTCGTCATCCGCGCCGAGCGGCGGCAGATCTCCGAACACGATCTGCGCCCAGCCCTGCGCATCTTCCGGCAGCACCACGTTGTGCATCACTGCGTCGATGAAGGCGTTGCGCGCGCCCTCTTCCACGTGTGCGGGAACCACCGGCGCGAGCCACGCGCGAGCCCTGTCTGCGGAAAGATGGTTAACCCACTCCTTCTGCCACATGGTGAGCTGCTGATCATCGAACTTCGCAGGTGCGCGGCCGAGATGCGTGGGATCGAACGCGCGCGCCATCTGCTCGAGCGTGAGGAAGCCGTGCTCCGAAGTGGAATGCCCCAGTCGGAACAGGTGATTCACGATGGTTTCCGGCGCGTAGCCCTTCTCGCGGTAATACCGCACGCTCGGATCGCCATGCCGCTTCGACAGCGGCGCGCCGTCTTTGCCGACGAGCAGCGAGACGTGCCCATACGCCGGTGCAGGCAGATCCAGCGCGGCCATGATCATGAGCTGACGTGGAGTATTGGTGAGATGGTCCTCACCGCGCAGCACGTGCGTTACGCCCATGCGCGCATCGTCCACGGCGTTCGAGAAGAAAAACGCGGCCGAGCCATCGGCCCGGCGGATCACGAAGTCGCCGATGTCGTCGCTCAGGAAACTTTGCGCGCCATGCACGAAGTCCGTGAATTCGATGCGGCGCCCGGTGGGCACGTGAAAGCGCGTCGTCGGCGCGATGCCGGCAGCGCGCTTGGCAGACTGCTGCTCCGGCGTGAGTGCGCGGCAGGTGCCGGCATAACGCGGAGGCTTTCCGGCAGCCAGCTGCGTGCGCCGGGAAACTTCCAGCTCAACGGCCGTGCAGAAGCACGGATAAGTCTGCCCCCTCGCTGCGAGCACGTCGAAATACTGCGCGTACACCGATGCACGCTGGGACTGGCGATATGGCCCGCGGTCGTCCTCGCGATCCGGACCAGCATCCCAGTCAATGCCGAGCCAGCGGAGATCGGCCATCTGCTGGTCGATGTGCAGGTCTTTGCTCCGCTCCTGGTCCGTGTCTTCCACGCGCAGGATGAAGCGGCCCCCGAGATGGCGGGCAAGCAACAGATTAAAGAGCGCCGTGCGGGCATTGCCCAGATGCAGCTCCCCTGTGGGGCTGGGTGCAAAACGCGCGGTGGCAACCCCGCCGGACGCACCGGCAGGCGAACTCACCTCAGGCTGAACTGTCGATCCCGTGGTCATGCAAGCAACGAGTCTGGAAAAAGCCTCTATCGTGGTCCCGTCGGGCGGCGTCGAGTGCCGCCCCGAGGGGTCGGCAATGGTACGGGAAGCCGTCCCACCCAGAAACGGCTGTTTGCAGGCTGCCCTTGCTAGAATCCGCCGCGCTTCCGCCTGCCAGTAGAACGGACCCTGGATGCCCTCAGAAATGACACTCCCGACGACCCTGCCCCGATTCATGTTGTTGGCGGGCGGTCCGGCCCCCAACCCGAGCCTGGCGAAACGCCCGCGGCCCTTCGGGCTGATGCTTACCCTGCTGGCGGCCATCTGCGGGCTTCCAGCGCTGGCGGCGGCTCAATCCGGCATCCAGCCCGTGCCGCCAGTGCAGCCGACTGGCATGCCGAGCCCGGCAACGCCCACAGTGACGCCCCCGGCGGCCAGTGCGGTGCGGGTCACCACGAGCATGGGCACCTTCGTGATCGAGCTGCAGTCCGACCGGGCGCCGCTCACAGTTCAGAACTTCCTGCGCTATGTAAACGAGGGGTTCTACACGAACACCTTGTTCCATCGCGTCGTCGGCAACTTCGTCGTGCAGGGAGGCGGGCATGACGCCGCCACCCTGAAACTGAAGGCGACCCACGAGTACATCGTGAACGAGTCCGGCAACGGTCTGCAGAACAAGCGCGGCACCGTCGGCATGGCCCGTTCCGGCCCGGCCCACAGCGCGAACTCGCAGTTCTACGTGAACGTTGCGGACAACGCGGAGCTCGACCCGCTGCCCACGCGCTGGGGCTACACGGTGTTCGGCAAGGTCGTCGAAGGCATGGACGTCGTCGACAAGATCGGCGTCATTGCCACCGGTGCAATGGGGCCGTTCAAGAGCGAAGCGCCGCTGAAGGCTATTGTCATCGAGAAGATCGAGGCGATGACGTCAGCGCCCGCCGCGACCGCCGCACCCAGCCCCATACCAACGGCTCCGCCGGCGCCCGGCGAAGCGCCGCCGCCACCGCAATAGCGTGAACGCGCGGACGCAACGGCCGATGCAAGCGCCGCGTCCGCTTGCCTTGGCGAGGTCGCATATCTTCGGCGTCGCCCCGCCTCCCCGTCGCTCCAGGTGGCCGGCGACCGAGCCCCGCTCGCAGCGACCACTCCGGTTCTGCGGCCCGTTCTGACCGGTTGGCTCACCTGGCCATGGCACGCATTTTCGTCTCCGATGTCCACCTGGATGCGAGCGCGCCCGACGCGTCCGAGCAGTTCTTCGAATTCCTGCGCGCCGAGTGCGCGGGCGCCGAAGCGCTGTACATCCTCGGGGACCTGTTCGAAGTCTGGGTCGGCGACGACGACCCGGATCCCGAGAAGGCCCGCGTGGTGCGCGCACTCCGCAATCTCACCGAGACCGGCGTTGCCGCGTTCGTGATCCATGGCAATCGGGATTTCCTGCTCGGCCGGCAGTTCTGCGATCAAGCAGGTGTACGGTTACTGCAGGACCCCGTGGTCATCGAGCTCGATGGCGAACGCGTGCTCGTCACGCATGGCGACGCGCTTTGCACAGACGATCACGCGTATCAGGAACTTCGCAGCAGCGTGCGAACGGCCGAATGGCAGAAGCGTTTTTTGTCGTTGCCGTTCGACGTGCGCGACCGGTTTGCCAATCGTGCGCGAAAAGGCAGCAAGGCGCACAACGCGAGGACGGCGCCAAACATTCAGGACGTGAACGCTGCCGCTGTCGAAACCGCATATCGCACGGCGCGCGTGCGACGAATGATCCACGGCCACACTCATCGACCAGGCATTCACAACACGATGGTGGATGACGAGCCGGCCCAGCGTATCGTGCTCGGCGCGTGGTACGAAGAAGGCAGCTACCTGTACTACGAAAACGGCATCTACGACTTGCGCACGCTACCGCGTCACGCCTCGCTGTCCAGCCGATAGCCGTAGCCGCGCATGGTGCGGATCGGCCCGCGGTCTGCATCCCAACTCAGCTTCGTGCGCAGCCGGCGGATGTACACGTCCACCACGTTCGTCATGGGATCGTTGTCGTAGTCCCAGATCTTGTTGAGGATGCGCGTGCGGCTCAACACCTTGCCCGGCGAGCTCATCAGCAGCTCGAGCAGCTGAAACTCCTTCGCGGTGAGATCCACGGGCTTGCCGGCACGGCGCACGGTGAGCGTCTCGCGTTCCAGCGTCACGTCGCCGGCCTGCAGGACACGCGGCGCATCTCCCGCAATTCCACGAGACCGCCGGATCAGCGCCTCGATGCGCGCGAGCAGCTCATCGAAATCGAACGGCTTGGTGAGGTAGTCATCGGCGCCACTGCGCAGGCCATCGACTTTGTCTTCGGTGGCATCGAGAGCCGTGAGCATCAGGATCGGCGTCGCGACGCCTTCGCTGCGCAGTCGCTGGCACAAACCCTTGCCGGAACAGCCTGGCAGCATCACATCCAGGATCAGGGCATCGTATGAACCGCATCGCGCGGTCGTGAAGCCGTTGTTCCCATCGCCCGCGACGGCAACCGAATAACCCTCGGCCTCGAGCCCTCTCACCACGAAGCGCCGGACGCGCTCGTCATCTTCCACCAGCAGCAGCGAAGTCATGCGACCTCCCGATTCAACGCTTCATTTTCCAACGGCAACCGCACGATCGCGCGCAACCCGCAGCTCGTGCCGTTCGCCCCCCCTCCCCGATTGGCGAGGCTCGCGGTTCCACCATGCGCCTCGGCGAGCGCACGAACCACGGTGAGTCCCAGCCCCGAACCATCCCCGCGCGCGGCGCCTCGCCTGAATCGGCTGAACAGCTCGGACGCGGTCGCCGGATCGATGCCGGGCCCATCATCGCTGACGATCAACGCGACACTGCCCGCTTCCGCGCGCGCCTCGACCTGGATCACCACGCCCTCGCGCGTATGCCGAAGCGCGTTGTCGATGAGCGCTCCGAGCACCTGACGCACTCGATCCGGATCCGCGCTGACGAACAGCGATTCGTCACAAGACGCCGTCACCGTCGCGCCGGATTCGCACGCGAGCGTCGAAAAATCGTTGGCGACGTTGCGCGCCAGCCGGCCCACATCGATCCGTTGCAGGTTCAGGCGCAGCCCGCCTGCCTCGGCACGCGCGATGAGGAACAAGTCGTCGAGCAGGCGCGTGAGCGCACGCGTCTGCACGAGGATGCGTTCGCAAACCTCGGCCGTCTCGACGCCGCTCCCCTGATCCGCGCGCAACGCGACCTGCGCTTCCCCGCGAATGATCGTGAGCGGGATGCGCAATTCGTGGCTGGCGTCGGCGAGAAACGCGCGCCGCCGCCCATCTTCAGCGGCAAGGGCGGCGTTCGCCTTCTCGAGCTCCAGCGTGCGCGCCACGACCGCGCGCTCCAGCCCGGACTTCGAGTCGTTCAAGGCATCGCGCTGGTCGGCGAGCTGCTGCGCCATCGCGTTGAACAGCCAGCCGAGGCGTGCGAGCTCATCGTGTCCCGACACTTCGACGCGATGTCCGAGGTCGCCACCGCCATAGGCCAGAGCGCCGCGCTCGAGCCGTTTCAATCCGGGGCCGAGGCGCGTGAGCAGGACGAAGAACATCGCGGCCGTGAGCAACAATCCGAGCACGAGGCCGAGCACGGCCACCGTCCTGACAGAGCTCTGATACGCCGATGCGCGAAGCGTGGCCGCGGCAATCTGCTGGTCTTCCGTCCACACCTGTTCGCCGACGGTCTTGAAGAAACTGTCGTACGGCGCGGAGAGTGTCTGCAGCTCCGTCAGCGCGGCTTTATATCCATACGTGTGCCACTGCCGGTCGATCTCGTGCGCGATCTCGGGCGCGCGGCCGAAGAGCTCGATGACCTGCTCCGCTTGTTCACCGACGAGCCGCGCCACCTCGCGGTCGCGCTCGTTCCGCTGGGGCAGGTCGCGAACCTGCTCGAGCACCTTGCGAAAATCCCGACGCGCGACCAGCACCGCCGCGGTCGAATCCTCGTCGTTGAAACGCAGGGCTTGATACGTGAGCTGCTGGAAACGCGTGGCCGCGTACTGGACGCGGCCGAAGACCCGCATGCGTTCATGACTCTCGCGGGCCTGTTCGACCACGTCGTGAGCCGCGCGCGTCGTCTGCAACGTGAGAATCGTCATCAACGAGATCAGGACCAGCGCGGACGCGGCAGTCACTGCCAGCTTCATGCGAACGGTTGCAGGAATGAGGCGCATGCGGCGTATCCCGTGTCGACGCTGTTAATTCAAAGTTAATCGTTCGCTCACGCGGCATTCATGCCGTCGTTAACCAGCGTACATGCGAGCCGGCGGAAGATGGAAATGGATCGAGGGTGCGTGTCCGTTCGCGTCGTGCGCCCGCGACCATTCACAGAGGGGGATGCTTCATGTCGATCGACTTCGGTTCGACCGCGGCCACGCCGCGGGCGATTGCGTTACACGTGCGTATGACTCTGGCGGCCGCAGGGGCCGCTGCCCTGCTGGGCATCGCGGCTCCGGCAGCTCACGCGCAGGAAGCGCCCACCGGCGAGATCCAGGAAGTAACCGTCACCGGCTCGCGCATCGTTCGTCGGGATTACGCCGCGACGAGCCCGATCGTCACAGTCGGTAACGAGCGTCTCGAAGAACAGGCAGGTGGCACGTTCGCCATCAAGCTGCAGCAGTTGCCTCAATTCACGCCGGGAGCGAATGAGCTCGTCGGCAGCGGCCAGCCCACCGGCCGCGCGACCGTTGACCTGCGCGGACTCGGCGCGAACCGCACGCTCGTCCTCGCCGACGGCCGCCGCTTGCAACCTTCTACCGGACAGGTGGTGGTCGACCTCAACACGATTCCGTCCGCGCTCATCGACAACATCGAAGTGATCAGCGGCGGTGCATCGGCCACGTATGGCTCCGACGCCATTGCGGGCGTCGTGAACCTGCGCCTGAAAAAGAACTTCGAAGGGCTCGACGTCACCGGCCAGTACAATCTCACGGAGCGCGGCGATGCCGAGGAAACGGTGGTCGACGCGCTCATGGGCAACAACTTCGCCGACAACCGCGGCAACATCGTGCTGGGCCTCGGATACCTCAAGCGTGGCCGCGCGTACTTCCGCGATCGGGATTTCTACAGCGACGCCTTCAAGATCGGCGCGGCGCCGTGGGGCTCGGACCTGCTGCCGGAAGGCAACTTCGTGCCGGCCGCGAACAACCTGCCCTCGCAGGCGGCGATGAACGCCGTGTTCGGTGCTTATGGAGTAGCCGCGAATCGCGTGTCGCCCGGTGCTGTGCTCAGCTTCAATCCGAACGGCACGCTGTTCGGCCAGGCCGGCGCGGTCAATTACCAGGGACCGCAGAACGCCGATTACGTGGTCTCGCCTTTGAGCGGCGCGGTTGCATACAACCTCGGCACGCTGCAGATCATGACTGCGCCGACCGAGCGCTACTCGGCGTTCACACGCGGCGAATTTGCCTTCAACGACAACCTGAAGGGTTTCGCTCAAGGCATGTTCACGAAGTACAAATCGATCACGAACTACGGCGCGGGCCTGCAGACGCAGGGCACGACCGCAGTCGTGCCGGTGGACAACCCGTTCATTCCGACAGACCTGCAGGCGATCCTGGCTTCGCGCCCGGATCCCACCGCGCCATTCAGCATGCGCAAGCTGTGGCTGGCAACGGGCACATCGGTTTCGGAATACGACAACACCGTCTATCAGTTCACGCTCGGCGTGGAAGGCAAGATTTCCAACAGCGGCTGGACGTGGGACCTCAGCGGCAGCCACGGAGCCACGGATATCGACACCACGCAGGTCTCGGGTGGCGCCAGCTTCTCGCGCATCCAGTCGCTGCTCACATCGCGCTCGATAGCGGGTCCGAATGGAACGTTGGTGAACGTTCCGGCCTACATTCCGGCTGCCAATGGCAGCCCGACGTTCGTGCCCAATCCGGCCTACGCGACTGCGACGAATGATGGTGGACGCAGCCTGCCTGGCGTGGGCAACACCGCCGCACCCTGCCCTGAAGGTCTCGATCTGTTCGGCATCACGCCACTCTCGGAGAGCTGCAGCCAGTATCTGCAGATTCATCCCACGAGCGTGACGCGGCTCGAGCAGAACATTGCAGAAGCGAACGTTCAGGGTGGATTTTTCGACCTTCCCGCAGGTGAAGTGCGCGCGGCATTTGGCGCGGCTTACCGCGAGAACATCTACTCTTCGACTCCTGCACCGTCCGCTTCGGATCTCGTCGGCAGCTTCGGCGGACAAGGGGTTTCCGGCAGCACCGATGTGAAAGAAGGCTACGTCGAGCTGCTCGTGCCTGTGTTGAAAGACCTGCCCCTCGTGCAATCCCTGGATCTCGGCGCGGGCTACCGCTACTCCGATTATCTTTCCGGCGGCGTGAACACGTACAAGTTCGATCTCGACTGGAAGATGATCGACCAGCTCCGCTTCCGCGGCGGCTATCAGCGAGCGATTCGCGCACCGAACGTGATCGAGCTGTACAACCCGGCAAGTGCCACGGCTGCACTGCTGGGTCAGGCAGATCCCTGCAATTTCGACAGCGCGAATCGCGCGGGTGCCAACGCGGCACAGGTGCGAGCGCTGTGTATCGCGCAGGGTGTTCCCGCGTCCATTGTGGATTCATACAAGTCCACCTTCGCAGGCACGCAGGCGATTCAGCAGGGCAACGTGAACCTGAAGCCGGAAACTGGTGACACATACACGCTGGGTGCGGTGTGGAATCCACAGTTCGAATCCGATCTCGTGCACAAGCTCTCGGCATCGGTGGACTACTACAACATCGAGCTCACCGACGCGATCAGCACGCTCTCTGCAGATCTCGTGTTCGCGCGCTGCTTCGGCACGCAATACAACCCCGGCTTCGAGCAGACGAACACGTATTGCTCGGCGATCCTGCGTAATCCGGCTTCTGGCGCGCCGGACCAGACCCGCACGCCTTACTTCAACCTCGGCGGGCTCAAGACGAGCGGCATCGACGTGCAGCTCGACTGGGGCTTCGGCCTCGGCGCGGTCGGCCTGTCGGATTCAGCCGGCAGCATCGTCATCAACCTGGTGGCATCCAAGCTGCTCGAGTTCGAAGTGCAGCCGACGCAGGACGCACCTTGGACGGAATACGCCGGCACCTACGGTTATGGCGCCTTGGGCAACAACGGCGCGCATCCGGACTGGAAGGCGAACACGAGCGTTGCGTGGAGTCTTGGCAGTGTGAGCGCGGGCGCACGCTGGTACTACGTGGACGAAATGCGCGACATCGTCGGCGGGCCGGGCCTTGCGAGCTACAGTCGGTTCGACCTGTTCGGCGGCTGGCAGGTCACGGACTCGCTGCGACTGGCGGGCGGCGTGAACAACCTGGCGGACAAGAATCCACTGAAGACGTTCGGCGGACTCCCGGGCAACACAGACTCGGGCACGTACGACACGCTCGGCCGGCGGTACTACGTGTCGTTCAACATGCGGTTCAAGTAAGGAAGCACACCATGAAGAACAGCAAACAGCGCGCAGCAGGGTCAACGGCTGCGTCGGGCCCGCTCGCCGCATTCTGCCTGGTCGTGGCGCTCGCGTCGGCGGAAGCGGCAAGCGCAGCGCCTGCCTGTGACGAAGCTTGTCTCAACGGCTTCGCAGACAAATACCTCGCGGCCGTCGCCGCGAGGGATCCCTCAAAGGCGCCGCTTGCAGCCAACGTGAGGTTCACCGAGAACACGCGACCGCTGAAGATCGGCGATGGATTCTGGGCGACGGCGACAGGATTCGGCGAATACCGCAATCACTTCGCCGATGTCGACACCCAGCAGGCCGGTGTATTCGCGGTGATGGAAGAGCACGGAATTCCCGGGCTCTTCACGCTGCGAATCAAGGTTGCGGATGGAAAGATCACCGAGGCGGAAACCATCGTCGTGCGCAAGCAGACGATGGGACGCTTCCTCAAGACAGAGGCGAAGACGCCGAAGGCGGCGTGGAACGAGAAGCTGAAGCCGTCGGAGAAACGTACGCGTCAGCAGCTCATTGCGGCCGTGAATCCTTACTTCGATGGACTGGGCAAAGGGGACGGCAACATGGTGCCGTTCGCGGAGGAATGCGAGCGCTTCGAGAACGGCACACAGACTGCCGGTAAGCGGCCGGCGAGCGCTGCTCCGGCAGCCACCGCGGCGGGTTCCGGCGCGACGGCCTTCGTCCCGCGCGGCTGCCGCGAGCAGTTCAACTCGGGGTTCACGAAGTACATCCAGGAAGTCGATCCGCGCCGCTTCCTCATCGTGAACGAAGAAAAAGGCCTGGTGTTCGGCGTGTTCATGTTCCGTCATCCCGGCACGCTCACCGAGTTCGACAGTCCGACTGGAAAACAGAAGGTGATGGAAGCCGCGCTGAACCCCATGGACGTCGTCGTCGCCGAGCTGTTCAAGGTGCGAGACGGGAAGATCTACGACATCGAAGCGCAGATGGTTTCGCTGCCATATCGCTCGGACACCGGATGGGACGGCAAGTGAGAAACACAGCGTTCGCAGCCCTGGCGCTGCTCACTTGCGCATCGGTGGCAAACGCAGCTGGCGCAAGGTGCGATCGTGACTGCCTCAACGGCATCGCGGACCAGTACTTCGACGCCCTCGCCGCGCGGAACGCGTCGAGCCTGCCGCTCGCAGGCAAAGTCCGCTACACCGAAAACGGCCAGGCGCTCGACCTGACGGATGGACTCTGGGCCACGGCGAACGCGGTCGGCAAATACCGCCAGCACTTCACCGACACGCGCGCAGGAGAAGTCGGCACGTTCGCCACGATCATGGAGAACGGCGCGCGTGCTCTCATGAGCACACGGCTGAAAGTGAAACAGGGAAAGATCACGGAGATCGAAACCGTGATCCAGCGCGCCTCGGGTGCGCCGATGCCAGGGCTCGAGTCAGGCTCGCAGCGGCTCGAGCGCATCGGCGCGAATCCGCTGTGGAACCAGGAGATTCCGGCATCGGAACGCATGACCCGCGACGAGTTGATCGAGACCGCCAACAAGTACTTCGTGGCCCTGCAGAACAATGACGGCAAGGGCGAATACCCCTTCACCGACGATTGCGTGCGGCTGGAGAACGGCAACCAGACCACGGGCAACCCGGTGATGGCGGAGCTCGCCGACAAGGAAGAAGCAAACCCCGGCCCGATGGGCAGCGGGCGGCCGACGGCATATGGTTATCGCATCATGTCGTTCGGCTGCAGGAAGCAGTTCGAAACGGGCTTCATGCGCGTGGTCACCCGCATCCGCGACAGGCGCTTTCCGATCGTGGATGTGGAACGCGGCGTGGTCTATACGCTGGTGTTCTTCGATCACGCCGGCACGGTGCATGAAGTGACGACGACGGACGGCAAGAGGCACCCGATCGGGCTGCGTGCGCCGTTCACGTGGGAGCTGGCCGAGGCGTTCAAGATCGAAAAGGGACAGATTCGGTTCATCGAGGCGGTGCTGACGCAGGCGCCCTATGGGATGAAGCCTAACTGGCCGCGGTAACGGCAGCCAAATACGCCATGGCTGCCTGCTCTGCCTTGGTGTGCCGCGTGACGTTTTCACTTCGGAGCTGCCGGTAGAGCTCGGCACATTTGACGATGGCGGCGAAACAGCTCGTCTTGTCGTGGTTGGAGAGCGTGCCGATCAGCTCCTGAGTGAACGCCGGCAGCGCCGATTCCACACGCCGCGTTCCCATCGGCTTGCGCCCCGCCTTCTGAAGACTCAGCGGGCCGAGCACATTCACGCGTAGAAACGAGAGAAACTCGATCGCGTCGAACAGCTCACCGCGAGCCACGCGTGAAGCCGCCGCATGAACCCAGATCCAGAAGCGATCTTCGATCCATTGCGCATCGGGCGCCGGGAAAACGCCC
>Ga0247774_1000938_pt1 | contig 14722 bp, 12 predicted proteins | sample UWRJL001104B6_FD_179933 | JGI IMG/M metagenome (GOLD analysis project Ga0247774, IMG submission 179933) | Plant litter microbial communities from Arlington Agricultural Research Station in Wisconsin, United States - UWRJ-L001-104B-6 | ecosystem: Environmental > Terrestrial > Plant litter >... | reverse complement strand
CGCTCAACTTGTACCTGACGGGTGAAGTGGATTGGTTGCCGCAGCAAAACATCCCGCAAGAGCTGGCGCCGGACCTCCGGCAGCGCTCCGACTTTTTCACGGGCCCCGCTTTCATGGCCTACTATTACAAGATCAATTGCACGCGAAAGCCGTTCGACGACGTTCGCGTGCGCAAGGCATTGAACCTGGCCATCGATCGCGAGCAGATCACGCGTGACGTGATGCGCTTGGGCCAATCGCCAGCCGTGCACCTGGTTCCGCCCGGAATTCGCGGTTACGAGCCACCAGAATCTGCCATCAGCTACGACGTCGAACAGGCGCGTCGGTTGCTGGCCGAAGCAGGCTTCCCCGATGGCCGCGGTTTTCCCAAGTTCGGAATTCTGTACAATACACTCGAGTCCCACAAGAAGGTGGCCGAGGTCTTGGCCGATCAGCTGAGCCGCAACCTGCACCTGGACGTCACGGCGTACAATCAAGAGTGGCAATCCTATCTCCAGAGCACGCGCGCCCTGGACTACGATCTGTCGCGCTCCGGCTGGATTGGCGACTACGAGGACCCGAACACCTTCCTCGACCTGTGGATCACCAATGGCGGCAATCGCACGGGGTGGGGCAGCGTGGTCTACGATCGCTTGCTGGCCGCCGCCGCCGACGTCGAGCAGTTCGTCAGCCAGCCGGAGTTCGTGCTCGAGCACGCGCATGACGCCGCGAAGCTGAAACGCATGGCGGACGCCGCCCTGCGCAGCTCGGATGTCGCGCAGCGTCTGAGCCGCATGTCCGAGCTGCGCATGGCGCTGCTCGCGGAAGCCGAACGCATCTTGGTGCACGATGAATTCCCGATCGTGCCGATGTACGTGTACGTGACCTCGGACATGTGGAAGCCCCAGGTGAAGGGCTTTTACAGCGAGCTCGTAGGCAGCGACGGCAAGAAGCGCCCCAATTTGCGCAGTATTCACCCGCTCCGCGACGTCTCGATCGCAGAAGCCTCGCCGCGCGAGAGGGACCAGCGGTGACCGAGATCTCGATCCTGGTGTTGGGGATCGCGCTGCTGGCAGCCACGGCTTGGTGCCCAGCGCGCGCCACGCGCATGCTCGGTGCTCTGCTTTTCGGGCTCGTGCTCGGGGTGGTGCTGCGCTTTGCGCTGGGCGTCCCCGTAGCGCTCGTCTCCGCGGTGGTCGCCGGTTTGCTGACGTTTCGATTTTTCCCGCTGTTGGTGCTGCGGCGGGTGCTGTTTCTGGTGCCAGCGTTGGTGCTGCTAATCTACGCGACCACGCTGCTCATGTACCGCGCGCCCGGCAATCCGTTCGCGAACGAACGTGCCACGACGCCGCAAGTCGAAGCCGCGCTGCGCGCTCAGTATGGCGTGCCGAAGAGCGCCTCGGCGTTCTTCGGCATGTACATGCGCCGGCTGCTGGTCGAAGGCACGCTGGGTCCTTCGATCAAGGTGCAGGGGCGCACGGTCGAAGAGCTGATCGCTCCCGCGTTTCCGGTGAGCGTCGCGCTCGGCTCGCTGTCGCTCTTGCTGTCGGTGAGCCTCGGGCTCGGGCTCGGGGTCGTCGCGGGCTTGCGGCGCAACACCGCCCTCGATCACCTGAGCATGCTCTTGGCATTGATCGGCGTTTCGCTGCCCAATTTCGTGCTCGGTTCGGCCGCGATGATCGTGTTCGCGCTCTGGTTTCACTGGCTGCCGGTGGCCGGCTGGGGAACGTTGCGGCACGTGGTGATGCCGGCCGTTGCGCTGGCCCTGCCGAACGCGGCGATCATCGCGCGCTTGGCTCGCAGCGGCATGATCGACGTGCTGCAGCAAGACTACATTCGCACGGCGCGCGCCAAAGGCCTGCCGGAGAGCTGGGTCGTGGTGCGCCATGCCTTGCGCGGCACGCTCATGCCGGTGGTCTCGTTCCTGGGTCCGGCTGCTGCGGCCACCATGACCGGCTCCTTCGTGGTCGAGGTCTTGTTTGCCGTGCCGGGCATGGGTCAGTGGTTCGTCAAGGGTGCGATCAACCGCGACTATTCGGTCGTGCTCGGCACGGCGATCGTCTATTTCGGCTTGGTCATCCTGTTCAACCTGCTCGTCGATTTGGCCTATGCCTGGCTCGATCCGCGGCTACGGAGCTCGGGCCCATGAGCAAGAGCCCCTTTCAATTGGCCATGCAGCGTCTGCTGCACAACCGCATGGCGATCTTGGGCGGCTTGCTGCTCGCGCTGATCGCGTTCGGTTGTGTGTTTTTGCCGGTATTGCTGAAGTTGGATCCGAACCTGACTCAGCCGGCGTTGCGCAATCAGCCTCCGTCCGCGCGTTTTCTGTTTGGCACCGATGGCCTCGGGCGCGATCTAGTCGCGCGCGTGCTGGTGGGCGGCCGAACTTCGCTGCTGGTGGGGCTCGCGGCGACGGCGGTATCGGTTCTGGTGGGTGTGGCCTACGGCGCGCTTGCCGGGTTCTACGGTGGCAAGATCGACGAAGCGATGATGCGCTTGGTCGACTTCATGTACGGCCTTCCGTACATGTTCCTGGTCATCCTGATCATGCTCATGTTCTCGGAGACCGCACGCGGTGACATGCTGCCGGTGTTCCTGGCGCTGGGCCTCGTGCAATGGCTGACCATGGCCCGCATCGTGCGCGGCCAGGTGCTCGCGCTCAGGCGTCAGGAGTTCGTGCTCGCCGCCGAGCTCTTGGGCGTCAGCGATGCGCGCTTGTTGATTCGCCACGTGCTGCCGAACGTATTCGGAGTGATCATGGTTTATGCCACGTTGATGGTCCCGTCGGTGATCATCCTGGAGTCGTTCTTGTCGTTCCTGGGCCTGGGCGTGGCCTTGTCCTGGGGGCAGCTGGTTTCGGACGGCATCGCCGTGATCAACCCGATCCGCTCGTATTGGTGGATCTTGCTGTGGCCGAGCTCGTTCCTCGGGATTACCCTGATCAGCCTCAACTTCCTCGGTGACGGCCTGCGCGACGCGCTCGACCCCAAGGGCAAAACGTGAACGAAGAGCTGCTTCGCGTTCGCGATTTGTCGGTCACGTTTGCCACGCGCGAACGCAGCGTGCGCGCGGTCGATCACGTGAGCTTCGATGTTCGGCCCGGTGAAGTCGTGGGCTTGGTCGGTGAATCCGGCTGCGGCAAAAGCGTGACCAGCCTCTCCATCTTGGGTCTGCACGAGCAACCCGCAGCAAGGGTCACCGGCAGCATTCGTCTGGGCGAGCGTGAGCTGGTGGGCGCCTCGCGCGCGGAGCTGCGCGAAGTCCGAGGCAACCGCGTGAGCATGATCTTTCAAGATCCGCTGACCAGCCTCAACCCGTATTTGCGCGTAGAAGAGCAGCTCGCCGAAGTGCTGGAGCTGCACAAAAATCTGCGTGGCCCGGCGGCCAGGGCTCGCATGCTCGAAATTCTGAGCCAAGTGGGCATTCCAGGCGAAGAGCGCCTGCGCGCCTACCCGCATCAGCTCTCGGGTGGCATGCGCCAGCGCATTTGCATCGCCATGGCGCTCTTGTGCGGGCCCGAGCTTTTGATCGCGGACGAGCCGACGACCATGCTCGATGTTACGATTCAAGCGCAAATCCTCGAGCTTTTGCGTGCGCTCCGCCTGGAACGGAAGATGTCGATTCTGTTCATCACTCACGACTTGGGCGTCGTATCGGAGATCTGCGACCGCGTGATTGTGATGTACGCCGGGCGCGTCGTGGAGCAGGCCCGTACGCGGGAGCTCTTGCAAACCCCCTTGCATCCCTACACCGAAGCGTTGCTGCAAAGTACGCCGCGCGTCGACGTGCCCCGGGGTGGCTCGCTTCATCCGATCGGCGGGTTACCGCCGCGCTTGTCGGCGGATAGGCTCGAAGAATGCGCATTCGCGCCGCGTTGCCCGCGCGCGCGCGAAGGCTGCAGAAATGGTGAGCCCGCGCTTTCGAGCGCGGGCGGCGAGCGCCTGCGTCGCTGCATCGTGCCGCTGGCCGAAATGACAGCGGGGCGATCATGAGCACGCCCTTGCTCAAGGTCCGCGATCTGCGCGTACACTTCGCTACCGAGGGCACGGTCGTGCGCGCGGTCGACGGCGTCGATTTCGAGCTCCGCGCGGGTGAAACTTTGGCTTTGGTCGGTGAATCGGGCTGCGGCAAGTCCACGTTGGCGCGTGCTTTGGTGGGCCTGAATCCGATCACCTCGGGTAGCGCCGAGCTCGAGGGTCGCACCATCACGGGGCTCACGCGTGCGGCCATGCGTCCATTCCGGCGTGAGCTGCAGCTGGTATTTCAAGACCCGTACGCCAGCCTCAACCCGCGCTTCACCATCGCTCAAACGCTGGCCGAGCCGTTACTCCTGCACGGCAAAGCAAACCGCGACAACGTGGACGGCGAGGTGTGTGAGCTGCTTGGGCAGGTCGGGCTCGATCCGGAGCTCCGAGGCCGGTATCCGCATGAATTCTCCGGCGGTCAGCGTCAGCGCATCAGCATCGCGCGCGCGCTCGCGGTCGAACCGAGGCTGCTCTTGTGCGACGAAGTCACCTCCGCGCTCGACGTCTCGATCCAAGCGCAGATCTTGGACTTATTGCGCTCCGTGCAGCAGAAGCTGGGTTTGAGTTACTTGTTCATCACGCACGACTTAGGAGTCGTGCGCTACATCGCAGATCGCGTGGCGGTCATGTACGTGGGCCAAATCGTCGAGCTGCGTGACACCGAGAGCTTGTTCGAGTCGCCCGCGCACCCGTATACGAAGGCGCTTTTGGGCTCGATTCCGCGGGTTTCATCGGGGCCGCAAGCTCGCGAGCCGCTGCGCGGAGAAGTGCCGTCGCCCGCGCGTCCCCCGAGCGGTTGCCGCTTCCATCCTCGCTGTTCGTTGGCCTTCGAGCGCTGTCCGAAGGAACAGCCCGAGCTGTATCCAGTGGGCGGGGGCATGAGTCGTTGCTTTTTGAGCCAGTGACCACGAAACCAGAGTGAGCTGCCGTGCGCGTGTTTCCTGAACACATGTTGCGCGTACGTTGGCTGACTGACACTGGCTCGTGACAATTCGGAGCCATTCTGCCGTACTGTGGCAACCTTCAAAGGCCGCGGCCTCTTCGCCTTGCGAATCGCGAGTGCAACGTGCGCGCTGTCGCTGCTGGTGTGGACGTTTCACGGTGTTGATTTTCAGCGTGTGAGCCGGAGTATCACGAGCGTTGGCCTGCTCGGGCTGATGCTGATCGCGGCACCGGCGCTGATCGCGCTCACGCTCGAATGCATGGGCTGGAGTCGCGTGTTCCAGAGCCTCGGACAGCGGGTCGCGATTAGGCCGCTGTTGCGCGTGCGGCTGATGACCGAAGCCGTCGCCCAAACCCTGCCTTTGGGCGCTATTTGGGCGGAATCGTTGAAGCCGCTTTTGCTCGGGCGGCACGCGGGAGTGCCCACGAGTCGCGCCGTTGCGGGGCTGGTGGCGCGCAAGTATCTACTGGTCGGCTCACAAGCGCTGTACGTAGCACTACTCTCGGCCTTCGGCTTTGCGACGCTGTGTCGGCTTGCGCGCTCGCTCACCGGTCACGCTGCATTTGCCTGGGGCGCGTTCGCAGTCAGCGGTGTGCTGGGTCTGCTCGCGCTCGGATTGTGCGGCGCATTCGCACGTGGCAGTGCCGCGGGACGGCTGCTCGCGCTGCTCGGTCGCATTCCCAACACGCGCTGGCAACGAGGCCTGCAGCGCCATGAAGCGAGCTTCTCCAGCACCGACGCCTTGACCGAGCGTTACTTCGCGCTGAGCTTTGCACGCACGACCCTGCTGCCTGGCGTGTTTTTCTTGTGCGGCTGGCTGTGTGAAGCGCTGGAGAGCTTCCTGATCTTGAAGCTGTTGGGCGTCGAGCTCGACTTCTTCGCGGTTGCGAGCATCGAGGTCTTGTTGTCGTTCTTGAAGAACGTGCTGTTTGTCTTGCCCGCGGGGATCGGCGTTCAAGACGTGGGCTACGTGTCCTGCCTGAGCGCCCTGGGCGTGCCCGACGCGCTCACCATCGGGGCAGCCTTTTCCGCCCTGAAGCGCGGAAAAGAGCTGACTTGGGCCGCGCTCGGTTACGCCTTACTCGCCTCCGAAACGCGCCCGGCACTCGCGCCGCGAGCTCAGAACGAGGTGTTGACCGCGTAAGCCGCGCGCGCCGTGTCCATGCTCAGGAAGCTGAGCTGACCCTCGCTGCACGAGCCGCTATTCAAGAACAAGCGATCGCCGTGGAGCGCGTTGGCGGCCAAGTGCGTGTGGCCAGTGACCATCACGTCGAACTGCCGCTCGGTGGCCAATGCCATGGCCCACTTCTGAAACGAACAGCGCGTGCTATCGCGCGATAGCCCACCGCGCTTTTCATCCAATTCACTGAGCAGCCGATACAGCGCGCTCAGGCCTATGCGGCGGATCCAGCCACCCAGCCAAACACCGAGCTCCGATAGCCAACGGCGCCGCTGCACGAGGTCGTCATTCTGATGCCCGTGCGTGAAGAGGATGCGCGTATCGCCAGCGCGAATGACCAGCTCATCCGGGGTACCCTGCACCCCGGCAATCAAATCGTGATTGCCGTGCACGTACAGGTAGTTGCTGCGCTCGAAGCGCGCGGCAATTTCCGGGTGCGATTGTCGTGCGAGGCGAAGCTCTTGCGCCGGATCACCCGGCAACGCACCCGTCAGCGTTTCCCAGATGTCGCCCAGGAGCACGACTTTCTCGAAGTTTTTCTCGAGAAAGGTCAGGAATTTGAGAAATTCCCCGTCGTCGTGCCCAAAGCCGTCCGCTGCGCCGCCGGTTCCCAGGTGCAGATCCGAGATGACTGCGATCTCCATGATGCTCCTTCGTTCAACCCGTATTGGGTCAACCTGGGACCTCTGGATATCGGGGCCATGTGTCGGCAACGTGCCCTTCCAGCAAGGCCTGGGAAACTTTGCACAGGTTACTCACAGCTAAGCTCTTCCCCACATATCTGGGGACCGCGCAGGCGTTTGGCAAGGATCTCGCTTAATTTATGCTGATTTGAATAGATCTGGTCAAACCACTTCGGCGTTTTGGCGTGTGCGACGGCATCCGCAGTCACTGCTCCGAAGCGACCTGTTGCAATGCGCGCGCCCCGTTAGGCGACGCGAGTGGTCAACGAAGCTTGTACAGCAGCGCGATCTGCGTCGCCGACAAGGCTCGGTCATAGACACGCAGGTCGTCGATTTCGCCAAAAAAGGCCAGGCTGGCGTCGTCGGGCCCGCGCCCGAGGTAGCTCGACGAGCTACTGCCGAGCTGCGAGGGCAACACGGACGGGCTCTGGTTGTTGCCGACTCGATCGCCGTCGATGTAGAGCTTGATGTTGGCCGAGCTCCAGGAAACGACGACCTGGTGCCAGGCCTTGTCGGTCAAGTCGGGCCTGCCGCTCCACAGCTCCACGAAAGAGGTGCCCGCGTGTACTCCGGCCAGGTGCGCACCGGAGTTCTGGCTACTACGGTCGTCGGGCGTGAAGTAGAGGGCTTCCTTGAGGCCCGAGCCGAAGTGAAAGAGCGGGGCCTCACTGCGGGTCGTGGACAGATCTCGCAGCCAGACGGACAGGGTGATGGCCGAGTGACCGGCGAAGATACCCGCCGGAAGCTCTATCCAGGCGCTGGGGCCGACATTATTTCGAATACCGACGGCTAGCCCCAGTTGTCCGCTGGGACGCGTGCAAGTTCCCACGCACTTTGCGTTCTTGGTCGAGTCCTTGGCGTTCGCTATCACTGCCCCACTGGGCTCGTCGAATGTGAAATGGGCGACCAGGTCTGTGTTGGGATCGAGCTCGCTCGAACCGCTCGAACCGCTCGTGCCAAGGTTCGGGACACCTCCGCGGCCAGCCGACTCCGTTACCCCATCATTGCTTCCGCCGTCCCCGAGCGTCGCAGACCCGCCTTGCGCGTCTGCGCTCGCTGCGGACCCAGCGGCGCCCACCGGCTGCGCACCCGCGGAGCCGAAAACCTCGCCCTCGCTGGGCATTTGCAGCGAGCATGCCGAAAGGCAAGCGGCCAGGCCGAGCCAGACGCCGAGCGGCAATCGTCGAGCAGGATGCGCTAGAAGCATTCGGGCTTGTAGGTCTTCACGCCGTCCTTGGCGAACACGTACGGTGGGTTGCATTGCGCCGAGCGATTCGTCGATTTGCTCGCCAGGCGAGAGGCACCCGGAGCACGCAGGCGCGCATGGGCCGTGCTCGAGCTCACTGCGGCCACTGCGGGCGCGCTGGCGGCCGCAGGATCGGGCGCGAGCACGATTTGCAAGGTCATGTCCCGTGTCAGAGCGAGCTCTTTGCGCTCCGTCAGATGGCCGGGGGCACGAACCTCTAGCGACACTTTGCGATCGGCCGCGGGCCGTGGCCCCGAGAAGTGATCGGTGGCGAGTAGCTTGCCATCCAACAAAATCTCGGCGCCAGCCGGAAGCGCTTGAACCTCGAACAGCACGGTTTTCGCGGGCGCGTTCGCGGTCACGGGCGTTGCGCTCGAGGGTGAGCGTAGTATCGCCCAAGCTCCGACGACCAGGAGCGCAGCGAGCACGCCCGCGGCGAGGGCAACGCCTCGCGTGCGCACGCGGAGTGTGCGCGAGCTCTGTACCTCGAGCAGCTCCACCGGCTCGTCGCTCATGCGCGCACACTCGCCCGCTAAATTGGCTATGACTAGCCGCTTTCGCGAGCCCGTGACCTCGATTGCCCCCGAGTCCGGTTCGTCACGCAGGGCTGCCTTGATCTGCGTTTGCTCCTCTCGACGCGCGTCGCCGAAATGTTTGGCCATGAAAGCGGCTAGCTCGTGTGGACGAGTGAGGAGGCCCTCCTTGCTGCTCGCGTCCTCGATCGCCGCGAGCATTTCGAGCGCGTTGGCGAAGCGCTTGTCGGGATCGACGTCGGTCGCCCGCTCGACCAGCCGCACGATCGACTCGGGCGCGTCGGGCGCAAACTCGCGCAGGCTGGGTAGCACGCCAGTGGCGAGCCCGCGGAACAGCTCGACTTCGCTCTTGCCCTCCCACATTCGACGCCTGGCCACCGCTTCCCAGAGGACGACACCTACGGCGAATAGATCGGCGCGTCGATCGATGTCGGACGCACCCAAGATCTGCTCGGGCGGCATGTATTGAATGCGGCCCTTGATGATGCCCGAGCGAGTGGCTTGCACGTCCGCAGCGCTGATCTTGGCGATGCCGAAGTCCAGCACCTTGACCGGGCCGTCGTGCAAAATCATGATGTTTTGTGGGGAAACATCGCGGTGTACGCCATTCAGCGCTGAGCCATCGAGGTCTCGCAGCTCGTGAAAGTGGTGCAGTCCGGAAAGCACCTGGCACACGATCTGTAGCTGCAACGAAAGCGAGAGCTGCTTGCCCGCGCACCGGATGAGCGTTGAAAGGGAGGCCCCGTCCAGAAACTCCATGACGATGAAGGGGGACTCGCGGTCCTCCACGACCTCCATCACCTGCACCACGTTCGGGTGGTTCATTTGCGCCGCGAGCTCCGCCTCGCGGCGAAATAGCGTGCGCATCTCCGGGTTCGAGCTCAGCTCGGGATTCAGCACCTTGAGCACGACGAGCTTCTTGATCCCCGAGGCCAGACTCTCCGCGAGGTAGACCTTCGCCATACCGCCACGCCCGAGCTCGAATAGCTGGCGATAGGCGCGACGCGGGTCCGTCTGGTCGAAGGCTGCCACGCTCATCCCGGTCAGAAGTTATCATGGAGAGTCTGAATCTGGCACAGCTCGTATCTATGATTATTGAGCAGCGTTTATGTAACTCTCGCAGGTGGACTGTGTGTGTGTGGCACGCACCAGCGGCTTTCCAATAACAGTGTCTCGAATTCGCGCGAGCGACACAGCAGTCCTTGTTAACCAATCGAGGATTAGGCATAGATTGAAGCCGTGGCACGCGATTCAAAGCGAACGTTGCTGTGCTTGTTCGTCTCGAGCGTCGTGCTCGGCTTGTCTCGGGTAGCTGCGGCTGACGTGGCTGCTTGTGTCGATGCACACGCTTCGGGACAACGTGAAGCCAAAGCAGGTCGACTCGAGGCTGCGTCCGCGCTGTTTGCAGCGTGCGTTTCCGAGGCAGGCTGCCCAGACACGATTCGTGCCGAGTGCGCCGAGCTGCGCAAAGAAACTGAACGCAATCTGCCCACGCTGATCTTCGCGGTGCTCGATGAACAGGGCGCAGATCTGACCGAGGTTCGTGTGTACGTCGACGATCGGGTCATGACTAAGACTTTGGACGGGCGTCCGATTGCCATCGATCCCGGTGAACATCGATTCAGGTTCGAGCTGTCCTCCGGGGAAGTGCTCACCAGCAACGTGCTGGTACGCGAAGGAGAGAAGAATCGCATCGTGAGCCTACGCGCGAAATCCGAGCACGCACCCCAGTCCAGCGCGGAGCAGAGTCGACGCAGGTTGCCCACTGGCTTTTGGGTCGCTTCGGGCGTGGGAGCCGCGGCGTTGGCGTCCTTTGGGACGTTTGCGTTGCTGGGCCACGGCAAGCAGTCGACCTTGGCCGAGTGCTCGCCGAACTGTTCGGACAGCAGCCGTGCGGATTACGACGCCATGCACCGTGACTACCTGATTGCGGATATTTCCCTGGGCGTCGCGGTGGCTTCGGCAGGCGTGGCGACCTGGCTTTTTTTCAGCAGCGACCGAGCGAGCACGGCTGACTCACAGGCAGCGAACAGTCAGCCCTCGCGCTTTTCGGTGGCGCCGCTGGTTTCGACTCGAGGCGCTGGCCTCGTGCTGAGCGCCAGCGCCTTCTGATCGCAACTCGTGGCCTGCCCGCGCCGATGAAGAAGCGTGGTAGATTGGCATGGCCGTGGTTACCTCCAAGCTAGCTTCGAGCACACCCAAGCGGCGCTACCTGCGCGCTCCGATCCCTGTGCATTTCCCGGAGTCGGAGAGCGTGCCTGAGACCGGCGAGCACCTTCGGCTGCGCACGGCGCTGTGGTCGATGATCCGACTGGCCTTGGGCGAACGAGCGATGGTGGGTTCCGACCAATTTTTATATTGGGATCCCACCGACCCCAAGCAATGCCTCGCTCCTGACGTATTGGTTTGGTTCGGCGCGCCCGATCGCGCTTTTTCTTCGTGGAAAGTCTGGGAGCGTGGTGCGCCGCATCTGGCGATCGAGATCATCAGCGCGTCTGATGCACGTGACCGCCCCTGGTCCCGCAAGCTCAAGGCCTACCAACGCTCAGGCGTGCTCGAGCTGGTCCGCTTCGATGCCGAGGATGCTCAAAGGCCGCTCCGGCTCTGGGATCGAGTGCAGGGCGATCTGGTCGAGCGTGAAGTTTCGAAACACGAGCTCGAGCGCTCGGACGTGCTCGGTTTGTTCTGGCTCGTCGAGCCCTCTCCGGACCTCGGCTTGATGCTGCGCCTCAGTCGCGATTCGGCTGGCACTGAACGGCTGCTCTCCGATGAAGAGGGCCGGCGCATCGAAGCCGAGGGCCGGCGCGTCGAAGCCGAGGCGCGGGGCATCGCCGAAGCCCGCGTCCGCGAGCTCGAGGCCGAGCTGGCGCGCCGCCCCGCGCGCTGACGTTCAGAGCGAGTAGAGCGACGGTAAGAGCCCGCGCTTCACGAGAATCGCGATGATGCTCTGCGCGACTTCTTCTGCGTCGGTATTGTCGAGCGAGACCACGAGGTCGGGCGAGGTCGGAGCTTCTTCGCTCGGCTTGTGGTGACCCGGGCCGTACACGCCGCGCAGATCGCGCTTTTTGCGCAGTTCGAGCGAGGTGGCGACGTGGATTTCGACGAAGCGATCCGGGCCTACGGCGTCGCGGATGGTTTCGCGATCGGCGTGCAAGGGGGAGGCGTAGGCGAAGATGGCGAGCAGGCCGGCGTCGGTGGTGCGGCGCGCGAGCTCCGGGGTTTGCGCCGGGCTCGAGCCGTCGGGCAGAACGCCGCGCGAGAGGCCGTCGTCGGGGTCAATCACGACGGCGAGACGCTTCTGGTCGAACAAGCGCCGCTCCAGGGCGTAGGCGATCGCGGTTTTGCCGGAGGCGGGCAAGCCCGTGAGCCACACGGTGGCGCCCTTTTGTCCGAGGCGCTCGCTGCGCTCGTCCGGGCTGATTTGGCTGCGCGGGCGATCGAGGGAGCTCGGTCCGCCTTCCTCGTACTCGGGCGCGCCGGGATCGACCTCGAGGATCATGCCGGCGGCGACCGTGTTGTTGGTCAGCGAATCGATCAGGATGAACGCGCCGGTGCCGCGGTTCTTCTTGTAGTCGTCGAAGAAGATCGGGCGATGGCAGGTGAGCGTGACGCGGCCGATGTCGTTCAGCTCGAGGCGCGTGGCCGGCGTCTGCTTCAGGGTTTCGAGATCGGTAGTGTACGAGACGTGCTCGACGTTGGCGCGCACCATCTGCGTGGTGTGCTTGAGCAAGTAGCTCTTTTGACGATCCAGCGGGCGCTCGCTGAGCCAGACCAGCATCGTCTCGAAGCGCTGCGCGACGTGCGGCAGGTTGTCCGGATGGACCAGCATGTCGCCGCGGCTGATGTCGATCTCGTCCGCCAAGCGTAGGGTCACGCTCATCGGCGCAAAGGCTTGCTCTTTTTCGCCGTCGAAGGTGTCGATGGCGACCACCGTGCTGACGCGGCGTGAGGGCAGCACCATGACTTGGTCGCCCTTTTTCACGACGCCCGAGGCGAGCGCGCCCGAGAAACCGCGGTAGTTCAGATCCGGGCGCAGCACGTATTGCACCGGGTAGCGGAAGTCCTTGTGGTTCCAATCGCTGGCGATCGGCACGCTCTCTAGGTGCTCGAGCAGGGTGTTGCCGTCGTACCAGGGCATCGAATCGCTACGGTGGACGACGTTGTCACCCTTGAGCGCGCTCATCGGAATGAAGCGCACGCCCTTGAAGCCGAGCGGCGCCAGGAACGCGGCAAACTCTTCGCGGATGCGATTGAAGACGTCCTGGCTGTAGTTCTCCAGGTCCATCTTGTTGATGCCCACGAACAGGTGGGGAATGCCCAAGAGCGACGCAATGTAAGCGTGACGGCGCGACTGCTGCAGCACGCCGAGCCGCGCGTCGATCAAGATGATCGCGACGTTGGCCGTCGAAGCGCCGGTGGCCATGTTGCGCGTGTACTGCACGTGCCCGGGCGTGTCGGCGATGATGAACTTACGCTTGGCGGTCGAGAAATAGCGGTACGCAACGTCGATCGTGATGCCCTGTTCGCGCTCGGCTTTGAGGCCGTCGGTGAACAGTGAAAAGTCGATCTCCATGCCGGCGCGGCCGGAAGCACGCTTCACGGCCGAGAGCTGATCTTCGTAGATGCCGTGCGTATCGTGCAACAGGCGACCGATCAGCGTCGATTTGCCGTCGTCTACCGAGCCCACGGAGACGAAGCGGAGTAGCTCCTTCTGCTGGTGCTGCTCCAAGTAACCGAGAATGTCGTTACTGATCTGATCTTGTTCAGTCGTCATCGAAATCTCTGCAGTTTGCTTAGGGTTTTGGGGTTGGGGCACCAAAACTCAGGGGTGGGGCCCCGCTGAATTCACTTCAGCGGGGCGGGGGTGACGCGCTTCGTGATCCCCGGAGGGGGAAAACCCCCGGAGACCGCGAGCTCGCGTGCGCCCAGAAATGCCAAACCAAAAATTTCAGAAGTAGCCTTCGCGCTTCTTGGTTTCCATCGAGCCTTCTTCATCGTGATCGATGAGCCGGCCAGAGCGCTCGGAGTACTTGGTGAGCAGCATTTCGCGGATGATGTCGGGTAGCGTGGTGGCGCTGGAGGGCAGCGCGCCGGTGAGCGGGTAACAGCCGAGGGTGCGGAAGCGCACCTTTTCCATGCGCGGCTTTTCGCCGGGATTGAGCGGTAAACGCTCGTCGTCGACCATCAACAGCGTGCCGTTGCGCTCGACCACCGGCCGCTCTTCGGCGAAGTACAGGGGGACGATCGGGATGCTCTCCAAGTAGATGTAGAGCCAGATGTCGAGCTCGGTCCAGTTGGACAGCGGGAAGGCGCGGATGCTCTCGCCCTTGGTCAATTTCCCGTTGTACAGGCTCCACAGCTCGGGGCGCTGGTTCTTGGGATCCCATTGCCCATACCGGTCCCGAAACGAGTAGATGCGCTCTTTGGCGCGCGAGCGCTCTTCGTCGCGGCGTGCGCCACCGAAGGCGGCGTCGTAGTTGCCCTTGTTCAACGCTTGCAAGAGCGCATGCGTCTTCATGATCGTGGTGTACTTGGAGCTGCCGTGATCGAAGGGATTGATGTTCTCTTCCAGGCCCTCTTGGTTCGTGTGCACGAGCAGGTTCAGCCCGTTGTCCTTCACGAACTTGTCCCGGAACCGAATCATCTCCTTGAACTTCCACGTCGTGTCGATGTGGAGCAAAGGGAAGGGCAATTTGCCGGGGTGGAAGGCTTTGCGCGCGAGCTGCACCATCACCGACGAGTCTTTGCCGATGGAGTACATCATCACCGGGTTGTCGAACTCGGCGGCGACCTCGCGAATGATGTGAATACTTTCGGCTTCGAGTTGGCGAAGGTGGCTCAGCCGGAACTCGAGCGCGCGGTCGGGAGAGGTGTCGACGGCGGTCATCGGGACGGCCGATCTAGCACTAATTCGGTCGGAATTCGCGTGTTAGGCTAACTGTTTGTTTTTGCAGAAGAATGTCACTTGACCACGGTCTGGCAGCCGAGCTCGATGCTGACCGAGGCGCCGTTCGGCGCGGCTTGAAACGCGCTGCAGGTGCTGGGGCAGGCGATGATTTGGGTGGGAGTGCCGGCGCTGGGCTCGTTGTCGTAGTACCAGCCGCCCGTGCTCGCGTCGCAGCCGGCCTGGGTC
>Ga0247774_1000937_pt1 | contig 14724 bp, 8 predicted proteins | sample UWRJL001104B6_FD_179933 | JGI IMG/M metagenome (GOLD analysis project Ga0247774, IMG submission 179933) | Plant litter microbial communities from Arlington Agricultural Research Station in Wisconsin, United States - UWRJ-L001-104B-6 | ecosystem: Environmental > Terrestrial > Plant litter >... | reverse complement strand
CTACGAATGTACTACGAATGTGCAAAAAGATCACAAACCTCGATGCAGCCTGGTGCATCTGTGGAGCATGTGACATGGAGAGCGCAAGCCCGAGCTTTTCCGCCAAGAGTACCAGTCTAGTTGCCGGCCCGGCCTAACAGTAATATGTGAGACTGCTGCAACGCGACTGCGACGCCTTTGCTGCTGCAATGCAGCGATTTGGCGACATCCAAATGCCTTCAGCCTTGCAGTACCTTACCTCGAGGATCACCGACCCTACCACTCGTGCCACGCCTATGCTTTTGTTGGTCAACTACCCTCATTAGAGGGGAGCAGAGGGTAATGTCTGAGGCTAGCATCGATTCTATCCTAGCCGCTAACGTGATAAACTACCCTGCCAGCCTTATCCAACCCAAAATTTAGTTGGCGAAGAGAGCCAGTAAGGTAGATTGTCGCTAGTTCCGGACTGGATCTAATTATTACGAGCAATGGACAGTGAGAACTTGGCAAGGGTGGGCCTGCGTACCTGTAACATTTCCTATTCTGGCGGTTGTGAGTAGGTAGTGGGGAATCCGTCGGCTACCGTATCCGCCAGACGTGCTGCCGTTTGAAAAGAGTCGCTACTTGCTAATGGATGTCCCGGTTGTGGATATATTTCTCATGTACAGATATCTGTTCTCCTTAAACCGCTAGTATTGCTCCTAAGTAGTAATCTAGAGCGTATTCTCTCCCTCGACGTGAAGACTTGTTTGTATGAATCTCCTGCTACTGGACTGCCTGTATCCTGTTTATCGGTGTCCTTGTCGACGCGATAGAGAGGTATTGGGTTTGTTACGGATGTGTCTGGACCGAGAGTTGTCGGAGTTGATTGCGTATCGTCTACGAGTCGTCCGCTACTGGTTCGGATACGGCTTCGGTGATTGAAACTAGGAGGATGAAAAGAGAGGGCGGCAGGGATGTTAGACAATATTTTAGTATTGTATTAGAACCATTAACGAGTGTAAGTCGGAGGTTGTACTAGAAAAACGGCATGCCTAGCAGCGGCACACATATTTCAGCAATCATTTCGTAATGCCGGCTGGGTCTTGACGGGCTAGTTTCGTCACCGCCAAGTCTACTCATGCTCACCCGAAGGCTCTTAATATGGAAAGGACACGCAACACGAGGCTCCTGGACGTATGTTCATATCAATCAAATGATAAAACCTCTGCTATCACGACACCAAACATCCAGACACACTGATCAAGCAGATCGCGATGGTTTACAATGGTGTCAAAAATTCATAGACGTCCGTGTTTCCACTGCGGCTTCTGTCGAGATATATACACATTTGGATTCGGGTCAATTCGCACATTAGTGGGGCATTCCCATCGCCATTGCTCCTTAGGCTGTTGTGGGTCATTCAGTAATTAGGTGTCTGCAGGTTCCGCTGTCAAATCGTGAATTTTCCAAGCTCGGCATCTGCCCCACTGATCACTTGTAAAAACCCATCAGTTCAATTCGTCCGCTCTTGGCGCAGTCTGTCGACTGGGAAGTCTTGCGAATGTGTTCAGCACGGCGGGTCTTTCGGACACCATCAACAAGGCACGCCATCCTCAATTGAAAACTTTTGCTACCTTTATTGTAATCAGTCGCTCAAGAGCTGGAAGGCAATGTGAAAACTTCAAACCCGGGTTTGGAAATGCGAGGCAGTATTTGCGCATCTAGATCGGAGAGAAAAACTAGTACTTGAATTCGCTTCCGCGAATCGGTGCCGAAATCTTTTCAACTGCGCAAATGTGCACTTGCACCTTGCAATCTGGTCGGCTGTAGAGCAGGTGGCACATTTAGTCCAATCGTCGCGCTCAATTCTTCTTTGCACCGCCTGCGCTGTAACTCACTTAGGGCCATCACCTCAACTTAAAAAGCTCGACGCTCCTATACAATCGGATGTTACTTCCTCTCCTCGAGCACATCATCCTCAACTTATTTTCTTTACCACCCATAATGTCCGTTTGTTCTTTTGTCGGCTCTGCTGCCCCAAGCCTCCGCAGTTGGCGGAGTCGCGCCAGCTTGGCAAGTTATGCCAGCATGCAAAGCAGGGTCTCGTGCCCACGGGTATCATTTAATACCCTCGTTGGCGGGAGCTCGAGTCCTGCGACATTTTTCCCGAGGGTTCAAGTAGCAGAGCCTCAGAGTAATGGCGTTCCCGGATTCTTCGAGGATCCAGAACCAGTAGTGGTCCGTGCTCCGGCCTCGATAGACACCGACGAGAACGACTTGAGCGACAATAAGCAGGCAGGGGCGGAAGCGATAATGAGAATAACTGCCATCCGATATATGAATACGATCCGCTGCGGACGGTTCCAAACTCAGCTCGGAATTTTGTCAGCTAGCCCAAAACCGTCGGACCATGCAAAAGTCGAAAATTGGCTGAGTTCTTTGCAACCCGAGCATGAGGTACAAGACTATTTCAACAAGAGAGCCTGCCGTCAGGTTTCTCAAAATCCCATGACTGCCGACTCAATTAGCAAAGCGAACCTTCTCACACCTAACCGATCTCCAGCGGAAGCTGCAAACACGTCTGATTCGATGATAGCTGTCGGGAGTTCCAAAGCCAGCATTGAAGGAAGAGGTTGCCACCAGGGGGGATCTGGGGATGTGTTCACAGTGGAGAATCAAGACCAGTGTCCTTTGGTCTTGCAACAAGTTTTAAACAGAACCATGGACAGGGTCAAGAGACGCCTTGACACTCTCCTGCCGCCCGGCTTAACGAATGGCCATTCCCTTCCTCAGGCAGCACCAGAACACAGCATATGGTCTATCTCCCAATGCTTGTGCTGCAACCAGAGCTTCCCCTCCGGAGACGATTTGGAGCAGCACTTATTGGAGTCTCAACCGGAGCATGCCAAAAAGCACGAAGCGACGATGTGCCTGACTTGCAAGATTTGCGGCAAGTTCTCCCCGTCCCCATTTTTACACATCTACCATATAAGAGTCGTCCATGTCAACAATTCAGGTCAATGTCCATTATGTGACTACTCCACGAACCGAAAGTATCACCTCACTAGCCACATCTTGAACATGCATACCGATACCCCGCCACAGTCGCTTTACGAGACCGTTCCCGTCCAGAAAGCCGATACTGGAGACCAAAACGGACACACGTCTGAAGGTAAAGCAAAGGTTGATTCGCAGACCGGCCCCCAGTATGAATGTGCACGGTCGAGGCAGGACCCAGGTCGATCTAATGGAAAATCACGCAAAAGACCAAGGTCTTTGGGAAGGAGAGACAATAGTTCAGGTGATGACAATCTATCAGATGATGAACGAAGACCGAAGAGACAAAAGACAGCACAAGATCAGGACTGCTTGACAGCGGAAAGGCGACTGGCTTGTCCATACTACAAGAGGCGGCCAGTCGAATATATGAGAATTCACCCTGGTTCGGCATGCGTTGGTAGAGGCTTCGAGTTGATAAATCATCTGAAGTATGTGTAATTTTGCAACAAGTTACCTGCGCCTAAACCAATCCCCAATCCCCCATGGCGACACTTCTTTTTGATTTTAGCTTATTGTGACAATTGACTAATGCCTTGATAGACAGCACCTTCGACGCGTACATTATCTCAAATTCAGATGCAACAAATGCAGTGCTTCATTCTCGAATGATGGAACGCTGCAAAACCATCGTGATTCAACGAATCCAGGGGTTTGTCGACCACGAACCTGGGAGCCTCAAGAGGGTTTTGATGAGCAAGTCTTGGACCGCATCAATAATTGTGAGGATATAAATAGGCGGGGGCTATCAAAGGGAACCAAATGGAAGTCTATTTACCGAATCTTGTTTCCTTGTACGCCAGATGGAGAGGTGCCTTGTCCTTGTAAGTTAGGTTTCGTCCTTTTTCGATTCGATTTCACTATTACTTTCTTTTCTCGCCCTATGATTTGGGATGAAGTAGACTGACGCATCAAAGTCGTGAACGACCACGCATGTTCTGCACCCATTTCACCTGGGGTTACCCTGGCCGCAACATCAACACCGGCGGAGGACACCAATGCGAGAACAAACATCCAACTCACGACTTTCGTCCGCGAAGAGTTTCCTGCTGTGTTACAGAGGTTGCTGGAGGATAGTATGAAGCGCATGATTCCAGACCTGGTTAGGCAAGCCGAGAAGGAGGTTGTTGAGCGTTTCCTCCAAGAAAACCCTAGCATCGGCACTTCGAGGTCCAACGTGCCAGGTACGCCGTCCACTGGGAAGTCAATGTCACCGGTCAAGGTTGTCCGTCAAGAACTAGTGGGCCCGGAACCTCCTCCCGAAACATCGCCTTTGCCACAGAACTTACCAAGTGAGGTCGATCCAATTCGATTTGCAAATCCCAGTGCGCCGGTAATGGGTCCAGCGAGGGAAGCTTTCTCTTCTGGATTTGAGCCATCCGGCCATGGTCATGATGTTCAAGTGTTCTGGGGAGACAGTGTAGGCTTGCCAGTATTAAAGCAGCCTGAGCAGGGCAGGGCTCCTCCAAGTTTTCCGGATGGATCCGTGCTCGACCCAGATAATCCATCAGCATTGCCTTTGCCCAATGATTATTGCGTTGCAGGAGTTGGTGAAGATGGGTTGCAACTTGTTTTGCCTGATCTCGCAGCCGGGCCGGGGACGGCCAGTCATGAGGACACGAATGTACTCTTGAAGGTGCCGCCGCAGGCGCTGAGGAAGGAGGCGAATGGATTGGAACCAACTCTTCGCCGGAGTGGCAGTCCCGAAATTTCAATTAGCACGGGTCTCGCGAATGTTCCTGGCCTCATATCTGACATGCCGGATCAATTCAATCTTGATCTTGCGAGGGATTTTGAATATGCGCCTGGGAATGATTTTTGGGATGGTTTACTATAGAAATAGAGCTAAAGGATTTGCAAGAATTGATCGCTTTCCCTTCTTGCCTTAGTGGAACCAGTGGAAGGTGTCTTACTACCGGCATTGGAAAGTAGAGGTCGTCAGCACCTTACCCCAGCCCAGATACGTCTCAGCCCTGCCCGACTGGCCGGCGCTGGGCAGGGCAAAAATGTTTCCCTTCAGATCGCTCTCACTGCAAACCAAAGAAAGAAACAATTTGAGAAAGATAAATGATAATCTTGTTAAGGGGTAATTACTCCAACCCTCTATTCGGGTCTAACCCTTGACACGGATGGGCTGGACTGAGAGATGTCGGAACTTCTTCGTAGTACTGGATGCTATCCACGGCTCGTCCGCTATTGGCTCCAATACTTCTTCGGTGATCAGATGGGAAAATAAAATGAAAAGGGTCCAGGGATCCTAGACGAATTTTTCTCTTTTGCATTGGATTGGAACCGTTGACAAGTTTAAGCTGGTGGTAGTAGTACTTGGAGGCAAGCGTTGAAGTGGTACGGGCGATCCAGAAAACGGGATCGTGTGGGGCGCACGTGACAAAATTGGGGGAATCAGAAACCGGCATACCGGCACACGCTTTCAGCGGCGTTGGCAGTCTTAACATCCCTTAACCCTTCACCCATATATCTACCTATATCTACCTCGGCAAGAACAATCGAGAGAAATTCTGCAATTCTGCAATTCTGCTAAGCGAAAGCAACACGTAATTAAATCATCACAACCCTAGGCACACATATCATCCCATCGAACCAACACCAACTAGGTATCTTGCCGTCAATACAGTCCACGCCTCGCCACCCAAATCATTAGACGTTAAGCCGGCGCCTGAACAAGCTTGAACCCCTCCTGCACGGCCTTTGAGATATCCTCATTCTTGTGTGGAAGCAGACTCAACGCAAAGGCAACATCATTCCACTGTCTCGCGGTATCGCACCGGCCTAGACGGGCAGCCAACTTTTCGGCCAGCTGCTTGGCATGCTTGTCCTGTTCGAATGTTAGTACTGTTTTTCGTTTTTTTCTTGTGGTGGGAATAAAGGGGGCTCACCTTCTCAACAAAGCCGAGCAGGAATCTGACAATCCTCCTAAAGCTCTCCTCCTCAAGAGCCTTCTCGGCACTCAACAAGCTAAACATGTCGACAAAGTGGTTGTAAACTGCATTATCCTTGGTGCTCAGTTCGGTAAAGAACATGCGTGCCAGATCGGTAATCCTCCTGTCCTCGTCCTCCAAGCACTTGGCCATCTCGCCGAGCTGGCCCTTGACCTTGACCTGCCCAGCCAGGATGAGGAAGGTGAGCGTCATCAGACACGTCCGCTTGACCGAAGCATCCGCGTCGGCGAGACGGCGGTACAGGAAGTCGGTGTTCTCATCGATCAGATGGTTGAAGCACACGGCCATGTCGCCAAGGGCAATGACGGCGTTGGACCGGACCGTCGCATCAGTCGAGCACTCCATGATGGTGATGAGCAGCGGTAGGTTGGCCTCGCAGTACTCGGCGCTGACGCACATGAGCTTGGCGAGACAGAGAGTCGCGGCCGCCTGCAGCCCCTTGTCCGCGTACGTCGTGTTGTTGGCGCAAATCTCCGACACGAGGGGGCCGAACAGAGTGAGCAACGAATCCGGCCCGTAGAGCAGTTCTCGCTCTCGGATGTGGGCCATTGCCTCGGTAAAATCATCTTCGGTAGTGCCCCCAATGAGGTCAAGCTCATCACCCTCTTCCTCTTTGTCTTTCTTGGCTCCCTTGTCGGCCTTGGCTTCGGAGGTTCTCTCTTTCTCTTGCTTCCTGCGCTTGAAGTCCAGCTCGCAGAGCTCGAGGTGGACGATTTGCTTGATGGCGACGTGGCCGACAATAAACAAAAGCTGCGAGAGGCCGATGGCAGCGTCGCGCTTCTTGGGCTGCGCGAGGACCGTCTGGTTTCCGTCGGCGTCGACGACCTGCGTGGCGGCCTGGGTCTCGTCGCGCGAGCTGGGCCGCGACGAGGGGCCAAAGACCTGCTTTGTCTTACGCCGGATGATGGCCGAGCAGAGCGTGTCGGGGTGCTTGGCGATGGCGTAGATGGCGTTGATGGCCTGCTCGGCGACGCCATACCACTCCTTGCTTTCCGACGGGACCTCGGTGATGGCGGCAAGCTTGGCGAGGACGGCGTGCTCGTTGGGGAGACGCGAGAACTTGACTGCCGAGTCCTTGGCTTGCCGGCCAGTCGGGTTGATCCTCCGGAGAGCAATGCAAGTGTACTTGGCGAGCTGCAGATCGCTCCGGCCGTGCGAACCGAGACCGGTCCGAAGCATTGTCTCCATTTCGCCAACGACAATCTCGGGACTAGCAGTGGCCAACATGCCCAGGACGATGATGGCACCGCGCCTCTGGGTCCTCGAAATCTCGCGCTTCTGAACACCATACACCTGCCAGAGCTTCGCGATGACAACGTGGGGGATCATGTTGCCCTTCATCATGGTGCTCAGCAGCTGCTCGAGCGAAGTGAGCTCGGCAGGTGTGGCACCAAAGGTGAGACTGATCATGTTCCGCGCAATGTAGTTGGCAGCATCGTTGGGACTGAACGACTCGGGCGCCTCGAAGAAGAGGCGCTTGTAGCACTCGATCAGGTGCGTCTGCACGCCCTTGCCCTCGTCGCTGTTGCCCTTGGTCCAGATCAAGCGGAGCATGCGGCGGATGCCCACCTTATTCTGCTCAATATTGTAGGCGTCGCCGATCTCGAAAAAGTCCATGGCCTCGATGACCTCGCTCTTGTTCTTGGATCCGAGAAGCTGGCAAACGGTACCCGTCGCGTCGTGGAGCAAATCGATGAACTTAAGGGCCTCGCTGTAGTAACGCTTGGCGAGGGTGAGCTTTCCGATAGCCTCTGAAGTGGCAGCGTCGTCCTGCGCCTTCTGAATTGCCGCCATCTTCTCCTCTTCTGTCATTGGCGCCTTTTGCTTGACGGGCGACTCGACTTGGGTGGCCTCATCCAGGAGTGCGTTATCGACCGTGGTGTTGGCCTTTTCGTCCATGCCTGGTGCTGCCTCTGGCGGCTTGAGAGCGTTGAGCTCTTCGTCTACCTTGTCCAGGCGCTCCTGCCAGTCCTTCCTTGCTAGCTGAGCACCGTGGAGAAGGGTGAACGGATGTGTTTTGATGAGGGTTCCAATAAGCTTGATGGCATTCCTTCGGACGTGGCTTGACTTGTCCTCCAGGCTCCTTGCCGCCAGCTCTGCGGCCTTCTGCCGTCTCTTGGGAAACTTTTGTTCCAGGTCACAGAGCTTGACATAGACCTGGATAGTCCGGCATCGGCAATAGGGGTTGATGTCGAGGAACCGCTCCTCCAACACGTCGAAGAAGGCGTTGAGCTGCGTCTTGTGATTCTCGCCACGTTCATCTTGACGACTGAGATGGGCAATCATGTTGCCGCAGACTTCAATCAAGGCGCAGCGGAGCGCATACGACTACAGAGAGTTAGCTTGAATATTTCCCTCCCATATCCCTCCGCCAGAGGGTTTCCGTGGAACCTACCTCACTATCCAGCTGCTTTGCCAACATTGTCATCTGTTTAATCACCAGCCTCGGCGACAGCTCCGAGAGCTTCACCATAAACGAGGAAACCGACTTGGGTCCCCTGGTGTCGTTCGAGTTGAACTCCTTGTTACTGAGCTCGCGAAGAACCTCATCAGCAAGTTGCGTGTAGTCGTACGTGTCGGCCAGGATGTGCAAAAACTCGGCCATAGGTTCCGACAGATGCTCAAAGTAGGTCAAATTCTGTACGATGGAAATCTGCGCGGCATATCCGTGGCCGTGATGCTTGACGGCAATGCAGAGAACCTTGAAAGCGTGCATCCGGATATTGGTTGCCTTGACCCTCTGCTCGCTTTCGAGAATCATGTACACAGGCCTCGTCAGCAGCCCGATAAACGTGTCCCTCTCCGACGTCGTCATGAAAATTTTGGAGAGCTTCAGCCTCAGAACCTTGCACATAATGTCCAAAGCGGACTGAAGTTGCGCCGAGGAGTCCCATGTCTCCTCCTTGTCCTTGGCGGATTTCTTGCCTTTCCCACGTCCCCTTGCCACCGGGGCTGAGGAAGACTTTTCCGCCGCCTTTGTCTCGACGGCCCGGTGGTCCATTGGAGGAGAAAGCCGTAGATTTCGAGAAGCTGCTTGTGATGGGCGACAGAGTCCTGCTCGTCGGGCGACTCCTGCTCCTGGTGGATCGCGTCCGCCTCGGCCGCGAGGCCAGACATGACAAGATCGAACACCTTGCTGAGTGCATGGTGAGGGAGGAACGAGGTGTACTTGAGGAGGAACTGGAGCGAGTCCAGATGCGACGCCCTGGTAATGGCTTCGGGGTTGGCGGCTACCGCATCGACAATTTCATCCAGCACCGGGTTGATGAGACCGTTTGTGAGCGATTCGGGGTCATTTTCGCAGTCGAGAAGGCTATTGTCTACTTCGGGCGTAGGTACGCTGAAGGGATCGCTCATGTAATGCTTGAGCGCATCGTTGATATCAAAGTTGATGCCGTCCATGTTGCGTGGTAATGTCGGAAAACTCGGCGGCGTGGTTCGATCGCAGGCAGAGCCTGGTTAGGGGAAACAAAAACGGGAAAATATCGTCAGGCTTGTCAGAACATTGAATAGCCCAACTGTCGCAAAATCCGCGGAGTCGGGAATGGAAGTTGTGATAATGAGGTTCCAGCAATTAGGCCTAGCCTAGTGCCTGGCAACCATTGTTTATGTTTTCTTTGCGACGCGTTCCTATTCGCTGTCCCCTCCCCCACCATCGGACCGCGTCCGCAGTGCAGGGGCTGCACGCTCCGGAACCTGGATCCCTTGCAGCTGCAGCGGCAGAAAAGCCCCTTCGCTGCCTACCTACGAAGATACCACCGCTAAAAAATCCCAATTGAGAGCCGAAAACTCCAACCGATCCTCCGGTTTGTATCCATACCGAAAATTCAATGTTCCAGCCGGTTACCCACGTCTAAAAGGGTGTTCCAACGGTCTATCGTCTCTTGCGCGAGAAGCCTCGTTGCCCAAGTACCCGTCCTCCGCCCCATCCACTACCTGAAGCATTGGCCTTCAATTGTCCTTGTCTTTGCAGAGGGAAAAAAGGATGGCCACGGCAGCTACCCGGCGGTTCAAGCCGCCGACATCGTTCACCATCCGGGAGGACACCCCGACCGAGGACGACGATGCTAGCATGGCCATGGATGAGGATGCGGAGACGGAGGAACGGACCGACGTGGAACCGGAAGAGGGTGAGAGCGACAACGAGTCATCTTTTTCCGAGTCGGGCGCTTCCGAGGACGACGCCGTCTCGGACCAAGTCACCCAAGACATGATTAAGCTGCAGGAAGGGATACCAGGCTTCAAAGACAAGTTTAGATTAATCAAGCGCATCGGCGAAGGTATGGCGCCAAATTGGACTCTCAGGAACCTAAAGAAACTAACGGACTTCAGGGACATTCTCCACCGTCTACAAAGCAGAAGACCTCGCGTACGACAGCTACAAAAACGACTGGGACTTCGAGGAAAGAGAAAAGGTCAAATGGACCCCTCCTCCGCTAAAACGGCGAGGCCGCGAACTCGACCACATGCACTCCCGCCGCCGTAGCAAGTTCGTCGCCATCAAGAAGATTTACGTGACGTCTTCCCCCGCCCGCATCTACAACGAGCTCGAGCTTCTCCACGACCTCCGCGATAGCCCATCCGTATGCCCCATCATCACGGCCTTCCGCCACACCGACCAGGTGCTTGCCGTCCTCCCCTACTTCCGCCACTCCGACTTCCGAGACTACTATCGCAACATGACCGTCACCGACATGGCCATCTACCTCGGCGCCCTCTTCACTGGACTGCGGTCCGTCCACGAGCATGGCATCATCCACCGGGACATCAAGCCCACCAACTTCCTTTACGACCCCTCTACCCAACGCGGCGTCCTCGTCGACTTTGGCCTCGCCGAACGAGAAGGCAGCGATTCCCGGCCCTGTCTCTGCCACGAAACCGCCACCGTCCGTCGCCGTCGCGTGGACACGAGCGTCGCCTCGAGAAGCGGGCCCCAACAAGGCTACCCCAACCAAGACACGCGCCCCTCCCGGCGGGCCAACCGCGCCGGCACGCGGGGCTTCCGCGCCCCCGAGGTGCTCTTCAAATGCACCGAGCAAACCACCAAGCTCGACATCTGGTCCGCCGGCGTAATCCTGCTGACCATCATGTCCCGCCGCTTCCCCTTCTTCAACTCGGCCGACGACGTCGAGGCCCTGATCGAGATTAGCACCATTTTCGGCACGAAGCGCATGAAGGCCACGGGCCTGCTGCACGGGTGTGTCTTTGAGACCACCATTCCTACGATTGGACGGGACGGCTTCAACCTCGAAAAGATTGTGCTGTGGTCTACGTGCCGTACCCCTGATGATAAAAACGGAGAGAAGGGCCAGCCGCTGTCGGCAGAGGAGAAGCTGGCGGTGGAGTTTTTGGACCGGTGCCTGGAGCTTGATCCATCAAAGAGGATAAGCGCCGAGGAGGCTCTGGAACATGACTTCTTGCGCATGCCGACATGTGGAATGCCGTTCGAGGAGGAAGAGGAAGAAGTAGAGGACGACGATGATATGGACATCATTTAGCATGGGGATAAGAAGCCGTGGCCATGGCCTATCCCGCATGTTCACCTGGCCTCCAACATCTCAGTACTGTAGAATATATGTCATGAGGACTACAGAGATAGTCACAAATGTAGCATGATTCCCCCGAGTATTTGTTAAACTTGTTTTGACTTGCCGTAATTTATTCACAAACTCCGGTAAAAACGAGTCAATGCATGAGCAACCGTCCGATTCCCTTCCCGATCGTCGCGAGTTGCAGGGATCCTCTACCGTGAACCCTTCGCCAAAAATGCCTGTGAACACCTCCGTTTCCTTGTCCACGCTCTTACGCAACGAGTTCAACCACACCGCCGGCCTTGGTAATCTTCTCCTCGGCAAGCTTCGAGACGTAGCGGGCTCGGACAACGAGGGGAATCTCGGGGATGCGGCCCTTGCCAAGGACCTTGGAGTAGCCGAGAGGAAGGAGGTCGAGGACTGGTGCCGTGTCCTTTTTCTTGCCGGCGAGGTAGGCTTCGCGGGTTTCCAAGGGGACGAGAGACCATAGCTGTAGCAAGTTAGCCCAAGTTTCCTGGCTTCCTCGGCCATCTGTGCCGCTGGGATTCTGCGGAGGAACGGTACCTTGTCGATGTTTATGGTCGGCCGCCAGAAATGGTTCTGATGCTTGTGGAAGTACCTCATGCCGACCTTTCCAAAGTAACCGGGGTGATATTTCTGTTTCAGTCAGTATTCTGTTCTCGAATCGAAACGAGTCGTAATACGCACGTCCATGTTGGTTCGGTGGCTAGAAGAGGTCAGCATTCTACTCATGATACGAAGAGCATTTCATCTGAGAAACGTACTGGTGCTGGCCACCAGCCAGACCACGACCACCCGGGTGCTTCCTGTGCTTTCCTGGAGACTACTCAGTATTCCGCTCTTGCGATTGAGGTTTGAGATCTCAATTTCATACCAACACGGCCATGACCGTGGGAGACGTGTCCCCGGCTGTCGCAATTGAGTTAGCAATACTCCTCGTTAATTCCTCCACACAGGGTTCCAAGAGCCGAAATATGGACGATAATCGGGACATCGGACGTACAGCTTTCGGGTCTTCGTGAATCGGGTAGGCATGGCGACTGCTGGTGGTAATCTGTCGCTGTGCTCGAATTGGTGGTTGGTGATGATTTTCTGAGTACGGCAGGCCTTGAAGTGGTGGAGTAATTTTCGTGGTGTGCTGGGGTCGGCTCTTCTCCGGGAATTTTTGGTGGTCCACGAGTAGCCCTAAGGAATTTGGCTGCAGTTTCAGCAAGAGCGCCGAACCACGTGATCCAGGTCGAGACTGTCTGCCCCACTTTATATTTTTATTTGCACCCCCTCCTCCCTCAAGCCGACGAGCCTGCATTGAAGAGTTGGTGATGGCTCACCATGAATGCTCTCCATTCTGTGCTAGACTGCTGTAAATCACGTATTCATCGGAAACAATACTTCCCACATGTAAAGACACGTTTTCTCCTCAATCGTCAAGATGGCATCCCCGTCCGAAGAAATTGACTTTCACCACCCCTTCACCCCCTACTCCGTGCAGGAGCAATTCATGAAAGCCATCTACCAGGTCCTCGAGACAGGAAGTGGCCAAATTGGTATTCTCGAGTCTCCAACCGGCACCGGCAAGTCTCTCTCACTCATCTGCGCGTCCTTAACATGGCTACGCCACCACAAGTCATCATCGCAAGAGGCTTCACTGGCGGCCCTAACGGAAAAATACAAGGACGAGCCACCCTGGCTAGTCGAGCAGCTTCTGAAGCGTGAGAGAGACGACCTCGTGAGACGATGGGAGGAGCGAGAAGAAAAGCTTGAGAAGATTCGGCGCAAAGAAAAGGCCGAAGAGCGGAGGGGCGCCAAACGGCGGAGGATCGACGACGCAGGGTCTGGCGGTAGCAGGAAGGAACCCGTCGACGACGATGCCGAGTGGCTTCTTGACGATTATGTCGATGGTGATGTCAGGGATACCAATGACCCCCTGTCGGGCCTCAGTGCCGAGACAAGAGAGCTGCTCTCAAAAATTGGTCTCGGACCGCCTCGCAAGCGGGAAGACGAGAATGAGAAGTTGGACGACGAGATCAAGGTAGCTTTCGCCTCATCGAATTATAGTCTAGAAATGGGTGTTGATGAACAAATAGATCTATTATGCGTCCCGGACACATTCCCAACTAAGTCAATTCATCACCGAGCTCCGCCGCCCATCTTTTCCGTCAAGCTTCCCCAAAGACCGCTCCTCAAAAGATGGCGACCAAAAGGACACGGAACAAGTAAAACACATCCCCCTCTCCTCCCGCCAAAAACTTTGCGTCAACCCGTCTGTCTCTCGTCTCGGAACACTCTCCGCAATTAACGACCGCTGCGCAGAACTCCAGCAATCCAAAACAAAGTCGCAAAAATGTCTGTATCTTCCCAACGAGGAGTCCATCACTCAAACACACCAGTTCCGGGACACGGCCCTCGCTACATTACCAGACATTGAAGACCTCTACATCTTGGGTAAGTCGTTGTCAATATGCCCGTACTACGCATCCCGGACCGCCATCCCAGGTGCCGAAATCATTACTCTTCCTTACCCTCTCCTCCTTCAACCAACCGCGCGAGAAGCCCTGGGAATAAAACTAGAAAACAACGTGGTCATAATCGACGAAGCACACAATATCATGGATGCAGTTTCCAGCGCCAACGCGGCGGCTATCAAACTCGGCGAGCTGAGACGAGCCCGGCAGATGCTGGGAGTCTACATCCGGCGGTTTGGGAAGAAGCTCAAGGGGGAGAATAGAGCCAACATCGCCCGCGTGGGGAGAGTGATTGAGGGTCTGAGCGACTGGATGGCCGGAGCTTTGAAAGAGAAACAAGAACAGGGGATTGTGGAGTCGAATGTCTTGCTGAGGCACAAGTCAATTGATCAGATTAACTTGTTTGATCTGATCAAGTACATACAGGTGTCGAAGCTGGCTTATAAGATTGAGAGCTACGTATCTCACGTGGAAGAACAGGTCGCGTCGTCTCCCACCGTCGCCCGGCCGTCGGTTTCGGTAGCTAAATCCTCGCCGTCGACTCCCGTCCTGCACAGTTTGCTGTCGTTTCTCCAGGCGCTCACGAACCTCTCCTTCGAAGGCCGCATCTTTTTTCAAAAGCTTGACGGACAAGGAGACATGGAGCTCTCATACCTCCTTCTCAGCCCAACACACGCCTTCTCAGCCATCGCGTCCAAGGCTCGCGCCGTCATTCTAGCCGGAGGGACAATG
>Ga0247774_1000936_pt1 | contig 14746 bp, 8 predicted proteins | sample UWRJL001104B6_FD_179933 | JGI IMG/M metagenome (GOLD analysis project Ga0247774, IMG submission 179933) | Plant litter microbial communities from Arlington Agricultural Research Station in Wisconsin, United States - UWRJ-L001-104B-6 | ecosystem: Environmental > Terrestrial > Plant litter >... | reverse complement strand
AGTGCAAGGAAGACGGACAAGCGAGCTTTCCCGTAGGAAGGTCGGCGTGTAGCCCCTGAAACTCGCTGTATAAAAGGGGGACACTGCGCGAGGAGACGAGATCAAGACAGAAACGCGCAACTCTCGTACCAGGATACTCTGAGGTAGCATTACCGCTCTCGATCATAGACATTGTTGCAGCCGTATATTTTGAGCCTCGCAACCCCCGTCGAAGTCAAATAGCCATCCACCATGTCCGCAATCAAGCCCATCACCTTATTCACTCATACCTCTGGCCCCAACCCTCGGAAGGTGGCTATAATCCTCGAGGAGCTTGGCATCCCCTACGAAAAGGTATGTTAATTTTCACTCTCACCGTAGAGTGACTGACTGGCAACAACCAACTGACCTTGACCCCAGAAAGACGTCGACCTACGCACCGAAGTCAAGGCCGAGCCCTACATTTCCATCAACCCCAACGGCCGCGTTCCCACCATCACCGATCCGAACACGAACCTGACCCTGTGGGAGTCCGGCGCTATCATCGAGTATCTCATCGACACGTACGACAAGGAGCACAAGCTCTCGTACGCCTCATTCCCGGAGAAGTACCTGCTGAAACAGTACCTATACTTCCAGACATCCGGCCAGGGTCCGTACTTTGGGCAGTCGGTCTGGTTCCGACGCTTCCACCCAGAAGACCTCCCAAGTGCCAAGAAGCGGTACGACGAGCAGGTCCTGCGCGTGATTGCCGTACTAGACACCATATTGAAGGGGAAAGATTACCTTGTCGGGGACAAATGGTACGTTGCCTAGTTCGCCCGTCTTATTCATCTACTACATGCCTGCATAGGCAGTGGAGTCTAATAAGAGATCTAACTCTTTGGTTGCCGTAGTACCTACGCCGACATCTCGTTCTTCCCCTGGAACGATGTCATGGCGCACCTTTATGACACAGAGTGGGAGGAGATGAGCAAGAAGTATCCAAACTACATCGCTTGGCACAGTCGTCTCACGGCGCGGCCCGTCATCAAGAAGATGATTCAGGAGAAGGCGGATGCTATGGCTGCGGCATCGAAGCAGTAAACGATCATCTCTGTGGACTGTTGGCGACGATGGTTTGTTCGGAGCTGGGACTACTCACGTTCTTGGGACGTACTTGCCCTGACTGCCGAATTAGTGTTGTAGAGAGGGAGAGAAGGAGATGTTCATATCGTCACAGTGCTTGTATCTCGTTTTGTGGCTTGTACTTTCCTCTTCTTTCCGAGGACCTCTGAAGCCGATGTCCTCGACTGCCTCTTTTGTAACGGTTGACCTTTCAGAATTACCATGGATTGAATCTCCTCTATTGTGCTATGCATGCTCTTCAAACGTCTCTTCGAGCCGCGGACTTCCCGTTTAAATACTTGATAATTTCTCTAGATTCGGAAATATTTTCGAAAGAGCTAGAAATAACCTAAGACCTGCCTCTCTGTATTCGTAGATGCTATCCAAGGTCGGGATAAGAGTTCAGCCGGTACAGTGCGACCCTGGAGCGACTGGCGGCCCCACTAATAAGACCCCACATCAGCTGGGAGCCGAACAAGTTGCGAACAGCAACTTTGGAAGCTTTCCACTTCTTCGAACGGATCGCCATGGACGACAAACTTACGCAACTGCAAAATGCAGTGGACCAGGTACCGAAAACCCGCAAATATTCCACTGAGAAAAGGGAAGAATAGCGTTGAGCTTGCTAACCAGCGGCTTCCCTTTCTCCGTACCAGCTCGCAGAGCAGTTCCTCGCCTGCATCCACTTCGCGCACTCCCGACACGACCTCGAAACGCTCGGTCCGACCGACAAGGTTCGCGAAGTCAAGCCCGAAGAAGAAAAAGGAGGTGAGAGAAGTAACAAACCATATTATATTCTCCCGCTGGGGCATGTCCAATTTAGGGGCTGACGTCGTTGGGGGCGCGTGTAACACGCGCTCGCCCAAGAAAAAATAGTCGACGCTCTCCCCCCCGATGAATTCCGAAACGGCCTGGTCGAGCTCTCGCGGGACCTCGTCCTCAAGGAACAGCAGATCGAGATGCTCGTCTCAACCTTGCCGGGGCTGGACAGCAGCGAGCAGGACCAGGAACAGAGCATTCGCGAGCTCGAGGACGAGCTCCGCGTCGCCGAGGAGCAGCGGCAGGACGCGATAAAGGAGAAGGAGCAGGTGCTGGTCGATCTGGGAAGGATACTGAAGAGTGTGCGACGGCCGCTATGACTGGGAGAAAAGGAGCTCTTTGTCCGTCTTTCAAATGCATGGGTATCGGAGTTTTGAGCGGGACTGTTAGGGGCAACTGAGTCTTCGGGAATAAGGCAAAAAAGAAATGGCTCCATTGTCTACTTTGTTCAGGGTCATCGGGCTGTTGGTGATAACGCGATATCTATGACTTGCGTGTCCTCTTGTTGTGCATTCCACCCTCTGCCTCCAAGCGGGCTATTCCTTCCGATCACACTTCTTTTGAGGTTTCATTCTTTGATTTGAAAAATTGGGGAAATACGTCCCGTAGTTCCCTCAAGTGCCTGATTTGGTGCTGCGATGCTGGTGTCCCGGGCACCTTCATACCTTCTTCCACCAGATGCGCCGCCGTCCAGCCGTATTCTTTTGCTTTTGCGCAATTCATGTAAGAATCGTCTGAGCATCTTGGAGTTAGCTAACATCACACCAGCCAGTGGATCCGAGCTGCTCCCCCCCCAAGAAACTTACCAACAAAATAGCAGTCCTCGGGCCGTGCTTCTACGCCAGCTTCGACCATGGCCTTCTCAAACATCACCCGGTTCGGCTTGCACACAAACGGCACCTTCGCATAGTCGCAGTACGTCAACCCTTCAAACAGATGGTCGATCCCCAACAGCTGCACAACGCGCCGGCCGTGGTTGATGTAGGCATTGGTGAAGAGCCACGGCCGCACTTTGTCCCTATCCAGGTCCTCGAGCAGGGCGCGCAGCTCTGGATCGGGCCGGATGATGTCGTCCAGGGGCAATGCGTCGTCGACCTGGGCGTTGTAGTCTAGCGCATCGATCTCATGATGGCGTACTAGCCCCTCGATGGCGAGGCCGTAGCTGGTGTAGTACTCCTGGTGCAGGCGCACCGCATCATCCCACGAGAGGTTGAGATGCTTGGAGAAGTAGCAGTCGATAAGGTGGGCCATGCGGTCCTGCACCTTGGTAGACCGTGGATATAGGCAGTTGTCGATATCACTGCCTACTATTAGTGATCTGCGCAGAGCTGTGGATTCGTCGACCCCTGAAATCGGCTTACAAGAAGAGGGTAGGCCTTCTGGCAGTTGAGGCCGCGTCCACAGTGTGGTTTGCTACACTGCCCATTGAGATTGAGGAGACCGTGTTTCGGCCAATACTGATATTTGAAATCCACGAAACGCGACAACGCGTGACAGGGTTTCGTCGGAGGTCGGATTTTCTTCGTGCAGATAGTGACAGCACAGTGAAGAGGAAGGTGGGATTAAAGGCCAACGGAGCTGGAGTATATAGTCCTTTCGCTATTAGAGGTCTCCCGACTTGTGTAGAGTTAACCGAGCAAGAGTATGAACCTAGCCTAGTTCTCATTTGATTTCGTGATATCTTCAGGGTAGTTGCTTGGTTCTTGATGAGCTTGCCTCAAACTCTGTCCTTCGCAATCGTGGAGGTGCTTCGCCTATTGAATTAGTAAGTTTATGGGGCTAAGTTAAGTCTACACGTTGACTCACCAGACTTGAACATGCATGCGCTTTGCAGCAATTAGTAAAACGTCCCAGTCAACGGCATAAAAATTCCCGAGAGAGAAAATGGTCACTTATAGAGATATTTCACAAGGCGATCTGCGTCTCCGGGTTGTCCTTTTCGTGTTACAAGAGCTCCATCGAGCTATTTGATTACTCGATTTGAACTGTGATACGGCACGAGTTGTCTACCTCGAGAATTTACTTATCAATCCTTAGGTGTTATTTAACGCGTCGAGCTTTTTATATTGCCTCTCAAAAGCTGGTGATTCATGCTCATCACGGCCTTCGCCAAGGATCCCTACTCGGAGCTTAGAAGAGTAGAAATGCAAAAAAAATAAATAAAAATTCAAGGGGACAAGGTCGTGAAGCAGCAACAAATTGAACACGGCGAACAAGGCAGTCCTATCCGTGCTGGCAGTTGCGACAGCTTGAGAAAAGCACGAGCCATGGCCCGTGCACCACTTGGCGCGTGAACCAATCCTCGATGTAGATGGAAAACATTTGTGTCCAACGTTTCTTCGGAACTTGTCGAATGCCTTTTAGCGTCGCCGTATCCCGATTTGCACGTATCATCAAGAAAAGTTGGCATCGCGATTTCTATTACTGATTATATATTCTTTACCTTCACGCAGTGGATGCTTGACAGAAGGACGCCCTCGCGTTGCGATCGAGCGGCCATCGGTGATGGCATCTGCATCTGTCGCAGCTCTGCTTGTGGCAGGAAGCGGACCTCTGGCGGGCGGGAGGCAGCATGGTGCGGCATTTCAGCCTACAGAGCAAGAGCTCTTTGAGCTCCAAGAGTATCAGAAAATCATTCAACTCAGAAACGATGTCTTGCAGGGCACTCACCCGAGAATCAAGCTTCCAGCCCACCTCGCCGAGAAGGTCGCTGTTGCTGGTCGAGTTCCCTCTCCCATTCTACAGCCTCTACCACGGCCCGTCCAGCATCAAGATCGGCGAGCGAATCACAGTGATAATATCCAGTCCTTCACCGCGAACTCGGCCCATCTCGCTGCTCTAGCAGGTTCCGAAACTAGCTTCGGGTTTGTGCCTGGTATTGCTTCCGGTTCCGAGTCGGGAGCGATGAAGGAAACATCCACTTCACGGCCGTTCGCTATAGGCAATACTGAGATCAATCCCATATTCCTAGAGAAGTCAGAAGAACTGAAAAAGGCAGAAATAGGCCTGCAGAGACAGAGACTCGAACGTGGTCTCAGGGAAGAAGTAGAGGCAAAGAAAAGCTCGGGCAAGACTAACACCCTAGCTGCTGATCAGGCTTCTGCCAGCGACATTGATGTTTCCGACATCCTCGCAAAGGCGACAGCCCTGGCGAGCGGCGCCGAGGCCGAGGCGAGCGGCAATACTAACGCAGCTGACGATGATACATCGTTCGATGAGAACGACTACTACTCGTCTAGACACAACTCGCCAGACTTGGGGTTGAAGGACCAAGCAGACGAAGGCGAGTTAAATGCAGCCACTGCCCGCCATGCATCACCAAAGACTACCCACCCAGTATCACAGCCTTCGGAACCTGCATTCCCACTCCCGCTGGCGAATGCAGTCTCCATCCCGGGGCTTCAGAGCCTGGCTCAATTCGACCAGCCAACCCCGAATGCCAATCCCATACCGCCGCATCAGCCTCGTGGTGCGATGCCTCCAACTCCCCAGACAACTCGCGGCAGCGCAAATAATAGTGCCGAGGCGGATGGCCCACGAGGCGAGTCTACATCAAGAGGAGCTACTAGGGGGAACAGTTCGCACGAGACAGGCGAAGCAAGCCGTTCGGATGGAGGCGCTATTGATCTAGACCAAGGCCAAGGTGTCCCTATCCAAGTTCACAGATTTGGTGCTATGGGCCATGGTGCTGCTGGACAACGCAGCCCGGCTCTTGTCCGAGCGCATGACCTCTCTCCCATCGCTCCCCAGCCTGCCCACGTGTCTCGTCTCGCAGTGGCTGGAAGAGATCTTGTTGCTGAACCTGACTTGAGCCTACCCCGAGGAACGCCAGCTCAAGTGGCGGCGCTTCGAAATGAGGGATCCGGAAAGTCCAGTCCCGACAGCAATTCACCCCAAGCAAATGGTCCGAAGAAGAAGGAGAAGAAGAAGAAGAAGCGCAAGATATCTGCTCATGAGCCCATCCAGACGCCGTACATTAAGCCTGAACCCCGGTCTGTATCCCCAATTGCTGCACCGCCTGGCCGGCCAGCGAAGCGTCAGAAGCAGGGACAGCGGCAGATGCGGGAAGGTGTCATCTATGACGAGGAAGACGTCCGATTTGAACAAGCCGGTGGGCCTAATAGTGGCCGCTATCCCACGCGGTCCCTGCAGAAAAGCAGGCCGCCATCGCGTTATGCTCCTTATGATGGGCAGCGCGAGGTCTACTATGTAGATGCAAACCCCGGCGGAGGACCAAACGTCGCGCACTACGAAAGGGAATATGCCCATGAGAGGCGACCTCATTCGCAACCCCAATATGAGACCCAGCCTCAGCCTCAGCCTCAGCCTCCGTCTGGGCGTCCATATGGTGTTCAGTACGTGGGTGAAGAGTATGGCAGGCCTGCTTCCCAGTCGACGCCAACAAGATCCCACCAACAGGTATCCCAGTACTACCCAGAAGAAGTTTCGCGTGCGCCATCATACATGGGCAGGCCTGACGGAGAGTTCATGCGGCCTCAATCTCCAGCCATCATGGCCCCGCCTGGGCCGCCACTCCGGCGTGTGGTCCGAGATGCTTCAGGGCGTGAATACTACGAACCGGAACCCCAGGCCCAGGTGATTCGCCGGCCTGTGACTTCGGTGGTTCGACATGGCGAACCAGAAGTCATCTACGAACGACCTGCATCAATTCGCCATTCAGCAGCGCCGCAAGTGAGACCTGCAGAACCCGATGTCATCTACGAGAGATCGGCCCCGGTCCGTGCCGTGTCTCGGCGGCCGGCGTCTAACGTCTACGATGATGGCAGTGTTATCTATCGACGTCCATCACCGGTCTACGAGATCCAGAGACGAGTCGTGACGCAGCCAGACGTCGCTTATGACAATGGCGCCTATCAGCAAGAGTTTGCGGCCCGCCCGCAGCCGGCTGACAACTACCACCAACCTATTGAGCGGCGTCCGGTGATGGAACTGCCGAGAGAATACATTACCCGGTCGGTCAGCGTTAGGCCCGCCGAGCCGATCCGGTATGAGATGGCAGCCGAACACGGGCCGCGCATGCACAGCGTGCACCCCGAAGGTCAGATGGAGATGGTGCATTCTCGGTCCTCGGCCCGCGAATATGGCATGCGCCCTCCGGATCCGCACGTAGTGCAACCTTCGTACAGCGTCCGACCGCCGGAAAGGTACTATGAGCGTCCGGCCATGGCGGAGGAAGAAGTTGCGTACATTGGCGAGAGGCGGCCCACTCGGCCGCACGAGGTGGTCTACTTGGAGGATCCCAGGGGGGATGTTTATCGCTGAGCTGAATCGAGGTTTGGAGAGAGAGCCCTGTCTGAGCAGGAGGGGATCTTGGCGGTTGCTGAGTCTCGTGCTCTTTCGAGAGAAATGCTATGTGTTAGATGGCTCGGGTTCATTTTCAGCTAGGTTCATGTACAAAATATGGCAGCACGGCATTGTAGGGCATTGCAGGGGCATTGTAGGGTATTGAAGGGCATTACTATATAAGACTTGGCTCAAGCTCTCAATCATAATTTACAAGACGGACAGGCTGCTTCATATCATGTATTAGGGCGGACGGCGTCTTTGCTTGTCTGGTGGGAGGGAGAACCACCAAGCCTTTGCGCGAGCTAGTTAGGCGGACCTCTGTTGGGCTTTAAGGTGCCATGCATCGCTACGAGCTAGGATGACATAGACACCAATCCATGTTCGAAACCGCCTCCATAAGATCTTCAGCCGGTCCGGTGCAGCGATGATGCTGCATCTTGAGAACCCGGCCTCCACTTCGATCTCGTTAACGGGAACTAACCGTGAACCTGCTAGTCAGACGGTACTGTTGACCCAGTGTGGTTGGACATTGGCCTTCGCTGGGTGGTTACCTTGGTGGCAATTGACGGAAGCGAGGGATGGAGGGTAGATTGCCTTGGGTTCATATCTGTCCAAATCTTTTTGTCTTGTGATATTTCAATTTCGGCGTACCAGTACGTACCCATCTTTGGTACTTGGTTCAACTTTGCACTTGCATCTACGCATTTCCATTCCCTGGAGCTCCTTCATTCATTTTCGACGCATGGCGTGTTCCTAGGAAAACGACAGGGAGAATCCTGTCTGGACTCCTGGCCATCGAAAATACTCGTTTTCCGACCACAAGTCGGGCAAAACGGGTAGCTTCCGGTTATGACGCTCACCTGCAGTTTGGTAGCTCACAACAGGCTTCCCCACAAGGAAACGCTGTTTGGCTGGGCCTGCAATTGCTAGCTGTTGGTTGCTGGCCTCTTTTCTCATGTACGCACTGCACCGCCGCCCAATGGGAATTACCGATGCCGGCAGTCCGACACACGCGGAAAGGACTTTTTGGGCTCCGGTTTGCCGATATACAACCTTGATGATTCAACTTTGGAGCTTTTGTCGAATCATGGTGCATGAGAGCCTATATAGGAAAACAGAGTCTGCGTATGGGGTGGTGTATGAACATTCGTGTGTTTGGCGTTTGGTGTGTGGTAGCATACGTGTGATGCATGACTGACCCTTTTTCAATCTACATTGAACAGATTGGGGACGAAGGTCAACTAGATAGGCATTTGTTATCGCAGGCGGAAGCATGTGTTTGAGATGCCAATGCAATCATCTTGGCGAGGGGCCTTTCAGAGTAAAAGAGCAATTACTCATAAGCATGGCTAGTGTAGCCCTATGAAGTAGCCCGAGTGGCTCTGGGCAAGATGAAGCTGAGGTCTGAGGTAGCGGATGCCGGCTGAGCTAGCCGAGCACATGGTAGATCAGGGATCTTTCTCTCTCTTGAAGTGTTTGTAAGTGCCAGAAAGTTAAGGGCCAACCAACCGGGAAGATCTGAGCTCAGGATCTGAAGAGAACTGCTGCTGAGGAAGAGGTGGATCAATCATCAGCCGGGTGAGGGCTCGCTTCGTGAGTGCCGTCACCAGATCCCCAATACCCGCCTGTGAAAAAGGGGAGGAGACTAATGGATAGGGCAAAAGTTGCGTGGTGAAGGAGGGGCGAAAAGAGAAGATCATATGTAAAGCAATAATATTGGGGGTTCTTCGCAGGCGCAGGTGTTTCAATAAGCCATCTTCTGCCGGCAGTCGCATTCCGTCTCGCCGTCGGATTTGCCCCCAATTTCTGACCTGGCCATCCACGCCTCATGTAGCTCCCTAGGCCCATTGAAGAAATAGGGAACCCAGCTCTGCAAAGGTGTCAGGACCAAGCCCGGTGCGAAGAAAACCTGATAGGAGTGCCCGGAACACCAGCATTTGAAAACACTAGAGAAATTTGAGCGTTGGGCACCCTTTTGTAGTCTTGGTCAAGACTTCCTTGGATTCCTTAGGTATGTCTCGGGCTTAAGATTATGCCCTGTAAGTTGGAGATGGAGATTAGGGTCGAATCTTTCAGTTCCCAGTAGGTAGTGGAGGTAACCTTGCCGGTACTTAGTAACATCGGAACGTCTTCAGTGTGAGACGGTCGACAGGGTTTGGACCGGGCCGCGAGCTTGCATCGGTTGAATTTTGTTGGTAGTTTGACTCGATGGCGACCTCATAAACCATGGTCCTTGGTATCAGGCGGTGCCTGGTCTCAACAGAAAAACCCCCTCTGGAATGAAAGCGTGGATTTTAAAATTTTCCCGGGCAGCAAATGGCGGCTCAGATCCAATCTGAGATCTCTGTACCCTCGGCTGTACCCTCGGCTGTGCAGGCGGAGCCAGGCCCCGAACAGCAGGTTTCTGATCGTTCCCCATATTGGCCAGCCAGGTGCCAGCCAAGTCCTGCCAAGTCCCTTCCGCAGGATATTTACTTTCTGGGTCTCACTCATGGTGCTTTGTTGGACGGACATCATTATTGAACTGGGCACAAAAGGTCCCGTGGTGGAGATCCAAACCGCTAGACAGCGTGCAGGCAAACCTAACCCATTTCTTTGTTACCAGCCCTAGAGGTGTCTTGTATCATGGCCAGCAGTGAAGAAGGGCCAAAACTCGTTGGGGGCTGTGTTCCGTTTCGTACCTGCCAGATGTTCTAGTTCGCGTTTGCCATTTGCATGCAACCAGCATCGTCTCGTACATGGAAGGCGTCAGAGGAGTGGGGTTTTTGACCCCCTGTTGAAGCCATTTTTGACGTACGAGATCGACGGAGCACCAAAGACTGTCCCACGTTTAATAACGGGCAAAATAGCATGAAGTGCCTCCGCGGTGAGACCTAATGGCAAACGACTTTGGTTTTACAGCTGGGCAGGGTTTATTGATGACTAGTTATTGCTGGGCGTGTTTCTTGTTTCGAGGGGCAGTCCAGGATCACATCAGTCGGGCGATCTGATGTTTTACTCTTCAAAAATGGCGGCTTTTGGTGCTCGACCTGTTTCCTCAGCTAAATGCCTCTTGGGAACAATGAGAAGGACAGTATGGATTGCTCCCATTGTTTGCTCTTGAAAATATTACCTACTCCCAATGCTACCTCTGGTGGACGGCGGGACAGATCCAAGGTTGCCATCAATAGTACGGGGCTAGCTTAGTGGCTCTCGCAGTTATTCATTCTCCAAACATTTTGCGCCTATTTCACAGTAAGCGTCATCGTATTGCCTGTTTTCTGCACCCATTCGGGTGCCACCACCTGCAATCCATTTCCAAGGTTGTAACCTTGTCCATCAGTTCGGGCGTGATCCCAACAACGTTGAGCCCACAGAAGTACTATTAGAAACGTCTCAAGAAAAAAAATCAATGCTCTCTATAAATGATTCCCTTTTCATCTTGATTTCCTAGCACTTGTTCGATTCGGTGATCTGCACCATTATTGGATGCATTCACTATTCTAGCCTAAGGCACGTCCCAGGCTGGATTTGGGACGGAATGCTCCAAAATGATACATCCAAGGTACATGACCTCGAAGCGGGCGATTCGTGGTTGTGAGGCGTTGCGCTGGTCAATGAAGTGCTCCACCGCTTACGCCATCCCGGCCAACTTTGTTAGGGTATGGCTTAGGGTACGGAGCAATCGCGTGAGACGGCATGTACCTCCAAAGTTAAGCCGTTGTTGGCGCCAATCACTGACCGCTGACCAGGGTTGGGAGGATTGCGTGCATCTGCCCCAGCAGTAGCCTGGACTGGCAGGCCTTACGGCTTGGAGGTACCTACTCGCCTACGCAGCAACTGGTACAGTATGCCTCCGCACTTGCGGTAGCCGATGCTTTTCAACCGGACACCGCACAGAAGCGAACTTCATCTCTTCATCTTCCGTCCTCCAACTCGAAGCTGCCCTTCTCTTGACTAGCATCCTTGGTGGACAAAGTCAAGGGCAGAAAAGACATTATTTCCCATTCTCTTGCCTGGTGCTACTGTTGTCGTTCTCTCATTCAACCCAGTTTCCTCTCGTTGAATTTCGCTTTCATCTGGCGTTTTTTGGTGCTTGGCTTCGTCAGCTTGCTCTGCACTCGGCTTACCCGCACGCCGGTGCCACTCCCCGCCATTACCACGCCAGATTGCCGACCTTGCCTGGATTCTCTTCGTCCAACTTCGCACCGCCCGACGCCCACTCTGCCCAAGAAAAGACGCGTGTTTTCTTTACAAAGTTGTCCTATGTTGGTCCAATATGAATAAGCTAACAACCATGCGTCAATGGTCGGAAAGGATGAGCCCCAACTTTGGCTTGGGCGGCCGTCCGAACGTTCCAATTGGCAATCTCAATCCCCATCCCAAGAACTCAGGTCAACAGGGACCTCCGATGCCCTCGCCTCAGGGACCCGACGCGACGATCCACTATGCCTTCAATGTCCCCTTCGCCTCAGACCTCGCCGGACCGAACACGGAGGATATTCTGCACGCTACCACCGACGCTGTCCTCCGATGGACCCATCCGGCCGATGTCCCGGACGATATCGGTGTTCACGAGCTCCCTGTCCACGCCCAGAACCTTGCCAAGCTGCGAAATCTTTGCAGGGAACTGACAGCGGGCCCGCTGCCCATCGAAGCCCACGTCACCATCAAGTCCCCGCCCCCAAATGTGAAGGGGCCCCAGATCGCCACCGTCTGTGTTTCCGGTTCTCCGGAGCTCGTCCAGAAGAGCCGTGAGACCATCTTGAACGACACCCCTATCACTCTTGTAAGCTTCAGATGCTTCTCGTTCCGGCTTCTCGTTGGGTCAATTCCAAGCCGCTAACCAACTTTTAGCGTTGTGCGACTATCGACATCGACGGCAAGCTCGTCTGTGATGTCGCGGCTGGGGTCCTCAAGAAGCCTGTCGTGGAAGACCTCGATTTCGTCTCGCAATTTTGCGGTGTCGACATATTTCTCCTTGGCCCCAAGTTGACCCCAATGGTGGATGGTATGAGTGGAGACGCCGAGACCCGAGTTGACCAAAGATGGCGGATTGCCATCTATGGCGATGTACTCGCGGCGGAGCATGCCAAGGCCCGAGTTTTGATCCAGATCGACCGACTTCTTGGACGACTCGTCGATGTTGTCCAGTTGGACTTTACGATGCATCAAGCCATCTGTGGGCGCCACCGAAAGAACATCAAGCTCATCGAATCTGCTACGAACACTGCCATTTACTTCCCGCCGCCCTTCTCGCTGATGTATCGCTATTTCCCTTCCGAGTCGCAACAGAGACACCCCAACGAGATATTCATTACCGGAGAGAGCGCTCAAGCCATCGAGATGGCCAAGGCAAGGCTACATGAGACAGCGGTGCGCCTCAGACTCCTGGTCAAGGACACCCAGATAGCGCCGCCGAAGATCGACAGTATGCTCCTCACGCGTCTGGACAAGATTCGCAAGATTATGGAGGTCACCGGCACATACCCCAGCATCCCACCCCTTGCATGCCAGCGGAACATGATCAGGGTTCAAGGCCCCGATGCCGTTCAGATCGACCGCGCCATCCGCGAGCTGATGTCTCTTGCTGGCCAATTCTACAGCGCGTCGTGGCATATCCAAGCCTCGGATCCGAGGAACGCGCCTCCCACTCCCGACGACATTCGACAGATGCTCTGCGACATATGCTCAAACTCGGACGCCGATGTCTTGTTCGACAGGCCCGGCTTCACCATTACCGGTGCTGACGATGCTGTCAAGAAAGCCCTGGACGTTATGTCGGAAATCTCCTTTATCGCCCAGTCTCAGTATCAAATCCGAGTCAAGATCGAGCTCGCCAGCGAGCACAAGGAATTTGTCAGTGGCAAGAAGAACGGCAAGATCAACAAGATCATGGGTTCGAGTAAGGCTCTGCTGCTATGTTGGCCCGCTTGTGGTGAATCGACGACGCTAATATTCATCGCAGGCAACGTTCAGATCATCTTCGACGGGTTTAACGAGTACAATTTCAACATTGATGTCATGGCAGTTAACTATGAATTCATGAAGCGAGGACTTAACATGGTTGAGCAGGAAATGCCAGCATCCATCTCGTTCCACGTGCCTGACCAGTACCACAAGCGTATCATCGGCATTGGCGGGCAGCATATCCAGCGCATCATGAAAAAGCATTCCGTCTTTGTCAAGTTCTCCAACGCCATGGACAGAGGCGGCTTGGGCCGTGAGGATGACGACATCAAGGTTGACAACGTCATCTGCCGCACCCCAGCCCGCAATGCGCAGAATTTGGATGCTGTCAAGAACGAGATCCTCGAGATGGTGGACAGAGCCGACTCGGAGTACACGTCCCAGACAATCAACATCGACCGGCTGTATCACAGGCAGCTTCTAGCCCGAATGAAAGATATCTCGGAGCTCGAGGCCAAGCACAATTGCAAGATTCACTTCCCCAGCACCGAAGACGCCAACGACGAGGTCACGGTAGACGGTCCGCAGTGGCAAGTTCCGCACTGCGCAGACGAGCTTCTTGGCATGGTACCTGACCAGCATGAGTTGATTCTGTCTCGCTCGACCGAGTTGATCAAGTACTTGGAGTCGCCCGAGTTTGCCCATGAGTTGGTACCCAAGCTCAAGCAGCACCATGAGGTGGACGTCACGGTGCACCAGAATCCCGACGAGAAAACCGAAGACGGATCGCCTACCGTCACGCTTCTTTGGAGCTTCACCAGGAACAATGCCGGCGGGCTGAGAGATGCCATTGACCTTCTCCAAGCCCAATTCACGGGAGCCGGAGTCGAAGTCAACGTTGTCAAGGGCTCAATCCCCCGACCCAAGTCGGACTCGTTTGAGGACACGCTGCAGTACTTCGACTCGCGAATCTTGCAGCATGCGCCGACGCCCTACGTGACAGACTCGCCCACGAAGACGGCCTTTGGCGACGAGGTTGCCCGTGAGCGAAGCACCCTCTTCGACCGCCTTCGGAAGCCGGGCAGCATGTCGTCCATATCTTCTTTCCTCGACCGCCGCAAGAACAGCTCCAACTCTACCAATGGCACCTTCTTCAAGGGCTCGAGCAACGTGTCCAAGTCGTCGTTGATCTCGATTGAGTCGGCCCGGAGCTTCAATGCGTCCAGCAATCCCTGGAACGACAGCGGCGTGAACCTTCCAGAGGAGGACGCAGCCAATATCTGGGGCTCCCCTCATGGCGCCAGCACCAACGGCAGCTCCAAATTGATGACTCACATGGCACAACCCGGCGACGCGACACCGCGCCATAGCGCGCGGGCCTCAGGCGACAGCGGACGCCCTTCTACATCTCATTCTACAAACTCAGGATACCCCGGCCCCATTGGGCCATTCCGTTAGACTCTCTTCTTAGAAAAGTGCAAATACCCCGGCTGGATATACCCTTATACCCTGGTCCCTGGCGTACGAATACAATACCCACGTGGATTCCTTCTGCATCGGTCGGCTTTTTTTAGTGGTTATCACGGATGCTTTTACGTGTTTTGGCTGTTTTTGGTTTTGAGGCATCCGTTCTCTGGGGTCTTTT
>Ga0247774_1000935_pt1 | contig 14746 bp, 12 predicted proteins | sample UWRJL001104B6_FD_179933 | JGI IMG/M metagenome (GOLD analysis project Ga0247774, IMG submission 179933) | Plant litter microbial communities from Arlington Agricultural Research Station in Wisconsin, United States - UWRJ-L001-104B-6 | ecosystem: Environmental > Terrestrial > Plant litter >... | reverse complement strand
TCTAGGATTAGTCTTTACTGGCTAAGACACTGTTACCAAGTGACTGGGTCTATATCTGCCTGTCTCTCTAGCCTTTCGGACTAAATATGCACGCCACCACCCTCCCAGCTTCGTCTGAGGTTTAATAAATCGATACTGTATGTCATCTTTAGAACGGCAATCCTACCTTTACTGTCGCCGCCGACCCGCTTCTGGATAAAATTCATCGAGGTCAACCCTGATCTTCGACCTCCTCCTTGTCGCCAACATCCTGCTCCCCCTCTACAATTTCGTCGTCGAATATGTCGCCTTCACCAAAGTAGCTGTTTGCCGATGGGGCTGGGCGTGGGTTCTCGACGGGCTCTTTGTAGTGTCGCATGAGCTCTTGGGGCAAGAAGGTGTAGAAGGTCGGGTAGATACTCGGCGCGTTCTTGAAAAATTTGACTCCGCTATCAAGCTCACACACAGTCACCCTCAATTTCATGCCAACCTTGAGCTTCTCCAGAATAATGTCGTCTAAGAAGAAAGTATCCTGGTCGCCGAGTGGCTGCGCGAGATCGCAGTCGCGAAGGTCGTAGCCATCCTGCAGGCGGATATACTTGCATTCCATCGTGCCGACAGGGTGATACACCTGTTCTCCCGACTCGGATGGGAGGCGGCGGAATATGTTCGAGTTTGAGGCACCCGGACGGTGGATCGAAACGATCTCGAGGTCTACATCCATTTCATTGACAAGGTGGCGTTTCTCTATGTCTTGGCTCTTCTTGGCCAGCTCGGGTTGTAAAAAGGCCAAGACGGCGCAAAAGAACGTCTTCGGGTCAAACTTCTTGGGACGTACAAACCTGACCCAGTTGTTCTCGTGAGGAGTCTGCTCCGCTTTGGGGAGAAATAGCTCCTGGCAAGCGAGGGAGAATTGTCCCGGCAAGCGCTGTCGAGCCAAATAGACGAGCTTAATTTCCTCCTCTCCAGTGTCACACAAACGTAGGGCCCTCCGGATGTCGTCTTTATACTCGGGGCACACATCGTGCATGAGGACGTAGTTGTAGAAGTTTCTCACCACGCCAATAGCTTCCTTCACATCCCTCTCGTTACCCCACGTCATGCGAGGGACGCTGATAGACAAGTAGCCTGCAAGAACACCTGTGAAGTCGACATCCCAGTGTCCGGCGTCTTTTAAGGTGTTGTTGTAGTAAGCGGATCCGCCGCCGCCGTGATGAACCGTTTCCAGCCCGGTGGCTGCCTTGAATTCACTTGCTATGGTGCCTTCAGACTCCACGCCTCCCTGAAACTGACGGGGCTGGCAGTCGATGCCTCCAAGGAATAAGAACTCGCTGAAGTACTGGGCGTTCTTGGTCTGGATCCGACGCTTGTTCCTGTAGCGATGAAGACATTCCTCGATGCGCTGGACAAATGGAACGTCGGACGAATATACTTCCTCCCTTTCTTCCTCGGCTTCCTGGGGTGTTATGGGAGTATCCGCGTAGTACTCTATTTCGAGTTGGTAATGGTGTTGTGAAAAACGCGTGTGGGAAGGCCCTCTTACCTTCAAACCCCGTGAGGCGAGGCTTTCCCTTCTTCCCCTTGCTCTTGCTCTTGCTCTTCATCTTTTTCTTGGCCTTGGGGCCTGGGGCCGTCATTTCTGGGGCTGTCTTCTCTGGGCCCAATTCCTCTTTGCTGTCGGCGTTAGCTCTAATGACATTAGCGGTGCCACTCGACTCCATCGTCGTTTCTAAGTCGGGCTGTGCAGGCGGCTCTTCAGGCAGCTGTCCTATCTCGTGCGCAAGCGGCGTCTGCAAAGATTTGGCTTAGGCAACAATTGGTGTGTGATGTCCGGTCTACGATTTCTGTCGACAAATTATTGAGAATGGCGAGTTGCAAGCGAGGTGTCGTTGAAGAACCACCTTTAAGGCAAAACTGCTCAAAGTTACAAACCGGCGTCCATCTTCGATACTAATCGATATCCAGTGTCTGGGTAGTGACCGGTTGGACTTTACAAACCGGCTTGGCCGTAGCCGCGTCCATCTGCAATCGGTGAATGTACCAAGGAAGGTGAGGCTGGGCAGAAGTCGGGAAGGCTGCAAGAGGCCCGCAACCCGTCAAGTGCAGCCTGTCGTGACTTGCATGCCCACCAGAATCGTTCCCACCGACTTCCAAGTCGTAGACGGGAAGTCACAGCGGCTGTAATCACTTGATACAAAAAGTTGTTCTGCCTACCGTTTGACTTGACAAATTTATTCTTTCCCCCAAACTTCCGACGTCGAATCCCGATGTTCTCAAGTGTAGAAAACATTAGGGGACGCAAAGACAAATTGGTCCGGTAGTAGGCAATACTACCCACACATTTAGGTGCTCTCGGTATTCAGATTCTTTCCTACCTTTCCATTTCCTTATCTTCTTCCTTCGTTGGTTTTATAGTCTTCATTTTCAATGTCATAGTAATATCACTGCCACAATTCACAGTAAGCTTGGACTATTATCTAGGCTAGGCGGTCTTATTTGCCACCACCTTGTGGGGAAACTGTAGCTTCGAGACTGAATTTAACTTTGGCATCGAAGACGGAATACTGAAATGATCTTTACGAGAGCAACTTCGTGCAATTGTTGTGCGTCAGACACAAGGTCCTAGTCATATTGGGACACGAAACCACGATCAAGTACCAAAATTTCGGCGAGTCCATTGCCTTCATTCTTCGAGCGATATCTCGGAGCAGTCAACGACACCTCATTATCATTAGTCACACAAATTGATCGTGGTTTGCTAGCTAGCTAAGTCTCAAAGGGGACAGCGGGCTGAGGTTAAAAGTGCTTTGGGCCGCAACAGAGAAGCAGAGTTCTCTCCCATGCAATGTCATTCATGCCATGCCCAGATCCGCATGCGCTGCAGTCCTGCGAAGAAAGAAGCGAAGCGCGAGAGCCGAGCACCGATAGCGAAGGAGTCATTGCAGGTCCTGTGATCGCATCCTTGCACAAGGGTCTGAACCGAAATTGTTCCCTAAGCTGACATCGAATCGGCCGACCGGCGGCTTCAGCCAGGCAGCGGACGAGCTGAAGGATGAGCCATACCCGGGTTCCAAGTGGTCCGAAGCATCCCTCGCATAACTTTTGGAAGAGATCCATCCTGCCTAGAATTAAGTTGTGAAATTAAATGGTTAATAGCCAAGGGTTAAGGTTCGACCACGACTCTGTGATACTTCTGTGGGGTCGGGCAACAGAGGCACGAGGCACCAGCCGTGACTGGGAACCGCCATCGCCTAGCAGCGAGCGGTGAGACAGCATATTCTCCATTATTGGATGTCGTGGACCTGTGGTTGAGAGGCACGAAACGCCCAAGCGGAAAGGTGGAAATTCGGCGAAGGAGAAAAGCGAAAGGAAGTAGAAGGCGGGAGTCGCTGCTGCGGCCAACTGCACAGAGAAAAGTCTCCGCCGGAGCTGACTGGTCAAAGGCGGAATCAGGTGTGGCTGAGCACAGAACTTTTCCCTAACAAACGCCACTACCGGGACACGACGGAGAGGCAAACATTCGAATTTTCCCTGCAGAGCATTGATACGTTCCATTTGGAAAATGTCTCGTCGACATCCCGCTCCCTAGATGTCGATTGTGGCTGAGACGCACGCTGGTACGCTCGAATTGATCAGTCCTTTCCCACTTGTTCCAACACTGCCAGCGCCTCGTCCTGCACCACCGTTCACATCCAGCTCACTTGAATACACTGTTCAACGGTTGGTGTTGATAAAATCTGGTTCCAGCCCCATGACCTACCCCTTCTGCTTTGTGATTTCTCGTTTAATTTTCTCGCGACACAAGTTTACATCTTTTCTTAGTCCACCTACAAAGTAGAGATCACTCTAGAATTGTCATTCGGTTTCGTTTGCAGATCCCTTAATTCAGCGCGAGTGGTTTAGCTAGGTTTCGCATATGCACCACTGCCTTCCCTGCCCAAACCCGAGACCTTTAAAAGCGCCTAGCGACTTGCCCGGGGTCTCCCTTTGCGACACGACGCTCTCAATGCTAGGCTTTTGGACCCCAACCCGGTGATATTTCGACCACGCATCGCTATCCGCAAAGAAGATGGCCACTAGAGAATTACCCAGTCGTCACGAACTGGTGGAGTTTGCGCATGCCGTCGCCGGGCAGTGAGTTTTTCATAAATCCCCTCTCTCCCCTCCGTGAAGACAGCCCGACAATGCCCCACTACTGCCTGCCTTTTGGGCGTACACGCCAGCCCTTGTAAGCAGGCGCGGGCTTGCTCCCGTCCAGGGAACCGAGTGTCACCTCTCGTTGAAGATGCAAACAATATTCTAATCAAAGATAATCGTCATAGTGCCGGAACTATGTCTGACCCCGAAGGCGAGCTCTTCATCAAGCCCTGTACGCAGAGGGAAATCGACTTTTACCAGTCGGCCAACCGACGGCATGCCGACTTTGCCTCCATCATGCCCGTCTTCATGGGCACGCTGGCCCTGACCGACACGGCAGAGCTGAGCTCCATAGACGAGGGCATCTCGATCACGGGCACTCCCGAGGGCGGAAGCGATCAAGAGTCTACTTCGAAGCCGGTGGTGGAGAAACCGCAAAAGACGGACGAGGAGAATATTATCTGGAAGCCCAACAAGTCAAAGAAGATCGAGACCGATATGTCGGTTGTGCTCGAGAACGCGACGGCGGGCTTCAAGCAACCTAATATCCTCGACGCCAAGCTCGGCGTGCGGCTCTGGGCCGACGACGCGCCCCTCCAAAAGAAGCAGCGGTTCGACAAGATCAGCTCCGAGACAACGCACAAGAACCTGGGTTTCCGCATCGCGGGCATGCGCATCTGGAAGGGCTCCGACGACGAGAGGGAGTTGGCGGCGGTAGATGGGTACAAGACGTACGACAAAGATTATGGCCGGCTACATGTGTCGGATGAGAGCATTGTAGAGAACTTCCGCGACTTTGTCTTCAACAAGGGCAGGACCGGCATCGACGAGGAGCTTGGAAAGGCCATCTGCAGGGGATTTCTCCGCGACCTGCGGCGCATCGAGGAGGTGCTGTCGCGGCACGAGACCAGGATGTACTCGGCGTCGTGTCTGTTTATTTACGAGGGAGACGGCGAGACGCTCGAGGAGGCGATCCGCAAGAACAATGATATGGTGACGGAGTATGAACAAGGGGTAAGCAAGCCGGCTTCGCGTTCGAACGTGCGAGTAGATAGCGGCATCTGCATGGACGACGACGAGCTGGCCGACGAGGTTGAGGAGGCGTCGGCACTACCCAAGATGTTTGATGTCAAGCTCATCGACTTTGCCCACGCGACCTGGACGCCTGGTCAGGGTCCCGACGAGAACTCGCTCAAGGGAGTCAGGAGTCTAATTCGCATCTTCGAGGAGCTTGCGGTATGACAAATCCAGCACACGGTTATTTCCTGCGTCTTGGAAGAGACGTAGAGAAGGAAGCCGAGATATACGTTCTCCAGCTACTCCAACGGGTGGCATGGTATATTGCAAGGGGGATAGGCGGAAGGAAAAAAAAATGGCGGCATTATTTGTGCCCTTCGGATACCCAAGAGCATTTGATCAGGTCTGCAAAGGGCGTCGACCAATCTGATTTCTACATGTGTCTTTTATTAGACGACGTGGCGGTAATCGTTGTTTGTTTCTGGTCTTTGTTCTATGTACAAAAAGTCATGGCATGTGCTTTTTTTTTGTTTGTTTCTTTGATGTGATGATGACAGAAGGCTTGCGGAACCTTGAATGGCACGATATACATGATATAGAGCGCAATTAATACATCGTAATGCTTCATATTCTGATACCTGTGAATTGTTCCCTATAGTAGAACTTCAGTTCAGGCATTTGGCAAGTCCCAGAGAGGTGGGTGCGTAAATAGCCACGTTTGCCTCAATCCCGATGGTTGGGAGCTTAGGAACTTCTCTCCGTGCTTTGCCACATTCGTAGGCAAAGGGGTACTACGACCATTGTGCCTAGCCAATGGGGGCCAGACTCAAACATGTGGATACCATAGGTTGAAGTTTAGATTCACTAACCTGTCAGTCAAACTAGCCTCGAGGTTTCATTGGCAACCTAACCAAGTCCCCGGGCGGTCACAGTGGATATTCAAGTGAGTATTTAACATTACAGAGCGAGTAACCAAGCGTCAAGGCTGCAAGGTAAAGTGATGCTTCATTGAGTCTTCGTTCGCCGATGATGGTACAAAAAGAGCAAAACTAGTCCTTAAAGCCACCCAGACAACCCCAAAACATGAAAACAATGCTGTCGAAGCAATGCCAACTCATTAACCTCTACGCTTGACCCGTCCATTTATTAGAAAACGGCCTGGTCTCTCAATGCCTTCTTGGTTAGGCTCAAACAAGGAGCCAACGCAGCATTTGCATCATCGTCCCCCTTCTCCTCCCCACTCTTTTTCGAATATGAACCTATCTCGGTCCCCATGGCCTAGCCGACAAGCTCCTCTAGAGACGCCTCTCTCGTAGGCTCCTCCTCCTCCTCTCCCTCACCATCGCCAGGACCATCACCTCTACAGCTCCCCGCCTAGTAGACGCCCCAGCACCGTCGCCGCCCTTATCGGCCCCGCGGCCGTGCCTCCACTAATCCCGCGTCTGTATCTTATGGTCTCCAGCCACGACCTCGGCATAGCTCGGCGGTGTGGGCTGGTTCCCGACGGGCCTGGCGCTGCTGCTACCGGCAATGTTGGCAACACCTGATTGCTGTTGCGGCTGCTGCGGCGGCGGGGGGCTGGAGGGAGGGTCGTTCGAGGTGGTCCCGTACGACATGTGGCCTTGCTGGGGCGGCGGAGAGGTGTGTCCGTCCCGGACGAAGACATACGTGACCCGGCCGCCTTCGTTATGTTGCGGGAGAGATTCGTACTCGTAGGCCGGCTCGGGGTACTTGGCGATGATGTACCACGCGTGCAGTAGTCCGGGGACCTGGTTTGAAGGGGTCAGCAAGGGCATGTTGATCAACGAGTAAATGCTAGGAGAGGGCGTCTTCAAGGATTACGCACATAGCCGAGGACACAGAGGAGGATGTTGATGAGAGAATCGGCGGAGCAGATACCGCACTTGACCCAGACTGCGAGTGGATTGTTAGCGGCCATGATGCTGCTTCCAAGAGCAATCATAGCGTGAAATCACACGCTTGAGCATTTCGTACCTGGGAGAGGCGGGAAGAGCAGGGCCAAGAGGCCGAGGAAGATGTCGGCGGAGCACATTGTTTCGCTTGTTTACTAGGTTTGAGCGCCTTGTATCGCTGTTCTTCTTGAGCGCGCTATGGAACGCGATTCTATTTCTTTTTTCTTGTTGATCGTTTCGCTTCGTCGTTGGCAATGGAGAGCTGGGGATAAAATGGGAGGACGTAATCAGTATTGTTGACAGGGAAGAGGCGAAGTCGAGGCAGCCGTAAACCGTATTTTAAGGGTCGTTGCTTGCGTCACGGAGGGGCAGTCGGGTGACCACCAGGAAGTGAGGTGCGTGCATTAAGATACTGGGATAACAGAGGGTCATGTTGAGTGTAGCTAGTTCTGATACTATTGCATCTGTGGCGTGTCCTTGGCCATCGGCTCCGCCCGTCGCCTATCAACGCAATGCGCCATTCTGGGCCTAACTACAGTAGCTGGGCGGGTTGTCCGGCCAGTCCCAAAATACTCATATCAAGTAGCTGCAGGCAAGGCACCAAGTTGCCAAGACTCCCATTGCAAGCGTCGGGGGAAAGAGAAAGAATATCAACATTAATAACGAGTTAAGGAGAGAATCAAAGGAAAAGGATTAAAAGAGAGAAAGATAAAGGGTAAGGGCGAGAGTGGCGTGGAAGAGGCGCTAAAGTTCTGTGGAAGCACATATCATGGTGGGGGTAGTTTTGGGCTCTGCCCAGAGCCTGAGGTTTGCTCCACAACTGCAGGTCCACCCTTTACCAGGGAGCGTCGACGTGGTCCCTGCGCCTTGCAGCACGGCAAGACAAACTTCCAACGCCGTGTAGCTGCCAGCTCACAAATCCGAGCTAATTCATATCAAAAGTGCTTGGATATCTTTGACGCTCTTTACGATGCCTCAATTCTTCCACTACACAAAGTTCAGTTTCCAAGTTGCGGGTTCAGTGCCAGGCTTCACATATTGACTCTCTTTACTTTCAATTGGGTTATCCTAGAGAAGTCGATATTGGGGGCCCTTACAAGGATACTGTGTCGACATCGTAGATTCGTATTTTAGCGATAGGAGCGCCGCAGCATGACGACGAGGACGGTTGAGCTCCAGGCGTTTTGGGAGTATCGCTTCGAGGTGGCCTTTGGTTCCCCAGGCATCACCGTCAAGCTCGTCTCAGGGACGGCGGAGAAGGATGGCACCGAGCTCGCCCAGGGGAACACGTACCGCTTCGCGGCTACCAAATCACGAGTCCTGACGCTTTCGGGATGCACCCTCGAGGTGGATGGCAAACCAGACGAAGAATGGGTTGTCAAGGACCAGGCGGCGTCGGACAACGTCCCGAACATGCACGTCAACATTCACCTCAAGCTCCATGATGAGCGCATCATGGCAGGGCAGATGAGGCAGCACGGGCCGCGGATTCTCGTCACCGGCACGCCTAACTGCGGCAAGACTACATGTGTCAGGACCTTGGCTGCGTACGCGACCCGCCAGGGCGACCAGCCCTGCGTCGTCAACCTCAATCCAGAAGAGGGGACGCTAGCGGTGGCGGGCACGTTGAGTGCGGCCGTGTTCGCGAGCATGATGGATGTGGAGGCAAGAAGCAAGTGGGGGACTTCGCCATCGAGCGGGCCGAGCGACATTCCGGCCAAGCTGCCCCTCGTACACTTCTACGGCCAGAAAACGCCCGAGGCCGAACCAGCTATGTACAAAGTAGCAGTATCGGCTTTGTCGGGTGCCGTCTCCGCCCGGCTCACGGCGGATCCGGACGTGAAGCGGTCGGGCCTCATCATCAACACGGCGGGCGTGAACAATAGGGACACCACCAGCCTGAGTTTGCTAGCCCACATAATTTCAGAGTTTTCAGGTATGTAAAAGACCTCTTCTTCATCAAGACAGAGCATCGTACTAATTACCCATTTACAGTGAATATTATTCTCGTAATCGACTCGGGCAGACTAGAAGAATCTCTCAAGACCATGTTCAAGGACGAACGAACCACGCTCGACGAGCCCATCCATGTGGTGGGAATTAACAAATCCAAAGAGCTCCCTGCACGAGACGAGACCTGGTCCTCCTTGCAGCGCGAGGCCGAGATCAAGGAGTACTTCTTTGGGGACGCAAAGGCGGTGCTGAGCCCATTTACACAACAACTTCGGTTCGACAAGCTCACAATATACCGAGTGCCTGAGAGTAGCAGCAGGCTAGCAGATTATAGCGTTAGTGAGGGTGGGCAGGACGAGGTCCTGACGCGGGTCGAACCTGACTACAGCATGCACAATTGGACCTTGGCCGTCATGCAAGCATCGGTCAAGGACCCGCCCGAGACGGTCAGGTCGGCACCGGTGCTCTGTTTTGTGTATGTCGCAGAGGTCAATGAGGATAAGGAGGAGCTGAAGCTTTTGGGGCCGGGTCCAGGCACGTTGGGAGATCATCCTATGATTTGGGGGAAGTGGCCGGAGCAGAATGTGGACTTGCTCGGGTAGAGACCGGATAGTGAATATTGGGTGTTCCGTGCGGTTGAGCAAATATCCATAGACAAAGTAATGATGGATGGAATTTCAATCGACGGACCTTCCAACGCAGGTTAGAGAGTCTATCGGCGATTACGACAGTTGCGACATCTGCGACGACGCCTTGGTGTGTTTGTCTATTCATAGCTATCTCGGCTGTTGAATCCTTCAGACCCAACGGCACGAAGGCCCCGGAGGAAGCCCGCACGCTCAAGGGAGGGTGTTGTGAAGGGCCGATTACAATTGTAGAATATTGCTGCCTGATGTTTCCCTACTGCATTTCACGGCATACTTTCCTCCAGTTGACATTGCAGTTATTACATAATTTGCAGGAACCGGTCAGAACATGCATCGTCAAGTCGGAGTCTCTTCGAAAAGATCTATGAAAGCCGAGACCCGATCTCCAAACCGCAATGGAAGAGGGTACCTTAAGGCCATATCACTAAGCTGGCCCACACCTGGAGACATAGTGTGCATTCAAGCTCTTAAACTAAAATTTGCTGTTGGCATAGAACTGGTCCAGACGCCCGCAAGCCATTGTTGATGTTAGATCGCTCACTGTCAGTAGTGAAGACACTCGCCACTAGTGACGGCAATAGCGAGGTACAGATTTACCCGAAAGTCCAAGGCTTTCGGGAACGTACATTATATTCTTCTTTTCAATTCGTATATAATAGATATCAAAAGTGGGCAAGCGGACCTTGTGATACAAGTTAAGCTCTCTCCGCAATCGCGACCCGAAAACGGTGCACCAGCAGGATGCAGCCTTTCCACAGTTCAACCCCATCTTTTTATCATCTTCTGCAACTTTGAGCAGGCCAAGAAATTTGAAACTACGCCATCAGCACGTGGCACCCATGTCAATAGCAATCTTTTGGTGCGGAGAAGATGGCGGCCAAGATGATAAGTCGACCAGGCAGCAGGATTTCTCTCCATCCCCATTCGTCAATTGAGCCGCCGCCTCCCGACAGCAGTTTCCACTCCGCCGAGAGAGGCTCACTATTGCCAAAATGACAAGGCTGGATGCATGTATTAATCTTTCAAGTGCTTGGCCGTTGTGAACTAGCTGATCACGTTGGCCGATATGCGGCGTGAGAGCAGTTGCGCCGAGCCGGTAGTCGGCAGGAGGTTCGTGATTGGTTTACCAACCACTTGGAGAGCCCCCGAAACAACTCATTCTAAGAGCTTCGTGTAAAGGTTGTTATCCCGAGAACTACACATTTTGCTTCTTTGGGGGAGGGGGTTATGTGTGCTCCAGGACTGCCAATTGAGAAAACGTCAAGCCCAGCATGCCGCCGTCCTCAAATCTTCCAGCGAAGCTTATACGCTTCGCATTGGTCAGAATCTCACGGGAGCTGCCGATTTTCATGTAATTGTGTCAATCTCGCTGATGATTGTCTTCAATCAGAAAGACCTTTGCGGTAGAGGTTTGAAGGGTCTCGTGGCGATGCAACATTAGGGTCCTTAACCGGTTCCACTGACTGGTCCATATCGGGAGCTTTCGTTGACTGGAGACAAAGAACCAACGCAAGCCCACCCCGTGTGGATATTTCGGCTGATTGAGCATGACCTATGAGGCTCTACTTTATCTTGATGCCTGGATTTGATGGCCCCATGTGGTTGAAACCTTTTGTGGTTGAGCCGGTTTGTCATCTAAGTGGTTCTGCGGGGGTGTTCAAGCCGCCGAAACCTGAGGGATACCTCGTTACTGTTCGGTGCTGTCTGTCTTTGGGTGGAGTGTAGATGTTTGCGTCTTACTCTCTTCGTGAGTTTCGTCGAAACCATGGAAAGGGGCTCGTCTGCAGGCTCTTTGGACATGGCTGGGGCCCGCATTGTCACCACGGTCCTCCGGAAACAGAGCCAAGCCGTCCTGTCTTGGGTGATCATGGCTTTCCCAAGCATCTGTGGTCGACTTCTCAACAAGAGGGCTGTCGTATGACTGATACTTAATGAGAGAAGAGCTCCCTCACTCTGCACCGTTTTCCGCCGTACAGTGTGTCCTCGTACATGGTCTCCCTATACCCCTATTATTTGGATCCTTGCTCTCTCAACATTCTCATCTGTAAAGCGGTGATCATCCTATACTGGAAGCCCTCTTACGATACACACGACTCGCCTGCTACACTATGCTCAGCAAATTTTTCGGCAAGCCAAAGCCGGCGTCATCGCAAGTTGTCGATGGGCCACGCTTTGAAAACGCTGACTGGAAAAGGGGCAACCTCAGAAAGCTGTACCTTCTGGGCAGTGTTCTGATGATTGCCTCGGCCACCACTGGATACGATGGGTATTTGCACATTATACAGCCTTCACAGATGCAAGGGCTAACCGTGTGGCCGTGCCAAATGCCATATGCAGATTCATGTATGGCCTTTCGCAGCAGTTCGACACGTGGCAAGAGTTTTTCGACAATCCTCGAGACGATGCCAATCGCCTAGGTCTCATGAACAACATGTACAACATTGGTAGCATTGTTTCCATGCTTGTCTTGTATGCTCTCTTCTTCCCATCCGTGTCTCTGAATCGCTATTCCAACCTGGTTTCGCTAACAATTCCGCTTGCTCCAGCCCCTTCACTGCAGACAAGTATGGCCGAAAGATCAATATCATTATCGGCTGCCTAATCATGGTTGCTGGTGCTCTTGTAGCGGCACTTGCAAAGGACTGGCAGAGTAAAGCTTTCTCCTCTCTACTATCCCTCTGGATACATTATTGCTTCCGCGTCGTTTGAGAGGCACCCTAGCTGACTCCTCTCGTTCTGCCTGGAAATAGTGTACATGGGTGGCCGCTTCGTCCTCGGTTTTGGCAACAGCCTTGCTCAGTTGGGCTCACCCATGCTCCTGACCGAGATCTGCCATCCTGCTCATCGTGGGCCGGTTACCGCCGTATACAACTGCCTCTGGAATCTGGGTGCCTTCGGTAAGAAGGCCTTATCCCATTTTGCGCCGCCAATCTTCTCCGGAGTCATAAAGCCTTGTAGAGACTACGGTGGTGCTAACTCAGGCACTCCCTATAGTTGCGGCGTGGCTTGCTTTAGGAACGGTTAATATCAAGAACGATTGGAGCTGGAGATCTATCACCCTCATTCAGGTAAGACACGACAAATTGCCAAGACATTTACTTGCTTACATCTAAACTTTGAAGATGTTCCCATCTGTCCTGCAGCTCGCCTTCATGTTCTGTAAGTCCCCATTCTTTCGCCTGGCGGTTGGCAATTATCAGATAGTGAATATGGAGCCAACTAACGCTCGCCCTTTTCCCTTTCGTTTCAAAGGGGTCCCCGAATCCCCCCGCTGGCTCATCTCCAAGGACCGCAACGAGGAGGCGCTCGAGATCCTGGCATACTACCACGGAGAAGGAGACAGCAACAACGATACGGTGCAGTTTGAGTACCGCGAGATCGACCAGACGCTCCACATGGAGAAGCAAGTGCAGAAGAACACGTCGTACCTCGACTTCTTTCGTACCAAAGGAAACCGCTGGCGTTTGGCTATTATTATCTCGTTGGGACTTATCTCGCAGTACTCTGGAAACACCATGATTTCGCAATACCAGGACGCCATTTACATTGGGGCAGGCATTACGAACCAGACGCAGAAGCTTGGGGTATGTGCGAACTCGTCTCCAAATAGGCGGAATCCTCATGTCCTCCCCTAGCTATTTTGATCTACTTCTAACCCCGACATTTTTGGCAGCTTACTGGCGGCAAGGCGACGCTTGATCTGATCGTTTCGGTCAGCGCAGCCTTGACGGTTGACAAATTTGGTCGTCGACCACTCTTCCTAGTTGCCATTACCGGTGAGTTCAGGTTTTGAGCCGGTTCTCTCGCGTTCCGTTTCTAAACATCTGACCTGCCTCTGACTACCATGATTCAGGAATGTTCTTGTCCTTCGCCTGCTGGACCGCTATGGGCGCCATGTTTGAGAAGACGGACGGTAAGATGGCCTACGGCTACACGCAGCTGGTGTTTGTCTGGATCTTTGGCATCTTCTACGACATTGGCTTCTCCGGCCTGCTCGTTGCCTACACTCTTGAGGTCCTTCCATTCAGCCTGCGCGCCAAGGGAATCATGATTATGAACATGACGGTGCAGGCCATCCTCGCGCTCTCCGCGTAAGTCCTTTTTGTCTCCTCCCCAACGCTGGAAAGAAATACACTGAACCCTGTTCTTCTGTCGGTAGGCAAACTAATATGCTCGCTTGGAATAACCTCCCGCATCACTGGAATTTTATGCTCTTCTACACGGTAGGCTTCGCAACAGCTCTATGCCCCCCATCCTAATCCATCTGCAAAGGTCAAGGAAAGGGGCTGACAAGACTGGGATATTCCCTTATATCCAGCTCTGGGACTTTCTCGAACTCCTCTTCGTCTACTTCGTTTATATTGAGACCAAGGGCCCTACTCTCGAGGAGATTGCTCGCATCTTCGACGGTGACGACGCGGCAGCCGCCCACATCGACTTTGACCAAGTCGGCAAGGAGATGGCCATCACCTCCGCAGCTGAGCACCATGAGGACCTGGATAGTGCCAAGATGCGTCGCCCGATGGATGCTTGACCTACCTTGGTGTGCCGAGGGCAGTACTGCCTCGTCCCACCCGCTCGATTGAGGGGTGATGGCAATGAGGAGTATTTCATTTCACGGAAACTAACTTGATATACGGCCTCTTGATTTACCTTTGGCGCCTCCTGTTGGGGCGTGTGCCCCTATGTTTTCGTTAAAGGCTTTCGAGGAGTGGAACCTTCTATTCTGCCTCATCTTGATGAGATTAATTTTAGTAATTTTGAGCGTTGCTGGATTGTCTCGGATTGTCTCGGATCCAGAACGCAGTACCCATGAATAAACCCGAACCTGTCTGAGTACCCCCTAGCAGGCCTTGTTGTATTCACTAGAGTTCGGCACTTGCCATTCCTCGCTTTACTCCTTCTCCGGGCGGGTTCAAGCTACCACGTTTCGTACACTCGGCCTCTCTGTGATTTCATGACAAGCCCGCTTTGGTCACAGAGACAGCCGGAAACCGACAAACAGCGCGGTTCGTATTAAACACTTCTGAGCCAAATGGAAGACTGCTTCCACTAGCAACCATGTGGCAAGAGAAGCACACAAAATACCTGCAAAGAAGC
>Ga0247774_1000934_pt1 | contig 14750 bp, 15 predicted proteins | sample UWRJL001104B6_FD_179933 | JGI IMG/M metagenome (GOLD analysis project Ga0247774, IMG submission 179933) | Plant litter microbial communities from Arlington Agricultural Research Station in Wisconsin, United States - UWRJ-L001-104B-6 | ecosystem: Environmental > Terrestrial > Plant litter >... | reverse complement strand
AGCGAAATACGCACGTCTCGAACACCCGCGACGCTTCTTGCCACTTCGGCCACGGAGCGGGCTTGGTCGTCGAGCTCGGCCAGGTTGTCGTTGCGGACCTCCATGACCAACGGTGCGATGTAGCCGTTCGAGAATACACTCGCGACAAGCCCGCCTGGCCACTGCAGGAACTCGACGCCAGGGTAGTGCCGATTGAGAATCTCTCGGGTCTTGTCGGCCAATTCGCGTTGCGACAGCGTTCGCTTCTCTTCATCGACGAGCTGTAGGCGGATGAAGCCCATGTGTGGCCCGTTGTTTGGGCTGGTCATGGCACTGCGCGCATTGTTGGGCGAACCGATGTTCGTCAACACCAAGTCGACGTTGCCCTTGGGCAGCTCGTCAGCGACAGTCTTGCCCATCTCCTGCATGATCTTCGACGAGTCTGCCAGCGAGATCCCTGGAGCGAGCCGAATGTAGACGCGCTCCATCGATTCGTCGATCTCCGGAAAGAAAGTGCTCGGCAGTCGCGTGGAGGCCCAGACCGCCGCGACGGTGATCACGGCGCACCCGCCGACAATCGACCAACGAAACGGCAAGACACTTCGCAGAATGCGCGAGTAGCGCTCGGCGATGCCATCGATCAACGATTCGATAGCCTTGCCGAAACGCCCGTGCTCAGCGTGCCCGAGAAAGTACCGGCAAGCGACCGGAGTCACACACACACTCACGAAATACGACGCTGTCATTGCAACCGCCACGGTCAAGGCAAGCGGTGCAAAGAGCTTTTTCGCAAGGCCGGCCAAGAGCAGCACCGGCAGGAGCACCGCCATGGTTGTCAAAGTCGATGCCAGCACCGGCAGCGCGACAGCGTTGGTTCCCTCCAGCGCCGCACGGTAGGGCCCCAGCCCATTCTTTTGATGCCGATGGATGGACTCAAGGACGACGACCGCGTCATCCACCAAGCGCCCCATGGCTAGAGTCAGACCTCCGAGCGTGAAAGCGTTCAACGTCTCGCCGGTCGCGTAGAGCACGATCAACGTGATCGCGAACGAAAGTGGAATAGCCACGGAGACGATGAGCGTCCCGCGTACGCTCTGCAAGAAGAGCAAGATCACGAGCGCGATCAGCACCAGTGCCTGGACCACTTCCTGCTTGAGGCCATGATAGGTCGTGCGCACGAATGTCGACTGGTCAAAGATCGGCACGACCTTCATGCCCGACGGCAGGTCCTTGAGTCCCGAGACCACTTTCTTCACGGCGTCGACGATCTCGATCGTGTTGCCACCAGGCACGCGAAGAACGTTCAGGTACACGCCATTTTGCCCGTTGATCGATACGGACTGCGTCTCTGGGCTACCGCCATCTTCGACTTTCGCGACGTCTCGAATGAGGACCGGCTTGCCATCGACGAGCTTCACGATGGCCTCGCCAATGGTCTTGACGCGTTCTGGCACTGCATTGGTGTAGACGGTAGCGTCGAATTTCGGCGAGATGAAGACGCCTGACGGCAGGAGCGCGTTGGACTGAGCCACCGCTGCAGCGACGTCACTGGAAGTGAGCCCGCGAGCCTGAGCCGCGACGGGGTCCACGACCAAGTTGATCTGACGCTGACGTCCGCCGTTGAGCGACGCGCTCGCCACGCCCGGAATACCCTCGAGCAAGGGCTCAATATTGTTCAGGCCATAGTCATAAAGCTGCGGTCCACTCAGTCCGCCGCCATAAACGGCGACTTGCACGACCGGTGCGTTCGACGGATCGAACTGAAGTACGAACGGCGGCAGTACACCGAGCGATTTAGGCACGGCGCTCATCGCGAATGCCGTTTGCTGTTGAACCAGAGTTTGGGCTGCGTTGAGGTCCGTGCCCCACTTCATCCACACCCAGACGATGCTCAGGTTATTGCGCGAGATGCTCTCGACGTGATCGACTCCGGGAGTTGCGCTCACATACTTCTCGATCCGCCAAGTGAGGGTTTTCTCGACGTCTTTTGGGCCCAATCCGGGTGCCAAAGTGCCGACGACCAACACGGGGGGCGTCAATTCAGGAAATGTGTCGACCGCCATACGAGGCGTGACCGTCAGGGAGAATACGATGAGGCCAACCGCGAGCATTAAAATCGCGATTGGATTCCGGAGGGACAGGCCGGTCACTCTGGGCCCCGCGTAGCGGAGACGGATCCCGTGGATGCAGGTGAAACGGGAGCTATGGCGCTTGGTTTGCTAAGCGTTGCGGCGACTTTGTCGTTGTCACTTAGGAGTGCACGACCTTCGGTCACGACCTTTGTGCCGGGCGTCAGTGCGATATCCAAGAATAGGCGTCCTTCTCGCTCACCTTTCACTTGCACGGTGCGCTTGTGGGTGATGTTACCGTCCACGACAAACAGAACCGCCTTGTCTCCCTTGACGGTGGCGGCTGAGAGTGGGATTTCCGTTGCTGGCTTCGGGGTTCCGATGTCGATATGAATGTCCGCGGTCGTGCCAACCGGGAGCGCTCGGTCGGGGTCGGCGACGTCCATTTCGAAGTGAGCTGTCCGTGTCATCGGGTCGGCCGCAGGTGCACGACGAGAAATCGTGGCCGTGAGATCCTTGTTCGTCGCAAGTACGTGCACCTTCACCTGTGTGCCAGGCGAGAGAAAGCCGAAGTCGATCTCCGGAGCGTCCGCGACGACGCGGATGGTGGCTCGGTCGACCACTGACACGATGGATATTCCAGGCCTGACGAAGGCGCCAGGATCGATCGTCCGATTGGCGATCTCGCCGGCGAAAGGCGAGCGTAGAACGCAGTCGTTGACTTGTAGCGAAGTGCCGAGCAATTGTGCTTTTGTCGCGAGCAGCTGAGCCTGCTCAGCCGAGCTCTGCGCGGACTTTTGCTCGGCCTCGTTGGGCGATACGAACCCGCCATCGAGTAGCCCGTTTAGGCGCGTGGCTTCGTGGGCGATCGCTTCTTGGCGCGCTTCGACGGCCCGAGCTTGCATAGCAACGGCCTGACTCGTTGCGTTGGCGTTACGACAGTCCAGCGTAGCCACGACTTCGCCCTTCTTAACGATGGCGCCGGGCCGCACGAGCACGGTGTCCACGTAGGCCGACACCATCTGCGGGCCGACCTTCGCTTCGACCCAGGGTTCCAGCGTTCCCACGTAAGTGCGCGAGGCTCGAAATGTGGTGCTCTGAGCTTCTACGACAGTCACCGGTTTGGCGGACTGGTCAAGCGCCACCTTGTTTACTCTGCTTTCGGCGTGCACGACCATCGTCGCGCCTAGCGCAATGATGAGGATGGAGCCCATTCCAATTGCGATTGGGATGAACGAGCGGCGACGGTGTTGGATGACTGGCGTTGCCGGCGGAGGTACCTGCGCACCGTCAGGAAAGTTACTATTCGCTTGAGTGTTCACTTCAGAGTCCTTCTGCAATCGTTCGACCGAACGCTGCGCGTGCACGCGCCAGTTCAAATTCGCCCAAGACCAGCTGAATCTCTGCCTGCGTGCGCAGATTTTCGGCGTCCGCGAGCTCGACGCTCGTCCCGAGCCCCGCTTTGAAGCGCGCATCGGCTTGGTCGTAGTTCGCGCGCGCTGCCTCGACCGCACGGAGCAATCCAGGGACGACCGTGCGAGCAACATCCACCGCGGAATAGGCCTCGCGAATCAGCGCCGTCTCTTCTTCACGTACTAGGCTCACGTCCTCAGTGCGCACGAATTCCCGTGCGCGGGATGCACTTGCGCGTGCGGAAACTGTCGGATCGAACAGTGGCCAGCTGAGCACGACGCCGATATCCCAGTTGGGCACGCTTGGTACCCAACCTCCGCTGTCTGGTATAGTGCCGGTGCCAGAGGCAGGGGCGCCGCCAGCGCGCCCTGAGATCGTACCCGTGAGAGCTAGGTTGGGCCTCGTCTCAGCCCGAATCGCGCGCGTGTCGAGCTCTGCCGCTCGAAGCTGAGCAATGGCCGCATGCAATCGCGGGTCGGCAGCCTCAGCTCGCTGAATCGCGGCGGAGAGATCAGGGAGCTCCGCCGGTGCAGGGGGCGCGGCGGCTACATCCAGCTCAGGGTCGGGCACGCCAACCGTGGCTGCAAAGACGGTCTGCGCTGTGCTGAGCCCACCTTGCGCCCGCACGCGAGCAATGTCGAACTGCGCGAGATCGGCATTAGCCCGGGTCAACTCGATCGGCGATCTCATGCCCGCGCTCACGCCAGCATTGGCCAGTTCGCGATGCACGCGAGAGCGTTCGTAAGCGTCTTGAGAGGCTTTCAAGATCGCTTTGGCAGCAAATACCGCGAAATACGCTTCCTCAACGTTGAATGTCACATCGAGCGTTACCGACCGGGTCCGCTGTCGTTCCACATCGGTGAGCGCGTCTGCGGCAGCCGCTTGAGCCGCGATGCGACCGAAGTCGAATAGCTCCTGGTTTACGCCGAGGCCTACGAATGTTGACGCGTAGGGCGACCAAGACCCCGTGGCAGTTCCGCGAGTCGCGCCGATCCTCGGGATGTCCATTTGACCGGGAGAGACATAGGTTCCGGTCGTGTTGTTTGTGGTGGCGGCGAACAATTGCGCCGTTACGCCGACCGTTGGATACCACTGCGAACGTGGGACGTTCGCTTGTTCCGCTTGCGCCCGAATCCGAGCAACGGCCGCAAGCACTGCGGGCTGGTGCGCGCGGGCGTACGCGAGGGCCTCCGCGAGGTTCATGCTGTGCACCGGTGCCGGCGGCAGCTGGAACGCCAGCGCCGCATCGGTCCTAACTGGGGTAGATCGATCCGTCGCAGCTGGACCGACTTCCTGCGCTTCCTGCGCCCTCGCAAGAGCAGGCCATAGAGCAAAGACGGCGAGTAGCGCGTCTCGGTGGCGAGTCATTGCGGCGCGACAAAGCACATCTCGGGCCACCGCCGTATCTTCGCGAAAAGCGCAAAATCACAGGCTCTCGCACGGGCGGCGCTCGGAAATTTTCCTTATCGATAGGGAAAATCTCCGTGAAGTCGTCCCGGCGATTTGAAGGTTCGTCGAGCAATCGGCCACTTTTGGCGGTTGGCCCCACAATTGCTCTACCCGGCGTGATGGAAGCCCACGTCCGAATGCGTCGCTCGCTCAAACGTGCACCCAGCATTGCAGAGCAAAACAATGTCTGAGACGGCGACCTGCAAGCGCCCCCGGGTGATGGTTGTCGACGATCATCTTTCAATGGCAGAAATGCTCGCCGATGGTCTAAACGAAAAAGGCTTCGATGCGGTTGCACTGGCGTCCAGCGGGGAGGCCGCAACGCGACTCGGAGAGAACTCATTCGACGCCTTGGTCACCGATCTCCGCATGCCGGACGTAGATGGGCTGGAGCTGCTTAAGATCTCGCGGGTTTCGGCGCCCGGGCGCCCGGTCATCGTCATGACCGCGTGTAGTGCGCTTGAAAGTGCGATTGAATCGATTCGCCAGGGTGCGTCTCACTACCTGACCAAGCCGTTCAAGTTGGATGAGCTGGTGCTGTTCTTGAACCGCGCTTTAGACGACTCACGGCTTCGTCGTGAGCCCGTGCATCGTGGGGTCAGTCTCGAAACTCGGTCTGGATATCAAAACACAGGCCTGGCTCCTCAAACAGAGTCCGAATCGGAGGTATGACTCGTGATGCTAGCTACCTTGCGATTTACGTGATGTTTTCTCTGCCAGCCTTGGGTTGCGGGCAAACTCTCGCCGGAGGTGTGGCCAACGCGCCCTCGGCCGGAAGAAGTTCGCAGCCTCGCGGTCAACACGACGTGATCAGCAACGGGCCGAACTCGTGCGGAGCTGGCGAGCCCGGCGAGCAATACCGCGTGCCGTCGTGCGCGAAAACCGACGATACCGGCACGGCGGACGCCCCGCCAAACCGAGACAAGAAGGAGATCCAGTGAATGACGAAGTGTTGATCAAAAGTATCCTAGCAGCAGTCGACGCGTCGGAACGCGCCCCGGGGGTGTTCGACGCTGCCGCGGCACTTGCCGCCAAATTCGGCGCGAATCTTAACCTGATTCGAGTGATCGCTGTGCCCCCGGAATTTCCGCCGGCTGCTGCCGCGAGCCATGCCGATACTCTCCCGGCTCACCTCGAGGCGATAGCGATTGCTCAGATGTCGGAGCTGACCCTTCGCGCACCGGATCTTTCCATCTCACCGCCGATTGTCGCGATCGGGCAACAACCTTGGCGACTCATTCTCGAAAACGCGCAACGCCTGAATGCCGACCTCATCGTGCTCGGCAGTCATGGCTACGGCGGGTGGGATCGCATCTTGGGGACGACGACCGGTAAGGTCGCAAACCTCGCTGACCGTGACGTGTTCATCGTCCACGACCGCTCGGAAAGGCCTGTGCCGCGCTCGAAAGGGTGAATCCTGATCGAGAACAAACGGCCGCCGAGATTCCTGTCAGAAGATGTAGAATCCCGAGAACTGCAGGCGCGTGTTCTTAGCTGGCGTTCCGTCGCCATAGGTTTGGTGGAAGTATGCGTACTCCGCGCCCAAACGCACGGCCCGCGTCACGTCGCAGAACACGTTGGCATCCGCCCAGTACGACTTGTCGAAGATCTTCGACAAGCCTGCGGTGTTCGTGTAGTGCGTCGCATTGTTGGACTTCATGCCCGAGTAGTTCGCGGAGACCCAAACCTTGCCCGCGGGCGGCAGATAGTATTGAACGCCGACGATGTAAGATTGCCAATCGATGGTGTGGATCTTCCCATTGGCATCGAAGGTCACCATGCCGTTGTCGATATCAGCCGCGTACGTAGGTGGGGGCGTCACCATGTCGGGGTTGGGTGGGGTTGGGAAACCCACGCCGCCGGTAAGTCCCGTGTAAAGGTCCGAGATCCCGGTGCCGGTGACGAACGAGCCGGTCACGGTCAGTGCGTTGGCACGGTGATCGATGGTGGCGGGGACGATCGGAATCAGCGCGTCGAGTGACAGCCCCCAGCCATTCGTGCGGCTGTGTCCATTGCCGTAAAAGCCGGGCAAGATGAAATGCCGAGCCACCCCGGACACGCCAACGGCCAAGCCATCGACGGCGGTTCCTGTGCTGCCCGCTGTGTGTAGCCCCTGCCAATGATTGACCGTAAGTTTGACGCCAGCTTGTCCGTCCGGCACTTGTGAATTGCGAGACACTGGCCGCGCCGCTGCGACTGCCAAGTCCACGTTGACCGGATCGGTTTTGATCGTCTTGGACAAGCGCGCTTGCGGTGCGCGCGAGTAGACTTGTCCGGGAACGCCTTGGATCTCGACCGTGTTGGGGTGGAACGCCGATTGCCAGCCGAACAGCTGCCAATACTGGCCGAGTAGCACGTCCACGATCGGGTTTTCGACCTTGAGGGCCATATGGCGTATGCGGAACGCCGGATTGCCGATCATTGCGGCCTGGCTAGCCGTGGACGTGGGCTGGTTGCCCAAGAAGTCCATCTCCAGCACCGCGCTCGCCTTGAGGTTGTCAATCACGGGCGCATCGAGTTTGAACCCGATGCGCGAGTTGCGCGCGCCGAACAGCGTTTGCCCGTTGTCCGCGGCGTAAGTGCCCGGCCGCGCGAGGGCGCCGTTGCCCTGAGAATCGTTGATGGTCGTGAGCGCCGGTTGCGTCGAATCATGGATGGCGTCGAATTCGACGAAGCCGTAGAACGTGGTGCCCCACTTGCCCTGAACCGGTTGTGGACCTGTTTCGAGCGGCGCGGGGCCGATTGCGGGCTGGGGTGCTGGTGTTGCACTCTGCGCAAAAGCCAAAGAGCCACGAGCCAGCAGCACGGCTAGTGCGCCCAAAGTTCGTGCGTATCGCATGGTGTGTTCTCGATTCGAATTCAGAAGTACAAGCTGAAGTGGCTTCCGGCGGTGTCGGAGCAACGGCCGTAACCCGCCCCCGCGTGGTCACGCTGAAAGCCGCAGCGCACGATGTGCTGCGCGCCGCATTTCAGAATCACTAGCCCGACCTGGGAGTCTTCGCGGTAGATTTGGCGGGTTTCGTCGTCTATCTCGACTTGGTCCGGGATGGTGTTGAACTTTCCCGTGCAGCGCTCGCCGTTTGCCAGCAGGGCGTCGACGCTCCCTTCCGTTGATTGCGCGTCGTGAAAAACGACTGCCCCCCTGCGCGGCACCTTTGTGTCGTACAAATAGCCTTCTCTCGTTGCACAACCGGATGCGAGCGCGACCAGCGCCAGAATTCCGAGCGAGTTTCGTAGTGGCTTGAACATCGCAGTTCCCTTCTTCTCGGCGAGGGACATCTCAAAACACCATGCTGTATTCGGTGCCGCCTTGATCACGACACTCGCCATAGCTGAACGATTCACCCGTTCGGCGCGCCAATGTGCAGCGCAGTACTTTGCCCGACTCGCAGCTCAGCATGGCGACGCTTGCGGTCGCGTTGTCGGTGAACATCATTTCTGGGCTGGCGAGCTTCTCGGCATTTGCGGGATCGAGCGTGCTGAACGAGCCGTGGCAGCTTCCGCCGCTTGCCAGCTTGCCACTGATCGAGCCCGCACTCGCACCGGGGTTATCGACGACCAGCGTCGACGTCGATCCGTCCTTCATGTTGTACATCTGGGCTTGTTGCGAGCCGAAGCAGCCACCGAGCAAGAGGCTGCCGATCATTGTCAGATAGACGAGTTTCGGGTTCATGTGCGTTGTCTCCAATCGTTGTTTTTGAGTTGTTGAGAACGTGAAACATCAAGCGCAGTGGTCACTTGGCGATCGCGCGCTCGAGTTCGGCTCGGGGGTGGCGGCCCGAAAGCGGCAAATCAGTCGTTCTCGGCATTCGGCCGCGCAGGGTCTCGGGGTGCCGGAGTTCGGTGGCGGTGCGTTCCTCGTGGAGCCCCACGCCGGCCGTTAAGACGAACGTGGGGCCGAGAAAGCGCCAAGCGCTTCGGGGAAGGAACACGTTGAAGCGCATGGCGCGCGCCCTGCATTGCAAAGAGCAAGCCAGCGAAACTTCCGCGTATTTGCGGTATTTACCCGACCCCTTTCGGAGTTTTTCCGATTCGCACTCGGAATATTTCCTAACCTTCGATGTTCTGTCTTCCTAAGATCGTCTCTAAACGCCGTCGCACCTTGATCCTGATGCTCGTTGGCGTCCTCGCCGTCGTGGCGGCGGGTATTGGTGATGCACAACATCAATCCGAACGTGCCCTCGACGAGCTCGGCCGCGAGCATCGGTTGCTTGCCCTGAGCCTGGCCGCACTCTCTGATGAGCAGATCGCTCCGGCGGTTCGGAAGCTCGAGGCGACCGGCCAAGTGGCGGTTTTGCTTCGTCAGCAGAAGGGCGCCGGATTTCTACTCAGCAACGGCAAGCTGGTTTCCAGCAGCGAGCTAGACGCGGCGTTTCACAAGCACGCACCAAGCGCTCGTTTGCCGCGCTCACTAGCAGCAACCATCGGCTTGGGTGCGCGGACGGCGATCGCGGGACTCGCGCCCCGAGTGCTCACGGCTCCCGAAAGTCCCGAGGGCGTCGCGGTGGTCGAATCCGCGAGGGCCGAGCGCGACCGTGCCCGCCATTCGCAGTGGAGAGCTGTGTTGATGGTGCTCATGGTCAGCGTGTTGATCGTCGGCTTCGGGTTGACAGTGCTTCGCCGACAGCGGCGAGAGGCGTTCCTGCAGCAAAAGCTACGTCTACATCGCGCCGAGCGGGCGCGCGATGCAGAGTTGTCGCGTGCCAATCGCATGGCGACCATCGCCGCGCTCGCTTCCGGCTTTGCGCACGAAATTGCTACGCCCCTGGGAGTGATTGTCGGTCGCGTAGAGCAACTGCGCTCAGCGTCCGCGAGCGACGCCAAGGCCACGCGATTGCTCGATGCCATCGCTGCGCAGACCGAGCACATCGAGCGCGTGATTCGCGGCTTCCTTGGGCTCACGCGGGGCGATACCCCGAGCTTGAGCCGGGTCGCGGCCAGCGAGCTCGCGCGCGCCGCGGTCGCTTTGGTTCAGCACCGCTTCGGGCAGACGCAGATCACGCTCACCGTGGCTGATCGCGACCAGGGCGATTCGCTCGTGTCCTGCAACGCGACCCTTTTTGGGCAAGTGCTGGTCAACGTGCTCATCAACGCGCTCGAAGCGAGTGAAGCGGGCGACTCGGTGCGTCTCGAACTCGGGCGAGTGGGGGAAAGTGTCGAATTCTGTGTCATCGACGAGGGGCACGGCATCCCGCGTGCCACCATCGAACAAGTGATGGAACCCTTCTTCACGACCAAGGCCACTCGTGGCGGGACTGGACTCGGGCTCGCCATCGCCAAAGAAATCGTCAGCCACCACCGTGGCGAGCTCACTCTCGTGCGTCGCGCCGATCGGGAAGGCGCTGAAGTGCAAGGCACGCGCGTTACCGTGCGTCTACCCATTACCCAGGAAATGCCGTGAAAAATTCGGAACGACGTGACCGCAATCCTCGCATCCTGGTCGTCGACGACCGGCTCGACATGGCCGAGATGGTCGCTGATGGCCTATCGGAACACGGCTTCGAGTCCCGTGCGATAAGCGACGTAGCTCAAGCCTCGGCGCAGCTGTCGCTCGGCACGCACGACGCGCTGGTCACCGACCTGCGCATTCCGGGCAGCGACGGCTTGGAGCTACTCGCGCTTTCGCGCTCGGTTGCCCCCGACAGCCCCGTGATCGTGATGACTGCATTCAGCGACATCGATACCGCTATCGAGTCGATTCGACGCGGGGCCTATCACTATTTGACCAAGCCGTTCAAAGTCGAAGAGCTCGTGCTGTTCTTGCGGCGCGCCCTGGACGAGGCGGCACTTCGGCGCGAAGCAAAAGCCTTGCGCTCCGCGCTCAGCAGCTCACGGAGTGATCTCGTCGGCGACAGCCCGGCGATGCGCGACGTCTTGGATTTGGTTCGCCGCGTCGCCGATTCGCGGGCTCCAGTACTGCTCTTGGGCGAAACCGGCACGGGTAAAGGGCTGATCGCTCGCGCGATCCACGCGGAGAGCTCTCGCGCGAGCGAACCCTTCGTGGCCGTCAATTGCGCGGCCATTCCCGAAACGCTGCTCGAGAGCGAGCTGTTCGGCCACGTCAAAGGCGCCTTCACGGGCGCCTCTGCCGATCGGGTGGGCCTGTTTGCCCAAGCTCAGCACGGCACGCTGTTCTTGGACGAGATTGCGGAGCTCAGCGCGCCGTTGCAAGCCAAGCTGCTGCACGTGCTGGAGACCGGACAGGTCCGCGCGGTGGGTAGCGACCGTGAACGTCGGGTCGACGCGCGCGTGATCGCGGCCACTCATCGTGACTTGCGGCGCCGTGTGGCGGACAACGCGTTCCGAGAAGATCTTCTGTACCGGCTGGACGTCGTTTCCATCGAGATCCCGGCGCTACGGGCGCGTCGAAGCGACTTGCCACACCTGATTGAGCACTTCCTGCCACGCGCGCTGTCGCGCAATACTCGAAGTTCGCCGCTCCACTTCTCCCGAGCGGCCATGGACGCCCTGAGCAGGTATGCGTGGCCGGGAAATGTTCGCGAGCTCGAGCACTTGATCGAGCGCCTCGTGCTGCTCTGCCGCGAAGATGAGGTGGGTCTCGCCGACCTGCCCAAATCAATCACCGATAGCAGGGCAGAAGTGGCCGAGCCAAACTTCGGCGAGCGAGTGATTCCAATCCGTGAAATGCAGAGGCGTTACGCTATGTGGGCCTTGGAACGCTTGGGCGGCGCCAAAATGGCCACTTGCGATGCGCTCGGCATCGATTCAAAAACCCTGAGCAAGTGGCTCACTACGGAAAGCTAAGGGGCGTCACCACCGGCTCATGGGCCCCAGATCGTGGACAGCCGTAAAGCCGGCGTTCTTGAGCATGCGTGTGGCGCTGCCGCTGCGGTTGCCGCTTCGGCAGTAAAGCACCACGGGCGTCTCCTTCGGCTGAAGCTCGGTCAACCGACTGTCCAGCTGCTGCAGCGGAATGTTGATCGCTCCGGGGACGTGGCCGGCCGCGAATTCGCTCGGCGTGCGGACATCGATCAGCCGCGCGCCGGCCTGCACCAGCTGGCGCGCCTGGGCGCTGTCGACATCGCCACCCTTCATCAACGTGAGGTAGCCCACAGCGAGCAGTAGAACGACGATGAGCACGATAGGCAGCATCTTCTTCATCACTTTCTCACGAATGCGGCTCGTGTTTTTTCCTGGGGCTCTATTCGCTTGGGTGCCGCTTCTCGACAATGGCACCGGTCAGGAACTGGAACGTTGGCAAGAACATGTTCCACGTGGGCCCCGCACCCTGCATAGGTCGGCCGCCCACACTTCGCACAGTCGATGCGCCGGCACATCAGGCACCTCTTGCGTTTGCGGAGGTCGATGTCGGCGCGGCGATGCTCTTCTGAACCTCGTCCATGTCGAGCGCGCGTACTTTCTTGATCAGCTCATCGAGCCCGCCCGCGGGCACCATGCCGGGCTGGACTGCAAGCAGTACCCCGTCCCGCAGTACGGCCAGCGTTGGAATTGCGCGGATGCCGAAGGCACTAGCCAACCCGGGCTGCTCCTCGGTGTTCACCTTAGCGAACACCACGTCCGGGTGACGAACAGCGGCCGCTTCGAAGATGGGTGCGAAAGCTCGGCACGGGCCGCACCAAGAGGCCCAGAAATCGAGCAGCACGATGCCTTGTTTGACGGTTGAATCGAAAGTCTTCTCGGTTAATTGCACGGTTGCCATTTGAGCCTCCATGCGATGAGAGCCAACCGCGAGACAAAGGGTTCAGGCTGTGCCCGTCAGGAAGTTCCGTAGCGCAACTTTGACCGATGCTTGAACCGCGACCGGGATCTGCGTGGCGGGTGCGGCAGCGTGGCAAAGACTCAGCGTGCGCTTGAGGGAATCGCAGGCCCCTTTGCAACGCGGGCAGGCCTCGATGTGTCGCTCCATCTCCGCGCAGATCTCCGCGCTGACTTCGCCCTCCAAGTGCGACGCGAACAGCGCGAGCACGTCAGGGCATGTTCCCGCCGCGGCGGGTAGGTCGGTCGGAATACCGAGCAGCGGGGCGATCTGTGCACGCACCGACAGCCTAGCGCGATGGAGTCTGCTTTTGACGGCCTGAACACTCGCCCTGGTGATACGGGCAACCTCGGGCGCGGTGAGCCCCTCGACATCGCGCAGTAGCAGGACCTCCCGATACATGGGCTCAAGGGCCCCAATCGCCACTTCGAGCGCCCGCTCGACTTGCTTGGACGCCATCGCCTCGTCAGCAGTCCTGCCCGGATCGACAACCTGTTCGGCTGCGTTGTCGAGCGAGGAGGGGGCCTCCTTCGGGGCGAACTTGCTCTTGCGGCGCTTCTTGACACAGAAGCTCCTAGCGACGCTGTAGAGCCAGGTTGAAATCGAAGAGCTACCGCGAAAATCGCGGACGTTCCGGGCCACGCTCAACAGGGTGTCCTGAAGCACGTCCTTCGCGTCCTCCGGATCGCGGCACATCTTCAAGCCAAAGCGATAGACCTGCGCTTGGTGGCGCTCGAGTAGTTGCTCCAATGCCTCTGGCTGGCCCAAGCGCGCTTGTTCGAGGAGGCTTTGGTCGTCGTCGGCCATTTGAGCTGATCTAAGGCAGAATCTCTTCGTTAGCTACCGGGCCTCTGGACCTACCGCCGCCGCGTCGCGCCTTTTGTCGGTGGTGAACCCTTTTTGTGCCGCCTGGCTCTCACCCTCGAAAGAAGGAAGAAGCCATGCTCTTCAGACAGCTCTTCGAGCGCGACTCCAGCACCTACACCTATCTAATCGCGGGTCGAACTGGCGGCGAGGCGTTGCTGATCGACCCCGTGAGAGCCGAGCTGAGCCAGTACCTTCGGCTGATTGATGAGCTCGACCTGCGCCTCGTTTTCGCCATCGACACGCACGTCCACGCCGATCACATCACAGCACTGGGCGACCTCAGAACTGAAACGAGTTGCGCGACCCTCATGGGAGCCCAAAGCAAGGCCGAGTGCGTCTCGCGCAAGATCTCCGACGGCGAGCGGCTCAAGGTCGATGGGCTCGAGCTCCGCGCGCTCCATACGCCTGGGCACACCGACGACTCGTACAGCTTCGTAATGAACGACCGTGTTTTCACCGGGGACACGCTATTGATCCGCGGCACGGGGCGAACCGACTTCCAGAACGGTGATGCCGGGGCGCAGTACGAGAGCCTATTCGGCAAGTTGCTTCAACTGCCCGAGCAGACACTCGTCTACCCGGCGCACGACTACAAGGGCTGGACAGTCAGCACCATCGCAGAAGAGCGCGCGCACAATCCACGCCTACAAGTTCGATCGAAGCAGGAATACATCGAGCTCATGCAGGGCCTACGACTCCCCAATCCGAGACTGATGGATATTGCGGTGCCCGCAAACCTCGCGTGTGGCGAGGCCTAGATGGAACCGATTGTCGTTTCATCGCTGTTGCTGAGCGGCGTGATTGGTCTTTCGCTCGGCATCTTCGGCGGCGGCGGATCGATTCTGGCAGTGCCAATGCTCGTCCTCGTCACTCAGCTCGCGCCGGCAGCAGCAGTGGGCACATCGCTCGCAATGGTGGGAACCACGAGCCTTATCGCCAGCTACGCCCACCATCGCCGAGGCCAGGTCAAGTTCAACGTCGCCCTGCTCTTCGGTCTCTCGGGTGTCGTGACTGCGTTCCTCGGAGCGAAGCTCACCGGGCTAGTCTCGGGATCCGTCATCATGCGTGCGTTCGCGGCCCTGATGCTGCTGGTTGGCGTCGGGATGCTGTTCAGCAAGGGTCGGATGGGCACCGCTAAAGCCAACGCGCCCCGGGGCCGCTCGAGGCCAATGGCATCAGTCCTCGCCGGGGCGGTCGTGGGACTTGTCACCGGCTTTTTAGGCGTTGGCGGGGGA
>Ga0247774_1000933_pt1 | contig 14775 bp, 6 predicted proteins | sample UWRJL001104B6_FD_179933 | JGI IMG/M metagenome (GOLD analysis project Ga0247774, IMG submission 179933) | Plant litter microbial communities from Arlington Agricultural Research Station in Wisconsin, United States - UWRJ-L001-104B-6 | ecosystem: Environmental > Terrestrial > Plant litter >... | reverse complement strand
TACGCGCACTGGTACCATCGAGCTCCGCGGCATCCGCCTAACAAGCCGCATGATTGATGCCATCAAAGTCGATGACATTGGCATCAGCGTCTCTGTTGAGGATCCGAGTTCCCCCGAGGAAGCTTCTGACTCGCCCTGCAATGTCTTCGTGGATGAGTTTGTTCAGGTCAAGGTCAACATCTGCAACCGAACATCACGACCGATTTACCCTCTACTCAGGCTCATGCCCGCCTTGTGCCACCGCCCCCCCAACGTAGCGCTGGATTATGCCCGAAAATTTGCCTGGAACGGAACGTTGCAGCAGGTGCTTCCCCTCTTGGAGGGGAAGTCCAGCACCCATGTTGTTTTGGGGGTGACGGCGCTGTGTCGGGGGCAGTTTGAGATCACGGCTTCCGTAGAGGAGACGATGCTCTGGGAAGAGCCTGGGGCGGATGAGGGGGAGAAGAAGGAGGGGAAGAGGGAGAGGTCAGATACGCAGAGCTTGATGGATAAGGCATTGGGGAGGAAGGAGAGGAGGATTTGGCATGCAAGGGAGGGTTGCATTGTTCATGTCAGGGACAGAGAGTCGTAGAGGGACCGGTGGCGATATGGGTTAGGGCCTGAATAGAAGGACATATGGATGAAGCAAAGTACATATCCTACCTCACAGTACCATAAGAAAGCATATCTCCAATGACGTATGTCTACTGGTGAAACCATCTGGTCGTTCAGGCATTTTTATCGTGATAAGTACGTGCCAGGATGTAGCTTCCACCTGCGATATTTCAGCCCTGCGAATTATTTTCTCTCTCCTAGCATTTCCATTTTCGTTATGATATCTCTGCTTTTTGGTCTAGGTTACTTAGACCTGGAAGGGGTATAGGGTTGCTTTGGCGCCTCTCTATCCCAGCCTACGTTCACGCATCAAACTCCAACTTTCGACCCACCTATTCACTGGCATCATCAAGGTCTTTTGCAGCCTTGCACGTTCAGGCTTTCGGACTTGGTTTTAAGCCCTCTCAACAATTTTATCCATCTTTCACACTCTGTTAGCTATTATCTTATCGTCATGGTCCATGCACTGGTAGCGCCTTCACTTCCCGAGTCGTGAATTTTTTTCACACCGCCCCGGAATCACCCGCACATCGCCAGACTAGCAAAAATATCTACCACCCCAAGACCATTAGCAACCCGTTACCTCGCGACCCATTCTTTTAACTTGTCCCCTAAGACCGACCTCTTTTATCGTTTATCATTTAATGGCGCTAGTGCATTTGCTATAAATAGCTGGAACTTTCCGCCGGTGGCAACTCTCCGTATAACGTAATCTATCACTCAACCAGACACAGCACTCAATCGGACAACAGCAAAAATTTGAATTATATTACAATTTTTTGCTTTAGAGATTAGTATTTTACTCTTGTACAGTAAGTCATGGTCCGGTTGAGTAAAAGCTTGCGTTACTCGGTCAACCAACTCGCGGAAGGGCAGTAGCTTCCGAGAGGGCAGAACCCTAGCGGCCCTCTAAAGGCAAAGAGCATATACCACCTTGTGGGTATTCTCTTCAAGGAAAAACTTTTTTCCTGGGTGGGCAATTCTATTCGGACTCTTCCTTGTTTAACAGGCCTTCTCTACCTGTTTCAATACATTTTATATCTAGAACTTCTTCAGTTCACGCCGGTAACAAAGTTTGCAGAAATCATCGTTATCGGTGGTGGCCGGCTACCTTACCCCCTTTCGTTCAAGTCTCATTCTAGGGGTTGTTTTCCTATAGATATAGACTAGAGGCAAAGGCAGCGTCGATAGAGATGCTGGCATTGGCCCCTGAGAAGGGGTCCCATTGGACGCCTAGAATCCTCTTCATTGACGCATTCGACTCCTTCAGCAACAACATCATCTCGCTGCTGAGCGATACCTTCGGTGCTGAAATAAAGAGGGTCATGATCAAGGACCCGAGCTTCCCCGTCCAAGACCGTGACTTTCAAAAGAAATGGGAGGAGGAACTCGCGAGGTTTGACGCCGTCGTCCTCGGCCCTGGACCCGGCCGACCCGAGACCCCTGACGACGTTGGCCTCATGAAGGAGGTCTGGAAGCTGAACGGAGTGCATCGGCTGCCGGTCCTGGGCATCTGCCTCGGCTTCCAAAGCTTGGTCTACGAGCACGGCGGAAAGATTCGCCACCTGAAGCAGGCTTTGCATGGCCAGGTCCGACGACCCGATTTCCGGCCGGCGTCTGGTACCCGGGGAGACATCTTCCAGGGTACGCACGGCTTCGGAGCCACCTTATATCACTCCCTCTGCGCCGACATTGGTCAGGACGACATACCCGCGGAGGATTGGCCTGAGAAGAAGTTCCAGCCGCAGCCATCCCACAAAGACCTCATTCCGCTTGCTTGGGTAGAAGAGCCTCACGCCGACGGCACGGTGGAGAGAATCCTCATGGCGGTCAAGCACGCCACGCTTCCGTACTGGGGTCTGCAATATCACCCAGAGTCTGTATGCACCGACCAAACCCACCACTCAACAGTGCTCCAAAACTGGCTCGCTGAAGTGGTCATGTGGAACCAGGAGCACGGCCGTGTCAGAATCGAGACCCAAGTGCCCTCTCATGGTCAAGGCTGGGCACAAGCACGGAGTCATAGCGATGTTCGACTTGAATGGGAAAACTACACCAAGGCAAATGACCTATACCCTGGCAACCCTTGGATGACGCATGGCCGCCTCTCCCAGACCAGCCAAGTCTGCACCCCCTCCGTCATGCAGCAACACCTCCGTGCGGATGCCCAGCTGGAAGATGTTGTCGAGTTTTTTGCCACAAACCGCGAGGAAGACGTCATTGTTCTCGACTCGTCAAACTGCAGAGTTCGGCTTCCCACCGTGGCTGCAGATGTTAGAGGTAGATACAGCATCATCGCGCTGGATGTTGGCATGGCCCCTCATTTTGAACACCGGGCGGGAACGACCAAGATTCGGGCTTATGTGCCTAATGACGGCTCCATTGACGAGACTTTTGAGTTTCAAAATACCCATGGTGGCTTCTGGCAGTGGATAAGCCACTTTACGGAGACTCGGCACGTGGCTCTGCGCGACAGCCTTCAGCTTCCGTTCCGAGGTGGCTTCATGGGCGTATTCTCGTACGAGATGGGTCTCCACAATATCTCGGTCGACATTCGTAAGCGAGACCGGAAGAGCCACCCCGATGTCTCCCTAGTGTGGGTTACGAAGTCTCTCGTCATAGATCATAAGGAGAATATTATCTACCACCAGTTCTTGCAGCCCCCGGCCGACACGCCTAATGGCATGTGGCACAGGACGGTGAGGATGGCAGCGGAAGATGGTGCTCAGTATACTCGGACGATGCGGCAGAAGCTGAGGCAGCTGGACGGATTTCTCCAGGAGCGTGCACATTCACTAGCCGGGGTGACCGTCCGACCCACACCGCAGCACAGGGATATCGATTCTGGAACCCGCAACATCGTGGATACGGATCCGAACCCTAACGGTGCCTTCCAACCGAGGATAGAACTCCCAAATGGCATGGAATATCATGATAAGGTGGTAGCCTGTCAGGCCAAGATTCGGGATGGAGAGTCCTATGAGCTGTGCCTGACAGATGAGGCTGTGGTTTCGAGGCTAAGGGCCCGTGAAATGGCCGTTACAGCCCGGATGCATGGGTTTGGGCTTGATAGGCTTGCCACCACGGGACCTGGTGTTAATGGGAATGGCATCAGCGGCAATGGCCACATGAACGGAGTTAACGGAATGAATGGCGCCAGTGGTGGCAATGGAGCAAATGGCACGAACGGATCTCAGAGGCCGAGCGGGTCCAGCGGACACGGATCAGTCCCAGTTGAAGGCGGAAACATGATCCATAAGACAGATATGCTCCGCATCCCTGATCCCCGCAACCCAGAAATATATAGCCCGTTTGATGACTCATGGGACCTGTACGTTCGCCTCCGAAGGAAACAGCCCGCCCCGTTTGGCTCGTACATTCGTCTCGGCGGCCTTACTGTTATTTCGTCCTCGCCCGAGCGGTTCCTTGACTATACCAATACGGGAATCTGCACCATGCGACCAATGAAAGGCACGGTCAAGAAATCGCCTCGGTGCAGCACCCTAGAGCAGGCCCAGGCGCTCCTCCACGTGCCCAAAGAAGAGGCCGAGAATCTGATGATTGTTGACCTTGTTCGGCACGATCTTCATGGCGTTTGCGGACCGACACGGGTGCTGGTCCCAAAGTTGATGAAGGTGGAGGAATATGCGAGCGTGTTCCAGATGGTCTCAATCGTCCATGGCTCCCTTCCCCCGCGTTCCTATGCTCAGGAAACCAACACCGCTGCCGGTCACGACGGCCACGACCGAGGCGAGTACACGGGCCTGGACATCCTCTCCGCAACCTTCCCCCCCGGCTCCATGACCGGGGCGCCCAAGAAGCGGTCTTGCGAAATCCTGCAATCCATCGAGAAGCGCGAGAGGGGCATCTACTCGGGCGTCATTGGATATCACTGCGTCACCGGCCGGGGCGACTGGTCCGTCAACATCCGGTGCATGTTCCGATGGGACGACGAGTGTGGATGCGTGGACGGGAAGAGCTCGGGCGGCAGGTACAGCTGCGAGGGGCCTACGTGCCGTGTGGGGGAGAGGTGGCATGTTGGCGCCGGAGGGGCGGTTACGATTTTGAGTAGTCCGGTGGATGAGACGGCGGAGATGTCTGCGAAATTGGAGGGGACGCTTAAGATTTTTGAGGGCCGTTAATGCACCATCTGCCGAGGGCTTATGTGTTCAAGGTGACATAAGAGCAGGATGTGGGAAGCCAACATCAGGAGGGAGGACTTGGTGGCATTTTGTATAAGTAATTAGCCTACGGGACAGCCATGGAGCGACTTATGCGGCAGCGAGTTTGGAAGGGGTGGTAAATCTATTTGAATATCCATATTACGTCAACGGCGAATCGTCCGGATTATAAGTTAATAGCCCGATCCGCCACCTATGTGGCTCTCGTGTGTGTTGGGAAAACGAGCGTGGAAGGCACTACCCCTGCGGTGTAACTAGAGGGTTTTATCAGGGTACTGATATCCGATCATTACCGAAGAAGACAGATATATTTGTCATGTGTTCTCAGGTTAGCGTGCTTGACAACGACTATGACTAGCTTTGACTATACACTTAGGATAGGGGATAGCAAACACGACTTTACAAAGGACGTAGATAGTAGGTACATATTCTTGGATTGAGTTTGTAGCGAAGTATACCTTCGGTCCAATACATCTTCTCTCGCCTCGTCTTTCTCTCCCATTATCAACATACTCCTACTCCGAATTTTCTAAACCGCCTCAGCTAGCATGATTCCCTCTTGGACTATACTTGGGCAAGTATTCGACCGGATATACCCCGGCAACGTCCCCAGCTCATTATTCTGTGGGGCGGGCGCCTCCCGATCATGGGGTACAGGTCCATAAAGCATCCATCCCGACATGGGCTGCAACGTGCTGTGCGCCGCGCGCTGCTCCTGGGGGGGTTTCGCCCGGCCCGTGTCGTCAACCATCCACTCCTCGTACCCCTCAATATACCCATCCGGGTACCCTTCCGTGATGCGCTTCCCCAGCGTTCCCGCAAGGATCATGGCCTCGTACCGGTCCGTGTTGTTGAAGTCGCGCATGATGAAGGGCACCTTGGCGTACCCGACAGGCAAGTTCCGTATGTCAACGCGCGGATATTTCACGCCGTCGAGGTTATCCAGTCCCATGTCGTTCCGACCGAAGGGCTTGCCATTGGCATCCCAGTACCAGAAGCCCGTGATCCAACCGGACAGGTAAAAGGGGGGACCGCCGCACACATGCGTCTCCTCGGCGATGACCATGTTGCGCCAGAAGCCCAAGACTCGCCTGTCGGTCGGCTTGTCGAAGCTCTCGACGAACCGGGCGAGGATGGGCTTAAGACGGGCCTTGTACTCGGTCGGCTCGACACCAAAGTCGGGCAGCCGGTCGAGTTTGGCAAGAAGATCCTGCCAATCGCTCTTTTCGCCCAGGAGGGTTACGGAAGGCAAACCACAGATGATCCCACCTTCAAACTTGAAGTAGGCCTTCGTGAGACCCATCATGAGGATGTTGGCCGTCATCTCGTCTTCCTCAGTAGTTGTGGTAAAGTTGGGCATGATCCAATCCTGCAACCATTCCGTCTTGACCCGAGCTTGGATCTCTTCCTGAAATCGGATGAGGACGAGTTTCCACGTAAAGTCCTCGATGTAGATCACTTCCTGTCCTTCGTGATCCACAAAAAGGTCACGGATCTCCTCGGCATGGCTGTTCATGTAAAAGTTCATCTGCGTGAGGATGGTGAACCAGACCTCTTCGGGGCGGATGACGAAATGGTGGTGCTCCCCCCACGCCTGGATGGCGCCCCGAGTGAAGCTGTCTGAGGATGGTTGGAGGCCGTAGGTTCCTGTGAGTTTGGCGTTGTCCAGGGAGGACATCAGCACCACGGTGTTGTCCTGGGTGAATTCTCCCGCGGCACTCTGGCGGAAGAATTGTTCCGTGTTCGTGATGCTGGTGGTCGGCTTGAATGGCTTTGGTTCGCCACCCGGGATGAGGACCACCTTGGCCACCGCGCCGGCTCCAAATGCGAGCGAAGAGAGGAAGAAGGTCAGATGCATCTTTGGCTCTTGGGAAAATCCAGTGCAGATGGACGGAATCGTAGATTATTTTACTTCCGGATTCGGCGAGGATGCTCGCCTAGTTAAATAGGAGTTCACCAACCCCTCTTCATGAGGTGCTGTTACCAAGGTTTGACAGAGGGAGTGTTTGCGCTCCGTCCATAGGACGAGCAGGGAATACATCGCCAGGTCTACTCGAGAAGTGGCATAATAATTCGCCGCCTGACACCCGAGAGTTCATGGTACAGTTAATTAACGTGATAGAAAGAATTGCGAGACGGCCGGGACGATATGGGTAGAATTCTTTTTTTAGTTGGATGGCAAACTCGGTTTTTCCTTGGCTGCGGACCTGGAGAAGTCGGTAGCGAACCTCTCCTCTCCGTGGTGGACATAAGAGGACGGATGAAATCTTTTATCAGCGGGTTCAAAAATCCGAACGCGCATATACAACATACGCCAGCATACTTTTGAAGTGCTGTTAGCAAATGACACTCGATGTTGTTCGGCTGGCCATTCAGCCTCTAGAAGACGGGCTTTCTCTTGGTACACCTCCAAGACATCCTGACGGGACCGCTTGGTAATGTCACAAGTGATACGGCAGATCCTGTTCTGAAGTAGTTGTAGAACACCCAGTAGTACAACTACCAGCATGACTCAGGACCTTCGAAAAATCTTGATGACTTCCATCTCTGCAAATTAGTTAGGGCCAGGCGTTCCGGAAAGGGCTAGCTGGGGATAACCTTCAAGGCAGCTACAAAGCTGGATCAATGTGCAAAAACAAACTAGATTTGGTGCATTTTTATTTCATAGTGCCTAAAATCGAAACCTTTCTATATTGCAGTGCCCATTGTCGATATTCTAGAACGGCCAGCATCATTCGGAGAGGATCCACCATATCTACCCGATCGTGCCGGCATGGAAGATGGGTCAATCTATCCGTCTCTCAAAATAGGGCCATGCCCCCTCACCTTGTCCTGTATAAGAAGGTGAACAACACCCGCCCCCGGGAACATTTTGCGAAGGGTTGGACCATAGATATTTTGCCGTGTGCTGTGCTGCAGCCCGAGAGGCTGTTCAGGGACGAGAACCATGGTGCAGCAAGGGGTTGCGCGCGTTGATCTAAAGTGTCGTCATCCGGCTTTTGACTAATATGGAGACGTGTATGCGCAGCTCGGCAGCGCGACTTGCGGAAACGGCAGAATTGGACTGACGGTCATCGTTGAATATGAACCCGAGGTTGTCACGATCAAGGGTCAATCGAGAGGCCGTGCCCGATACTTCGCACGAAATAGTTGATTGACAAAGAAACGACCGACTGCCACTTTTGTCAATCTAAATACGGAAACAGTTTGACGAGCTCGGAATTCCCAATGGGCTCTACTTTGCAGCATATGGATTTTTTTTTTTTTGCAAAGCAGCTAGTAGCTAGCTAGAGCCTAGTGGGTACCAGCGCCCCGCCGAACTCGAATTGGTTAGCGGCCTCAAAGCCGACGCTCATGCAAGTGAAGTCCGAACGGAGCCGAACGAGAATATCAGGTCCATGGCTGGTCAGCCGCCAAGACACCAGTCATCTGCAGAGGCACCTCCGGCTGATATCCATTGGGATTGAAGAGTTGCCAAGGCAGAGCGGGTGTGGGGTGGACTATGGGCATGCTGGAAAAGAAACGACAACTGCATGGCACCTAATAGCACCTAAACGCCAAGTTCTAAGGCCTCGGCGCGGGCGTGATGGCTGACCCACTACGAAAAATCGCGGTCGCTCATTTGACAGGTCGGATTGATAAGATTCCTAGCTGCTGCGGCAGTGACCTGCACCTGCTAAGGCCGAAGCACCGAGCACCCTACCTGGTCCAACTCGTCCGATAAATCTTGCCGGGTGACAAGCTGGTGCATTTTGGGTGGGCAATATACGTCAGCTACCTCGTTCCTTGGGGAGCCAGTAACGCCTGGCCCTAATAAAGCTTCCCGCCCGCCGTTCTCCCCTTCCGTGCTGACGTACAAGGACGTACCATTATTTCGACACCATTGTTTCGATCGACTCCAAAAAATTGAAAGAGGGTTGTTCCAACTGACCCATTTGACGACGATACATCACCGGATTTCGCCGGGGGCGCTTTCTATTTCATAACTGACGAAAGAAGTCGCCGGGGACGGAAAAAATATGAGGGGTCGGGTACGTAATTAACCGCAGCCAACTTCTCGTTTCGAAACTACGAAAACACAGACTTGCCCAAGCCTCCCGGTACACACAAAGCATCTGATGCAGGGCCGCCACGATATGACGGTTGTTGGTTGTTCCCATACTGATGAAAACTAAATAGACCAACACAAACACCACACCGGCAGCGATTCGGATACGTGATAACCAACGACGATCGCGTGCCCGCCACAAGGAGTATGTCGAGAATCTACAGCTCAAGGTGCAGGAATATGAACGCCGCGGCGTGGAGGCTACGCTCCAGATGCAGCGGGCGGCGAGGGATGTGGCAGTTCAGAATAGCCGGTTGAAGGCTCTCCTGGCAAAGAAGGGAGTTTCGGCCGACGAGGTGGACGCATATCTCAAGTCGTTCGGCGACGGGGCCGGGGACAATGCACTCGCCGCCATTGCTGCGATGCCCAATAGCACTGCTGGTGCGTCGTCTACGGCCACGCCCGTCACGCCTGCATTCGACACCGCATCAACGGCTAGTCCTGTCGACCCGACGTCATCGACATCAATAGGAGCGACACCAACCCCGGCACCCATTCCGGGAAAGGTTCTACTCCAACCAGCCCCATCATCAAAGAGTAGGAGTTGCAGTGGCAGGGTACTGTCGCCTACACATGCCGGGATACGAAGAGAACCCCCACTGAAAGACCACGCAAGCCGCATGTCGTTGACAAATCTGATGAATGGAGACGATTTGCCGCCAATACAGTTACGGCCTGCATCGGCAGCGATTCGATCCATGGACAAATGGTCCGCGCTGGCAGACACAGGCAACAGTCAGACGGGCCATGGAGAGTGTTGCGACGGCCTCACCCAGTGTTCGGGTATGTCGCAAAAGTCAGAAAGCCTTCCGTCGCGGTCGAGCATTGAAAGCGCAGAAGCCTACGCTGAGAGCAGTTCGTGCACTGCTAGGAACGCGGGGAACAGGTCGTCATCGGAAGCAAGCGTCGATGCGTCTCCGCATGAGATGTCTTGCAATGCCGCCGCCCAGATCATTGTAAGCATCCATGACCAGGTGGACCGAAATGCGGCAAGGAGCGCACTTGGCTGCAAAGACAGCGGCGATTGCACTGTTAGAAACACGAAGCTCTTCCAAATTTTGGAAGATCCCTCGCGACTAGGATCATGAGAATTCAAAATCATGCGGCGGATAATCTCGTACGGTCATTTATTCGAAGCTGTGGCACCAATACGACCACATGGCAAAACAACATGGAGCCTGGCTACGACGATCGTTCTACTCAGCTCTTCCAATTCCACCTGTTTCCCATCCACTTGACCAAATACACCAATCCGATCAGCACCGGCACCTCGATGAGCGGCCCAACCGTGGCGGCAAGCGCCTGGTCGCTGTCCGGGCCGTACGTGGCAACTGCCACGGCGATGGCCAACTCGAAGTTATTGCTGGCCGCCGTGAAGCTCTGGGTGGCGCCGAGCCGGTATCCGAACTGCATCTTATAGGTCACCCAGAGGGTGAAGAAGAAGATGACAAAGAAATAGACCACCAACGGCGCGGCGACGCGTACCACCGACACGATTTGGTGGACAACGGCTTCGCCTTGTGAGGCGAATAGCACCACGATGGTGTAGAGGAGACCGATAAGGGACCACGGCGCCACCCACTTGAGGAAGACCTCTTGGAACCATTCGGGGCCCGCGAGCTTTCGGAGGGCGAAGCGTGTGAGGATGGCGGCGCCGAGGGGGATTCCGAGGAACACAGCGACCGATGTAGCCACCACCGAGTAAGATACGTCGAGCTCGTCCGTCTCGTGACTAATAATTCGGATAAAGAAGACGGCTAGGGGGGCAAATAAGACCATTTGGAGGACGGAGTTGACGGCGACAAGGATGGCGCAATATTCCGAATCACCTCCCGCAAGACTAGTCCAAATGAGGACCTTGAAGTGTGTTAGGAGGGGAATACAGCTGTGGCAAGGACAAAGGACAAAGGGCAGGGGCGCAACTTCTTACCATGGCTATGCATCTTCCCAGGCCTACGAGAATCAACCCGATACGCAGTTCGGCCTCGTCGGGGAGGAAAGCCCATGCAAGACCAAGCTACATTGTGTTAGCTTTGATGTCACGATAATGGCTGATGACCAATAGACTTGCCATGAAGAAAGGCGCAATGATCCAGTTGATGACGACACTGAAACCGATCTGTTTCCACAGAGCTTTTGTTCTAAGCAGCTGGTGCAAACTCTCATAGCGGACCTTGCAGAGAATCGGGTACATCATGACAAGCAGACCGACAGCTTTCCTTGCCTCGTTAGAACATCTCTCACCGCGTTCCCACTATGTTGCTTTCCTCCAATGGACATGCGGCGGAGGCCGAAGAAAATCAAAACCTACCAATTGGTATAGAAACTTTGACAAACTCCCCTTTCTTGAGGTCGTCACCTGTGTCGGTGAAGTTTCCCAGCACAACCCCAAGAATCATTGCAAGCAAGATCCATACCGCGAGGAATCTGTCCAGCCATCCCAACGACTTGAATGCCGACTCTTTCTTCTCAGCCATGTGTAGGGTGGTATCATCTTGCTGCTCTTCGGGGTCTCTTGAGAGGATCTGGGGTGACTGCTTCTGACTTTCGGATTCATCCCCGGCGAACTTTCCATCGACGGCCATGACGTAAATGAAGAAACTAAGATCGCCAGCAGGTTAGAATGGGAATCCAGAGTAAATTTTTGTGGGGGTGTAGGCTACCGACGTGGTGATCGACGGGCTACCGAGGTACCGGCTCTCGCTGAACAACAAGATTTTGGACAAACGATGGAGCTGTCAAACCTTTCTCCAAGATAGAGGAAACTGCCAGGGTAGCCAGCTGCTGCTACTATAAAATGAAGCAAAGAAGGAATTAAGCCAGATGTTTTGGTGGTGTCTTGGCTTCCCATCTTGGTTTCCCATCGGTAAGTCCATCAGGGCGTTTTTATGTAAGTCTCTCCCGCCCTTCTCACCCTTCATTTCGACACTGAACTGGCCAATCAACAAAATGGAGTGACAGACAGTTCCTATTGGCTGGAAAAGACGAGATGGCTGATCCGAATGACGGACATCGAAACATCCCGTTCCCGACGAGGTGCATTCGCCTGCATTATCAGATTATTATTTTTTAGACTAACAGGACCCGACGCAACGGAGAACAGCATTTTGTAGGGGGGTATTTTGATAGAGACCTCTATTATTTTCTTTGGCCATTTGACCCTACGACATTGCAGCAATATTTCGGCCGAACTCCTTTCCACTGTGCGCCATTGTTAGAAGATTTCAGACACCTTGAGCCTCAGAGGCGGTCTCACATGTTGACCGAGTTACTTGGTAGGTCTCTAGCGGTATGCAGCTAAATGGCTCGGGGGTCATGACCTGTGGGTTGGCAAGGGGGGTGGTTGCATATGTTCAAGCGCGGCTGCCTGCTGCGATGAAAGAATCTAGTTGCTTTGTCAATTTCCTTGTTGACATTATGATTTTACAAGCACTTGCAAGCAAGTTCATGACACAGCTATTTACCATCTGCTAAATTGGTGACCTGATAATTCGGGGCAACTGGTAAGCATGATCAACTAGCTACAGATTGCAGGGGGTAGTTAGGTGTTAGGGTCTCTTAGGAGGCATGAGATGGCTGTTAGGATCATCATCTACTCCAGAGATATTTGAAGATTTAAGCTGCAAATACTTTGCGAGTATACAGGCACTCTGTCGAATTTGCCATTTGAGATTGCCATGTCTATTTGCGCCGCCTTTGTCTTCGCATGGCTTCGGGGGTATAGTTTGCGGCCCAGGCGTGCTGTTGCTAGCGTTTGTCGCCTTGCATTGTCTGGCCGAAAGCTCATCTCATTCAAAGGTCTCGGTACCTGGCCCCCAAACACCTATTTTAACCAATGGACCTAAAACGGGCTAACAGAAGGACAGGATGGCCAGCACGGTGCGTGCTCAACAAGGCGTGGCACTGCTCGACGCGGAGACGGGAGAGAGTCCTGAGCAGGAATTGGCAGGAGATGTCGCTCCTAAAGCAGTTGTAATTGTGGACAATGTCTTGGCTTGCGACTTGAGATGATGTTGATCGGAATTCGGCTTACGAGGGAATTTTGACTAGCCCCAGCTATCTGAACAGCCAGCTCTGTGAAATCTTGCCACGGATTTCAGATCTGGACCCGTAGACCAGCACAAAGCCGCCATGGACCATAGGATTTGGAGAAGATACCATACATACCCTGATGCTGAATGCTAGTCGGTGTTTTTTTCAAGGCGAATAGCTTATGAAATTTTATATACCTCCGGGGATCAGAAGCAACGGACGATGAGGATTTCGTCAAAGTCGCTTGGTTGGATCTCTGATCCCTTGGTGTCAATTTCAAGCCCAAGGCACTCGATGCTCCTGAACTTCTCTACGATTTGTTGTTTCGTCAATAGAGATCATTCTGCTGAAGACATATTCAGCTCTAGTGATAGGTGGGACTTGACCTCCAATCGCCTGGCACTAATTTCAGCCTTAGACACTCGATGCTTCTCACGTTTCTCGATGTCAGATACTATCTCGCACGAGTGCGGCCAGATCCTCATATGGGTTCAATGTCTTTACTGAATGGACTGGAGGGGGTTTGTATCGAGGACTATATCCGGATATTTGAGATAACTGTTTTCAGCATTCGTATCCGGATCTCGATTATCTTTATGCGGAGGTAGAAGATTGGCCGACTATGGACATTCGTTGTGCAGTTGCCATCTGAAATATCCAAGCCTTCCATGAATACATTGATCTGTAAGGATGGAAATTCAGTGAAGCATCGGGGCCTGATATGAAACCTATGAATTAGGAAGGTTTCATAAGGACAGATATCGTTGTCAGTAATAGTGTCGTCAAGTCGAAACGAGTCTATGGTATCTACTGGCAGCATTCAAACGCACTAATAATATATTCCACCCTCTCTGGCTCTTGATGTTGACTAGCTGAGCCTTAGAATATGTAGCTGAAATATCTTGTGGAATAATTAAATCTACGTGGGTTCTGTCTAGAGCAAATTAGATACAAGAAAGGAATACGAAGGATGTAAAACTCGTAGTTGACTTTTGAGAAATGGTAGGCATGTGGAGGACTGATAATACGCTGAACTGGCTTATATGCTCTTTAAATCGAATCCTGCAAGCATCCATCCACAGACAATAGCGGACGAGGATTTCGGCACATTCAGGGACCCAAGAAAGAGATAAAACCACGCTTAGTCTCAAATTCCAACTAAAATTTATTCCCAGAGATCGTGTAAAGAAAAAGAGCCGATTCAAGGAGCCGGTTCGGACCTTCCTTGCTTGTAAGAAGCGCGCTCGAAATTCTGGAAGAAAGTTTGCGCATCGAAAGATGTACCTAGGTACTTGCAAAGATGCCCACGAATAGCTTTGGCGGGGTATGTGACAGCAACAACAGGACCAGACCCACCCACCTCAGCCCGTGCTTGCTTTGTTCACCAGTCAGATGCGGCACAACTTCTCTAGCCTGGCGGACCTGACTTGAATCCCTTTCAACATCTCGACGCTGCCTTTTGACAAGCCTCCCTTGCAATCCACGAAAAGTCAAAGAACCCGCGACTGGGACCACCTCCCCCCGAAAACTTTTCTATCAGCTCTTCCTCTTCCCTCGAAGACCCCCCGCGGGCCCAAAACCTCGACTCGCGCGTGCTCTCCAGTGTGCACATTTTCCACAGGGAGCGTCATCCACCGCAGACGTCGAACTCGAGACAGACACACGACCCGCCCAAGCATGAGGCCCTCTTCCTTGGATTTTCAGCTGACATGACCGCTGCATTTTCTCCCACGTCTATAGATCCGACAGACGGCCCGCTCGTACTACAGACGATCGACAGAAGCAGCGGTGCCGCGATAGGGGAGGTGAAGTAGAGCTACTAGAACAGCGCGGAGGAGGTGGCGGCGGCGGCAACGGTGA
>Ga0247774_1000932_pt1 | contig 14795 bp, 11 predicted proteins | sample UWRJL001104B6_FD_179933 | JGI IMG/M metagenome (GOLD analysis project Ga0247774, IMG submission 179933) | Plant litter microbial communities from Arlington Agricultural Research Station in Wisconsin, United States - UWRJ-L001-104B-6 | ecosystem: Environmental > Terrestrial > Plant litter >... | reverse complement strand
TGATAGCCGACAACACTTGCAATTTTCGCCGTGCGAAATGCCTGCTAACCTGGAGTGCAGAATCCGTTTGGCCTTCTCGGTACGAAGCGACTCCCACATCCTCTTTTTGGTGCCGAGCAAACCTGTGGACTTTAGCTCGTTGCTGGCTCTACGACGCCTGGCATCGCATTGTGTGGGATGTGCATACTAACGTAAAGAATTGGTATTTAGGCGACGATGACGACAGCGCCTCCCCTGCCGGTGTAAAGGGCGCCGACAAGAGCTCTCGTGGGAAGGTCGACGCTGGTCGAGGCGGCGTTCGTGGTCGCGGCGTGTCTGGCAGCGAAGCTGGTACGTTTCTCGTCGTTCATCTCCGTTTCCGTGTCAAACCTTGTCTTACTAATCTTGTTTGGATGCAGCCTTCCGCGACCGCAATGCTGGCCATGATCGCAACCGCACCAAGCCGACTGATGACAGTCCCAGGGGCGGAGGTCGAGGAGGCTATGGTGCCCGTGGTCGCGGAGGTAAGATGACGCCAGCACATTGATTTGCGGTCTAGCAAAGCCTGCAATCATTCTGTGATCCGTGGAATAATGGGGAATTCTGAAGCTTACTTGATTGATGACTAGGCCGTGGGGCCCGCCACCGAAGCGACCGGGACGATCGCCACACCAAGAGCCACCCTGGGTAATAACAAATTCTCCCGTCGGCACGTAACCTATGAAGTTCTGAAGTTGCTAACATGTCTGCCAGTGGTGGATCTGAGAAGCAGGCCGCCGCCGGTTGGGGTGCTCCCGAGGGCGATGCGGAGCTGAAGGTTGAGGAAGCTGGCGAGCAGATTGCAAAGACCGAGCAGAAAGACGACGGAGAGGCCGCCAAGGAGGACGAGTCCGCCGAGCCCGAAGAGAAGCAGGTCTCGTACTCGGAATACCTCGCCCAGCAGGCCGAAAAGAAGCTCGCTCTCGAGTCGACGCTCGAGGCGCGCAAACCCAACGAGGGAAGCAAGATCGACAAGAAATGGGCCAGTGCCAAACCCCTCGTCAAGGATGACGACGAGGACTTCATCTCGGGAACCTACGGAAAGGCCAAGCGCGAACGCGAGCGCAAGACGAAGCAAGTTGTCGATATCGATCAGCGATATGTCGAGCCTGATCGCGGCCGTGGTGGACGCGGCGGCGGCGGGCGCGGTGGCCGTGGTCCTCGCGGCGATGCTCGCGGTGCGCCCCGTGGTAGCGGTGGCGGTGGTGGCAGCGGTGGCGGTCGCGGCCGCGGTCGTGACGCCGCGCCTCTCAACCCGAACGACCAGCAGGCGTTCCCATCTCTGGGCAAATAGCCCAGCATCGAGAAACACGACACAGAAGACAGGTGTCTCAGCATCGTCACAGACACTATGCACTTTCGGCATACTCGAGAACATGCCCCAGGATTTTTTCTTTGCCGTCAACCACGACGTGAGGATCGAAGTAGCAATGGGCTATTGGTGGCGGTCAGGGCCTTTGACAAAAAGTTTCCGTTCTGAAATCTGAATTTCTTAATCATCCGCTGGTCTGCAAATCCTTGGGTGTTTTTGTGGTTATCTCTTTCATCATTCAATCGTCTCTTTTCATGTCATGCCTCGAACTACCTAGGAGTTGCTATCTATGGCAAGAGTCAAGGATCCGAATGCTGTTCTTCGCCTTGATTGTGAAATGTCAACGGACCTAGTGATTGTGGTTTGTTCCTAATTCGTGGCCCAGTTTGCGAGCCGGTCTTGACCCAAACCTACGCGGCTTATGTGTAGAAACCTATCCGATTCCAGATTTCGATGATTGGGGAGGCGAGAAGTGATGGCCGCCTCTTTGACTTGGCTATCCGAACGGCACCACTGTTCTTCGAACAGGATGATAGAAGCCACAAACGCCCCTTGGACGTCTTTGCTCACGACCTGCTAGTGAAGTCGTGTTTCCTACCTGTACCTTTTGTTCCGCTTCAGTGATTCACCCGGGCCGACTAGTCCTCTGTCGGGTTTTTACCGCTGTTCCTACTACTTCTATTGCGGCTCCTGTGGACATGGACTTGATGCTTTTATTAACGACATCTTACCCTCTTCCGCCCCGAGGCTTCCCTTCGTCTACTCGTGTTTTGCAAGACCCGACGCAACGCAAGGCAAGATTTTAGGATGGCTATGACTGACGGGATTGTCAGCTCTGATCTTCATCTGCTCGGTCGTATACAATCCTCTGAATATATTCTATACTCTGGCGCAGCTTGAGAGACCAGGGAGCTACTCCATCGCCGTGCTGACCTTTGGGCAGAACGACGACGGCTGGAATGGAGCGAGCGTCGATGATGCTGAGTATGAGTACCCGCCGCCGGTCATCGAGTTTTGGCAGCCCCTGCCAGTGGACCAAGAATGACGGAGATGGTACGGTCTCGCTGAAAGAGGTGGCGTCGATTAATAAAACCAGATCTCGTGATGAGAATCTGTCTGGTAACTACCACGATGCCGGTTGCTGAGGCGCTCTCGACCGTCAAGACCATCTCTACCAACCAGCCTTTGACGACCAACGACACGGCGTTGACTAGCGACACTCCATCCAATGCCTAGACGACTCCAATGAAGGGAGCTGCCGTCAAAATGGACCTGCAATATAACCACGTACAGCCCTCGGGCAAGCCTTCCCGCCTCACGCATATAGTCCCTCCGGCAGCGAACCGCACGGCCAACCATGAAAGGGTTAGCAGCGATGTCCAGGCGACCGGCTACACGGGTGGGCTTGTCCTGGAGCAAAAGACGCAGCTGCCGTCCCTCCTCAATTCTGTACATCTTCTGGGTTCGCCCAGCCACGAAAAAGGGTTGCTCTACCCTGCTATTCCATCAGCCCCTCGCATGTCTCCTCACCTCGCTGGTCTTGCGGGTTCGGTTCCCGACGACGTGTTAAGCGACTACCGGGATGTTCATCGGCGATCCTCTAAGCCTAACGGTGGATGCCATCACTACCCCTGCATCGATGGTGTGCGTTGCGCCTCAGCTTAGCCACCGTGACCGCTTCGCCGACGTCAAGGAACCACGGCGCGGGACCATGTGGCCCCTCATAGCCGGTTGGCCGGTACGAGCATGCTCACCTTTACGAATGTCTTCGGGTTCGGACGTCTCTGGCATTGGGCCTATGGGGCCTCTCGGCCCCCCTTGCTGCTAGCTGAAGACGCTATCACCTTCCGAGGATCGTAGTTGGTCACCCATGGCCGGCCCATTTGTTGGGGCTTCCCGAAGCCCACGAAAGGAGACCATATGTAAAGAGTTGCCTGACCTCGAAGTCGCCTCCATCCTCCCCTCCTTCTTCCCCTTCTCCTTACGAGGCGCACAACTTATAACCCCGACCAAGAGGCTTTTTAGGAAGGTCAGGAGAATAGAAGGATAGGCCGTTTCTTGCAGACCAGCCCCCGAGAAAGATATCTGGCCTCTATTTTTTGCGCTGAAAGCATGGTATGTGATCAACGTGGTCCGGGGAAAAAAATTTGCACGCTATATTTGCATACGGCCATTTCAAGGTGCCATGAATTTTGGCAAGTTAGACAAAGTGTTTTGAGAATCCCTTGCGTGCCTGGTGCTCCTTTGATTTACATAGCATAGAACTACTACTACTACAGATAGACACTTTAACATCAAGCCTCCGAATTCTACAAATCGTGATTTCCTTTGACGGCTCTTAGGAGATAGATAGAGAAACATTGAACATTGCTCTTTTGTAACGTTTATTCAATCGAGTCTTCTTTCATATTCTAACAAACCAAACCACAGTTTCCTCATTCGTTCCGTCCAAACTTTTGCGCCGTGTCTATAGCCAAGGTAGCCACAAGCAAAATGGCATTGAAGATGGCCATCATGTAAAACGGCGCCCCTGTAGAGACGGAGTCAAACAAGTAGCCTCCCAGCTTCGTGAGCAGCAAGATAGCCGCGCCTCCACACCACGAGTACACACCCGCGATAGACCCCTTCAGTAATATCCGATTCTTCATCGGATCTCGCCGTATTTCTCTTGGGAGAAGCGCCGTTGTCTCCGAGGGAGGCTCGCCGTCCATGCTTGCAGGTGCTTCACCTTCTCGTGAAAGGCGAGCTTCGCTGGACGCCTCGTCATCGAGAACCCCTCTACCTAAATTCCCTAGACTGCACACAATGGCTCCAATCTGGCTCACGCCTATCATGGCGACTACCAAGAATACCAGGGGACTCCCGCCGCGGCCATCCACGTTGTTGACCTCCGGGCTGCTCAGCCGCGGGAAGACGATGTATCCTATGATACCAAGGAGAGCCGCCACCGATAGCGGAAAATTGCTCCGGCCAGTCCGACTCGACAGATAGCCAAACGCAGGCGCGCAGATGAGACCGAGCAGCTGTGCAACCCCCGTGAGGATTGCAGCCAGTATGTACGCAGCCCGACACTCCTTCTTCAACTCGGGCGACGGATCGTTGGGCGAGCCGTGGCAGAATCCGTTTGAAATGTAAAATGTGTTGACAAACAGTGGGATAAAAAGCGATATGGCTACGGTCGAGGCCCGCGCGACAAAGCCGCCGAGATACCCGAGCGCGATGTGAGAATCCGTGAAGCCGAGTTTGATGGACCCCAAGAGGAGTTGCGAGTAAGGGAGGACTTCCTGGCCTTCTTCTTCTACTTCTTCTTCTTCTTCGTCGTCGTCGTCGGCAGGTGGCGCTACTTCTTCTGCTGCCACTCCATTCACATTCTGCGTCTGTCCATTGGTCTGGTGTCTCTCAAGTTTGAACAAGACCCTCCATCCCTTTCCTTCTTCGCCATTTAGGCCCTTCAAACCCCAAGACACAAATACCGCAACACAGGCCGCCACGGTCGCCACGACGTAGAAACTGTACTCGACGGCTTCCCCGGGGGTCACGCCGTCTAGTTCGCCGAACCTCGCAGGGAGGGGCAGAAATAGGGCCAGAGAGACGAGTGCGCCGCAGCCGGTAAATAAACCTACGTAGCCCGCAAGAGCGGACGGCCTCCCTAGCCTCTTCTCCCTCGCGTCGCCGTTATCCGCCCCGCTCGCCGAGCTGGACCTCGTGCTTTGCTCGTACCGCTCCGGGGTAATGGTAAGTTCTGACTCAAGCGACAGCGCAGCGCTATTCCTCGACGGGCACAAGCCAGTGCCTTTGACAGCCTCCGCGGCCGACCGAGAATCGTCATCGGTCAGAGACGGGAGAATGGCCGTCACCATCGTCGCCCTATCGTATTACACTCCATTAGTTGTCATCACTCTCCAAGGGTGAGAGCGCTCGCAGATGGAACGCGAGTGCAGACTCACGCAGCCGTAGCCCCAACCGCAAAGAAGATCCTAGCCAGGAGAAGTTGCGGGTACACGTTGCGTGCCTGCACAAACACCACTAGGGAGAGGCAAATCACCGCATATCCGATGACGGCCACCCATCTGACCCCGAGGCGGTCGGAGACGAGTCCCCAAACGGGACACGCAACCAGGGCGACCAGCTCGTCGACGAAGCCGAGCGTGCCGACCACGCCGCCCACGCCATCCTTCTGCCCTATAAGGTCTGTAATGACAAATGACACGCTGCTGTTGAGGAACACGAGGAACGAAATGCTGAAGAGGGAGATTCCCAGCAGGTACGTGACCGCCTGGCGCGGGGTGGTCGTTGCGGCGAACGGTAGGTACTGCGCGAGTTCTGCCGCCATGATTTCGTAGGATCTAGCGCCAATTCCAATTAGAGAACAAGAAGCGGTCGATTCATATCCGATGCCGCTCCGAATTTCAAGATGCCAGCTCCCTTCGTGCTCTTGGTCGTTCGCGCTTTCCTCGGAAGACGGTGGAAGTTTTGGCCGTCGCCGAGGTTCTGAAGGTGGAATTTGATGGTCCAGCTTTCGTTGGAACGCGATACTCCGGCTGGTTCAAGCCCGGAGGCTTGGATCTTACATCATAGAATGGAGCGCGTCCGGTCGCACAAAACAGATTGGCAGGGCGTTATACATGATAGGATTTCCAATCTCAGTGTTGTCCACGAAGTTATGACATCGGTCGCAGGCAAATTATCCGACTCGACCAGAGTAGGACGGCAGCTAGGGGCGGGCACAAGGTCTTCATTACTAAGCGACACTGGCACCCAAGCCGCAATACCTACTCCCGACTCTAGTCACGGGAGACTACAAAACCATCTAATCTTGGATTCACAATGCAACCTTTCCCTTTTTTTTTTTTGGCATCTCCACTGCAATCAACCTCTGCTCTATTAAGGAGAAACCCATACCCATGTTTTCCGAAAGAACCTCTAGCAGGCCATAACGAAACTCCAGATGCTACACGAGAAGGCTTCAGACAAGGCCGAATCCATTTCTTTGGTGCTTTCCTGTTCTCTTCACCATGACCACAGGACCTTATGGTGGATGGCCCTTGCCCCAAGCCTCTCGTACTCGAGGGGCACGATCCACGAGTCATTGGTGGGGAGCTTCGCGAACACGCTCGCTCCCTTCCACACAACGACCTGCTCGTCCATGTCCCTCGCGCTTCTGCTGACGAGAATCCTGTCCGCGAGGTCCGGTCGCTTGGCCTTAAGTCTTTCCTCGAGCACATTCGTGAAGTGCGGCACCTTGGCGCCTCCGCCAACCACCATGACACTCCCCAACAGGTCGCGGAATTTCTTCTCGTCGCCGCGGGCGGCATACTGTATGCTGGTGAGAACTGCAGTGTCGAGGGGAGCAACCGGCAGCACGGTGTCCCGCTCCACTGCTATCGATTTGGCTGTCCTCGTAGCCCCTTCATGGAATGACTGGGATAGTGTGGCCTGAGATGGTCCGTTTGGTGCAGGAGTACCGCCAAGCCGTGCGTAACCGCTCGGTGCCGGGCTCCCGCCGTTTGTGTTGTCTCTGCCGAAAATGAAAGGTGGATGCACGGGGGTACTGGTACCATCAGGGGCTGGCGACGGCGCATTGGAGGTGATTGGAGTGCCGTTCATGGCAGCTTCTAGCTTTGCGGAAAAGTTGAAGGGGTGCGGCTTCTCCTTGACCGGTGTCGACGCGTCGTTCTGCTGAGGTGCTAGGCCGCTGGAAATGATGGACGGCTTGACCATACCGAGGATGGCGACTTGGGCGCCTGACGATGGGTCATCGGGAATGTCTACATCGTAGGCATTGTAGGACCGATCAATCAGCTTCCTCCGTCCTCGCAGCTTCGTGCTGTTGTCGAAAACGGCCGGGTCGAAGACGCCCATTGGAGCAAGTATCACCTCATCGTATGTCTTGAATTGGTACTTGTGGGTGGGTTGGTTTGGTGCTCGTAGGTGGAACTGAGCCAGCTGCACGGAAATGTTGGCTTGTGACATTGTGCAGTGCTGCGTCTTCAGTTCTTCGGCTAAGAGGAAGTCGTATCGCCGCTGCAGGTTTATATCCTGGTAGGGGAAGTTGTCGTAAAGCATCATTTTTATCAATGTTTCGGTAATATCGAAACCTCCGTACTTGAGGTTGATGCGCGAGTCTTCCATACAGAGCCCGTCCTCAACACAAGCAATGGACGTCTTCTGGGCTCCGACATCGACCACACAGGCCTGCGTGTAGCCAGCTCCGAAAGTAGCCGCCATGCTTTCCTGGATGAAGCAAACACGGCTGAACTTGAACCAAACCATCAACGACCGTAGCATCATCTCGACGTATCTCTTGTCGTATAGATCAGGGATGATGAGAACACACGAATATTGTGCCCACTCGCTGCTCTTGTTCAAACCAAGCTCCGTGCGGATGATGCTCTCAAGGTAGGCCTCGATGTCACCATAGAGCCTCTCCGCCGTCGGGTAGTCGTCCTCGTTCAGCCAGCCTGACCGGAACGGCCACCACAGCCTGTACTTGGGATTGGAATCGTCGGGTATCCGCTGTGCTTTGTAGCCAGTGAAGCAAGTAGAAGAAGCACCCGGCTTCGCTTCTTCAGCGATGTCGGTCCAGTCAACTTGCAGAGGATCGTTATGAACCGGGATCCTCTCGGGCTCTGTCCTCCGGTTGTAGTTCATGACGAGTTCCTTGGAATTTGGAAGAACTTTCCGCTTGTTGGCCCTCATATCGATCTTGAGGTCGTTGCTTTGCTTTTGGTAAAGCTTCGACCACTCCTCGCCGTACTGCTGGTCTGGCGTCTTCGCCTCAAACTGCCGTCTCGGAAGGGCTTCGAATATTTCGCTTTCGGTCTGGGGGTGCCTCGTGGCTAAGCACATCTGGAATGTTCTCGGGAGCGCATCGCTCGCAAAGCCAATCCGCATGTTCTGGCTGCCGGGGTGGATGACGATGACCTTGGACGGGTCCATGATGTCTGGTGAGGATGCGTCCTCCATCTCCGACATTGGCAGAGGCACCTCCGAGTTTGCCGCCTTAGCCGCAAGTGCCCGGTCCCTATCCTTTGCATTCTGAACCATGCGATCGCGATTCGCTTCATTTTGGAGCCGGAGGGCGAGGATCTGGTCATCGCGCTTCATGTAGTCACTGCAAATGTTAGCATCTCGAACAGCATGTCATGGGCTTAAGGCTGGAGAGGCCCATAGTACGTGTAATAATTTTTTTGGTTGATGGGCGTAACATCGGGCCAGTTCGTCTGCTTCATGCCATTGTCGGTTCTCTCAAGTCCTAGCCATCAATAATTAGCAATCGTGTCGCCGCCAGATGAATGCCAGGTACCAAGAGCAATGCGAGACTACGGACTTACCTTCCCTGAGGAGGACCCTTTCGCTGACCTTGCCAACCATCTTGTCTAGAAGTAACAATGATTTCGCGATGGGTTGAGCTACATTGGCGTATTACCCTGGGTTTGGAAGAGAAGAATGGGTTTTCTAGATGGTTGCGGATAGCAAGCGGTCCAAAAGCTCGAGCTGCGCGACGCTCTTTCACTTGGATGGTGCGGCGGCTGCTGCGCACAGACCATAGAAGTACAAGGCTCGCTCACGACTCGCTTCAGCAGAAATTCCGCAACCTAGGCTCTGAAAAGAGCTGTTGCTGGACAGCCAGCCGAGAACAGCTGCAGCCAAGAGTCCGATGACAGCCGTGTCCACAGTGCAGGACTCGTGTAGGCCACTTGCACCACCCTGCCAAGTGGTGGACAAAAGGTTTTGCCCATCTACTAACAGCGGTTCATAATTATAAAAACAGATTTGATATGTCTAGGAGCTCGCCTTTTTTGACCCCCTTGCTAGTCAGTGGGCAAAACCTTTTGTCCACCACTTCCTGCTAAGTTCGATGACGTGGAAGAAGGCAAAGTCGAGGCGGATAATTCCACTTACTGCTTCATCTCTTTTATACTGCGAATTCGCTCACTAGTTGCTCATATTTACAAACTCGACTTGCTTTCGTTCAGCAAGCACTTGGCAAGGAAAGAGAGACCGTCTCAATCCTCCTGGCTTCCGCATCGCCCCTCTCAAGTCCCTCTCGCTCTTGTTTTGGCTATTTCCAAATCACCACAAGGAGAAACTCGAAACATATCGCACACTGATTCAGTGTTTTTACCCAATCAAAGGTTGGATTGTTTATATTTGGGAGACCTGATCGAGGATAACGCAGTTCCCTTCTAAAGGCCCACGTTGTTCCTACCTTGACTCGCCACTTGCTTTGAACTCGGACAAAGCACTCTAGCCGATCGATAAAGCCAAGGCCTAGTCTGGTATATAAGAAGGTCTGTAAGCTCTCAAATCTGGATGCGGACTCGGGATTCCCTCCCTGAAGATTCCACAGCGAAACATCTCGGACAAACATCCAGCCATCGCCATGGCTCCAATTCCAATCTACTCGTCTAGCCCAATCAATGCGGTCAAGGCACCTGGAGCTTCTTCTCAAGGTCCTAGCTCGGCAGGAGCAACCAATACGCTCACTTTCCAGCAACCAGACATCCCAACTACCACTTCAACGACCAAAGATAGGCCCACGAAAACATCCTACCCGGCGCCACAACCTGGAGCCTCCCCTCCCGGCCCATCTCCAACCACAGACATGACGGCACGTTCATCCGCACCGACGCCGTATGCTCCGTCCGGGCCAGGCGCTGTAACTGGCCCTCCGCCACCCCAACCAGGTGCGACACCGACGGTACCAGGAAGAACGCCCGGTATCCATTCCCCATCTGGGGTCAGGTCCTCTAATCCACAGCCACCACAGATGGCAATGCCTCCACCAACCACGACACATGCTCATCGAAGCTCCACAGCCAATTCTTTCCCAGGTCCACCACAGGCTGGCCAGCGGCCAGTTTCCCTCCCGACGGGATCGATCCAGAGCATTCCACAGCCACCTGCTTATCAGCAAGCTCGCCCTGCCCCGAGCCCTCAGGAGTGGTCAGATGGGACTGTCTATGGAGACGATGATGAAGGAGTCTGGGGGGCGGCGAAGAAATGGGCACAAAACGCTGGTGATAGTCTTGCCGCTGCCGAGAGCGAGGTTTGGCGTCGCATCAGCAAGGACTAGGCGGAGCATAAAACAAGACCATCATAGTCTCAGGGGAGTAGTTCAACGGACTCCCGGAGTAGCGGATAGCTCAGACTCTGTGCTAGGACTGGGAAGGGTGGTTTGCCATTTGACTGATCAGTGCCATGGATAATCTCTCGGAGCCAAGTGAAATCCCCATATCAGGTTTAATGAGAGCAAGAGTTCAGACTAAGTATGTGCCAAAAACGGCAGGCATTGAAGAAAACACTCATCAACATGCTCTCGGACCCTGCTTCTTTGCTTTCATTCCCACCATTAGATAGTTCTTGCTTCCTCGATGCCCAGCAGCGGCTTTGGGCGAGCGCGTAAACAGGCGAGTTCCCTAACATGGATTTAGACCTAAGAGCATCTATCACTTTGAACCTTCCGGTAGAGTCGCAGGAATATTGCCTAGCACTACTATGTCCAAAAGGTCCCAATAGACTCTAGAAAGGAACCTGGATCCTTTCCATATACTGCTAACCCGTTAGTTCAATCTGCACTTTCCTACGAATTAGGCATGCCGAGACCTCGCCAGCCGTATAATGTCGCAAACAGAAGACCTTCTATTTCTAGCAGGCGGGGCGTGAGTGAGTACAACACCATAGCCCCAACCCTGGCAACCTGCACCGTGGACACGGAAGAATGTAATCGATGATCCGAAGCCCGAGGCGAGGGAGGAGGAAACACCTGGGGAGAGAGAAACGCCGTGCCACCGACCAGCTTGAACCTCAGGGTGGCGTTGGGCAAGGGCTGTGTTAATTTTCAAACATTCCGATAAAGCTTAGGGAGTCTAGACAAAAACGGGAAACCTCGACGCGTCGGAAGTCGGCATCAAGCACCCGCGGAATAAAGAGGAACAGCCCGGAGAAGGACTTCCTTATCGTACGTATAGGAAGGCGAGGATGGGAGAAGCAAGGAAAGGTTGTCGTTCGAGCGTTGCGAAATACCAGGCAATCGAACCAATTTCCATGTGGGAAAGAACGGCACGGAAACATCCACTAACACGAGGAGAAGAAAAGAGCCATTGACAAGGCTTACCAGCACAAGTTGCTTGTTTTGCTCCTTTTTCGTGCTGCTTCTTACATGTCTTCTTACTCATGATCCCTTCCTCTGTTCCAATATTTGCTTTCTTTTTGGTCAATTTAAAGGCCACGATACAACTCAAGGGGCCACTTACCAAGAGAAAGGTAAGAAAAAGTACCTGCACGCGTGGTAAGCGTGTCTCTGCCAAGACGGCCCCAAGAAAAAGTCAGCCCCTCGATAGTGTCTTCTTGGACCTGAAAGTTGAGCCGTGTGAATCGTGATAGCCACAATATCGTGCCGGGGCTCTCGCCAGCCTCCAACCGTCGTCCGGTGGGGGCGGATCTTGTCGTAATTCGCCAGAGATCACCATAGGAGTCGAAATATAGACCGCGTCCACGGTTGGAAGTGCCTGCCCCAATTTCCTTTCTGGGACGAGGAATTCATGCGTTGGAAGCAGCCTCGGGCAAGATGCTGCTCTGTGAGAGGCCATCCTCGGGCTCGGTCCAGGGCCGCCTGGCCTCTCGGTGGCCAGTAATCTCAGGCCACTTCGTACAACTTGTAGGTGACACCTCGCACCTTGCGAGTGTGTTTGACAAGGGGTGGGTTACCTTCGGGTTATCGGGACCTCTGAACCTTGGTGCGTGGGTGGTTGGACGCCGGCGGAGCAGAGGGCCAAACTCCACAGCCAGGCACCACCTGTCACCTCTCCCACCTACGTGCGCACTTTAGATCCCTGCCAGAGCGGGGCTCAGCGGACAGTCCGGTAGCCCACAGAAGGATTTGTCGAACAATCGTGGAAGCATTTAGCGGGCTTACACCATTGCACGGACCAAGTCAGCTGCGTGGCGCGTGGCTAGCGGAATCGACGAGAAAAGACACCAGTCGCGGAGCGTCATCCTAGCACCTGGAATTGGATCTCACACACCACTGGCGCACTGCGCACCTTGTTAGAAGTTAGAGAGGTCGGAAGAGGTGAAAAAAGAGATGACGAGGGGAGCGTCCTAGTAAACGATTCAACATCGCCGGGACCACAGAGCGGCTCGTCACCGTCTCAAAGAGTGTATCGCGTGGCCCGTCGCAGTTCCTGTCTCGAACGTCAGAACAAAAGGGCTTTTTTTGGGTGACGCCAGGCGGGTTCCATCTTCATCCCATTATCCGAAATCCAACGAGACTTGTAGTTTATCAATTGGCATCGCAAACTCTACCATTCCGGATCGACTCTGATGAACAAGGCCTGGGCGTTTCTGTTTCGAAAATCGTCAACGCCGCCGCTTCGGCGTACTTCATTTTCGTTTCAATTCCGAGTGATATATTTTTATTTTTATTGCTTCGTTTACTTGACGTACAGAGTCTGTGTGGAGTCGTGGACTCGACCTGCGGCGCGAAGGTCGGTAAGCGAGTTGGCGGGGAACTTGCTCAAAGATGCAGGTACGGAGCAAACCCGCAGGTACCGAAGCTACGATCTTGGTCGGAATTGCGAGCGCCTTGCTACGGTCCCAGCGTCCTCGGGTCTTCGTCGACGTGCCTGAGATGATGCACACGCGGCAAGCAACAAGCTGGTGCGAGAGATGTCTGTACAAGAGGATTTTGCAGTTGGAAATTCCTAGTTCTTCTTTGGCGCCCGCTCGGACACGAGAGAGACTGCATTCTGCATTCTGCACTCTGCACTCTGCACTCTGCTAGAAGATGGCATCATGAGCGGCTGGAACCGGCCTGCCATTGATGGATGCTGCGGATATCACGAGGCGGCGCAGCTTGGCCGGTCTTAAAGGAGAGGAGATATAGACTCCATGGAGTCCTACGGCGTACCACTCACTCAGGTCCGTTCAACGAAATACCCTTAGCTGACTAGCGGTGGGTAATGCTAGCGCTATATCGACGCCAACTAAGGCCAACGCACCACTTCACCCTATCGATACCATCGTGGGGATCCAAAAAAGTGTGCCGATTAATATGACGCGCGTTGACGCGGCCGTCCGGATTGCTACGTGGAAAAAGTTCTCGTGACTGGGGCGAAAGATTTGCGGGCTCTTTCTTTCCATCTCCTGCTCGTTTTGTCTCGGGTGAAGCGTGAATTTTGAATCTTGGCTGCCCAGATGCATGTTGATTTCACCGTTGTGAGGGGGCGAAGGAGGAGGCAACCACCACCATCGGCAGCGTTACCGCGAAGCGCTATCCGGACAACCAGACCTCTCTAGTACAACCCCACCGGCGGACCAAAATACTGGCACGGATTGACAAGGCCAGTTCTTGCAATCATTTGGCCTGGGGGCATGTCGGGCTCGCCAGAGTAACTGATCCAACGGTCGGTAACGCTTGATCTTCCAAACAGGTCCAGATCGACGGAGCGCAAAACTTGATAAACCTCCGTGATGGCAAAGGTAAAACTAATAGAGTTCAAAACCCTTCACACCATCACGAACGGTTTCGAGGTCGGGACCATCTGTGTCCTGGCGGCGGGCTCTGTAGAATTTGGCTGATGCGAGAAAGAGACATGGGTTGAGGAGCATATGAGGCCCAGCATGATTCCCAATTCAGCGGCCCTCCTGAATAGGGCATCGAACCATCAGAGGATGACTCCGGCAGCGGTCGACATTCGTAAGCAAGCACGCGGGTTGCGATGCTGCTGCAGCGAGGTAAATCTCGCTAATTTGCAGAGAAGTCTGAGAGAGTGTTCGCGCTCGCGTGCAAAGGCGATGGCAATCCCCTTTCCCCCGTATAGAGTAGCTGTGAGAATATGGCCGATAATCTGCAAATGTTCGTTTGATCCAAGCGGCAGGCAGGGTGAGGTGGATTCGCGGATTTGCGAGTCGTGAATAAGCAGCGGATCATCGGGTCTCCAGGGTGAGATGGTGCGACCTGTTACTGGATCGCCAATCCATCGTATCACGTCTCTTACACGGGCTTAAACACACTGACATGTTGGAAACTACCTTCGTCCGCCGCGAGAGACCGCAAACTCAATTAAGAAGAGACCGCGATCTTGGGTCGAGGACTTTGCTTGTTTGAACGATCCGGAGGACTCCTGGTCGCACCGACAGCCACACTTTGTTGCCTTACTGTCTGAATATGTCACGACTCTTAAGCTCCTGACCTGGTTTCCTCCAAATGAAAATAGCAACAATGATACTTCAGACGACGGAGAAAACGCCGTGGTCGGAGGTTTGGCGAAGGAATCTGCTAGTCTGCTTATACGCCTCCGAGGCTGAGCAGAGACTTGGTGTCTGAGTTAAAGTTGAGCTGCGGAGAAGCCCCCAAACGCCGACTCAGCTGGCAAGAGCGAGCAATTGAAAAGCTCCGGTTCAGACCTTCAGAAGTTCAGATGTACTGCTTTGGCTGGCAGGGCACGTACTTTTTTTT
>Ga0247774_1000931_pt1 | contig 14801 bp, 14 predicted proteins | sample UWRJL001104B6_FD_179933 | JGI IMG/M metagenome (GOLD analysis project Ga0247774, IMG submission 179933) | Plant litter microbial communities from Arlington Agricultural Research Station in Wisconsin, United States - UWRJ-L001-104B-6 | ecosystem: Environmental > Terrestrial > Plant litter >... | reverse complement strand
GCCGCCTTGAGGGTATCTGAGAGCGCAGACATGTTGTCCCTTGTGCGGCTGTGTGTGCCCTTGCACTCGGGTAAACACCCTCTGGTGTTGGTGAACAATTCACGCCTCCTTCACTCACGGGGGGCTGATCTGAGATGTCAAGCTGTGCCAGGACGAAAAACTGTGTTCCGATCACGAAGAGAGATCCAACCCTTCGTCCGGCGACGAGGCCGGAATTGTAGGGCGGCGAGATGTCATGGCCTTTGCTGCTGTGCGGGCTGCCTCACAGCGCCAGCCGTTGAATGGAATGGTTGGCCCGACGCACTTGATAGCCGATAGCCTCTGACGTTCGATGAGGTCGAAGGATCGCCAAGCGGAGTTCAAAGCAAGCGCGAGAATGTCATGAGTGCTTCCTGTATGGATCGCTCGGACAGTTTGGAGGGGCAGCTGGCTTTGTTGCGTACCTAGCCACTGGCCCTAACAGCCTGCTGGGCCAACCGAGATATCGACGGGCGCGGGCATGTACTTGCGCCAAAGAGTCGGGTCTTGGACGCCTTTGATTAACTTTGATGCGGCTTCCGAAACAAGAAACGGTCGAGTTGGAAGCCAGGAGCAAACACCTTCGCACCTCGTGGTGCTAGTCAAAGGTTCTGGCGCGCGCACGCACACTCCCGGGTCGCCAAGATCGTGCTAGACATCCACTAAGACACATGGAGCAGGCAAGGAGCGTGGTCGTTTCCAGGCCCAAGAGCCATAATATTTGAGTCCATGGTGCGCTAACGCGGCTATTGTATCCGCCAATGTTACCTGCCTGGTCGGCATGTCTGCTCGGCAAGTCTCCTCGGCATATCTGCTTTCTACCACTTCTATATTAGGTTGTGTAAGGATGAGCGTGCATGAGTGCTTGGTGGCGCCGGTTCGGTGTCGCCAAGGTGCTCCCTCAGATTCTAAAGTGCCGCGCAAAACCAAGTGGGTGGGTGTCAAGAGCTTTCGCCCCGAAAGATGGGCAGGAAGGGAGTCATTATCATTGACTTTGCCTTTTCGAGCGTCGATTTCTAGAGATGCTCGCCCGAATCGACCAACCCGCTAAATTGGCATCCAGCAGGAGCGGCCGAGGGTGGCATGGTTTCTCTGCGCAACCAGCTCTGTATTTCGTACAGACGCCGCGCAGCCCGCGCCCAGTGGCTCTTGTTTCACCAGTGCTTGGTCAATCTGACTCGTGCGAAGATTCCTGGCCAGTCGGGGGAGCGGCCGTTGGGCTGCAAGCGGTTCGTTCACTGCGTCAGATTCGGAGAAATAGTTCTAGGGCAGGCTGGGTCGGTGGTCGGATAAAGCGGCGCTTGTTGCAGTTCACTGTGGGACTCATGTGACGGTGTGGCGGTTAATTTGTCGAGAGAGAGTGCTACTACGACCTTCGTCGTTCTCATGACCGAAATAAAGGAAGGTGGTGCTCCTCGCGGCGAAGATTTCGACCAGCTATGCCAGCTATGCCAGCTACCTGGCTTGGTGCCTCGGTGCCTCGGTTGTCAAGTGTCAAGTGTCAAACCAAAAACAATTTACCATCTCAACAGGGTAGTTCTTCAAAATGAGCCTGTTTTCTGGCCCGAGTTTAGGGACAAGGGACCGTTGTTGCCAATCCGGGTTCATGCTGAAATGGAGCATGGGGAAATGAGGCAGTGGGACGGACATTGATTGTTCCACAAGTATGGATGGGGGCGGCACGTTTTGGCAATTGTCGCTCAAATAAAGATATACTCAAGAACGTGCGCACCTCCTCTTCTCCCCTAGCCTATCAACTGCACTAGCATTTCCTGCTCGTGTTGTGGCCAGAATCCCACTTTTCTAGAAGGCCGATCTCGATTTGTCGCCGTCTTTTTTCGGGAGTGGTATAATAACGCCAGACCAAACCACGGCATTTCGCAGACGACCTGAGTTACATAACAGATTGTCCTGAGCATTGTATCAGCTCTTGCTGCATGGCAGAAACATCAGCAAGTGACTAATGATGACAACACACCAGGGCGACGCTTGCCAGCGCACAGATCTACGGATTCCACACGCTCAAACGTGCTAAGGCGCGACTTCATTTTGGCCAGTCGTGCCCTTTATCTGCAGCCAGCCAGGACGAATATTTGCCATGGCAGCTCGAGTCATTACCGGTCTAGAGCCACGGCCGAGCCTTGCAACCTCACAGCAAGAAAATCATCAATTCACTTCACAAACTGCGGCAAGAAGTGCATATATTCGTATGCACGTTGGCGTCTTCGTCACATTTTGCCTATCAGGTATTGTAAACAGGAGATGCGAGTGGCACCTGTAAAGTCTGGATGTCCCGCATCGATGACGGCGCCTCGCTTCTCGCTTCTCGCTTCGCTGGGAATTCCCACTGTCGTGAAAGGCAGCCAGGGGCCGTCGGGGGCTGCAGAATCGTTCGAAGATTCGTATGCACAACGCATTTGCCAAATGAATCCTTTGCTACCCATGGCTAGGCCTTAATAGATGCTGTATTAATGTGGCACCATCCGAATACCGTGGTTGTTTGCAGCTCCATTCCGCCTTCAAACATATGAATAGAGTGACCCCTCTGACAATGGGACCCTGAGAGTCCCTCGAAATGGGCCCCTCCACTCCTCACTTTCTCCCGGTGCGCCAGGCTGGCCTTTGTACGGACTAGCTTCAGCCGGGAGATGGCTGCCTTGGCCCTGTTGGGTAGGGGCTGACAGGTAAGGTATTACTAGCTTCGATGGAACTATTGCGAAGCACAGACTGTTTGTTGGTTGACAACAGTCCTAGACAATCTTGGACGCACATGCGAGGGATGATGACCGATGCACCGTGTCTGCGATGGAGGTAATCCATCAGCAACCACCCAGCCAGCGGAGGTAGCAGAATTCGCAACATGGCGCCCGCGACCTGTGAACCGAGCTCCAGCAGCAAACTGAGGATGGGTTCCGGAGTGAGTGGGTGGCCCAGTTGCTCACCGCTCACTGCTGCCACTCCGTTTCTCCGGGCCCACTCGGCCGGCTCATGCTGAGTACCGGGACCACTTTCCCAGAATGGGAGCACCCGCCCGTCCGCAAGGCGCCGGCTAGAAGGTAATAAGAAAAGATTTGACAGCCCAGAAGCTGAAATTTCTGAAGATGCGATTGGCTCTTCAGAAGTGGCCCTAAGGCACGATCCACACGCCATGGTTTGCCCGCTAGTCGATCTGAAGGCCGATCGAGCCCCCGTTCTGGATTAGTGGGCCGCGACGAATCTTCCGACGGCCCTTGCGCTGCTTGGCTGCCTGTCAAAGTGTCGCCACCGATTGCGATTGGCCCGCATGAAGCTGTCAGGACGTCGGCTGTCGGTTGACTCGGTTCAGTTTCTCACCTGACAAATGAGTTCCTGCCCCCCGCAACCAGGCGACAGGCAACCAGGGTCTCTGATCTGGATAAGGTCCATGTGTGCCGCCCCCGTCTGCGTGAAACGGCACAAAACCACAATGGCATTGAGAATCCGTCAGGCAAGCGACGTGTCAACAGCGGTTTCTATGAACGCTCTAATTGAATGCGAATATGGACTCTCGTCGATTAACAAATTGGGAAAAAGCCACGAGACATCAGGCGGAGCACATGCTCAAAATATTTTGGACCCGCCAAGGGCTAAAATAGCCACGAAACCACAGTGCCAAGCTGCTTATTCAGGACCTATTTGTTTGATTGTCCGCGTACAGAGGTAGGTCTGGGACTCCTTGTGTTTAGTTCATCGTCTGTCATCGATTCACTTCTGGAGCAAATAGACAGGTCCTTGCAAGGGGGTTCGCACCCATTGCCATATATGGTGGACATTCGACGTACCGAACAGGTTCCAGTGGCTCCTCGAATTAAGGAGTTTTGGCGGTAGTGGCCTTCATTTGCGCCGTTTCAAGGCCGCCACCTTGGCACCTTCTGCTAATGTGGGAGTGTCGGGGCATGCCCCCACCTATGATAATGGTCTTCAGCATGCAGCGCTAGTGCCCATCACTGCTGGTGTAGAGGGCATGAGTGAAGTCGCCAGTGCCCAGAGTTTCGCGCATCCATAATCCGACCTGGCCAACCCCCATATCATCAGCACTGCCAAGGTGCACATTCCACACTCTCACGCTGGAGCAATCTCTATTGCCTCCGGCTTCAGTGGCTAGCTATGTCTCTCAGGTTGCGCTGCTTGCGCTTGTCGACAATGGACGATTGCATATGGTGGCTCTAACCAAGTGCGATGAACCTACGCCATGATCACTGATCTGGGTTAGGCTACAAACGCGAGAAATCTTGCGAACATGGAGATGCTGCAGCGAGTGTTCTTTAGAGTCCCAAAGAACGGGGACCGAGATACTGCTCTGGGCTGGGTTCTGGTAATGCCTGGCAGGTGCAAGGTCTGATTGTTTGTCTCGGACACTTGATGTCGGCAATCCCAGGCTTAATCAGAGTCCTCCAGTATGGAGAAGAAAGTTGTGCAAATAGACAATGGGGGAAGGGTTGGTCGGTGGTGGACCTGCCAGTTGCCCTGCATGCACACCATGGTAGTACTGCTACGTAATGTATGTCGGCTCCCTGGCGGCGACAATCTGTGCCTGTGGCAGTCATTGATCCGCAAATAGCCTGACGGGAAGGCACCAATATGCCGCCATTTATAGGACCACCTTGAGACGGCACACTAGTCCAGATCTCTGCCAAGACGAGTGAACATGTCCATCGCTTTCCTCGACTGCGACGCCAATCAGCAACACGCTGTACGGGCAGTGGTAGCTCACTAAAGTGACGAGGGTAGCTCTTGGCTCCCAACGCCACTACAGCAGCGTCACACTTAGCAGCCATCTAACCAGGCTTGGTAACTCGAAAATTTGAGTTCAAACCCTCATCCTAGGCTCTTGGCTGGCGCTGGCTTGCCCTCTGCGAAGATGGGCTAATGAGCGGTATTGGGAAGCAAACAACATCAAGGCATCGGGGGAAAATGACCTACTGCAAATTTCTACCTTCCCCCGGATCCGAGCCGAATGATTGGTGGCGGCCACAGCCCGATGGGATTTTTCCGCTTGTCGAGCTTTTCATGTGAAGATTCGATTTGAATGCGCCCGCCATAATGTTTGCTCAACGTTGAACCCTTCAAAAGTGTTGCACCCGCGGTCGATTGGCAACCACCATCTCCACGCATCCATCCACGCATCCTTTCCAGCATGCTACCACCGATCCACTACCGTCGTCCTGAGCCCGCGGATGCGGAACATCTTTGTTTGGGCAGCCAAAGAAGCCTGGAGCCTATCAGGACGCTCAGCTGCAGCCGCCAGACGGGAACAGGTGGGGCGGCCAATGACCACCCCAATGTCGCGCGATCGACCCAGTCACAGAGTTCCGCCCTCTCCGGTGCCATAGAGTTGGGGCTTGACTGCGCATGCAGAGATCCGTCATAGGCAAAGAATGCCCGCCCCGTTCTGAGATGAGGAATTGTGGGAAGTGAAATATGATCAAAAGGCCGGCAACATAGCCAACCATTGCGAAACTTGATTCATCTTCCCCCCGTCCGCCTTGCTCGCTCAGTAGCGTTGGTTTTGGCTGGCTGGCAACATTTCTGCACTGGCTGCATCCCTCCTCAACCAACCTTGAACCAGAGCACGTCGACGGTCGACAGCGTAAGTCACCTTGGCACACCTCACATTGCCACACCGGAGTTGGTGCTTGCATTTTATTCCCTCCATCCCTACTAGTCCGACTCCGCCGACTGGCATTTGCTTCTCTCCAATGCCCAAGCACAGCAAGGTTGAGTCGGGCACCGAGTACGGAAGGTAACTACAGCGACATTCGTGCCTAGTTCATGGCACACCATGCAAAACGGCGGCCAAATGTGAGACCTCTCAAGATCTGGCACATTGGCAGCCACCATCTGTCTATCCCTAGGCCAAAAGCAAATGATGGGCTCGACACGTTGCACCGTGAAACCTCAGCTAGTCTCAAAAGAGCTCGATCCCAGACATCGTAGGCCTCTCTGCCCGTGACTTCATGCCTGTGGTGCAGGATTCGGGCGACTGCATTGCTGCCCGTCAAGACTCTGGGCCATGAGCTGCCACAAACGGGCTTGGGACGCCACCAAGCCTGTTATCGAAGAGACAGGTGCATGCACGCTTCGAAAGACGGTCCTGACAAAGCGGAGTCTGGACATCCCGGATCGGGATGCAAGGGTAGAGGGCCTGCCGGCAGGCTTGTTCATGTTAGTTGATATATGCTGATGTTGCAATCTAGCTTCTTGCCTGCTTGCTTTTGCTGGACAGCGGAGGTGAACGGAGAAGTATGTATCCCGCACCGAGGACTGGGTCCTTGAAATTCAGGCCGGCGCCGAGAGGAAGCAAACTCTCGGCTTCCCTTCTCTCTGAGGACCTTCCTTTCTGATGCTTTCCAAAAGCCATAGTCACCAAACATGCATCATGCATTTCCCATGACGAAGGCGTGGCCTTCAGCTGCTGCCATGGTGATGGCAATGAGGTCTTGTCAGCTCTGGCAAGGCAGCTACGTGCTCTCGAGCGTCAACGGCGAGGGGATGGTGTGCGCAACAGAGGACCGAGACAGGCTGTGGCGGTCAATGGCGGTCCACGCCTCCCGCAGCAGTCGGTGTACCATGAAACACGAAGGCAGTTGACTGGCCACATGAAAAGAAAGCCTCGAGGTTGTTTTCAGTTCAGGTGAAGCAGCAGTTCGTGGTTGTGCCGGCGGTGGAAAATATGAGACAGCAGGACGGCATCCATCCCGTTGGGCGCACTTGTCAAACCATGGCGGACTCGGGATCGGAATCGACATAGCGGTAATTTATCCACTAAATTCGTCAGCGGCCTCTGTTTGACATGAGTACGAAGCGGACCTTGCTCGGCCAGGACTTTGACCGTCAGACGTGCATTAGCAGGTATCGGTACGTACCTGCATGCTGTTTGCCTCCTGCTGCGCAGAAGCGCTAAAGCCACGGCTTCAAGCAGCGGCAATCAAAAAGCAACGACCCAGATCTGGATGGATTTGAGCCGCCTTAAATCCGAGTCCTCTAACGCAAGTGCCCTCGCGCCTGGATTGGGCCTCCGCGGCATCTGCCGCATCTAGGAACCCTGCAGCTCGACCAGTGCCGAGCACACAATCGACCAGCTGACAGACACGTTGCATGTTGAGGCATGCCAACTATGAAGACAGCATCACGTACCACTACAAACCATCCGCAACGACAGCCATTTCGGCCGGCCTCTAGTTTTCGCAACGATGATATTCTAGAGTCACCTTACGATCCAGATAGGCATATTAACCTTATCCTTGGTACGATCATAGGTGGTACTTCTGCGTCCACGGCACTGCGCAGCCGTGTTTTGGAGTCTTGATAGCCTCGATGCATCCAACCTTAGATTATGTTTGTAGCTGGTGTTCTCGTGTTTCCCGAGACGCGCCGCGGCGGATGGCGGGAGACGGTACATGCAGCGTGATCTCTTCTTGATTATTGCAGCTCCCAACTCTGGTTCACAATTACTCTTCCTGTACACATATCTGCACCATGCCAGGAGACCGACAAGGAAAGCAAGCCAACGACAATGGTCTTTGTCCTGACTCGGTCAATATTCGAAGATTCTCCCCGATTATCCCGAAGCACAATGCTTAAAGTTGAACAGAAAGGCGAAACAAGGCCGAGCATTCCAAGTGAAGGATTTGAGATTTCGTGGCTGGGGTTGATGTCGTGCAAGATCTGTACCGCAACCCGAACACGAGGAGCAACCTTGACAGGAAGGCTTTTGATCTTTGCCCTTTTTTTCTCCGCTTCAGTTTGGCGTTGCCACCTATATAAGCAATTCGCAGAGAGAGAGAGAGAGAGAGAGAGAGAGAATAGATGCTCTGGAATCTATCCAATACGTATTCGGTCGGCAAGCAATGTGCGACCACTACGGAGTCGCCACCTCAATCCACCCCACGCCTCTCGCTGCGAGGGCAAGCTTCCATGACTCCGGATTTTGCGGCCGAGATTTGTGCGCGGGAACAACTGCGAGTTTTAGATTTCGCATTGGAGATTGACGAGAGTGGAATCCTCGCGGTCGAAAGGCTGTCAGGGCTACACAGTGACTGGCTACACAAGGGCCAGCAGCCGTAGAGGACAAGGCCAATGCCGTGTCGTTGTCTCACCGTACCAGTCCTGGACACTCCTACCAGACTCTGTCTAGCCTTGCCTACCTCGGCGTTTGGGTGGGTGCTGTCAGAGATCCGTCAGATCCGCGGTCGGACTGCGAAAAATTCTCGGCCAAGAAGGGAGAAGCCGGACTTGGACTCACGGACACCGAGTTAGATCCCCGAACGAGTGCCGACGAGATCAAAGGTAACATCCCATCGAGCTTTCGAATCCGTGGAACAGGAAATGCTACGCAAGTACTGGCCCCCATCGACGCTGGGGTGGAATATGCGCGGTGCTTCCACGACACGGCAGGGCCCAAAAGCTGCACCCCGTCATGGCCAGTATCTTTCTTGAGGATCTGACCAGCAAGTGCATAAAAACAGATGCCCAGCGGGAGGCAACAGTTGGAGCTAACTATTTTAGTGCCGAGCTCTGGGGCCATCCTGCATGCTCGTAGGCAATGGTTTAGGAACAAAGCTGGCAAATTTCAACGCTTCTCTGAGGCGGCGTGCACGAGTCGAGTCGCGATGGTTAGGGTCTTAGTACTCTAGGGCTAGCCAACAGTCGTTTTGACTAGTATTAGAGTGTACTGACACCAAAACGCGCCTGAAGCTTGGCATGTCGGTGTGGAGGTCGGCATGGAATGGTATCTGCAGCACTTAGCTCCATGGCAGATCACTTTTTTGCGGATCCAAATTTCAAGGTCAAAGAAGTTTGAAGAAAGGCTCAAAGCTCTTTCGGGAATTGTGATGTTGGAAAGCTTCCCCCTGTTCCATTTCGCCACGTTCGCAAAAGTTTCCCAAAGAAGGAATTGGCCTGTTCCCCACCCCCGCAATTTTTGTCAAAGATGGCAAGCAACAGGCTCGCGGATTTTTTTCTAAAGAATACGGGCTTAGCTTTAAGCCATCAAGCGCGCCACCATCAGAAGTAAAACCACGCCCGCGCGCATGGACTTAGCGGACCGTGTGTAGCAGAGCGTCAGGAGGGAATGCAACCAAGAAGGGGCCAAAAATTCCCATTTCATTCGGCCTTTTATTTTTATTTTTTTATTATTTTTTTTTGGCGGGTCTCTGTCCCGTGGGGGGACGCGTGAGAGTGACACCTTAAGAACCTATTTTTCAAGATTCGAAGCCCAAAAATGGGGATTGAAAAGACAAGAAGAACAAACTCCAACGAAGGCTGCCAATCCAAGAAAAAATTCCCGACCGCTTAGCTGAGTCGAGTGTCAAAGCCGGCACTCATTCAAACTTCATTGTCGTCCCACAAAAAAGTACTGCTGCGGTATTGCTTTGCTATCCCGGAGTGACAATTGGTCGTATCCGCTCGACCTGTTTAGAGGGCGCAGGTACGTCTGATGGAAAGTACCCAGGTGGTGAAATGTTACAAGCTTTCTAAATCGCAGGCAAGGCCCAGGAAAGGAGAGAACTGGATGGGTCTGGCGATGAACTCCGGTTCATCGGTTGGATTTTGATCTCTCAGTGCAGCTAGCTAGTATCTGTACTAGCACTAGAAAAGGAAGTGGACTTACTTTTCGTATTCGTTCACACGGACCCTGTTCCCTGTCAAACAGCCTCGACCTCTCAGAACGCCTTCCCAGAATCATGGCGCGAGGCCGGCGACATATGTCAAGAAGTTAGCACGTTAGGTGTTGCTTCCTTTTTGCTCCGTCAGATGTCTCTGATCCTGGCGTTGATGGAGGGTGGACGAGGGGGTGTTGCGCTAATGTTGGGAAACAGGGATGCACCAACATGCAACACGATAGAGCGGGTGCAGCAAAGGGTTGGCAGGTTCTCCCAGCTGAAGATGCTCGGCTTTTATGGTCTCCTATCCCTTGGTCCACTTTGTTCAATAGGCAATACTCAACATTGAGAAAAGAGAGAGAGGATGGAGTCGAGCTCCAGTCAATTTCCACGATGGCTCCTTGATCTCCGTCCTGTAGGGCATACTGCTCTTGTGGCAGACACGAAGGGTCCGAGGTTTTCCTGCCTCGCGTCAGGTCAGATTGCCCAGTCCAGTTACGTACCGCTTGAGCCTGCAACAAATCTAATCTCCGCTAGCAGAGACAAGGCTTCTCACCAGCTCGGAGACGGTACCCGCTTCAGCATGGAAGGTGTTTATCTGACTTCTTACTGGTGCATGGAAGCCAGGCTGCGTCGTCGAGATGCTCCACTATTTTTGCAGTCAGGCAAGATATGGACAATACCGACCTACCCATACGCCAGACCTGCAGCTCAAAAGTATAAAGCTCAACAACAGGGGTCTTTTTGTAGACAGCTGCCAACGGGCGTCCGTTTTGGAGGAGGATGCACTACTAATTTAGCGGGCTGTAAGGGATGATGTCGGTGGCGCTGGCAATTTTTGATCCCGGTCGTCTCATGTATCGGTTGGTCTTGCCAGCAGCTTTCTTGGCGCAGATTCTACTCGAGCTACCGCCGCGAAGGCCGAAAAGCCGAACAGAGGCAAATTTGAATTCAAGGGACGTGGTGGATCATGGCAAATGTCTGTGCTCCATGATCGACGCCTGTCCCTCGTGGTCTCGTCTGCGAGTGTGATGATGATCCAGCACCGAAAGGAAACAAGGTCCCCACGTTCCCCACCGCGACCACTGGAAGATCTTGAACTGGTGGCCGACCGGCCAGCCAGCCGCGGAAGTAGATTTCCGTAGAGAGGGTTCGGTTCTGTCGCGGGTAGTGTAGTCTAGTTTAGTTCTTTAAAGCACTGAAAACTACCACTAGCCAGGGTGCTAACAGCCCGCGCTAGAATGACTCTATTTTTGCAATCATTTGGTCCTTTAACTCCCGGATACCAACCCCCACCACCAAGCGAGACACTTCAATGTTTTTTGAGAAAATTGTGGCTTTTTTTTGGTGCGTGGTTCAGTACCCGGTCCGTTGACAATTCAGGTTGTTAGTGGTGGAAGAGCACCACGGAAGAAAGAGCCTCGGTCTGAAGGCGTCACCGACGTCAATTCAACGTTTGTAGGTAATCTCAAGTACCTTCCAGAGGTTGAACCCCGTTTCTTTGTTCCTGGTCCCCTTTCCTCGCAGTAGCTTCGCCCGCCGCTGGGTCATTCCGACCACGACTGAACCAATTCCGGCCAACAACGTCCTGAACTTGAGACGAGGCTCCGCTTTTCTGCTTCCCCGCACAAGCACTTTGGCACTGCTGCAGATTGATCCAAAACCAGGTTCAGTGATCCTCATAACTAGGGTGTTCACGGGCGGGGCCGGCTATCAGAAAATCTGCAATCCGCTGATCCGTGGGACTGGGTGAATCGGCCCAAGCTCTGCAAATTGAATAACTGACAATCAAAGAATGGGGAGAGACCAATAGGGGAAACGAAAACAGCAGGTGTTTGGCTTTGCAGGGCAACACCCTCTCCAGGGGTGAATGTGATGAAATGACACCTCATGAAGCAAACTCGGCACGGTACGTATTTTGCATGCACACCACAAATCGAAGACCGAAATTGCGCTGGGGCGTGACCGATTCCAAAGCCCGGGATCATGGAATCCCGGGTCGGCCCTGAGAAGGGCCAATTGGTCGGGAACGACGGGGGATAGTTACGGCGGACTATCTCTTCTCACATCCGAGATCCAGCAGGCGAATCCCATCGACTAGGTTCAAATTTGGGCAGATGAATAGTGGCTATAAAGTGATGTGATGGATGGAGAGGGCACCAACAGCACCGAAGACTAGGTTCGGGCGTGGTCTGGGAAGCAGTGATTGACTCCACGGCGGTGCCTATTGCGCCTTGCGGAGGCAACCATAATGTAGTCACAGGGTACCGCTATTTTCATGCCCCGAAAAGCCCCGCTTTGCGGGCCGGGTATCAACTTTTGGTCTGCTCGGTGTCACTGGAGTTTGAGGCTATCTACAAGAGAGCCTAGAGTTGCGAAAAGGCCATTCCTTTTTGCCGTTGCGAGAGTGCCAAAAAGCAATGACATACCGTTGAAAGTGGGAGGCGACATTGGGAAGTGAGTGTTCGGGAGAAGGGCACGGAATGAGACCCAAAAAATGTGACAGAAACCTCGCCCGGTTGCAAAGAAATGTGACAGGACGAAAGGCTTGATCTCAACCGGGACCTCCATGGGGAGGCCAAAAGTGACATCGGAATCTCTGGTGGCCTGGATTCTGTGCCCCCTGGGCGTGTGCTGCTGCGTCCGTGGCAGTCTCGTCCCGCTTCCGCACCGGTACCCCGTTGCATACCGCAGGAGAACGCATCCGAGGATGGCGGTGCTGTTTAAGATCCAAGTCAAGCCTTATCGACAAGTCACAATAACCCCTACAAACTTTTGTTGCTTCTCACAAAATGCTTGCAAAAATGGCATGATGGTGGGAGAATGACACATGGTGGCTTGCTCGCGGCTCGCGGCTTCTGCCTCTGGCAAGCAAGATATCTCAATGCGTGAAGGGCCATGCCGATGCTTTTCTCACTGCACCTGAGTAGATTAGGTACACCCGAGGTAGTATGATGTGTCGATTGGTCTTCTAGAAGAGTTTCGTTGGGATTGCTATGCACTATTCTTATAGGAGTCTCCGTGCCACGGATCAGTGGCTCCTCTTTTATCAATCGGTAGCTAGAGGAGCCGATTTCAACAATGATGCCACCAAGCAAGCAAGCAAGCCCGCTACCTACCCTGTCTGACCTGGACCAGACTACAGCCCCGGCAAAGCCGGCCACCATTCAAGGGAGCGTAACGGCCACGGTGACATAACGCCGCTGCACGGCCGACACATTAATACATGTTGCCCTCGAAAAGTTGCATTTCCCCCTATAGTTTCCGTTTCGATTCTTTGTTTCTGTTCCTTCCAACTCAGGAGGAGCAAGTTGGCATGGATAAGACAAGGAAAACAGTCGTGTACAGTGAACCTTAGTCTACCCTGATATACGCAGCGACTCCGTTGTTCAGCCTTGTCGAGCATTGCGACTTTAATTCTGGGTTGCACATGGTTGATATTGGTGAATCCACCTTCCTCTTGTGAGATGCGCCTTTCTTGGGTCTTTGACAAAGCGTTCAGCAACGGGGAACATCACATAGACAAGCCCTTGTTTGCCATTTCCTTGAACTGCTACTCACTCGCTTGCCAAAATTTTGTCTTGGAGAATTCCCAAGGCGCGGCATGTGTAGTCTTCACTTCACTTGCACCGGCCAGATTTGCCCAACCTTACACTGCCCACTCGATTTAGGAAGCATTACAAGGCAAGATTTGCGACATTCCAGTTGCGCGCAGGGGTCTACCCTGATCTACCGATCCCTGGTCGCGGTTGATGGATCGTAGATATAATGTGGGGAATATGGGATCGGAGAACAGCAAGGGACTTCTCGACAGGCGAAATAAAGTTCAAACGCAGCACTGCAACATCTGATGTCTACGCCTCGCCAGCTTTGCTTCTGTCCCAAAACCCCGTATACGCTGCTGAGAAACTTACGCACAAGGAAGGTCCTTGGTTGAGGACACCAAAGGAAAAGACACCGTCAGAGCCTCTTGCCCAACCTGGGGCCAGCCTGTCCCTATCTCGTGTCACTTCATCGGGGGGTTAGCAGGGGCGGCTCCCCGTCATTTCAAACTCGAACTCAAATCTTTGAGTGAAGTGATCGGTGCTTAGCAGGTGAGGTGGGATCATTATGACGAAGCAGTACTACCTGGATGTCGAAGGGACATGTGCTCACATAGAGAAAAGACTCCACAGTATTCACTGAGAGACCGGGTCTCACGGGAAGCATACCTAACACGGCACAATGTCTTTGTTCGATGCCTCACCAGTGTCATGAATTTTCTTTTCATGGACGCTGCTCTGGCAGGCTACGCACTTCTACTGTCGGTCCCGCGCTATTTACTTGCTTGCCTCGTACCCTGTAGCATCTCCAAGTTGTCTAGAAGTGCCGTCTACTTCGAAATCGTGCAAAGTGTCGCCGGGGGTGGGGGGGGGACTGTGCAAGGAAAATGCCATCCTAAGTGAGAGGCTGTTCATCTATCCGGGAATTGAGCCTGGCGACTTTCGGGAATGCACATTTGACAAGCTATAAATTGTCTTTCGCCGTTCAAGCAGCCTACCATTTTTCAGATGTCAAGCATTTGGATCACACGAGAACCCCGATGGAGCTAAGGCGGATAGCCGTTTATTTGTTTTCCCCCCTCGAAATTGTCTACGTGGTGCCGCGCTGCAGTACCTCCTCTGATTTGCTTGTTACGAAAGGTATCTTGGCGCCTCCTCGTGAGTATGGCATCTCCAAGATCCCGCCACGTATTTTTATTTGACTGAATCTTGCGATTCGCCTCATGTTGTTGAACATGAATTTCCCGCTGGAATCGTTACTGACCGCCTCTTGGTTGTGACCCTGGTCTTTCTAAACCTATGCGCAATCTTTTATTATCACTCCACGAAAGGGAGTCGAGGTACATTGTGCTTTCCTCCCTTTCCCTCTCGCTCTCCGTCCAGGGAGCCTACTGCTGCTTCTTCGAACCCTATGTATACGGGAAGAAATGTAATGTCCTCGTTCCCAACCTCAAGCTCCTCTGCGAACAGTGTGCTCCGTTGTCGCCACTATCGGAATTGGGATGTGAAAGCGGCTATTTATCTCTCCCTCGCCTTTCCTATTCTCTAAATTCGGTGAAGATGTCTTCTGGTATGAACCTAGGTAGCCAAGGGCATGGCTTACGGTACGTAGTGTAGT
>Ga0247774_1000930_pt1 | contig 14804 bp, 9 predicted proteins | sample UWRJL001104B6_FD_179933 | JGI IMG/M metagenome (GOLD analysis project Ga0247774, IMG submission 179933) | Plant litter microbial communities from Arlington Agricultural Research Station in Wisconsin, United States - UWRJ-L001-104B-6 | ecosystem: Environmental > Terrestrial > Plant litter >... | reverse complement strand
GAGGCTTACGCGTAAAATTAGAAATTGTCAAGTTAAAATTCAGTCCCCGCCGGCCATCGAGCCTGCATTCCCTGTGCAGCCAGCGGACTGTTTCGGCGATGCCCAGAACATCAAAATCTGTTTCTCCCGGCAAACCGATCATAAAATACAGCTTGATTTTATCCCAGCCGCGATCGACCGCAGTTTTGACACCCCGGAGCAATTCTTCGTTTGTCAAACCTTTGTTAACGATGTCGCGCATCCGCTGAGTACCCGCTTCCGGGGCAAAAGTCAAACCGCCTTGTCGCGTACCGCCAAGAATGTCGGCAATATTATCGTCAAATCTGTCAACCCGCTGGCTGGGTAGAGACAGAGAGATATTTTTATCTTTCAGGCGATTTTTGATTTCCATCCCGACTGCTGGGAGTGCCAGATAGTCGGAACAACTGAGGGAAAGCAGGGAAAACTCGCTGTGCCCGGTGGCTTGCATCCCCTGTTCGATCGCGTCTACGACTTGCTGCGGTTCGACATCGCGCGCGGGGCGAGTCAGCATTCCCGGCTGACAGAAGCGACAGCCGCGGGTGCATCCCCGGCGGATTTCTACTGTCAATCTGTCGTGTACTGTCTGGACGTAGGGAACCAGGCCGGTCGAATAAGCTGGTATCGGAGTCGCCACGCGGCGCAGAATTCGCCCGGGAACTTGCGGGCGGTTGGGATGAACAGAACCGTCCGCCGCCATATCGTAGAATTGCGGGACGTAGACACCGGGAATTTGCGCTAAATCCAGCAGCAATGCTTCTCGGCTCAAATTATTAGTTTTGCCGAATGCCAAAATCAAGCCAATTTCTGGCAGCAATTCTTCTCCATCTCCCAAAGCGATGAAGTCAAAAAAGTCAGCGTAGGGTTCGGGATTGGAAGTTGCTGTTTGCCCCCCAGCAAAAATCAGCGGCATTTGAACGTTTTGGTCATTTGTCGCTCTTTCTTTCCAAGTTAGGGGAATGCCGGCCAAATCCAGCATTTCCAGAATGTTTGTTGCTCCGAGTTCGTAGCTGAGGCTAAAACCCAGAATATCAAAATCTGTGAGCGATCGCCTGGATTCTACCGCAAACAGGGGAGTTTGAGTCGATCGCAGTTTTGCTGCCAAGTCTGGTGCGGGCAAATAAGCTCGATCGCACAACTGCCTCGGCAAGGCATTCAAAATGTTGTAAAGGATGATGTGCCCCAAATTGGAAGCACCAACTTCATACACTTCTGGGTAAGTGAGAACCCAGCGCACAGACGCCCCGTCCCAATCCTTGTGGGCAGCCCCCAATTCGTTTCCCAGATAACGAGCAGGCTGATTAATTTCTGCTGTAAGTAATTCTTCGACTTTTACTGCCACGGCTCGACTCGCTAAATATCTGCGACTCTTAAGCAGCCTACCTTAAAATCTGCCAACACGCCAACGACAGTCCTCTGTCTTTTGGGGCATTTAACCGAATTTGCTGTGTTTTGTTGCCGGTTGTTGCCTGTGCTGTCGGCTCTACCACTGGTTGTTGGCGCTGGAGTTTTCCGCTTCAAAGCTATCGACGTTTTCAAATATCTTAAAAACTCGATCGAGTTGGCTGAGTTCCAGAATCATCCTAATCCCGGGGGATACCGAGCAAATACTAAACCTCCGCCCCATTTTTTTCGCCTGCTTGAGGCCCGAAACCAATGCCATCAAACCGGCACTGTCCATAAATGTTACTTCGGCAAAATCTACGACTACGGCTACAATCCCGGGGGCTGAAATTGCTGTCATTAGTTGCCGTCCAAATTCTCCGGAGGTGGCTGCATTCAGGTGCTCTAGGGGTCGAATCACCGTAATTGGTTTACGGGCAAGAAGTGTCGGCATAGGTCAAACCTGTGATTACTAAGTATTTTCAACTACTGGGCTGGACAAATGTTAAGCCTAAACCTAGTTGATAAATCTCAGAGTAACTTACTCTGAGGGAAACTGAGCAGTTGTTTTCAGTAATTTTACTGAATCTTTATTTATTGACTCTTTTTTATAAAAGTTTGCGTAAGATTTGCCCAGGAAAAGTAAGCTACTATACTATTTTTTCTTTATGGCAGCAGTTTACTCTTGGTAACTCTAAAAATTGCGCTCGACCCTGCCCTAGCTGTTAGGTTAAACTGAATAATGTAATTGAAATCACTTGTGAGTTCTGATTTAGATCACGCGCTCGCTAGACAGTTCAGAGCAAAATAAAAGTGTACGGAGTTCTCCGACCTACTATGCAAGCAACTCATGCTATTCGTCAACTTGTAGAAAAAGCCCTCTACATTAAGCAGTTGACGCCTGACATTGAAAACGAAATCAACTACGAGCTCACCCGTTTGGGGTACATCTCGGATATTGATTATGAGGCTTTAGAGTTATTAATGGATGAAATGGATGCCGGCCGGGTGCAATTGGTATCTAGCCGTCTCTAGTGGGAACCGGGAAACCACTCCACCTCAAAGAGCAAAAAAATCCTTGCACGGCGGGAAATAGAGGAGTGTCAGAAGCATTGACCCCCGACCGAATATTTTTCAAAGGAAGCACCTATAGCCTTTCTCAGTAACATGTTCCGACGTGCATAGGACATAGGGCATAGGGCATAGGGCATAGGGCATAGGGCATAGGCCCGCTCCGGGCATACCTCACCACGCGATCGAACCGCTATAGTTGCTGAACTTGATATTTGAGGAGATACTGTTAAGGGCGATCGTCCCTCCACCTCTGCTCAAAAGGTAAAAATTTTGACCTAAATTAAATTGATAACTTTTGGGGCTTGACAAATTAGCTCTAATTCGGACCTAGGTTCTGCCGGAGTCAGTCTAAAATCTCAAATATAAAATATAAAATCGTTCGATAATTAAATTTATAACTTTTGGGCCTTGACAAATTAGGTTTAATTGTGAAAGCTACTCATGCTTAATCAAGCGCCTAGTTGCTGAACTTGAGATTTGAGGAGATAATGTTAAGGACGATCGTCCCTCCACCTGCGATCGAAAGCTAAAAACTTTGACCTAAATTAAATTTATAACTTTTGAGGATTGACAAATTAGCTCTAATTCGGAGCTCCCTCCTCACGGAGTAAATCTAAAATCTCAAATATAAAATATAAAATCGTTCGATAATTAAATTGATAACTTTTGGGGCTTGACAAATTAGCTCTAATTGGAACCTCGCTCCTGCCGGAGTCAATCTCAAATCTAAAATCTCAAATATAAAATCGTTCGATTTAAATTGATAACTTTTGGGACTTGACAAATTAGGTTGAATTGTGAGAATTAGTCATGCTTAATCAAGCACCTAGTTGCTGAACTTGAGATTTGAGGAGATACTGTTAAGGACGATCGTCCCTGCACCTGTGCTCAAAAGCTAAAAACTTTGACCTAAATTAAATTGATAACTTTTGAGAGTTGACAAATTAGCTCTAATTCGGACATCCCTCCTCACGGAGTCAATCTAAAATCTAAAATCGTTCGATCGCGCCGCCAAACTTGCCACCACCGCGACCAACTCAGCAGGCTCGATCGGCTTGGGCACGTAAATTTGAAAACCTTGCTGCAGCGCCCGTACCCGTTCCTCTACCCTACCAACCGCCGTGAACGCCAATGCCGGAATTTCCCTGTCCGCCACGAGCGATCGCAGTTGCGGAAGCAGAGCCTCTCCATCAGAGGCCGGAATCTCGATATCGATCGCCAACACATCCGGATTCAGCCTTTCAACCGCCTCCAGGGCTTCCATTCCCGAGCTAGCGGTCTCAACCTGGGCCCCGCAATCTTCGAGTACTGTACAGGCAAAATCCAGGGAATCCGCATCGAGATCCACCACCAACACCCGCACTCCAGAAAGATTGCTGCTGACAAAAGACTTATTTACACGGGCTCGCGCCTGGCTTTGAGGAACCCCAAACTCCCCGGACCCGGAAACAGAAAGTCCGCAGTCGCTATGCGGCTGTTTAATTGGCAATCTCACCAAAAAGCTCGCTCCCTGTCCCTTGCCGGCCGATTCCGCTTGCACCGTCCCCCCGTGCATTTCCACAAAATGGCGCACTAGGGCCAAACCCAAACCCAATCCGTTGTACGATCGCCTTGTAGAGCTGTCAGCTTGGCTGAACCGATCGAAAACATGGGGCAAAAACTCTTCCGTAATCCCTTGTCCCGTATCACTCACCTCAAGTTCCACACAAGCGGGCGACAAATTTTTACAGCAAGCGGATTCCTCAGGGGCAGGAGTCTCCTCCAGCCTCCGCAGGGCCACCCTCACCTGTCCGCCATCGGGAGTAAACTTAATCGCATTCGACAGCAAATTCCACGCCACCTGTTGCAAGCGGCCGGAATCGCCAAAAATCCGCCCCGCAGTTTTGTCGAAATCCGTCACAATTTCAATATTTTTTGCCCCAATCGCGGGCGCCAGAGTCTTTATCGCAGCCTCAACAGTCGAAATCAAATCCACCCACCGCAAATTCAGCGACAGTTTGCCATTAATAATCTGCGACACGTCCAACAAATCCTCGATCAGAGTTGCCAGCGAGCGCGTATTGCGGTCGATCGTTTCCAGAGCCCGAACAGTCGTTTTTTCGTCAAACTTGCGGTTGCGCAGCAGTTGCGCCCATCCCAGCATCGCATTCAGCGGCGTCCGCAATTCGTGGGACAAAGTTCCCAGAAACTCGTCTTTAATCCGGTTCGCCCGCGCCAATTCCTGGGCTCGATCGTGCAGTTCTCTTTCCAACTGCTTGCCAACAGTCAAATCGAGAATAAAAGCCACAGATTCTTGTCGCTTTTGGGCCAGCAAAACATATCCGATCAACACCGGAATCCGGCTGCCGTCTCTCCTCCAGAATTCCTTCTCGTAGGGAGTGCAAGCCCCCGTTGCTTGTGCCTCTTCAATCCCCTTCAAGTCGAGAGACTGGTACTCCGGCGGCGTCATGTCAATCCAGTTTAATTCCCCGCGCTGCAACTGTTCCCGCGTGTAACCAACTATCCGCAAAAATTCATCGTTTGCCTCCATGATACCGCCGTTAACATCTCCGAACATAATCCCCATCAAGTTAGCTTCGACCAACATTCTCAGCTTTTCTTCGCTAGCTTGGAGTGCCGATTCTGCTTGCTTGCGATCGCTAACGTCTTGGATGTAAGCCGACAAACCAGAATCCGAAGGATAAAAACGCACCTTCAACCACTTATTCCATAACGGCACGAATTCTTCATACTCGATCGTTACCTTTTCTGCTAATGCTTTGGCAACCATTTTGGAAAACGGTAAATCCACAGCCCAGGGAAATATCTCCCAAACATTTTTACCGATCAACTCGGCTTTTGACTTGCCTAAAAGCTCTTGAGCTTTTAGGTTGACATAGGTGTAGTTCCCCTTTAAATCCATCGCGATAAAAGCGTCGGTAATGCTTTCGAGAATGTTAGTAATTTGACCGTTTGCCGATTGCAGCGCTTTAGCTGTTTCTTCTGCTTGCAACCTGGCTGCTTGTTCCCGCGACAAAGCCGCACCGCGTTCTTGTTCTGCCAGTTTTCGATCGCTAATATCGATGTAAGAACTGATGTAACCTGCAAAATTGCGATCGGGCCTGTACCGGGGTACGCCCGTACCCAAAACCCAGCGGTATTCCCCGTCATAGCGCCTCAGGCGGCATTCGATCCGGTACTCGCTGCGATCGTCGAAAGCTGTGCGGTAAATATCCCGGCATTCTGGCAAGTCATCGGGGTGCAAGCTTTCCATCCAACCAGTACCCATCTCTTGCGCCAAAGTTCTACCGGTAAACTTCAGCCAAACTTTGTTAAAGTAATCCCCAAGTTGGTCAGTGTCCGACATCCAAATCATCACCGGCGCGGTATCTGCCATAATCCGAAATCGAGCTTCGCTTTCCTGCTGCTGTGCTTCGGCTTGCTTGCGATCGTTCCGTTCTTGAACTTCCCGCAGGGCCCGCTGAATCGACGGCACCAGGCGCATCAAACGGCGTTTGAGAACATAATCAGTAGCGCCGCTTTTCAAAGTTTCGATCGCCACTTCCTCGCCCAAAGTAGCCGACACAAAAATAAACGGCACTTCCGGACAAGTAGCGCGGGCGATTTCCAGCGCTACTTCTCCGTTAAAACAAGGCAGCATATAATCTGCCAAAATAATATCAAAACACTGTTTTTCCAGCGCCGTGGCAAAGTCTTCCCGAGTTTCCACACACTGCAGAGAAAATTCTAGACCGCCATCTGTTAGATATGCCTCAATCAGTTCGGCATCTAGGGGGCTGTCTTCTACTAAGAGGATATTGAGCTTTTTCACAAAAATTCCTTTTACTTAAATATTAGTAATGCGGACTATTTTTGATTGCCAACCGTAAAATAAGGGTTTCAAGGCTCCAAGGCAAGTTCGCTACCAACGGAAAATCAAGGGTTTCAGACTACGAACTAAAAACAGTCCAGAGTATTGAAATATATTTTACTTAAATATTTCCTCAAAATCCCTTGAATACTTCCATTCTTTACTGCTTCATAAAATCTATCTAAACTTAACCAAAGTCGTCTTTCGATAATTAGTGTTTAATTCCTACGCTGTTGGTTTGTTGGACTTCTTTGCACTCCGCGTCAACGCAGAATGAGACAAACCAACGACTTCCTTATTTTGAGAGGGTAAAAGTCTGGGAAACCAAACCACATTCCAGTGGTTCATAACCTGGGAATGTCCCTACTGTAGGAATTTTAATCGTATTTCCAGCATTTAGTACAACCTTTGGGTTTGACGAATCTACTGTAAATGATTGACCATATCGACCGCTAGCGAATGTGGGATGGGCCCACTTGGATGAGCGATACCGATGAAAAGCATCCTTTAAATCAATTAATGTGTTTTGGTCTACTCGGCTAGACAATTGATTCATCCAAGCAAATCCCCCTTGTTTTTTGACGTGATTGGTTAAAACTTTTTTGAGTTCGTTAATCACTTTCGAGTCCGAAAGCTTGACGCGGCCATACATCCTCGCTGGAAGACTCAATCCCATATTAAAAACAACCCGTCTCAATCCTGCGTGTTTCGCCATCAACGTCGCTACTCTATTATTTAATTTGAGTGCTCCTTTGATAGCAAACATACTTAGACCTACCTAAAGTTGTGTTTGATGGGGTACAGTTTCGATGCCTAGACTTATTTAACACTCCAACTAATTTTCCCTACTCTGCAATTTTCCACAGAAAAACTTCCTGTAAAGATTAACTCTGAGTAAGTTTAGCAAAGTATTTGGCGATTTCGTTGAACTCAAATTCGATCGCCGATCTAAAAAAAAGATCAAAAATTGCTCCGCTTTCTGCTGGAACCTCTGCCCCGGTTTGCGGGTGGATCGCGAGAGCCGATAAAAAAACTATCTTTTTGAGTCCGGGAGGCACAAAAACCCGGTTAAGAGTCAAAATCAGAGGTTGTGAGCGATCGATGTTAACCCTAAAACCTGGTTTTTGACCTTATTTCCGTCTCTAACTATTTATATATCCAATGGAGGGGAACAAAGGCATCTATCCCAAGATGGAGCTTGGCGAACTCGCTCTAATTCAAAAACCGGGTTTCTTAAAAAAAACCGGGTTTTTCACCACAACAAATAATTTAAATCGTTAGTCTTAGACGAGCAAAAACCCGGTTTCTACACAGCGGAGTTAGCCGTACCCTTACGGTAGGTAAGTATGTATTTTTTGTCAAAATTTGTCCATCTAATATCAATTCCGGCAGTCAGGCCGGGATAATATCAAATCCGCGCCGCGAAAGTCGGGCGTAAAGTCGAATCAAGATCGCAACTAATAATTCGCGCAATTTTCATTTTTTTGACCCCTCCTTCAACAGTCAACAGTCAATAGATTTTAGATTTTAGATTTTAGATTTTAGATTTTAGATTGAAGCATTGACCCCACGGATAAATTCGGGGGGCAAGTTTCATCGGATACAGGTTTTTTATTTCTGGGCGGATGAATCCGGGGGCTTGTATCCTGGAGGCTTTCGGTCAACAGTCAACAGTCAACAATCAACAGTCAACAGTCAACAATCACGGAGGGTGCAACCGGAATCGATCTAATTTTCAATTAGAGGCTAAGCGAGCGACACAATACTAGCTCGATTGTAAGGCAATCTATTAGTCGGCAAAACTTCCAGATTAATTTGCAAGGAATCCAAAGCCGGATTTTGGGCCAGCACCTGTTGCGTCAAACTCTTATTAAGAATTTCCCAGAAATCCGTTTCATTAGGATAATTAGTCAAGAAATTGTCAATGCTTGTGGAAATCGGCACATAATCTGGATATTCATCCTCGGTAATTCCGGGTTTGTACTGATATTTGACATCAATATTGAGGTTATTCAAACCCTGGTGAGCGATCGAGTAATTAGGAATCTTGAAATTCCCGGCTTCACCTAATTTACCATCTTGAGTGCGAGTAACGGTACTGCTGCGCTCGTAAGGCAATCGGTTCGTCGGTAAAACATCCAAATTAACCGTCAGCGACGAAATGGTCGGATTGTCAGCAAGCACTTTTTCGGTCAAATTTTTGTTAACAATTTCCCAAAAATCCGTTTCGTTTGGGTAGTTGACTAAAAAGTTTTCAATACTCTTGTAAATCGGCACAGAATCAGGATACTGATAATTTTGAATCCCGTCTTTGTACTTATAATTTACATCAATATTTAGGTTGTTTAACCCTTGATGATTAATTGGGTAATTTGCCAATGTAAAATTCCATTTCTCCGTCAGTTGAGCATCGGACGGAAAGAAAGCAATTCCTATTGGACGCTGTAGCTTGCTGTCGGGAGGGACAAAAATAGAACTGTTACTCGACCCAGGATTTCCCGATATTGGCAGCGGTTCGTTAGTCTTGCCATTATACCGCAACACAGCGCCGGCACCGTTAGCATTAGCGCGGTTGTCAAAGCCCACTACAAACAAATTGCCGATCGGCGAAAAAGCCAAACTACCTAGAAAATTGCTACTGGGCGAAGTATCAGTATAATTGGTAGATAAAACCTTGACCAATTCCCCGCTTTTTAAATTGTAGCGCCTGATATCGTTAGCAAAATCGCTGACATACAGGTCGCCGTCAGCCGGCCCGATTGCCATTCCCAAAAGACTTGTAAATCCCTGACTTCGAGGCGAAGGATCGGGCGAAGCAAAGATACTTGACTGCCCGGTTTGCGGGTTGTAACGCAGCAGCTGACTGGGGAAACTTGCGCTATAATCTGGTTTACCATTGCGAGCAACACTCCCCTGCGTTGTCACGTACAAATTGCCATCAGGAGCAAACAGTAAACCGTTCGGGCCATTCAATCCTCCCGCTTGCTGATTTCCCGAAGCAAATACATCAATAAACTGTCCTGTTTTGCCGTTGTATCGGAGAATTTGGTCGCTCAAAAAACTGTTGACATAAAAATTACCGTCAGGGCCAAAAGCTAAACCGTAAGGGCGAGACAATCCGCCAGTTTCGTCAGCAGCCGTGTTCGGATTATCACCGACAAACTTGTCAATAAATGCGCCAGTAATTCCGTCATACCGCAATACGGCAGATGGTGTCGGCTCTGCGGAATTTTCGGGCGTGCGGCCGCTAGCAACGTAAATGTCAGACTTATCATCGCCATTGCCATCTGGCCCAAAAACGATCGTATCTGGATTGGACAAACCGCCGCTTCCCGCTGGAATAAATTCGCCTAGAAAATTGCCGGTATTGCCGTCAAACCGAAGTACATTATTTCCCCTGCTATTGCCAACTAGGAAAGTCCCTTGAGGATTGCTGGGTTGAGTGCGAGTAACTTTGCTGGTGCGGTTGTAGGGCAAGCTTTGGCTTGGCAAAACGTTAATGTTGATATCAATTGCCACCAAGGCAGGATTTTCGTTGAGGATATTTTGAGTCAAGTTTTTATTGACAATTTCCCAAAAATCATTTTCGTTCGGATAGTTGGTTAAAAAGTTATCAACGCTATTGTAAATTTGCCGAAAATCTGGATATTCATTTGGGGTGATTTCCGGCTTGTACTGGTAACCTATATCAATATTGAGCTTGTTCAATCCTTGGTGATTAATTGCGTAGTCTTTCAAGAATAAACTACCATCTTCTTTGATTTGACCGGAACGGCTGCGGAAAACTGTACTTGTTCGATCGTAGGGCAATCTGTCGGTTGGCAAAACTTCAAGTTGAATGCTAATATCTGTCAGTACCGGATTTTCATCAAGCACCTTTTCTGTCAATTTTTTGTTAACACTTTCCCAAAACTCAGTTTCGTTCGGGTAGTTAACTAGGAAGTTATCAATACTTTTGTAAATTGGCACAAAATCTGGATATTCGTTCTGGGTAATTCCCGGTTTTAAGCCGTAATCAACTTTGATATTTAGGGTGTTTAAACCTTGGTGGTCGATGGTGTAGTTTTTAAAATTGAAAGCCCATTTTTCTGAAGGGAATAGGGAAGAAGTTCTCGATTGCGCGAGTTCGGGCCCGCCACCACTATCACCAACCGCAAAATCCATCCCTGTCAGTTCGTCTCTCTGAACTTTAGTGGAAACATCGGTCTGGGATTTTAGACTACTATTAAATTTAAGGTTGTCGCCTCCTGACGATGGGAGACCGAAGTCGGTGAATGGATCCAAAAGGTCGATCGCACTACCAGTCGCAGCGGCCGCCTCATCTGGTTTTCGAGTCAAATTGTAGCTGGTATCAAATAAAACATTGGTATCGCCGACGGCAATTTGGCTACTCGGATTTAAGCTGTTGAACTTACTGCCAAATAAGTCTGGTATTTCTGCTGAAACACCCGCAACATTTCCCTGAATAGGGTTTTCTTCAAACAGTCCTGCTGTCTTAAACATAAGCTATTTTTTGGGTACTCCCGCCACCGGAAATAAATTTGACTATAGCGGTTCGATCGCGTGGTGAGGTATGCCCTATGCCCACGGAGCCCTATGCCCTATGCCCACGGAGGCCTATGCACGTCGGAACATGTTACTGAGAAATGCTATATATTAGTCCTGGACTCATGGGGGCCCAGAAACCGGGTTTGATGTGATAAAGGATTAGACTTCGCCCGAGCCCGCACACGGGCGTAAAAAACCAGGTTTTGAGGACTCGTAATGCATCTATGAGTGTATATTTTACGGTTTTTAAAACTATAGTCAAGTAGTCTAACAAGTACCTTATATTTTACAATAATATACCTAAAATATGTCACCTTTCTCAATCACAGCTTTTTCGGCTTGTTCCACAAAAAATTGATTTTCCCTGTGGGGTGTTCTGCATTTATTAAACTGCTTTATTTCAATGCCGTATTCCCCACTCATCAAAACCTCTCCCCCTCTCCCCTTCTCGCCCTCTCCCCCTCGAACATCATAGACAATCTAGGATGGTGCAGCAGCTTAACCCGCCCCACCCTAAAAATTCATGGGTCGAAGAAGCCCAAAAGCCATCTACAGGAGACGCCCCGCCGACCGCAGCCTCAACGCTGCTGTGAGCTTATTTGTTCACGGCGGAGCTAAATTGTCTTAAAATATACAATAGGGTAAAGTGGTTCAGGGATCGCGCATATTAAAGACAGCCACTAATTTGCAATAATTCTTTACAATACAAGTACAGGACAACGAGTTACTAGCCCCTAACTCTTCCCTGAAGAAAGGGTGCTCAAAGGTCGGATAGAAGACCATAAAAATGGTGAATTTCACTCTTCGCCCGTAATGATGGTCCGTTAGGAGTAGGGAGTCGTCCGTTGGGGAATGTGGAATTATTGACCTTGACTTTATCATTCCCATGCAACCGGAGTAGTTTCTTCCTTCTGCTAAACGGGAAGCCCCCGCGCTCTACCTGTCCTCAGGTGAGCGTCGGGATGAAAGGCGCTTGAGTCAAGGGGTTTGATACCCCGCAGACGAACAATTATCTTCGCTTTTAGAGGTAACCTTTAAGCTTCTTATCAACTCCCTTAAAACTTCTGTTTTTCCTCTTTCTGTCTCACTACAATATGATTCAAGCAATTCAAACTCCTTGTCGGAAAGCTGAAAAGTAATCTTTTTCATTGTATTTACTGGCTCATATATGGTACAATTATGTCATGATAACAGCCCATCAGTACAAATTACGCCCGAACCAAGAGCAAGCCAGTCAATTTGACGATTGGCTGGGCTTGTTGCGTATACAGTATAACTGGAGGCGGGCAGAGCAGTTCAACTGGTTTGAGTCCACTCTAAGCCCAGTGAATTCTTGCTCTCTTGTATCATGCAGTATCGCTCCAATAGTGGAACAACCTGACTATTATTGGCAGAAGAAAGACTTGCTCTTGCATCGTAGAGCGGTACGTAAAGGGCGCAGGAACCGCAATACTCGTTATCGCCAAGCACGATTCCTCAATCGTAAAAGACCAGATGGGTGGTTAGCTCTATCTTTAAGACACCGCATTTTGACAATAGAAACTTGGGTAAAACGACTGCAAAAGTTTGCACCACTTGATTCAATTGCTCAAGAACTTGTTAAGTTCGACACTCAAGCAATCCAAAATCCAGAAATCTCTGGGATTGAATACCAGCAAGGAACTTTGAAAGGTTATGAGTGCCGTGAGTACCTGTTGGAAAAATGGAATCGTCAATGCGCTTATGGTGGTGTCAAGGAGATTCCGCTCGAAATTGAACATACCCAACCAAAATCACAAGGTGGTTCAGACCGTATTTCTAATCTTTGCTTGGCTTGCTACAAGTGCAATCAACGCAAAGGAAATAGAGATATAAAGGACTTCTTCAAAGGTAAGTCATATCTGTTGAACCGCGTTTTGAAACAAGCCAAAACGACCTTAAAGGATGCGACATCAGTTAACTCAACTCGGTGGGCATTGTTCAATACTTTGAAGTCTTTTGGATTGCCTGTGAGCAACGGGACTGGCGATCGAACAAAGTTCAATCGGATTCGGTTGGAGTGGCCAAAAGCTCATTGGATTGATGCGGCTTGCGTTGGCGCGGTCAATGCCATCAAACTTGTTACAACCAAGATTCTCAAGGTAAAAGCAAGAGGTTTTGGTGGTCGGCAGGGATGTCAAACAGACAAGTTTGGCTATCGGCAAAAACATCGCCCGTTGCATCCAATTCTGGGATTCTGTACAGGCGATATAGTTCGCGCTAATGTTCCAAAAGGTAAGTACAAAGGTACTTTTACCGCACGGGTCTGTCCCAGGTCGCATGGTTGCGGAGAATTTGCGATCGACAAAAAACGGAGGTCAATCAAACTGGACTACTTAACATCCATTCATCGAAAGTACGGATATGAGTACGCTTAATACTTGCCCAAATAGTAAGCAATGTACAGATATGTTAAACAATTTAGTTACAGTTCCTTACCCTAAAACCATTGCCAACAGATGGCTTAGTTGCCACCTCTGCAGTTGGGAATTGGATCGGGATGTGAATGCTGCGATTAATGTTAAAAACATTGCTGTCGCGCGGACAGTGATTAAAGCGAGCCTGTGTGTTTCCTATGTAGACGCAGGATTAGCTCTGAAGTCCACCCTAGACTCGTCTACGAGTTAGGGCGCTTGAGTCGTCACTCTCAGGTTTGTTCACGTTATTGGCAATCAGTTACGAGGAGATTTGACCCGCCGTGCTCCAACGCATCAAACAAGACTTAAAAAACGACCTGATCGCAGGTCTACTGGTAGTGATACCCTTAGCTACCACCATCTGGCTGACAATTACCATCGCCAGTTGGGTCATCAATTTTCTCACCAAAATTCCCAAGCAGATTAACCCTTTTGACGGACTCAACCCGATTTTGGTGAATCTGCTAAATCTCTTCGTAGGGCTGGCTGTACCCCTGCTGAGCATATTAATCATCGGTTTAATGGCCCGCAACATTTTCGGCAAGTGGCTGCTAGACTTTGGCGAACGCCTGTTGCAGGCAATTCCCCTAGCCGGTTCGGTTTACAAAACTCTCAAACAACTGCTGGGAACCCTCCTCAAATCAAACGACAAATTTCGCCGCGTGGTGTTGGTGGAATATCCCCGCCGGGGAGTATGGACTTTAGCTTTTGTGACCGGTACGATCGAGACTAACGATATGCCGCCTCACCTGTCGGGCGAAACCCCGATCGGCATTTTCATCCCCACGACTCCCAACCCCACCACTGGATGGTACGCTATAGTCCCGGAGGCAGATTTAGTCAATTTGTCAATGTCGATCGAAGATGCCTTTAAAGTCATCATCTCTGGTGGCATCGTCAACCCCAGCAACTCAGTTCCAGTAACCCCCGAAAAAATCAAGGGCAAAACACTCGAACCCTTAGTATCCGAATCAAGATACCAGCCCGTCCCAGTAGAAGAAGAGTGAACCAAGACATCTTTAGTGGCCCGTAAGGCGGTGTAAACTTTCTCCATAGCAGATAATATTTGGACAAAACCAGCCCAAACCGAGAAAGCCTACACTCAGAAACCCGGTTCCTTTGCATAAATCTGGGGTTTGAGGGCGAAGTATCTGTAAACTACCCGCCGCTGGCGAGTCAGACGGCTGGTATTGTACTGGTTTTAGTTGAGTTTTCTGCTAAAGTTCAAGTCCGCGCGCGATCGAAAAACTTCCTAAATTCTCAATTGTTATCTAAAAACTGTCACTAACCCCACCCTAAAGGGATGGGGCTTGTAGGGAAACCAAGCCATAGGTGGAACACAAGCGCAAGTAGGACTAGACAACGGCCGAGAAGCCAATTTGAACTAACTGAAGGTGGCACTTTCATTGGATGTTATAGGCGCTATTCCTAACCCGTAACCACTCCGTTAGTCAAAGTCGAAGGAAATTAAACAGTTAGGTTTATCGCCAAACAAA
>Ga0247774_1000929_pt1 | contig 14809 bp, 10 predicted proteins | sample UWRJL001104B6_FD_179933 | JGI IMG/M metagenome (GOLD analysis project Ga0247774, IMG submission 179933) | Plant litter microbial communities from Arlington Agricultural Research Station in Wisconsin, United States - UWRJ-L001-104B-6 | ecosystem: Environmental > Terrestrial > Plant litter >... | reverse complement strand
GGCCCAGGCCTGCAGGCTGTGCAGGTTGGGCTCGGCCACGTTGGCGAAGAGCAGGCTGGTGCCGGCTTTGAGAAGGAGGGCCGTCTCCCAGGCGCTGAGGAGGTCCCAGGGGTTCTTGGCCTCCCTGCCGAAGTAGGTGAAGGCGTTGGCGAAGACGACGACGGTGCGGCCCGCATACGACTCGAGCACGTTGCGCTTCGTCACGGGGCTCTCGTACGAGCCAGTCAGGCCGAGGTTGAAGATGTCGAGCTTGGTGTGCAGGCGGTGCCGCAGGAGCCCGATGATCTGGTGGATGGCGTGGTTGGGCGTGCTCGGGTTGACCACCAGCAGCACCGACGGGTCCGGGCTGAGCTCGTAGTTGGCCGAAATCTGCATGCGCATGTGGTACTTCTGGACCGACCGCATCTGGCCCGTCTGGGGGTCGGCAAGGAGGAGCTCCAGCGTGAGCCAACCATCGCTGAACTCGAGTACTAAGTCGTTGACGCTAAATTCCTGGTCGATGGTGATCTCCGACTGGGGCTCCGCCTCGTCGATGTCGTCGATCGTCTCATCGGGCTTATCCTCGGTCGCGTGCGTGAGATTGAAGAACTGCTGCGGATCCGACAGCTTGGTGGCGCATGCTCGTCGGAGCGTGCCTTCGCTGCCGTAGCCCTTGGTCGAGTCGTTGTGCACCTGCCCGCGTTTTCATTAGTTCTCAACTCACAATGTTCGTTCGCGATCAAACAGGGAGAGTTTCAGCAGCACTCACCGCCCACTTAAAGCGGACCTTATCCCCCTTCGCGACGCAATCAAGGTATGTGGGTGGGTCGAGCCGTATAGGGTACCGAATCGGGATCTCTATATTGATGGAGAAGTCGGGAATCGGCCTGTTCAGACGTTCGTTGAAGACAGCGGCGACCCTGACAACGTCCTTGGCGTCGAGCCGGATGCCCGCCGGCCTCTCGGCCGTCTCGTTACGGATGAGTGCGCGCAAGATGCCGGGCACCGTGACCTCTTGGCCCGGCTGGATCGCGCAGGGCAGCATGAGGGGCTCGGTCGCCACGGGCTCCAGCCACTGCGTGCCCTCAACGAGAAGCTGGATAGACCGCGTGGTCGGCGACGGCATGCCGCCCCGGTTCCGGACGCGGATACTGTGCACCATAACGTGCTCCCCCGGCTCGTAGATGCCATCATCGTTCTCGTCGACGACGCTGAAGTGGACCACTTCGAGAATGTACGTGGCTGGGTACGTGGCTTCCGACAAGTCGCCGCGGATGACTTTGATCTGGACGCTGCCGTGAGGAGCTCTGTGATATAATTCAATGTCAACATACTCCATGACTATCCAATATCGGAGAAAAGGAGGTTTTCACGCACGGCCGTCCAGCGCTCAGGTAGGCTGACGCAGGATTCCCCGGCGGTCCGTTGTGGCCGTTCTGACCGCCGGCCATTGCCATTGCTCTGTCACCATCAGACCTTCACGTCGAGTCTAGTGATTAGCGCACCGCATGTAATATGGCCGACCAGCAATCTTCCAAGGTGCTCCATGTTCTTACCAAACATATCCGTTGCCACCTCTGCCACCCCGTCCACCTTCACCGGGCATTCCGTGTGTGCCGCTTGCCCCCCCTTGTCCGCCCTCGACATTGAACACGAGCGGAAGGAGCAGGTCGGTGTCATCATCTTGTACGGTGACGAAGACGTTCCCGCCCGGCGCGCCGTCTGCACCGTCCGACCCAGCGCCAGCGCTGAACACACGAATGGCTTGAGTCAGCAAAAAACCGTGTCTTTTATCTCCCCCAGTACAGTAGCGCCGTATAGCAACTGTTGGATTCTTATTTTTTTCTCCCTCTATATTGAACTCACTCTCCGCCACGGCCCCCGTCCCCGCCGTCCTCGCCGGCCCGGTGCTTCGTCGCGTCCCTGCCTTGCCGACCGGGCCCTCCTGACTGGCCGTTCTCGCCGCGACCGCCGGCGCCGCCGTTACCGCCGTTTGCCTTGAGTATCAGCTTCTCGGACCGGCCAATCTTCCAGGCGCGGCCTGTCTGAGGCCCTTCGCCCGCCACCTGGACGAGGCCCGGCTCGGCCGCCGAGTAGGCGAGCCGGATCCGAACGTCGGAACCGGGCGTGCCCGCTGTCGGAGTGCCCGCCGACCGACCACCCATGCCATTTTGGCCGAGTGGTGCTGCAAAGTGAAAAGAATTAATTGAGGCGCTCGAGTTGTCGAGTGGTAAGGGAAAACCTGTTAGTGAAAAAAATTCCTACCTTCCGGGTGACGGCGCTCAAAGAACTCTGGAGCAGGAAGGCCGTCCCTGCCACTCGTGTCGATGATCTTGCCGTCGCGCACAGCCATGATGACAAGTTTTCTAGAAGAACTCGACAGCTTGTGGCCCCAGATTTAGGGATTGTGACGGGAACTGGTGGCCCCAAGGGCAAGGCTGTCGGGACTGCTGAGCCGGCATATATAACAAGCAATTTTCCCCCGCTATAACGGATCCCGCCGGAAGCGCTCAGAAATAGGCGCCCGCTCTATTGGCAATAGGCAAAACGTGGCTTGCACAGTTCTTCAGCTTGGGAAAACATGGATCTGGAATTCAAATGTCTATTTGGCACTAATGATGCATCGTACTTGGCGATGTCTCATATTAGCGTCTAGATATCGGCTCAGGCTCCCGCGGATAAGGCTCCCAGAACCTCGCTCAAAACAGCAATTCGGCATGGTCCGTGTTATAGCGCCGGCCCGCCATTGGTCGAGGGCCGGATATTGATTTTTCTGACCCATGCTCTTGCATGTCCAAATGCCATCATTTGTCTGGACAAGAGGACCAATAATTGCACGTTCGCCTCATTCTCCCCATGGGGGGTTAGGGGTGGCCGTTAGGCGATACTTTAGGTGTAGCCTACTCCCAGAGCCGGCCCCCTCTTTGTTCCGCCCCTCTGCAGCAAAATTCCTTCGGAACTGCAAAAAATTTCTTCCATCGTGTGGGAAGACTTCGTACGTAGAGAAGACAAAAAGAAGATGCCCATTAGGAAAAAGATAATTAAGGCAGACGCGCCGGCGGTTCGCGCCGCCGATCCGATGCCGCCGCCGCCGGCGTACGATTCTGGCAGAGCCCTATTTTCCACGACGGGAATTCCTGCCATCAGCTCACGCGACCTGCACTACTTCTTCAACCTCGCCGCGTCCCTGTACAAAGAGGTTCCCCTTCCCAGCGAGCAGCCAGTCGATGGCGGCGTCAATGACGACCCGCCGCCGCCTTTCAGCGACCTCAATCCCAACCCTACATATACTGCCGGCGGCGGCGGAAGCGGCATCGGCACCGGCATCGGCAGCAACAATTCATACCAGGCGGCGAGTCCGCAGCAGGAGGTCGACCCGACGGCAGTGCTGGTCCTCCGCCTCTTCCGGCAGACGCTCACGCACATCCGGCCCGTAGCCGAGCGGTTCCACCTCGGCCCCGCCGACCGGCAGCCGCTGTACGCGCTGACGGCTCAGCCGTCGCCGAGGTCGGCGGCCGAGTTCAACGAGTTGGCCATCAAGCGGCGCGACGCCATCTCGGGCGTCTGGCACCCCGTATGCACGGCCGACATCGAGCCGCGGCTCAACCTCACCCGGAGGGGCCACTACAAGATCGCCTCCCTCACTATGGACGCCGTCCCCGTCTGGCGGCGCGTCGCGGCTGGTCAGGTCACCTTCGAGACGTCCGAGACGGGTCAGGGAAACAAGCTCTGCCTCTGGTGGGGAGACCGCACGGCGCTCGGTCCCATCGGCGACGCGTACGGGCTGTGGTGGGAGTCCGGGGGGGAGTCGGGCTGCACCGAGGCCTTTTACGTCGTGGAGCAATGGGGTGGTTTCGACAGCTCGAAACCAGGTATAGTCAGAGTAAGCTTCTCCAAAAAAGTTCCCCGATATTTGCCTCGCGTCATTTCATCGAGGTTTAAAAGTTTTGCTGACATGGAGGGGGATACGCGTCGGCAGGTGAAACCGGCCCTTAAGGACGGTAGCGGCCAATTCATGGACCCGCGCTTGGTGCAACAGGACCTCGCGACCTTGTTCTTCCACGGCGACGGCCGGACGGCACCGCAGTTCGTCTGCCAGGACGTGAACACGCAAACCCGCCTCGACTTCATCATGGCCGGCCTCATGACGGTCCTGACGCTCGAGACTCGCAGGGCTGAGGCCGCGGGCGGCAGCCTGGGGGCACAAATGGCCCATGTCATGGGGTTACAGTTCACGGGACAGTAATTGTTTAATCAATTGATCAGTTTGTGCTGAGCCAAGCCGTTAGGATTGGGACTAACGAGAGCCTTAAATTACCTTACCAAACCTATTGAGAGAAGAAATGAAGAAAGTAACAAGAAAGCAGACGCATTCTATCCGCATATAATTCGTTGGTGAATATCTGACGACGTTTTGCCGCTCTTCTAATCTAATTCAAGACTCGATAGGCCATAGCACTTAATAAATACATACAACTTTCATTTCCTTGCTTTCTGAAGGAATGACGCGGTGCCCGATTTGTAATTGGCTCTGCCGCGTATTCAGCAGCGCACCTGCCACATGTGAGTTCAGTTCCAGACTAGGGGTAGAGGTACGTTCGGGCTGCTTGGTTGTGTACCACTTTGTACCTCTCAAAGTGCTACTGTAACTTGACCTCACTGCTCAGGTATCATACTCGACGTCTTCACAAGTCAAGGCCGTGTTCCTTACTACGTATTCCACAAAATTGGTATATTCCAACGACTCAAAGACATGTGTATTTGATACCGGCACGGAGGCAATAGGCCCCGTGGATCCCGTTAAATGCACAAGATAACAAAAATCCTCTTTAATTTGCGAGGAACAAAATATCATTGCGATATGGACATCATCTTTGACAGTTAAATGACTCGAGCCTATTAGGGTGAAGATTCCTAGTAGGATGAATAGTCCTGGTAGAACGAAGACTCTTACTTACCCTAGGATTGAGTAGACTTTTTATTTCCATCCTTTTGGTGTCTCTTCCTCTCTTCCAACCTAATCTGCTTTCTTTATGCTTGGCCATATCTTCTTATATCATCCGTCGTTCTTCCACCTAAGTGTACCTATCATGTTAACATCCAGGGCAACATGCACCAAACTTATAGGCAAGGATTTGGAGACATATGAAAGGTTCGAAGAGAGCTTGACTTACGGTAGGTTCACATTGCTCAGCAACCAACATCGGATCGAATAGGTCATCGTCGTTTCCCCTGCGGGCACTGCCTTCCTTCATCCTGAAGACGATAGGAACTGGAGTGTTTACGAGGGCGACTCTAAACATGGCCACATGGTAGGTCCCATATCGGTTGGCAAATACCACTTTCGCAGCCTTGTTGCTCAGATGTGAGTGGACGGTAACGCGTCTGTACGCCGCGTAGTCAACCTCGGCCTCCCATAGAACCGACGATGCTACAATGGAGGGACTAACGAAATACAATCCGCCATGGCATCCACTATCGATACTAAATCTAGATCGAATCTTGTCTCGGGTTATAAAAGTTTGCCTCGAGCCCAGGTGGCAGCTGCTAAGATGACTCTGACCTGACATCACCTTAAGAGATCCAGTGCTATTAGCAAATCGAATAAGAGAGGGTAAATACAAGATTTGATCGCATTCACTTAGTGGAAGCAATATGTCAGATGAAGTATCTCGTACACTGCAATCCTGTCCGGACCATCGGAATCATCAGTGCCAGGCATATATTTCAGACCCGTGGAACGCTCATGCTTGTACTTTGAGATCCCTTTACTATTTTAGTGGGAGAATATCCCTTCTGGTCGGTTTACTGGATCAGTTAGGAGCCCCCCATATCGACAGGCTCTCCATTCTAAGCCTCGGCATATGGACAACCGTATTGATGGGTCACCGGGTCCCAACCCGCGGTCGTGTCTCGATGGCCATGCCATTGCTAGTCGTACTAGTCTTTTTCGGAAAGGGTGTGGGTACTGCAGCAAATCATATGTCTCGCCATCTATAGATTTCGATTCAAGTCTTCTATTATGTTTATTTTTCGCCTCAAGGTTCGAGGCTTTTCGATTTGGCTCTTTTCGAATTCGCCGGATTTTACGGATGCCCATTCTTGCCGGAGTCTTCCCTTGATCGTCCTTTATGCGTGTAGTCGTCATCCTGTCCAATGACTCTCTTGCCAGCCTCCGCATAGCCGTACATGTCAGTGGTAGAAATGAAATGATTGACATTATAGCCCCCGTCGTTGTGTGATGAAGCATGATAGTCGTCGGGCTCCACCCTCTTATGCCCATGTCTTTTCGTTCTCTGTGAAGACATGTCGAAGTGATATTAGGGACTCGACAAATACGAGGGCACAAGGACAAAAACAATCCAACTAGTAGAACAGAGTAAAATATAATGTCCCGAAAGCAGAACACTTGAAATAGCCTTAGAAGACTGAAGTCTTTAATGTCGTGGCAGAGTATCGCGTTGAGGTACGGTATCGGATTGAGGTACGGTATCGCCTTGAAGTACGTCTGTTAGGGACCAGCTCAGCTCCGTACAAATACTCTCCGCACAGAAGATGTTACACGCGACACACCAATCAGAGTATTAGATGATGAGGAATCTACCACGTCATACAGCATTTGCGTAGTGTTGCATATTGCAGGGGAAGAAATAAATCGCCAGCTCATCGCGCGTCGGGCAGCAACACCGGAGCCCAATTCCTTTTGATAGGAACTGTGTGCTGTCTGTCCGCACGAGGCACTTTGGTGTGGAAAGTCAAGTAGACCTTCTATAGATCTAGCTTTGAAGATGGTGACAGCATCGTCGCAGCCGGGGCCGACATGGCAAGGCTATGCCCGTGTGGCGGGCTTCATGAGCGAATTTAACTATTGAGTTCGCCATTTCCAACGTTTTCGGCTCCTGAGTTGCCAAAATCTCCTGAACTGTCTGGTCTATGGATGGGGAAATATGACTTAATGGCTGTACCGGCTCACAACCAAGGGCAGCAATGGCTGAATACTGTCGTAATAGCCTGAATTAACATGTGAGCAGCTTTAAACGTAACTAATTCACGAAATCACCTGCAATCTGACAACACCAAGAAGGCGTAGTTTACTCTTTGAAGAACATTCTCGTAATATAGATTTCTAAGCGGCGCTAATACTTTTGTGCAAAATCTTATAAATTGATCTTGATTTTTTTCCATACTAAGCTCTTACAAATGTATATCAGTTCGAAACCTCGAGACAGGCCCTCATATGCTACCGCTCTGATATATTTATCTGCAACCAAACGCCTACCAGACTTCGAAGCCCGACTCAAGACGACGAATATGAATCCGGGTGTGGAGTGTAGCAACCGGAACATTCTACTTGTCTCGGCGGTCTCGACCAACAGCGCTGAGGGGTTTAGGCCTTCCACGGAGACGGTAGCGAATGCGACACCGCGAGAATTGTTTTACCGAAGGCAAGATAAGGCGGATGAGTCAGAAGAGGCGTAGGTGAATCTCAAGGATCCCTTGAGCGGGACAATTAAACTACCGGACTTGGAGTAGGCAGCACCTTCGCTGCCGTTATGATGTAGATGATGCAGAGGCCGCAAATCGAAGAGACCGTGGATTCGGCGGCAGGACACGCAAGTGGATATTGACAACTGGAGTGGAAGTGGAATATTGCCGGACGCGTTTGATTACCTAACGAAGAGAGATAGATTCTCCGGCGAGCGCCTTCCCCACAAATGACATCGTTCAACAGACTCCACAGCGTTCCTCTCCGACAGCAAGCCCGGTGTTTCACCCCCGTCAACTGACGGCCCGGGAGTTTGGCCCGCCAAGGAAGGAGATGCATGAATTCAAGGAACGCCGATGGTGGCGTCAAACGAAGACGGTTAGACTCTGCAGGCAATTGGCAACGCAAGGCGTGACCACGGCGGCGAATATTCCTGGCAGACAAACTGATGCCAGATGGAATCGTCTGGTTCGAGAAATGGCGTTATGCCAAATTGGATTTCTGGAACGTCGCAAAACAAGCCTAGAGATTGGTCTGGTTCATGCGATGTGGCCGAAATGCCGAGATCGCCAAGCGGAAGCGGGTAGATAGATGCGGATGTCACAATGACACGGACGTGATAAATTTCCCCACACGCGAATCAAATCGGTTTCCGGAGTATCATGACCGAGATCGTGATCATGAACCAAAGTCGGTGCATTTTGCCTTGGTTTTATGGATGGCTGCCATGGCTGCCGGCGTTTTGGGGAAACCAAATGACGTCGTGGCGTTTTCAGCCACCTATGGCATCCCAGATGACGCCCGCTTGCCACCCAATGAGTGCAGCTTCCTCTGCGCTGCGTTGAGCGGCCCGTGCATCCAGTTAGATCACGTTCCTCATGACGTAATTCAAGAGTAGGACCGCCATGCCTTTGCACATGTAATTGTCGACTCGGAAAGCGACTGGACACTATATTTACGTCGCCGGCCGGCCATTTGGACTTGATCCTTTTTGTCTCTCTAGCATTGCAGTATCACAAATAACCCTAATAATTTGGAGCATCAACGAACATCAACGAGCATTCACGAGCATTCAATCATGGCAAGAACTACAAACACGCACCTGGGGCTTTCGCCCTTCATCATGGCCAGCACTGTCCTTGTCTGGATTTCTGCTGTCATTGTCATGGGGATTTTGTCCTATTTCCTGTCCAAGAACAAGCACCAAGGCGATCATATCATCTACGAGGAAGTCATTGTATGTTCCCAATCCAAGCCACGCTCGCCATTTTCCCGCACGAGTTGGTTGCGCTTTCACTTGCTGACACACATTATTTCTTTATAGGCTGTACTGACAGTTGTATTCCTTCTCGTCGGCTTCGTCCTTGGCTCGCGCCCTGGATATTCTCTACTGTTCAACCTCATCTTCTCGTATCTCTGGCTCGTTGCCGTCGTGTTCACCGCCGAAGACTACTCCAACAAGCACGCCAGTGCCCTGCAGCACACTGTGGAGGCCTTCAGCTTCATTGCCTTGTACGTTAACCATGATTATTTTTTTCAAGGTCGCTTCTAAGTTGGTTTCTCTTTTGCTAATCATGCGCCTGCAGCTTCTTCCTGCTCTTCAACGTCCTTTACGACTGGCACTTCGGATACCGAGACGTTTCCCGTTCAAGAGCGACTGTGTAATCTTCAGGTGGCCAGGGAGAGAGTAATTCAGAGCATCCTTAGCGGCAGGACTCAAAATAGTTAGAATAATTGCTCGTACCTACGCCGCTTAATAATATTCGTTTATTATCGATTTCTAGTTAGCTTGCTCGCTTTGGGTGAAGCTGGAGTGTATGGATTATTCATCGCTCTCGATCGTATCCTTGATATCGTGACATCTGTCAGCGGCTGTGTGACGACAGCAGGCCCATCATGGCAGATTCCCTGAGCATTGCATGGCCTGTTGGTTCCGTTAACCACGGTTGTCGGCTAATATTCACAAGTCGTGCCTCATTTCGCGAAACAAATCTATGACAAGTTTGCTTTAGCGAACAATACCTACCCGATCTTGAAAAGATTCAGGGTTACTTTGGTGATTTAGAATGAGAAAGGTTAGGGATCGATGTCGACGCCTTTGGGGAAAACCCATGACACCTCCAAGTCCTTCCGTGACTGGCACTCTGCCAGGACAATTTCTCCCGTTTCGAAAACCCATTCCAGCCTTGGATCCTAACGTCGAAATTGAAGCCTCAGAAAAACCATAAGTGCGCCGGGAACCCTAACCTGTTCGAAAATACCCCGCCGAATGCTCAGCAAGCGCTTTGAAACCGCGAGACCGTCCTCAACCAACAGCTTTCACCCCCATTCTGGCGCACTGAATGCGCTGCGCCCCGGTATATGAGAAGTTGGCTTCTTGGAATGGACCGCTTTAGCCAAAGACTGCTTGAAATCAATTAGGAGACTCCCTAAGAATATTACTTTCGGCTCTCCATCTAGCTCACCGAAACTCTTAGCGATTTGAACAAGGCCAAGCTGATCAAGTCGCTTCTCTGGGAGCGATTTCCGACTGGGTTTTTAGTTGGCTGGAGGGGGAAGAGTCGGAATCCAAATTGAATTACTGCGCAATCAGCTTCGGGCATAACCAACAACGATCCAGAGGATTTGCGTGTTCAAGGCAATACTCCCGAAAAGCAGTCGTGCCGCATAAGACGGGCCTCCGATTCGCGCCTGTTGGTATGTGATAGGGCTGTACGACGTGGGAGCTCAGGTCTGTCTTGGTGAACTCACCCACCTGGTCCTTTCCGCGTATCCTTCCTCTCCAATAACATTGCCGGCTCTTGTCGCTGTGACGTGAAGTGCATCTCCTTTTAGGGCTTTGAGCCTTGACAATTTTGCGGAGCCCCGGCGTGGGATTTCCAACACCACTGTACAGCCACGCATCAGCAGCGGCACGGCCACCCCCAACGGGCGAACAGGCTTAACAGAGGCCCAGTTTGCTTCGGAGAATTATCATCGCGGATGCTAAGCGCACGGCTGCATCATGTCTGCCTCTCCGCATACTTGTTTTGTAGGGTTTCATTACTCATGCTCGTCAGAATTGTTGCGTGGCTTTGACTTCTTTTATCGAGTTAAAGGTTTCACAGACAGGGATGGCAAGTTCGTCCAGGCGTCTGTAACCAGTTGACTCGTGTACGAGGCGACATTGCGTATGGAGATTGTACGAAATAAATAAGGAAAAATATGCAATTTATTTTCGAAACCTCGGTAGGTTTTCCATTCGGACTTCAATCTACTATATATCAAGCTTCTCGGTATTTTTTCTCCCTTTTGTAAAGTATGATTGTCGGTTTGTCTTCCATATCAGGATTACTCCTCGGCGCCTGCTCCACCGGCTTTGGTGTTTCAGCGCTTCCAAGCCAGCTGCTTCACCGTCGACAAGAAATAAGATGCACCGATGCCACTTTCTCGACAGTCAATATCGAGGCCCCGGGCCTTCCGGCCGCTTCGATTTCCGTCAAAGTAGACACGACGGATCCGGGCGGGTTGTTAGGCCGTTGGAAGATCGAAAACCCTAATGCAGCAGAGGTCTGCAATGTCAAAGTCACCGTTGTCCCTGAGGGCTCCGACAACCCCATCTCGTTTGCCGTCTACCTCCCCGCCGCCGACAGCTCTGACGCCGACACCAAGTGGAACCAGCGATTCCTCACAGTCGGCAATGGTCTGTTCGACGGCGGCATCCAGTACAACTCTATGTTCCAGTATCTGACCCACGGTTTTGCCAGCATGAGCACCAATACCGGTCACGAGGGAGAGGGCGCCGCCGGGGCGGCGGCCATGAACACCGAGAACAAACAAAAAGATTGGTCGTGGCGAGCCATGGCGTACTCGGTGCCCATGGCCAAGAACTTAGTCTCAGTATACTACGACCAGACTGCCAAATCATCCTTCTACGCTGGCTGCTCGACTGGCGGCCGGCAGGGTCTGCGGCAGCTTGAGTTTGACCCCCAGAGCTTCAACGGGGCGCTTATCGGCGCTCCAGCCTGGGACACGACCAATATCCTCCCCTGGGTGACCTTCCTCCAGACCCTGACAGCCTTGACACCGCAGCAAATTCAGCTGATCGAGAGTCAAATGATCACAGCCCAGTGCTTTGACGCCGGGACCGGGGCTGCCCGGTGGGTCCGCGCGCCAGTAAAATGCAAGAAAACATTCGATGACCTCAATCTTTGGAGCGGCATGGCTTGCAACGCGACCAACCCGCCTGCTGGCTGCTTCGAAGACATCAACCAGGCCAAGAACTTTGTCAAGGACGACCTGGAAATTCAAGGCACCAACTTCCGTCACGCTGGCTACGACCTGTCGGCGGTCCGCTTCTGGCAGTCGTACATCGGCGCCAGCCTGAAGGACGTTGCCGCTGCCGTCCGGCGCGTCATCCTCAACGGGGCGCCTGACTGGGGCGACGATGGCGGCCAGGGCTACTACGCAAGCCTCACCGCGTGGGCCGACCAGCCGGACATGAAGCCGCAGGTAAACCCAAGAGCGCTCGGCGCATTTGGGGGCAAGATGATCCTGTACAACGGACTCCGAGACGGCCTGCTTCCTGCCGGGGGCACGTTCGGCTTTTACCAGCAGGTCCCGAACAAGGACAGCATCCGGTACTACGAGATTCCTGGCATGGAGCATTGTGCGAACCTCGCGGCGCCGACGCAAATACCGTGGTATATTGGTGGTGTGGGCCTTGTGCCGTTCGGAACCAATAGTCTACCCTATATTCCCAAAAACAGTCCGTTTAACCAAGGAACCGATGCCCTGTCGATGCTAGTGACTTGGGCGGAAGGGGGTGACGAGCCGAGAGATTTGACCGCCGTGGGTCTGAATGCCCAGAGACAAGCGGCGACACAGGAGACCGTCTCATCGATTACGGAACGGAAATAAAGGCAGTGAGGATTTGGTTGCTTCGCTTCTCTATGAGTACTGTATATCTTCAATTTTGTATTAGCGTTACTCTGTATTAGAATTGGCAAGAGAGAAGGAGTTTAGATTGGCGTTCAGATAGATCGTGATTAGAATAGGCTAGAATCGTACTCGAATATACCCTCTTCAATCATCATACTCAGCTATTGTTTTTGAAGCCACTGCACTCTTTCTCGTTAAGTCATGCCCTAAAACTGGCACAAAATAATTTTGTTGTTTTTTACTCCTCACACCCACTTGATAGCTCTATATCCATCATTCCATCCCTTCCCTGGCTCACATCCCATCCAATGATCTCCCGCCAGACACGGCGTTGCCAACTGATGAATTGATGCATTCTTCTCCCCACCCCAGCACACCCTCCCCCAATACCCTTCCTCTGGCGTATCATACGGCCAGAGCATCCCTCTGCACTCGAAAACCCCCTCCCCATCCACCCGACACTGTCCCAAGCAAGCCGTGTCGAGCCCCAACCCCTCGCAAACCGGATCCGGCGCATTCACCCCCTCGTCCCCCCTGCACGGCAGGTCTTCCACCCGGGTCACGCTCGCCGGCAAGTGCGTCGCCCCGGACCGGACGTAGCTCAACGTCGTCCGTCCCGTATGCACCGTCCCCGCCCCGTACTCCGTCGTCGGACACCGGTCCGCAAAGGTGGTCCGCCCCGTGGTGTGGTACTCGGAGATGCCCGTGTGGACGACCTGCCGCGGCAAGGCGCTGGGGTCCGCGGGGAGGGGGATGATGGTGGTCAGGTAGGTCACGTACGTGTACTCGTACGACTCCCGCAGGAGGAACATGTCGACCCAGGCGGAGCGCTCCCATGCGATGGCGTACGAGGTCGTGGCCGGCGGGGGTGGGGTGTAGCTGGCGGGGATGGTGGGCTCGAGCATGACGCAGGTAGGAGAGGAAGAGGGGGTTGTGAGGGGCCAGGTTGTGGCTTGAGCGTGGGTTTTTGGGGTGCTGGCGAGGAGTAAGAGGAAGGACGTTTGCCAGAGGGGTCGCGAACTGGCCGGGAGGGTTGGATACATGTTGCGCCACTTTTCTCCTTGAAATTTATTCATTTATTTATGGACCCTTCTCCGGACGATAAAACATTCTTTTTGCCCCTTGGAAGTCTGCGTCGATGCGAATGGTAACCAGATGTTGAATGCGGGCAAAAAGCCGTGGTTGAAAGAGGAGCCCTGTAATCTTGATGCATTGCACCGCAGTACCTGGCGAAATGTTGCCTCACTTTTATTTCCTTCATCGATGGCTCCCAATTGGACTCAGTAGGAAACGGCCCCGGAAGGAAGACTGGCAACGAATGCGGTGACTTCGAAATAGCCTGATATTGTGGGCCAATACCGGGAGCGGCACAGTCGGCGGGGACACTCCTCTTGGGCCAACAATATCAACCAGGCCCAAGGCCTCCCCTGCCGCAAGCAGAATAGGCCGACGATGAAATATACTTGAACAGTTTGGTAATCCATGGCTACCGTATGAAAATTCCATGTACCTTAATGCTGTTCCTTGCTAGTGTCGCTTAGAGTGCTCTCTAAGGCCCGGGGACTTTCTTATATAACAAGAAAGTAATGCCAAGATATCCCGATTCAACATAAAGTATAAAACTATATAGAGGAAGAGAGAAACTATAGCTAGTGAGCGGTAAGTGCCTGGTAGGAAGTAGCAATATTCGTTCTTCTGCCTGTCGGGCAAATGAAGGCAATTCTAGTCTCGCTTGCAAGTCTCGGCTTGCTTTCTTTCAGAACCGCAAGAAAAGTAAATACATAATGCAAGCGGTAGCATAGGCTGTAGGCGAGCCCCTCTCTTACCAGGGAGAATTATACAACATCACCCAACTCGCGTCGCATCGCCGCCGCTTGACCCGATAGCTCGGCAAGCCTAAATGATTTGTCAATTTCTAACTCCAACCAGTTGGTTCAGCTCTGGGCAGAGACGCAGGAATAAAACTCACCCATCTTGTTCTCGGCAACCATGTTAGCAGCCGTACACTAGTCGGCTTCGTTCGGCTGTTGCTGCGCAATATTACCGCACTTCGTACCAAAGCAATTGCCTGCAGGGTCATCTATTGCCTTCTGAAGGGCGTCGCTCTGCCGTCTAAAGATGTAGTCGGCGTTCTGTTCGTAGCCGGTATTGTCTGCCATGCTAGGCCAAAAGAGCTACTTGAATCTAGAGTCGGGCTCGGGCCATAAGGAGCGGTCATTGAACTCGGTCGTATCCTAAACAACCTGTGCTGGGATCATTATTAGTAACTAAACGCTGGAGAGACTATTGAATACATATCTCGAGCATAATCTGAGTAATTCGGACTGGGTGTGATGGAGGGCATTGAGCATGACCTAAGAACTTGTCAGGACCACGGGAAGGATAGGTAACATGATCTTAGTGGTTTGCATTGTTGAGGTTCTT
>Ga0247774_1000928_pt1 | contig 14809 bp, 14 predicted proteins | sample UWRJL001104B6_FD_179933 | JGI IMG/M metagenome (GOLD analysis project Ga0247774, IMG submission 179933) | Plant litter microbial communities from Arlington Agricultural Research Station in Wisconsin, United States - UWRJ-L001-104B-6 | ecosystem: Environmental > Terrestrial > Plant litter >... | reverse complement strand
GGGTCCCGCTCACTCCATGGTCAGTTAATATCCGCATCAGGTCCACCCCGACATCTTATTGGCTACGCAATATCCCTGCCAGGGTCGAGAAAGAATACGAGCTCTGATAACGATTGAAGACGTCACTAGACTTGGGATAACACTTTCCTTGCCAGTAACGCGATAACTTGTCCCGTATAAAATGTATTCGCCCGCCATAACTTTCAATTCGTGCGGCAATTTATTTTGAAGTTGTCGAGAAAGTAACCTTGTAATTGACTTCTTCCCTAAATCCTGGCTTTGGGGTTTATTTAGTTCCGCCCTTGCTTTTTGTACTAGGGTCTCAATTATCTGTCATGAAGTTCATCGTCGGCCTTGGCCTAGCGGCCCTTACTGCTACTGCACAGGCGGCCATTAAAGGGATGAACACTGGCTCAACATTCATGAATGGCCAGGCAAAGCAGCAAGCCGACTTTGCCTACGAATTTCGCCGCGCCCAACAGCTTCCAGGCGCTAGTGGCTGGAATAGCGCACGGCTCTACACCATGGTTCAATCCGGCACCGCAAGCGACCCTATCTCGGCCATCCCCGCGGCCATCGAAACAGGTACCGGTCTTCTCCTCGGTCTCTGGGCCTCGGCTGGCGATGCGGCCTTTGGAAATGAGCTTCAAGCCCTCAAGAATGCAATCCGGCAGTACGGCAGCTCGTTTGCCGCTGTGGTGCAAGGAATATCGGTGGGAAGCGAGGATCTCTATCGAATCTCGCCGACCGGCATCGGAAACAAGTCCGGCCCCGGCGCGAACCCATCCGTCTTGGTTGGTTACATCCGCCGGGTCCGGGAGGCCATTTCCGGCACGTCGCTGGCCGGAAAGCCTGTTGGCCACGTGGATACGTGGAATGCCCTGACGAACGGGTCGAATAGCGCTGTCATTGCAAACAGCGACTTTGTCGGTATGGATGCGTACCCGTACTTTCAGAACTCGATGGCCAACAGCATAAACGACGCGCGCCAGCTCTTCTACGACGCTCTCGGGCAGACTCGGGCAGCGGCTCAAGGGAAGCCAGTGTGGGTAACGGAGACGGGGTGGCCCGTAATTGGAAAGACGGAAAATCAGGCTGTTGCGAACACCCAGAATGCGAGGCGGTATTGGCAGGATGTGGCCTGTAGTTTGACGGCACAAGGTGTTAACACCTACTGGTATATGCTACAGGAGTCTCAGTACGGACAGGCGGATCCCGAGTTTGGTTTATACGGCCCGGGGGACCTATTCACGCTGAAGCCATACTACGATCTTTCATGTTAATAGATAGACATTTAAATATGATAATATCACTCATACTGCTGGGATAGACAGAATCAAGGCTGTCCACTCATCTATATCACAGAGCAAGATTCCCCTGTATTGCAGTCACATCTTCGCCTATCCGTTCAGGCTAGGCGAAGGCAGTCCACAAGGGGACCTACCAAATGCCATTAGTGAGTTGGTCCTCATAATAACCGCGGCATCTCAGCCAAGTGACGATAAGGATCATAATTTCATAATAAGGGTGCCAGTATAAGATAAAAGCTTTCAAAAGATCCAACTCTCCTCACTAAATATCCCAGCTCTCCGCCAAAGTCCGGAGATAATCTACTATCCCGACTCCACCGTATATACATGCGGTCCCAAACCTCCCAAGTCTCTGGCTAACGCAAGTTTAGTTCGGGGTAAGCTTCAACAGCCGGCCGCTAGGACCATCCTCGATCACCCAGATAGCGCCGTCCTTATCCTCTCGGATACCGCGCATTCGTTTACCCATTGAGATGTGCTGAGCCTCCTTCGCCGTGTCGTCAGTAATGGTCACGCGCACAATTGACTGTGAGCTGAGACCGGGGACGATGGCATTGTGCTTCCAGCTGGAAAACAGGTCGCCCTTATAGATGATTAAGCCGGCCGGGGAGATAACGGGGACCCAGAAGGCCTTGGGCGGAGCGAATTCGGGGCGCGTGCTGTGCGCGGGGATCGCCCGGCCGTCGTAATTGCGGCCCTGGGACACGAGCGGCCAGCCGTAGTTGGCGGCCGGCTCGATCAGGTTGAGCTCGTCGCCGCCCATGGGCCCCACCTCGACCTCCCAGAGACGCCCCTGGCGTCCCAGTCGATGCCCAGCAGGTTGCGGTGGCCCAGCGACCAGATCTGCGCCTGGACGGCGCCCTGGCTGGCGAACGAGTTGCCCGCGAAGGCGGCGCCGTTGCCGTACAGCTTGATTATCTTGCCGAGGTTGCTGGTCATGGACTGGGCCAGTGTTATCTGGTTGATCTCGCCGGACGAGATCCATCGGTGACCGACTTTCAAGAAGTAATGGCTAATTACGCGGTTCCAAGCAATATTTTGTCCTATAAATGCATTAGAGTGGAGTCTTGTCATTTCGAGTCACGCACTTCGGAACACTGCGACCACCAGGGGAGGTGTTGCAAAGAGGATCTAAATAAATCATCAATTAAAATACACTTGAGATTTGAAGATCGCTAGCTTGGTCTCCACTTTACTCTCGCGTATTCCCGTTTCAAACCCTTTAAGAAAAGACCATCCTACATGCATGCGCCACCATCAATGCCAATAACTTTGCCGTTGATCCACCCACCGTCATCTGAAGCAAGGAAGCACACGACGCGAGCCACGTCGATGGGGAGACCGACCCTGTGCATCGGCGACCATCCTGCGGCGTACTGGAGCAGACGTTAGCCACCACTGAAGTCGCTTGGCTGGGAGGTTTCCGGGCAGCCGAGATTTGAACATACCTCATCAACTCCTTCGTCATCAAGGCCACTTCCATTGGGGATGTATTCTCGACAAACTCTGCAGTATTTATGTTAGTATCTCAACAAGAAGGTAGGAACAGGGCATGACTTGCGCGTGATACATCGAACTTTTGATGCCGCCCGGTGCAACACAGTTGACCGTGATTTTCTTGTCGCCGAAGTCTAATGATTGGTTGCGATGCTTAGCAAAGTGTACTGAGTAGCGAGCATCGGGATTTTTTTTGTGCTTACCAATCGCCATGCACCGTACAAAGGTCTCGATGGCACCCTTGGATGCAGAGTAAACGGTATGCTTGGGGACTGCTTTCGCTTGTCCCGTGATGCTGCCCATCAAAATAAGTCTCCCACCAACTTCGAGGTGCTTGTATGCTTCGCGAGCGACGAAGAACTGGCCGCGAGTGTTGGTGTTGAAGACGCGATCAAACTCCTCCGGCGTCACGTCGGCGATGTGGCCAAACGAAACGACGCCCGAATTAGACGAGACAATATCAAGCTTCCCAAACTTTTGTTTTGCCTCTTGGAACATGGCGACAATCTGGTCCACGTCGGAGACGTCGGCTTTCACTGCCACGGCATCGGATCCGTTCTTCTTGATCTCTGCGACGACTTGTTCAGCGGCCTCGGTGCTGTGGGCATAGTTGACAACGACGTTGGCACCGCGACGGCCCAGTTCCAGCGCCATTTCTCGGCCGATCCCGCGACCTGCAAGCCCCAAGGGTCAGCACACTTCCAAAATCGCACTTTCCCAAGTCTCTGCTCAATTTGGGGTAAAACCAAGCGATTTTCAAGCTGCAAGAACAGGGGTTCGGGTGACCGCTGCTCATCGGAGGCTCTGATTCGCTGGTCGGACTGGCGGACATTCTTGGGGTCAAATCGCCCCACCATCCCCACCAAATGCAGCCAAAACTCCCATGGAAGACCTGGGGAGGCTCGCTGGCGCTCTTTCGCAGCAAAAAGGCAGGGGAAAAAGACGGCGCGGTGTAATAACACTTACCAGCTCCTGTGACGAGCGCAACTTTTCCCGCTAGCGATGCGGCTGCGAGGCCAAGCGGACCGGGGATCGCGTCGTACTTTGACTTCTTCGCTGTCGTGGTGTGGCCATTGGTAGCTGGTGACGCCTCCACGGGCGCATCCAGCAATGGCCCGTCAACGACTGGTCCGTCAACCACAGGTCCGTCAACGACCGGTCCGTCAAGAACAGGTCCGTCAAGAACAGGCCCATCGATGACAGGGGCGTCTAGGGGATCATAAACGACAGGTTCCGCCATGGTCGCATCCATGGACGCGCGGGGCTCGACCTCCATTTCTTGAACGACCTCAGGCTTGACGCCGTTGAGCTCTGCTTTCGAAACATCCGCGACGGGGACGGCGGGCGTCTCTTCAATTGGGGCCGGCACCATGGTGATGTTTTCAACGTTCGCAATTTATGACTGGTTTGGGGGTTCAGGCTTGGATAGCGATCGAAACTGGAAAGTGACCGAGGGTGTTGGCGCAAAAGAAGACCGGATTAATCTGCTTGCATCGAGTTCAATTGCTAAAGATTTTGTTTTCGGGCGAAACTATATATACCCAGACATATTCCATCGTCTCCAAATCTCAAGCCCGACAGTCCGGTTTGTCCGTCCGGAATCTCCAACCCTCGATCCCAATCCGGAGTCCCATTCGGAAGTCCGAAAGTCATGTGGCAGAGGCTTGCCGCATCAGCCAAGGAAATTCCGGTTACGGTTCTCCCAGATAAGCCGCGGCGATTGGTTACTTCCGCAGATTGGCCGAATAGCCGGATTTGGCCGGATATATACCCTAATTATTACATGGCGGTAACCCTAGAGTTCATTTCCTGTCCCTCTTTCATTCTATCCCTGTCGACCTTTGTCCATATTCACCGCTTGGAAAGACGCGTACACCTGCAAAGCTCCCTCTATACTTTGAATGACGCCAAACGCCACCGTTAAAATCAGCACCAGTACAGCTACCCAAAAGGTGTACCTTCACAGGCGCCGCAAATTCAATTAGCCGCTGCAACAAACGGGGACCACGACAAAAGGCAAATCTCACCATTGAACTCCGTTTCTTCTATCATACCACCACTGCGATATTGTCTTTGGTTGGGCTTCATCAAACACCTGCTTCACCATCACCAATCTATCCCTCCAGAATTTGAACTTGTCGATCTGCCGATCGTCGGTCTTGAGCATTCCGCATTGCGAGAGCCGTTGATCGAGAGTGTGGTATTCCGGAAGTTTGGATACCCACTGCTTCATATTATTTTCTGACGAAGGAAAGAGCAATGCAAGGGTCCGCAAAGTTTCTTGGGCTAGACCGTCCGGAAGAAGGCTAGACCCACTGCTCTCTAGGCATCAGTTCTCGATCTTGGATTCCCACGTCTCATGAAAGATTGAACATTGCTAAACGCACCTGAGCTTCTGGTATTCCAAAAACGAAGCATGATGAAAGATGTGGACCCGCTGGTCGCCGTCTGTTAGTCTCAGATGGTCAATTAGGTTATCGGTCCACACAGTCGTCAGGCCGGCGATGCGTTCCAGATTCCGCGCAGTGAAGACCTTTTCGAACTTGACACCTTCGCAAGCAAGCTCGGACCTGTAGGCGAAGTGGTCGCGAACAAAGTGCCTGAGAGAGTTCTCGCCCTTCCAGCATAGTTGTCTTCTTCCAGAGAATCCGTATGGGTAACACCCAAAGTTCGTCATTAGAAGCAGGCTTGCCGCCAGATCTATCGAGTTATCGAGCATCTCGTCCACATTCACATGGTGTCTGCTGACTTTCCATCGCATCGAGTTTCTGATATCTCTACGCGGCATATCGTCTCTCAGTTTCCTGGCACAATCGGCAATGTCGCGATGAGTTCTCGTGGCAACATGTCGACCCCCGTCTTGCAGAGCCTGCGAGCATTCCTTAGAGTAGTACCTCCAGTAGTACTCAACAGCAATGTCGGAAAAGAGCAATTCGTCGTTCGTAGGAGAGCATCCCATTAGCCCTAGGAATATCTTCTGCGCAATAAGCTCAGAAAATGGAACATCCAGTAATCCGGAGTCCAATATGGTCGACCGACTCGCATGATGATCCATAGGGTTAGGGCTGGGATGGGCCGAATTGGGAACGTCCCCCATTTGACTATTAATATGCTGCCTGGTAGCTCCACTCCCTCGTTACTGTTGGTTGTTGTGCGAAGGTATGCTGTCTCAAATTTCCCAAGACTATAGATGGCATACTTTGTATTTTCAGTTGCTCGCATCCCCGTAGCGAGCCTGCGTAATTGTCCGCGTCATCACCAAAGCGTGAGGCTCGAGACAGCACTAGCGGTCGCCATCCGCAACCTGTCATTCGCCCGACCTCAGAATGCAGGTTCACTGCCACAGCGCCCAGAAAATGACGCGGCCTGATCACCTCGACGTGCTGCAACACTGAAAAGTGAAAGCGTGCCGCCCACCACGATGTGGCAACGGACCGCATGGCAAGCGATGAAGCTCGCCCGTCTCGTCACTGCCAACAATCGGATATTTCCAGTCAAGTCGAGTTGAAAATGAGCGAGACAATCATCTCTCAGCTTGTTTCCCAAGCCACGAAGCTGTCGATACCAGGGGCCAGCGTCGACAACAAAACAAGCTCCTGGCCGAACCCGGAGCTCTCGATTGGTCAATACATTGGAAAAATCAAGAAAGACTTCTGCTGGGCGGCGACGGGCCCGGCAAGAACTGCCTTCAATGCGGTTGCGCCGAAGATCAAAGAGTACCTCGATAACACATTTGAGCCGATCACGAGTTGGGTCAGCTGGTCGATATACATGGTTGGCAGATGCCCGGAGCATGCGAGCCCCATCATAATATTTTGCTGCGATGTGGCCGCGCACCGTAAAGAAGTACGGAATGCGATCAAGGATAGCAAACTGCTCGCAGCGTATCCTGGGATCAGGACTGGACATATGCCCAGGCCACCCGACTTCAACCAATTGGTAGAGTTGGGAAATGACAGTCCGCCTAACGGCCCTGGCTGCATAGATGCCGGCGTAGTGGCTACGTGGAGGAGAAACCCATGTGGGATGAAGGTGTTCGTTGGCGGTTCTCAGGCCACAGTCGGGGGTGTGATTGAACTCGACGATAAATTTTATTATACGACCGCAGCCCATGTCTTCCGCCTGCAAAAACCTGCCTTCGTCGCCGCTGAGACGTCCCGTAGCGATGAAGACGAAATTGACCTCGACGGTGATGCGCCGGACGATACGTGCATCGAACAAGACAAAGAGAGTGAGCCGAGGGGAGAATCCTGCGAGGCTTCATCCATGACACCCACGAGCATTCCCGAGACACAATTGAACGAGAGTCGTTGTACCGGGACGGAAGCTTGTTCTCTTCAGAACGGGAGGGAACCGGCATTTAGCGATGGCCTCCATCGAGGTCCGACACTCAACCTCTCAGGACCTGGGGCAGTCGCCAACGTGGATCGACTGCGGAACTTGGGGCCGGTTTCGCTAACGTCACTGAATGGCCCCGATTCTGGTCTTGACTATGGGTTGATTGAGGCATCTGATTTCCGCCATCTCTCTACGAATCGAATTGACTGCCCCGATGGCGCCCCTGGCAAGCAAATCAGAATCCTCCAAGTTGACTCAGCCGGAGCAAAAGATGCACTAGTATACTGCGCCACGTCTCGAGGAGTGATAACGGGATCACTCTGCGGAACGCCGACATACGTGCGTGCACCTAGCGCCCTCGAGTTTAAAGAGGCATTCACAGTGGCACTTGAATCGCCACTTGAGGTTGGAGACTGCGGTTCGTGGATTGTTGACAGGGACACGGGCAATCTTTACGGACATGTTGTTGCCGGCTCTCCAGAATGCGGCAAAGCCATTATCGTGCCATTCCATTCAATCTTCGAAGACATTTCAAAGCAGACCAACAACTGCCCGCGGCTTCCCATCAAATCCGCACCACAGGCCGAGAATACAGACTTCACCGACTGTCCTCTCGAACCGACATCCCATCCGATGCAGTCATATTGCCATTTCACATCATAGAGTTTGACAAGGCGGTGACCAAACACCTGAGGATCCGTTTCGAGGAGCTTTTGAGGTCTAAGCATTGCAGGGAAATGGGATTTGCCGGGACGGAACAACCAACCCCGATGGAACTCGGAGAGCCCCCAAAGTACTCGGCCGACGATCCTGTAACTCTTCTGAAGATCCCTCGTCCCCCGGCTCCGATCGAAAGAGCCGCCGTCGAATTCAGAACCTTTCTTTTCCGCCTTTCTAGAACACCAATGGCATGGGAAAATCCAGGTTTGCTGGATGAGGCAATCAAGGTCATTCCCCTCGAAAAGCTATACTCCGACGCCGACGAAGAATGGCAAATGCTATCGGATGTCGACGGGACTCATGGAACCCGCCATAGTTCTCAGTGGTCGCATCAAGACGCCATGGTGCGGGGCCTTCTCCGATGGTTTAAAGGGACCTTCTTCCGTTGGGTCAACAACCCTCCTTGTTCGAACTGTTCTTCCCCCACCACGGCTGTTGGCATGTGTCGACCAACCGCGGAAGAATTTACCTGCGGCGCCATGCGTGTCGAACTGTTCAAGTGCGTAGCCTCTGAATGCCGCGCAAATGTCAGGTTTCCACGATATGGTGATGTCTGGAAGCTTCTTCAGACGAGACGTGGTAGGGTTGGCGAATGGGCCAACTGCTTCGGCATGCTGTGTCGGGCAATAGGATGCAGGGTCCGATGGGTGTGGAATCGGGAGGACCACGTCTGGGTGGAGGCGTACTCTGACCACCACCGTCGATGGATTCACATCGATCCAGTAGAAGCAGTCTGGGACAAACCAACCTTGTATTCTGAAGGTGAGGCGGAGTGCTTTTCATATGGACTCATCTCTAGTGTCGACACTGACTAACCAACGTAACAACAGTCTGGAGGAAAAAGATCAGCTACTGCATTGCATTCTCGGCCGAAGGCGCAACCGATGTCACACGGCGATATGTACGATGCGGTGAGAACGCAATGCCTCGGAGCGCATGCCCCGAATCTGTTCTGCTACACGTTATGAACGAGATCAAAGGCATTCGACGTGCAGAGATGTCGGGACTCGAAAAAATTCGCCTGGCAAGGGAAGACGGGAGGGAGGAGCGCGAGTTGGCAGGCTACATTGGCGTTGCTATTGCAAATAGCATTACTTTGGCTCCCTTGGACAAATATACGACCGAGGAACGTGAGGATGCTGACAGGCCTGCGTCGCTGCTCCTTCCACGTATGGCGCCCAAGGAACAAGTAGTCGAAGACCTTGTGTCATCAAGTCACACGCATATTACAGCCACGCGTTGCTCGACAACGTGTAAGATTGACGGAGAGAAGGACGATAGGTCGGGTAAAAACTACTCGTCTCCTAGGTAGGAACTACAGATTTGTTATCTGAATTAATGGAATGCTACATTAGAATATCATATATAAATGACGATAAGACGGGTTCAAGAGCACCCCCGCGTTTTGTAGGCTCCCTCTGCTTCTCTCCCAGACTTGCCAACTACGATCTGAACCCCCATAACTCGTCGACCGAAAGACTAGAACCGTAATCGCAGTACACGATGCAGCCTTATTTCATATGCCGATATCGATGAGCGTCGCGTGCCCAATCCCGGGCCTGTGGGTAAACATCCTTCTGCGGGGAGGCGGCTGCTGCTTGGTCGACGGTTTGCAGAGTTGGCAGAGTTTGCAGAGTTGGCAGAGTTTGCAGAGTTGGCAGAGTTTGCAGAGTTGGCAGAGTTTGCAGAGTTTGCAGAGTTTGTCGAGGAGGTGGGATACAAGGGATGCAGAACGTTAGCGGTACATAATAGCTGAGATTTCTCTTTGCTCAGACGGGTTTACCCCCGAAAGAGATCGGAGCTTTCCGATCGTTGATTTACGTCAAAGGGATGGACACGGGTTACTGGCGAATGACTAGAGGGCTGAAGGTATTTTAGCGAGCAAAATGAGATGGGGTTGGCCCAGTCCTATGTTCGAAGCTGACGTTGTCTTTTGGACTAGCATCGACATCGCTGATATAACGCTATAGTGGGAAATGTGAAGCGACTACCACTGCCCTCTTCCTCGTAACCTTTGATTTCAGACAGTCGAGCGATATTTATCCTGCCGTCGAAGCATCCAAACGTCCATCGTCGATTAGCTGCATGTACTACACCAGTTGGGACCGGTCTTGTAGCGGGAAGCGGGAATGTCGAGGTTGTCGTCGTGGAAGACAGCAGCGGTGACGATTCATTGGCGGCGGCGGGGCAATGGTGAGTCTTGGACTCGACACGAATCGTCGCGTTGATGCAAAGTGGTCGGGACGCATCTGTGTCCATCCTGATCTCCATGTCTCCAGCTTAATCTTAACCAATATCCCTCATTTCCAAGATCCGCCTTTCACGATGCCCCAGTACCCGAGAGCGCTCATGCCGACGATGATTGCGCCAACTAGACAATCGTGGGTTAGCCGGAAATCCGTGGGCGTCTACTGGACCATAGACAAATGGTGGGTTGATGGAAAGTGGCAACATACGGACAGCAATAGTGTCTAAAACGGAATGGTCGACGGCCCTGCGTAATATCAAATGGCTGGCTTGTTCGAGACTACGGGCGAGATTCTGGGAATCGATAACAGCTGCAAGAGGGGCCATTGTAGAGATAATTAGATGGTTGAAAAAAATATTGGCACGTAAGAAATCGACCAGCGAGAAAGAAGCGAGTTGCTGACCTGCCCTCTTTTTTTACTTGAACATGGGAAGAAAATCCGAGTTCTTAGCACATCGACTAGGAGAAGAAGGTTGCAGTAAATCTTCAATTGACGGAAACAAAAGGGGAGCGCCAGATTTTAACATACAGATTGGCCCAGCCCCGTGAAATCCACCTCTGGTTTGGACATTCGAAACCTGGAACGGGCCATTCTCGTGGACCGCGCTCAAGGGATAGCACTAGCACGGAACATAAGGCTAAAAATGCCCTGTCGCCAGGGAGAAATGGTACGATAATTCAGAGCCTGCCTCCAGATTCAGTTTCAGAGTGGCCTGATGGATCGTCGTCTGCCCCACTTTAAGCGTCAGGAATTTGCCAGCTGTGTTTTCTAGATGTTATTGAGGAGGGGGTCAGGCCAGCTGGTGTGGTCGCACCGATCCACCAAGCAGTTCCAACCCAGCGGGTACTGCCGCACACATGGACGCCATTCGAAAGGGATCGACCTCCTTAACCGCATGCTGTTGTGAATCAAAAGCGATCGGTGCGATCCGGACAAGATTTGCGGCTATTTTTTTTTTTTTTGAAGCAATAAAAATAGCCGACTACCTCGGCTGGATGGAATTCTAGAATAACACGATCTCACCATCGAGCGAGCATCGGGGCGATTAGGCAAAGACCCCAACCTAGACCTTTTCTTTTACAATTAAGCTAACCCTAAGAGTCGGAGCGAAGAAACCAGATTCGCCGCAGCCCGTCAGGCTCTCAGGCAGCAATGGCCGAACTGTATTGGGTTCAGTGTGTGAATTATAATCAAATGTCGCTGTCGAATTGAAGGTGATATTCAGCTGTTTGGTCACTCCGGTGCGCGTTGACCCAGGCTCAACTGCGGCTTGCCAGCAACTTGGTAGACGCTACACGGGCATCGCAGATGGAGGATGACGACTAGCTAGTTGCGATTCGGAGGTGTTATTTTTGTGCAAAGTGAGATCTAGATCTAATCTCTGATTGACTATTTAGACGCCAATATTTGAGACCGCAGCGTCCATCCACGGGGGCGCCTCCACCATCTCTGCTCCTGTGCCTTAATTGGGAAGGAACCCGCTCGCCAGCCACTGCTACCCGCAGCGGACAGCACCACGTCCGATGAGCTTGCTCCGTCCTGCAGATGGAGGGGCCACCTATGATTGGTCAATTGCCCGGCTAAGCTTCTGCGGGTTGGTGCGCTGCGGGACTCGCCATTGACAGAGCCAGGCAAGCCCGCAGCCACAGCAGTAAGCGGGGGCGCAGCTTCAGCCCTAACGGCCTAAAATGTGTTAGGGCCGAACGCTCAGCAGCAATCGGGCATGGCGAAGCAGCTGAACTTCGCTGGTTCCCCGCAACAGCGTCGCGGGGCAGTGCTCGGGAAGCTGCAGGTCTCTCTCGAGCTTCACCGCCGCCATCGACAAGGTTGGTCTGCAAAGTGAGCATCATGCAAGTGGGACTTCGAAGATAATTATATTAAGGTCGCGGAGTCTTCGACGATTCGAGATGGTTTTTTTTATCATCACCATCAAACAACTGTAATCAGATCATCAACACAGCTTTTCTTTTCCTCTTTTCCTTTTCGTCGTTTTCCTTTGTGATTTCCTTTGTCGGATTTCTTTACGACTCTCACTCCAACTTTCAAATCTTTAGATATTTCTAATTCCACGGTTCCAACTCGCCCTTCAATTTCCTCTTCGGCCGACCTCTAGTCTCGTTCAATTCTCAAAATGTACGCCTCTACTTTCGTCTCCGTCTTCGCCTTCGTCGCCTCCGTGGCCGCGGCACCCTGGTCCGATCCCACTGTCTGCGCTCCCGGCAAGGGATACTATCAGGTCTGTGCCAGCTCCGGCTTCAAGGGCTGCTGCACTCAGGACGCCTGCGGCCTGGGCTACTGCCCGGACGCCCCTAGCGGCCCTGTTACCCCGCCGCCCACCAACACCCACAACACCGAACCCGCTCCGGGCACCTGCGCCGCCGGTCTCAGCTACTACGTCTGCTCCAACGGCTTCAAGGGCTGCTGCTCGCAGGACGCCTGCACCATTGGCTACTGCCCCCCAACCTGGGAGGAAAAGCCCGTCGACCACCACGAGCACGAGGAGCCCGCTGCGCTCCCGGGCGTCCCGTCTCCCGAGGCTGGCCACCCTGGCACCTGCCCCACCGGCATGGGCTACTACCAAGTTTGTGCCAACGGCTACAATGGTTGCTGCACAAAGGACGCGTGCTCGCTCGGCTACTGCCCCGACAACGGCGCCTTCCAGAAGGTGAAGCGAGCCGCCGACCCGACCGTCTGCGCCCCGGGCACCGGCTACTACCAGGTCTGCAGCAACGGCTTCAAGGGTTGCTGCTCGGCCGATGCCTGCGGTCTCGGATACTGCCCCGGCACCGCCGCGCCCTGGACCCCCGAGCCCGTCCCCGTTCAGCCCCCCACCAACACCTACCCGGTCGCGTCGCCCCAGAACGGCGTCTGCCCCGCCGGCACTGGCTACTACCAGGTGTGCGCTAGCGGCTTCAAGGGCTGCTGCGCTAAGGATGCTTGCAGTCTCGGCTACTGCCCGTACTAAGTTGTGATGCAACTTGGCGGTTGATATGACATGCAAATGGATAGATGGGTGTTGGCGTTGGAAAAGCCCCTTGTTTGCGAACTATTGGTTTGGTCATGACTTGGATTTGGGCTTCTGCATATAGCGCTGGGGTTTCTGCATTGTGCTTTGGTTGCATTTTTTTAAGCTTAGAACTTAGAGCATAACTTATTATGCCAAGTAAATCTAATTTAAATCTAACTTTACAAGTACTTGGTGTTCATGCTATGTAATGAGTGAAATGTTGCTGAGGATGTGGACAGCGGGATATCGAGTTGCACACCTCAACAAATTTCATCTGCTTTAACTGTCTTACTTTGTTAAGCCATCAGCTGCAGTGTGTGGCGACACCCATATCTATGTGATAGGGCCTCCCGGCGTTCGTCTCCAAGTATCCATCGAAAGCACCGTCATATGATCAGTCGGCTACTGATATTTATACTCACAGCTTTGTGACCATTGATGCCTGATTAGACCAAGGCCATGGTCTTCAGGGCCCGACCAGAGCCAGCCCAAACCAGTTTCACAGCATGTGCTCGGACGATCCATCCCCATATCTGTGCCTGCGTTTCCCCTGGCTTAAGTAACGGCTTTCTAGCAACCTACACTCAATATATCTGTGCTATAGTACCGACCGGAGCAAGTCTCTCTGTCATGTTTTCCAATCTAGAAGAGCCGCAGACGTCCCCGGCCCCCAACTGTATTGGCGGCCATGCCTCAAGAGCTCCCCTCCATCATGAGTTCGCCCTCTGCAGCGTGGGAACTCCATCACCAATCGACTGCAGGGCTGCCTGCGTTACTTTTGTCAGCTGCATGTTTGGTGGATCCACTCCCCGGCCCCGACAAGTCCAGGCCTTCAGCCACCAATTGCCAGCTCAGGGGCTAGCGCGGCCGCTGCCGATCTCATTGGCCGCTCCGTCATTTGCACCAGTCCACACGACGTGTACGTCTAGAGCAGGCTTTAATGAGCAGACACTGAACAGAAACCTCTAAATGAAGGTCGTATGTCCCACGGTGTCGAGGTTTGAGGCATTCGACACGACCACTGCTACCAGTGGTGTGCGCGAGCAGGCCCCCGAGCTTGTTTCTAGTCCGAGGGCTGAAAGCTTGTGACGTCTAGCCAACATTCCCGTTGCCATGGAATGGCCCAAATTTTCTGAGACGAAATTTGCTAATGGACATATGACTTCCGTGGATTGCGTATATATTCGACGAAGGATCCACTTCTGTAGAGGTTGGAAGAATTTTCAAGACTGCTACATTCCGTCCTTTCTCCATCCTAGCTTTAGTTGAAAGCCTGCGAGGACCAAGTCACTTTGTCAACACTCAGTCTTCTTTCTTGGCCCGACCGTCGTGCCCCAGAATTATCACGCATCATGCAGCTTCTTACTGCAGCCTTTACTGTCCTGATGGGCCTCGCAGCAGCATCTCCCGACTCGGATTCAAAACCCACGGGCGAGGTCCCCACCAACGTAAAGATCCACGGCATCAGCTTCCTCGGCAGCGGCTGCCCAAAGGGCTCCGCTGATCTCAAGTTTGACAACGAGCGGGGCTTTGTCGCGTCCTTCCCGGACTTCATCGTCAAGACTGGCAACGGCACGGCCGCCTTGGACTGGCGCAAGAACTGCAAGTTGACGGTTAACCTCGAATATGACCAAGGCTTCCAGTAAGTTCTCGGAAGTCAGGTTGTCTATTTCCTCCTAGACTTCCTG
>Ga0247774_1000927_pt1 | contig 14812 bp, 8 predicted proteins | sample UWRJL001104B6_FD_179933 | JGI IMG/M metagenome (GOLD analysis project Ga0247774, IMG submission 179933) | Plant litter microbial communities from Arlington Agricultural Research Station in Wisconsin, United States - UWRJ-L001-104B-6 | ecosystem: Environmental > Terrestrial > Plant litter >... | reverse complement strand
CAACACAGCCACGCGCACCGCGACGCTCACTCCATCTGCCGCGCTGACTGCATCGACCACCTACACGGTGACCGTGCGCGGTGGCACGACGGATCCGCGAGTGAAGGACGTTGCGGGCAATGCGCTCGCGGCCAACGCGACCTGGTCGTTCACGACGGCGTCGGGCTCGAGCGGTTGCTCGGCCAATGCCATCACTGCCGAGAACTGCCTCACGGGTAACCTGAAGACCGAGTGGGACATCAACGGTGCGGGCGACCCGTCGATCCAGGGTTACGCGACAGAGATCAGCGTGAACCGCGGTTCGACCATCCAGTTCAAGGTCGACACGGATGCGAGCGCCTACCGCTTCGACATCTACCGCATGGGTTACTACAACGGTCGCGGTGCTCGCTTCATCACGAGCGTCCCGGCGACCACGATCCTGCCGCAGGGCCAGGACCCATGCCGCACGGATACCACCGGCCTCATCGACTGCGGAAACTGGGTTGTCACGGGCTCATGGCCCGTACCGTCGAATGCCGTGTCGGGTGTGTACTTCGCGAAGGTCACGCGTACGGACACTGGTGGCGCGAGCCACATCGTGTTCATCGTGCGCGACGACGCGAGCACCTCGAAGATGGTGTTCCAGACGTCGGATACGACCTGGCAGGCCTATAACGACTTCGGCGGCAACAGCCTCTACAAGGGCTCGCCTGGTACAAACCCGGCCCGCGCTTACAAGGTGAGCTACAACCGTCCGTTCGCCACGCGTGGTGTCGACGGTGGTCAGGACTGGGTGTTCAACGCTGAATACCCGATGATCCGCTGGCTCGAGGCGAACGGCTACGATGTCTCGTACATCTCGGGCCTCGATACCCATCGCTCCGGCTCACTGCTGCTCAACCACAAGGTGTTCCTGTCGGTTGGCCATGACGAATACTGGTCTGGCACGCAGCGGACGAATGTCGAGGCCGCGCGCAACGCAGGCGTGCACCTGGCGTTCTTCAGCGGCAACGAAGTGTTCTGGAAGACGCGTTGGGAGCCGAGCATCGTTTCCGGTGGCGGCACGAACCGTACGCTCGTTTCGTACAAGGAAACGCATGCCAACGGCAAGATCGACCCGACGTCCGAGTGGACGGGCACGTGGCGTGACGGTCGCTTCAGCACCGATGGTGGGAAGCCCGAGAACGCGCTGACCGGCACTCTGTTCAAGGTCAACGTCGGCACGGCTGGTATCTCGGTTCCGGCCGCCCTCGGAAAGATGCGCCTGTGGCGCAACTCGCCCGCCGCGGCGCTCGGCACCGGCCAGACGGCGAACCTGCCGGACGGTCTGCTGGGCTACGAGTGGGACGAAGTAGCGGATAACGGCGCCGGCCCCGCGGGTCTCATAAAGCTGTCGTCCACCACCGTCTCCGGTGTGGATGCGCTGCAGGACCTCGGTTCGACGTACGCCACGGGCACCGTCAATCACTCCCTGACGATGTACAAGCACAGCAGCGGCGCGCTGGTATTCGGCGCGGGCACGATTCAGTGGCCGTGGGGTCTCGAGTCGGAGCACGACCGCGCGGGCACGCCTACGGATCAGAACGTGCAGCAGCTGACTTACAACCTGTTTGCCGACATGGGTGTTCAGCCGGCGACGATCCAGGCTGGCCTCATCACGTCGGGTCCTTCGACGGACACGAATGCTCCGACCGTAACGATCACGACGCCGGCGGCGGGTGCCACGGTTCAGGTCAATGCGGCTTACGCCATCACCGGCACGGCGACGGAAGTCGGCGGTGGTCTGGTCGGTGGTGTGGAAGTGTCGGTTGACGGTGGTACCACCTGGCACGGCGCGAACGGTCGCGAGAGCTGGGCGTACTCCTGGACGCCGACCGCCAATGGCGCAGTCACCATCCGCGTTCGCGCGGTTGACGACAGCGGCAACATCTCCACGCCGGTGACGCAGTCGGTGACGGTTGCGTCCAGCGTGCCGGTGACCTGCCCGTGCTCGGTCTTCAATGCCGCGGTCTCTCCGGTGAACGGCGAAGATCCGGATACGGTCAGCACGCAGCTGGGCATGAAGTTCCAGCCGTCGCAGTCCGGCACGATCACGGGCATCCGCTTCTACAAGCTGCCGCTCAACACCGGCACGCATGTCGGCACGCTGTGGACGACAACGGGCCAGAACCTGGCGACCGTGACGTTCCCGAGCGAGACGGCGTCTGGCTGGCAGCAGGTGAATCTGCCGACGCCGATCGCTGTCACGGCCAACACCACTTACATCGTTGCGTACCAGGCGCCGAATGGCCGGTACTCGGCGGACACTGGCTTCTTCGCCACGAGTGGTGTGACGACGGGTCCGCTGCGCGCGTTGGCTGACGGCGAGTCGGGTGGCAACGGCGTGTATGCCTACGGCAATGCCGCGACCTTCCCGGATCAGGCTTGGATGAGCGCCAACTACTATGTCGACGTGGTCTTCCAGACTGCGGGTGGCGACACGACAGCGCCGGCCCTGGCTATCACAGCTCCGACTTCTGCAACCAGCTACACCGCCACATCGAGCACGGTCACCCTTAGCGGTACTGCGTCCGATGCCGTCGGTGTGACGCAGGTGACGTGGGCGAACAGCGCGGGTGGCTCGGGCACTGCAAGCGGCACGACCAACTGGTCAGCGGCTAACGTCGCTCTGTCCAGCGGCTCCAACGTGATCACCATCACGGCGCGTGACGCTGCCGGTAACGCGTCGACCAAGACGCTGACGGTCTCGTACACGGCAGTGCAGGCGGATACGACGAAGCCGACGATCACGATCACTTCGCCGACCAGCAGCACGTCGTACAGCACGACGAGCTCGACTGTGACGCTCGGTGGTACGTCCACGGACAACGTGGCGGTGACGCAGGTAACGTGGACGAATAGCCTCGGCGGTTCGGGCACGGCGACGGGCACGGCTAACTGGTCGGCCAGCGGCATCGTGCTGACGGCGGGTCTGAACACGATCACGGTCACGGCTGTCGATGCGGCAGGCAATGTGGGTACGGACACGCTCGCGGTGACCTACTCGCTACCGGTCGATACGACGAAGCCGACGATCACGATCACTTCGCCCACGACCAACACGACGACGAGCACGAGTGCGAACACGATCACTCTCGGCGGCACGGCGACGGACAACGTCGGTGTGACGCAGGTGACCTGGTCGAGCAGCATCGGCGTGTCGGGTACGGCAACGGGTACGACCACGTGGTCGGCCACGGCGATCCCGCTGATCAACGGCAGCCAGGTGCTGACGGTGACGGCGCGTGACGCAGCCGGTAACACCAACACGGATACGCTAACCGTCTCGTCGAGCACGGCTGTGGACACGACCAACCCGACCGTGACGATCACGGGCCCGACAAGCGCCGCCTCCATCACGGTGACGGCGAACACGGTGACCCTGAGCGGCACGGCCTCGGACAACCGCGCGATCAAGCGTGTGGCCTGGGGTAACAACCGGGGTGGTTCGGGTGACGCAACCGGCACGACCAGCTGGACGACGCCGGCCATCGCTCTGCAGCCTGGTGTGAATACGCTGACGATCACGGCGTATGACTTGTCGAACCGTTCGAGCACGGACACGTTGACCGTCACGTTCAACGCGCCCATCACCTACGGCCAGGTGGCTGCCTACTCCTTCAACGAAGGTTCGGGTGCCGCGGTCGCGGATTCGAGCGGCAATAACAACCTGGGCACCGTGACGAACGGCTCCTGGACCACGTCGGGCAAGTTCGGCAATTCGCTGGTGTTCAACGGCACGAGCTCGCGGGTGTTCGTCACCTCGTCGGCGTCGCTGAACCTCACGGCCGGCATGACCGTGATGGCCTGGGTATATCCGACGGCGAACCAGACAGGTAACCGCACGATCATCCGTCGCGAGACGAACGGCTACTGGCTGTACTCGAGCCGCCTGCTGAGCAACATGCGTCCGTATGGCGGTGCCCTTGTCGGCAGTAACTCGGAGACGGTGTCGGCCTCGAATGCGCTCCCGGTGAACACCTGGAGCCATGTGGCGGTGACGTACGACGGCAGCGTGGTCACGCTGTACGTGAACGGCACGGCGGTGAGCACGAACAGCGCGAGTGGGTCGATCGTCAGTGGCACGACGCCGCTGTGGATCGGTGGCACGAGCTCGAGCACCGACTTCTTCCAGGGTCGGATCGATGAGGTTCGTGTCTACAACCGCGCGCTGACCACCACGGAGATCGGCACGATCCGCAACACTGCGATCACGCCGTAACCCGAGTCGGAAGAAAGAAAGGCCCGGTCATCGCAAGATGACCGGGCCTTTTCTGTGCCTTCAGCGTGCGCACATTCCTGGAGGCGCATGTCCTCACTGCCTCAGATCATCGGAGGTGAAGCGCAGCTGTGTCCGCAGTCGCGGGAACCCACCGCTGGGCGTCACGGATGAAGTCCGCGACTGACTTGCTGTTGCCGATTATGGAGCCAGTTCTTTAGCGAACCGCTGCGGGCGAATAAGCCATACGAAGATATAGCCGCGGCTTGCTCTTTCCATCGGCTGCCGCACGCCAGACGTCCGTACTCGCCGAAGGGCTATCAGCGTTTTCCGGCACTGAATAGAGCACGGTGTGCTCATCCAGCCATTCCAATTGATCGTCGACGCTGCGCTTTTCCGCCAGCGCGGTTTCCTTGCCGCTGGCCAGGTCGAGAACATGCAGCTGCCAGATGATCCGCCCGTCCACGACGAATCGTTTCTTGTAAGCGATGTGCTTGCCGTCGGGCGAGAGCGAAGGGCACTCGACGTTTTCGTGAAGGATCGTTGCCGTACGGTCCGCGACGTTGCCGCGGATCAGGAAGTGCTTCCCGCCGGTCGAGAGCGTTGCGTAGAACTCCGTCGCGTCGTGCGTGAAGGTGACGCCCCAGAAATTGAAGTCCGCTTCCTTGAACGGCTTGCCGTCGCGCGTGACGGCGAAGGTTTCCAGGTCGGCGATCGGCTCGCCTGAATCGGTTTTCAGAATCATCGTCTGGGTGGAGAAGTCGAGTGCCGTGTAGCCGTGCCCGGTGACGAACACGGTGAAGGCCGCAATTTTTCCGTCCACTGATACGCGACTGCGGCTCGGCACGCCGTTCAGCGCGAACTGCGCGTGTGGCTTGAAGGTGTTCGTATCGAACAATCGCGCGGAATAGGTGGTGATGATGCCGCGCTTCGCGGCAAGGCAAATGCCTTCGCCACCTGCGACATACACCACATCGCACGCCAGCGAATCGACGAAGGTGGGTGCGTTCGGCTTGTCGGGCGAGACGTAGGCGACTTTGCCGTAGTGCGCATCGTTGCCGTTGTAGCGGAAGAAGACGCGATTTGGAGCGAATGCCGCGACGACTGGTGGCGGAGTTTCTTTTTTCGGGGCCGGCGTGACTATCGGTGCCGGACCCGGCGCTGACGTGGCGGGCGTACTTTTTTCGGATTCGGCGGGCAGCGCTGGCGCGGCTTCCGGAGTCACGGGCGGCGTTTGCGGCTCCACCGAAGGTTGCCCGGCGGCCGCTGTGCTTTCCACTTCAGGCGCCGGCTCGGGCACCGGTAGCGCGCGATTCTTCAGGTAATAGACATACCCCGCGATCGTCCCCGCGCCCAGCACGCACAGGCCTGCGAAAAGCGGGGCGCGCTGCATGGCGCCTCGCTCACGTTTGTTCTGCAACCTGCTGCTCCTGTATCGCGCTTCGCAGCCACAGGCTTGCCACGATGAGCGCGCCGATCATGCCCGCAATGAAAACGACGATGGCCGTGGCCTTGCCCTGCGAATCCCAGATCCAGCCGAACAGCACGGACGACAGCATCTTGCCGAGGCCGATTGCCGTGCCCACGAGAGCCAGGCCGCTCGTGCGCGTGCGTCCGGGAATAACGGCGCTCGCGAGGGCCATGAGGATACCTTCAGATGCCGCGTAATAAGCGCCCATCATCGCGACACAGAGAATGACGGCGAACCACCCCGCCTGGTCCATCGAGAAGATCAACGTGTAGACGGCGCCGAGGATGAAATAGCCTGCGAGCAGCACCTTGCGATGACCGATGCGATCGGCGAGTGCGCCGGCCGGCACCGAAAAGATCATGTAGAAGCAGGCGGTGCCCACATAGAACAGCGGGATCCAGCTTGCGGAGACACTCGTTCGTTGCTGAAGCAGCAGGTAGATGAATCCATCGCTGACCGTCGCGGCGGCCAGGATCAACGCGCAGGCCGCGATGGCCCCGAACTGCTTCGTCCCGAGCAGTGCAAAGGCTTCGCGCGTCGTCGAGCGTGATTCAGCAACGGGTTCTGCGCTTCGCGTCCGCGCCTGCACGGCTTCGGTACTGCGCGAGGCGGGCACGAACAGTCCCAGCACCGCAAAGCCCAGCACGGCAAACACGAAGCTCGTGAGCCACAGCGCGTTGAACTCATCCGGAAGGTGATACAGCAGCACGAATGCCGCAACGGGACCGAGCAGCGCGCCGCCCGCATCGAGCGCCCGGTGAACCGCGAAGGCGCTCGCCAGCATGTTGCGTTCGGTGTTGAAGGAGATGATGGCGTCGCGTGGAGCGGCCCGGATGCCCTTGCCCGCGCGATCGAGGCCGACGACTGCCGCTATTCCGATCCAGGCCCCGCCAGTGATCATGAGCAGCAGCTTGCACAGCGCGGAGAGCCCATAACCGATGCCCGCGACTTCCTTGTGACGCGCCCAACGATCGGCGGCGAGGCCGGCGACGATACTGAGCAGGGCGACCGCGAGCCCGTTGTAGAGCCCGTCGATGACGCCGAACTGGAGCGGGCTCAGATGCAGGTGGAGCACCAGGTACACGGGGAGGGCGCTGTTTACCATCTCCGTCGAAATGTCGGTCAGCAGGCTCGTGAAGCCGAGACTCCACACGACCGGGCTCACCCGCGTGACCCGGCTGGCAGTCGGCACTGCCGTCAGCTTCAGTTTGAGTTGTTCGATCCAGTCGAGCCGGTACACGCCGCCAATGCCTTCAGTGCTGCCTCTGCAAGCTGAGGCGGACGGATAGGGTCCGGATTATGAAAAACAAAAGGGTGTCGGTGCTCACGATTTGGTGAGCCGGGATGTCTCAGGCGAGATCAGTCTTCATTCGCGGCCGCCAGGCAACGGCGGCGCTCGTCTGTAGCCGGACCAGGCGTCTAGCGGGCCTTCTTGGGCTCGCCTGCCTGGTTCACGACGGGTCCACGCACGCGTTCGCGCCACACGTCATATGCATTCCAGCCCGTTGAGCCGTGCTCGGCATCGATCGTGGCCTGATTTGCAGCTTCAAGTTGCTGTTTTTCTTTGGAAGGGGCGGTCGTGACCGGCTCGAGCCGGTGGCTTGCGGAAGGCTGCTGCATGGTCGGCCTGCTGTATGTTGTTGGATTGGGCGACCGGGCAACTCTATTACCGTCCGTGCTGCACAACTGTGAGAAGGCTCACGGACCCGCCGAATAACTTCTTTACACTTCGCTGTAAAGCGCCTCGATAAACACGGGGTGCATACGAGAACGAATGCGAACCCGGGTCCTCGGACAATATGTCCATCTGCCGTTTGCCCTGCTGACCGCAGTCGAAGCCCTGTGGTTCTTCGCGGTCTTCATTGCAGCGTCGATGGTCGGCAGCCAGATCCACTTTGCCGCAGTCGAGGCGCAGGTCGGCTACCTGTGGCCGCGGGCTGTGCTGTTCAGCCTGTTGCTCGTCGTCAGCCTGCTCGCGTTCGGTCTGTACAGCACGCGTCAGCGCGCGCGGGTCGGCGGCGTCGCGGTCCGCATCGGCATCGCGATTTTCGCTGCCATCACCGGCATCACGTGTCTCTTCTATCTGGTCCCCGGCCTGTGGACCGATCGCGCCGTTCTTGCGTTCGCCACCGCCGGTGCGCTCACCGGGCTCGCCCTGTCGCGAGCCGTATTCTCCCGTGTCGTCGATGAATCGCTCTTCAAGCGCCGTGTGCTCGTTTATGGCAGCGGCCGGAATGCCGCGCCCATTTCGATGCTGCGTCGTCGGTCGGATCGTCGCGGCTTCACGCTGGTGGGCTTCGTGCAGCCGGACGGCGAAGACTGCTCCGTGCAACCGGAGCACGTCGTTCAGGGTGGCACTCGTCTCCGCGAGATCTGCGCGCGTCTGGACATCGACGAAGTCGTCGTGGCGATGGAAGATCGTCGGCGCAATTTCCCCATTCTCGAGTTGCTCGAATGCCGCCTGGCCGGCACCGACATCACCGAGCTGCTCACGTTCCTCGAGCGCGAAACGGGCCGCGTGCGCATCGACGTGCTGAATCCGAGCTGGATGATTTTCGGCGAAGGCTTCCGCCGCGACACGCTGCGCCTGTTCTCGGCACGCGCCCTCGACCTGCTGGCAAGCTCGGCGATCGTGCTGATCACCTGGCCGCTGATGCTCGCGACGATGATCGCGATCAAGATAGAGGAAGGCTGGCGCGCGCCCGTCTTCTATGCGCAGCCGCGCGTGGGGCTGGGCGGCAGCGTGTTCAACGTTCTCAAGTTCCGCAGCATGCGCACAGACGCCGAAGCCGGTGGCAAGGCGATCTGGGCACAGAAGCGGGATTCGCGCGTGACGCGTGTGGGCGCGTTCATTCGTAAATGTCGTATCGACGAGTTGCCGCAGATCCTGTGCGTGCTCCGGGGCCACATGAGCTTCGTGGGCCCGCGGCCGGAGCGGCCCGAGTTCGTGGCCGAGCTGTCGGAGAAGATCCCGTATTACGTTCAGCGTCATTGCGTCAAACCGGGTATTACCGGCTGGGCGCAGCTCTGCTATCCGTACGGATCTTCCGAACAGGACGCGCTCGAAAAGCTGCAATACGATCTCTTTTACATCAAGAACAACAATCTGTTGTTCGACCTGGCGATCTTGCTGCAGACGTCTGAAGTCGTGTTCATGGGGCAGGGCGCCCGTTAGGCGTCGAGACGGCCTCGCTGAAGCACGGCACCCGATGTGGGTCGGGTTCTTTAACTGGTCCAGAGGAGTGACATGGGTTCTGAAGAGCGGGAACGGCGCAAACTGCTGATCCTGGAAGACGACCGTGCCTTGCGGCGCGAGCTCGAGACCATCTTCGCGGACCTGGACGTGACGTTCAGTGAAGCTTCGGAGCAGACGCTTGCGCTCGTGCGCAGGCTCGAGCCCGACGTCGTGCTGTTCGATCTCGGCAGCGCGCAGGAGCCGCAGTACGCCGTGCCCGCGCTCGAGCTGCTGCGCCAGATCCTCAACATCGCGCCGGATACCAAGATCATTGCGATGACCGAGCACGACGCGCGCGAGCTCGCCGTGCAGGCCGTCGGTCTCGGCGCGACGGATTTCTATCACAAGCCCATCAACGCGGCGGTGCTGTCCATCGTCGTGCGCCGGGCGTTTCGAATTCGCGAGCTCGAAGAAGAAAACGGTCGTCTGCGCGAGCAGACGGGCGCGATGGCGCTCGAAGGCATCATCGGTGTGAGCGATGCGATGCGCAACCTGTGCCGCTCCATCGAGAAAGTCGCGCCGACCAATGCGACTGTGCTCGTGCTCGGCGAAAGCGGCACCGGCAAGGAGCTGATGGCGCATGCGCTCCATCGCTTGTCCGGCCGATCGCATCAGCCGTTCGTGGCCATCAATTGCGCCGCCATTCCCGACACGCTGCTCGAGAGCGAGTTGTTCGGCTACGAGAAGGGCGCATTCACTGGCGCTGCCAAGCGCACGCCCGGCAAACTCGAGCTCGCCGACACCGGCACGGTGTTCCTCGACGAGATCGGCGAGATGCCGGCGTCACTGCAGGCGAAGCTGCTACGCGTTCTGCAGGAGCGCACGGTCGACCGCATCGGCGGCCGCACGCCGATTCCTCTGGACCTGCGCTTCATCTGCGCGACCCATCGACCCATCGACCAGCTCATCGCCGGCACGACCTTCCGCGAAGACCTCTACTACCGAATAAGTGAAGTCACCATCCGCGTGCCGCCGTTGCGCGAGCGTCAGGGTGACAGCCTGCTGCTCGCCCAGTTTCTGCTCCAGAGCATGGCCGAGCGATTCGGTCGGCCGACCCGCGGCCTGGCGCCGGACGCGATCCGCGCCATCCAGGCCCATCGCTGGCCGGGCAACGTCCGCGAGCTGGAAAATCGCATCAAGGGTGCGGTGATCATGGCCGAAGGGGCTGTGGTTACAGCCAGTGATCTCGGCCTGCAGGATCCGGGCGATGACCCCGAATATCTGAACCTGCGAGTCGCCCGTCAGCGAGCGGAGACACAGGCGGTTCGGCAAGCTTTGGCTGTAGCGCGTGGAAATCTTTCACGGGCTGCAGAATTGCTGGGAGTTACCCGGCCGACCCTGTACGACCTGCTCGAAAAGCATCACATCGATGCCGCGCAGTTTGGCAAGGCTGCGGCGCCCGAGACGCCGGCGTCCTGAGGCGTTCTTGGGGCGGCGGCTGGGCTTTGGCTCAGGCTGGCTCGCCAGCTCCCTTGTTGGAGATGCCTCCCTGCTGCTAGGCGCCTTTTAGCCGCGCGGCGATTGAAGGCTCCCCTTCCGGGATAAGACGCTCTCAATCGGCGCGCGGTCGGGAAGTAACCGCGAAAAACAGTCGGGAACACTTCCTGCTGTGCTCACGCCAAATGCGTATCAGCGTCTTTGGTTTGGGATATGTCGGGGCGGTCTCGTCGGCTTGCATGGCAGCCGGGGGTCACGCGGTCATTGGCGTCGATAAGAACACCACGAAGGTCGACCTGATCAATCGTGGCTGCTCGCCGATCATCGAGACGGGCGTGGATGACATCATCCGCACCGCCACCGAAGAAGGCCGGCTTCGAGCCACCACCGCAACCGCCGACGCCATCCGCGACTCCGAAATCTCGCTCGTGTGCGTCGGCACGCCCAGCGAGCACAACGGCAGTCTCAAGCTCGATTTCGTCCGCAAGGTCTGCGAGGAAATCGGCACCGCGCTGCGCGATCTCGAGCGTTACCACGTCATCGTCATTCGCAGCACGATCCTGCCGGGCACGATGCGGTCGGTCGTGATTCCTGCGCTGGAGCAGATGTCCGGCAAGAAGGCGAACGAAGACTTCGGCGTGTGCTTCAACCCGGAATTCCTGCGCGAAGGCACCGCGGTCAACGATTACTACCATCCGCCGAAGACCGTCATCGGCGAAAGCGACGTCCGCGCCGGCGATCGCCTGCTGAAACTCTACGAAGGCCTGAACGCTCCGGTGTTCCGCACGTCGCTCGAGACGGCGGAGATGGTGAAGTACGTCGACAACACCTGGCACGCGCTGAAGGTCGGGTTCGCGAACGAGATCGGCTCCATCGCCAAGGCGCTGTCGATCGACAGCTTCGAGGTCATGGATATCTTCTGCCGTGACACCAAGCTGAATCTGTCGCCGTATTACCTGCGACCCGGTTATGCGTTCGGCGGCTCGTGCCTGCCGAAGGACGTTCGAGCGTTGACGTATCGCGCGCGCACGCTCGATGTGGAAACCCCGATTCTCAGCTCCATCCTGCCGAGCAACGAAGCTCACGTGCACCGGGGCCTCGACATGGTGCTGAACGAAGGCAAGCGCAAGGTCGGCATCCTCGGCTTCAGCTTCAAGGCCGGCACCGACGACCTGCGCGAAAGCCCGATCGTCGAGCTGATCGAGCGGCTCATCGGCAAGGGCTTCGACCTGCAGCTGTACGACCGCAACGTCAACCTCGCGAAGCTGACGGGCGCCAACCGCGACTACATCCTCAATCACATTCCGCACATCGCGAAGCTCATGCGCGAAAGCATCGGCGAGGTGATGGAGCACGCGGAAGTCATCGTGATTGGCAACGGCGCCAGCGAATTCACGCAGGTGCCGGGCCTTCTGCGCCCGGGGCAGAAGGTGATCGACCTGGTGCGCATCAAGGGCGACTTCGGCTCTTCGGCGCAGTACTCCGGAATCTGCTGGTAGAGAGCTAGCGTGACCAAGAAACGCGTCCTGATCATCGTCGAGAATCTTCCGAGCCCGTTCGACCGGCGCGTGTGGCAAGAGGCGACTACGCTCACCACACATGGCTACACCGTGTCGATCATCTGCCCGAAGGGCAAGGGCTACGAAAAGAGCTACGAAGAAATCGATGGCGTCGCCATCTACCGGCACTCGTTGCCCGTCGAGGCAGACCGCTGGTATGGCTATGCCGTGGAGTATCTCTGGGCGTTCCTCGCGCAGATGACGCTGGCCTTCAAGGTGCTGTTCGGCCGCGGCTTCGACGTGATCCACGCGTGCAATCCGCCGGACACGATTTTCCTGGTCGGCGGCTTCTTCAAGCTGTTCGGCAAGAAGTTCGTCTTCGACCATCACGACATCAATCCCGAGCTGTATGAAGCCAAGTTCGGGCGGCGCGATTTCTTCTACAAGCTCATGGTCCTGCTCGAACGGCTGACGTTCAAGTGCGCCGATGTCTCGATCGCCACCAACGAGTCGTACAAGAAGATCGCGCTCGAGCGCGGTCACATGCCGCCGGACAAGGTGTTCGTCGTGCGCAGCGGCCCGAGCCTCGACCGGCTCAAGATCCTGCCGCCGACACCGGCGCTCAAGAAAGGCCGGCGCTATCTCGTGGGCTACGTCGGCGTGATGGGACGGCAGGAAGGCATCGACCTCCTGCTGCAGTCCGTGCGCTACATCGTCAAGGACAAGGGCCGTGAAGATGTGCACTTCGGCCTGGTCGGCGGCGGCACCGAGCTGAACGCGATGAAAGCGATGGCAGCGGAGATGGGCGTGGCGGACTACGTGACCTTCACCGGCCGCGTGCCCGATGCCGAGTTGCTCGCGATGCTGAACACGGCGGATGTCTGCGTGAACCCGGACGTCGCGAACGAGATGAACGACAAGTCCACCATGAACAAGATCATGGAGTACATGGCGCTCGGCAAGCCGATCGTGCAGTTCGATCTCACCGAAGGCCGTTTTTCCGCGCAGGAAGCGTCGCTCTACGCGCGCCACAACGATCCCGTCGACATGGCCGAGAAACTGCTCTCGCTGCTCGATGACGAAGACCGTCGCTACAGCATGGGTCGCTTCGGGCGCCTGCGCGTGGCCCACGAGCTGTCCTGGGACCACGAGGTGCCGAAGCTGCTGGCGGCGTACGAAGCGGTCTTCGCGCCGGACGTCGCGACCGTCACGCCGCCGAAGCAGCAGTCGGATAGCGAGGCGGCGGGCACGCGCGCAGCATGAGTCTCAAATGGCGCGTGGCCCGCGTGCGCGCCATGAGCAGTCGCGAGATCGCGTTTCGCGTAGGTCGCGCTGTTCGGGCGAGGGCAGAACGATGGGGATTGGGCCTGGCGAAAGCGCCGGCGCCCTCGGGTCCGGCCGGCAATGCCTGGCTGAGCTCGCTGCCGAAGCATTTCGACACCGTCAAATATAAAGCCGCGGCCGATCGCATCCTGTCCGGCAGCTTCCACGTGTTCGCGATGGAGAACGCCGCGCTCGGCTTTCCACCGAAGTGGAACACGGATCCGCGCACGGGCACGACCGCGCCGCTCGTGTTCGGCAAGAGCCTCGACTACCGCAATCCCCGCAACGTCGGGGACATCAAGTACCTGTGGGAGATCAATCGCCACCTCGAGCTCGTGACGCTCGCGCAGGCGTGGCGCCTCACCCACGAGACGAAATACGCCGAAGGCTGCCGCACGCTGCTCGAATCCTGGTTCGAGCAGGCACCGTATCCCTTCGGTGTGAACTGGTGCAGCAGCCTCGAGCACGCGATTCGTCTCACCAACTGGTCATTCGCGTGGCATCTGCTCGGCTCCGACGCTTCGCCGCTGTTCCAGGGCGAGGCGGGCGAGGCGTTCCGGCTGCGCTGGCTCACGTCGATCTATCAGCATTGTCACTTCATCGCCGGCCATCTCTCGCGTCATTCGTCGGCCAACAATCACCTGATGGGCGAAGCCACCGGCCTGCTCATCGGTGGCTGCACGTGGCCGATGTGGAGCGAGAGCGCACAGTGGCGAAAAGTCGCGTACGCCGAGATGGAGCGTGAGGCGACACTGCAGACGTTTGCGGATGGCGTGAACAAAGAACAGGCGGTGTGGTACCACCATGCCGTCGCCGACATGATGCTCGTGGCCGGTCTCGTGGCCCGCGCGAACGACATGGATTTCGGCCCGACCTACTGGCAGCGCCTGCTGTCGATGTTCGAATATCTCGCGAGCCTCATGGACGTTGGCGGTAACGTTCCGCAGATCGGCGATGCCGACGACGGGCTGCTGGTGCGCTTCGATCCGGCGCACGGCTTCGATCCGTTCCAGTCGCTGCTCGCCACCGGCGCGGTGATGTTCCAGCGCGCCGACCTGAAAACCAAGGCGCGCGGCTTCGACGAAAAATCGCGCTGGCTGCTCGGCGACGCAGCGGCCGCGAAGTTCGCGACGCTCGTGGGCAAGCCGGAAGAGCTCGTGCTGCCCGTGCGTCGCGAGTTCCCGCAGGGCGGTTATTACATTCTGGGAAGCGATTTCGAAACGCCGCAGGAAGTGCGCATCGTCGCGGACGCAGGGCCGCTCGGTTACCTGTCGATTGCCGCGCATGGGCACGCGGACGCGCTGGCTTTCACGCTGAGCGCCGGCGGGCTGCCGATCCTCATCGATCCGGGCACGTTCGCGTATCACACGGAACGCCGCTGGCGGGACTATTTTCGCGGCACTTCAGCGCACAACACCGTGCGCGTGGATGGCGAAGACCAGTCCGTGAAAGCCGGGAATTTCCTGTGGTTGCAGCACGCGCAGGCGCGCGTCGAAGCGTTCGAGACATTGCCGGACGGCGGCCGTCTCGTCGCGACTCACGATGGTTACCAGCGCCTGCCGGATCCGGTGAAGCACCGGCGCCGGTGGCTCTACGAAGCCGCGCAC